>JAESGU010000115.1_pt1 | contig 48512 bp, 48 predicted proteins | sample 9266271 | NCBI WGS metagenome assembly JAESGU01 (sample SAMN15740544, study PRJNA653495) | algae metagenome | isolation source: Scytonematopsis contorta HA4267-MV1 and co-occurring heterotrophs from mud... | place: USA: Palolo Valley Trail, Honolulu, Hawaii | collected 2009-07-25
TCGCTACCATCCTCAACGCCGTCATCCGGGACCAGACACCGTGGAACCCACAGCACGCATGAACACGGTTGCTCACCCCGACCCTCTCCCGCCCCCATGCTTCAAGAACGGGCGGGAGAGGGGGAAGAGAGGAAGGGAGGGGGGGGGAAAGCAGCAAGGTGGGAGCGGGAGAAGCAAAGGGAGAGGGGCCAGCGACGGCGCAACGCGGGCAGTTGATCGAATAAGTTTATAGTCCTAAGAGCCCTCCGTCAAGCCTCACGGCGCCTGCACCTCGGCCACGCCGTTGCGCGCGGTCACGCGGCCGCCCTTCAGCACCAGGCGGCGGGGCGGACGGGTTACCACGGCGTCGGCCGGGGTCGCGGCGTCCACCAGCACCAGGTCGGCGGCGCGGCCCACCGCGATGCCGTAATCCTCGATCCGCATCATGTCGGCGCCGCCGCGGGTGCAGGCACGCAGCGCAAACTCGATCTCGTCGTCGCGCCGCAGGTTGTGCCGCAGCGCCACGATCATGGCGCGTTCCAGCATGTCACCATTGCCATAGGGGCCCCAGGTGTCGCGGATGCCATCGTTGCCGCAGGCCACGTTCACCCCCGACGCCACGCATTTCAGCAGCGGCGGCACCGGCCGGCTGGGCGATCCGGTGGTGGCGATGTGCACCTTGTTGCGCGCCAGCCGCGTGATCGCGGCATCGACCGCGGGGATGTCGGCATGCCCCAGGCAGAAGGCGTGGCTGATCGTGACCTTGCCCTGCATGGCGTGCGCTTCCGTGCGGTCCAGGATCAGGTCCATGGTGAACAGGCCGAGTTCGCCAGGTTCGTGCAGATGGATGTCGATCGGCTTGCCGTAGTGCTCGGCCAGGCCGAACACGATGTCCAGCTGCCTTCGGGGATCGCGGTCGATGCCGCAGGGATCAAGCCCGCCCACCACGTCCGCGCCCTCGGCCATCGCCTCCTCCATCAGCGGGATGGCGGTTTCGTGCGCGCACAGGCCGGATTGCGGGAAGGCGCAGATTTCGATGGTGCAGGCATCGCGGTATTTTTCGCGGGTCGCCAGCACGCCGCGCAGGCCCGATAGCCCCACGGCGCCGTCGATATCGACGAAGCTGCGGATATGCGTGGTGCCGCGCGCGATGCTGGCCACCACCTGGCGGGCGGACTGGCGGGCCGGCTCGATCTTCCATTCGATCTTCTTGCGCCGTTCGTTCTCGATCTTGTCGAGCAGGGAAGGCCCCGCGACGTTCGGCCGGTACGGCATGCCCAGCATGGTCTTGTCGAGATGCGTGTGCGCTTCCACCAGGCCGGGCAGCAGGATGGCGCCTGAAAAATCTTCGCCGGCGGCGGTGCTGGGGCCGATTGCGGCGATGCGGCCCTCAGCGATGGTGATGTCGGTCGCGGCCTCGCCCCAGGGGCGCACGTTCTTCAATACCAGGTCGGTCATCCGCGCGGGCTCCTTGGCTGCGTCACCCTGTCATTGAGGCAGAGGTGGAAGCAAGCGCCCGCGCCATGCCGAACGCCTCCGCCACGCTGGCATCCCGCACCTGGGCGCGGTCACCGGTGAAGCGAAACTCCCGCACCGTGGCGCTGCCGCCGCGCCGCGCGGCACCGATGAACACCAGCCCCACGGGCTTGGCGGCGCTGCCGCCGCCCGGCCCCGCGACGCCGGTGACGGAAACGGCAAGGGCAGCCTGGCTTCGCGCGATCGCGCCCAGCGCCATCGCCGCCGCGACCTCATGGCTGACCGCGCCCAGGCGCGCGATCAGCGCGGCATCGACGCCCAGCAGTTCGGCTTTCGCCGCGTTCGAGTAGGTGACGAAGCCGCGCTCGACCACGTCGGACGACCCGGCGATGGCGGTGAGCGTGGCGGCGATCAGGCCGCCGGTGCAGCTTTCGGCGGTGGCGAGCGTCAGGCGGCGTTCGCGAAACAGTGCCAGCAGCGCTTCCGCTTCGCGCAGCAATGCCGGAGTCATGTCAACGGCACGCGTGCTTGACGCGTGCCGCGGCGCCGAAGGCGCCCGCGCACGGTTGCGCGAGCCAAGGCGGCGGAGCCGCCGCCCGGCGCCTGAGGGCAAGCAACCAACCAGCGGTCAATGAAATTGACCGCTGGAGTCACGCGGCGACCTGGGCGGCGGGCAGCAGCGCGGGCAGCTCGGCCAGCGACGCGATCGCGGCGGCGCGCGGTGCCCAGGGGTATTCGGGCGCCACCGCGGCGCGGTTTAGCCACACCGCCGTCAGCCCGGCTTGCGCGGCGCCGGCCACGTCCCACGCATTGGCCGAGACGAACAGCACCTGGTGCGGCGCCGCGTTCAGGTGTTTCGGCGCCAGCGCATAGGCGGCGGGCTGCGGCTTCACCGCGCCCGATGGCTCGGTGGACAGCAGCGCGTCGAAGGTGGTGAACACGCCGCCCGCCTTGGCCTGCGCGATCACCATGATCGGGCTGGCATTGGTCAGCAGCACAAGCTTACGGCCCAGCGCGTGCAGCGCGGCCAGCGCGGGCGCCACATCGTGGAACAGCGGTGCCTGCAGCACGGCCTGCATCAGCCGCGTGCGCAGCAGGGGATCGTTGATTGCGTGCATGGCCAGCGCATGGTCCAGCGCCTCGCCGGTGATGGTCCAGAAATCGGCGTGGCGGCCGGCCAGTGCCCCCAGCATCGCGTATTCAAAACACTTCGCCTGCCACAGCGCGGGCAGCGTGGGCGCGGCGTGCCCCAGCGCCGCGGCCTCGTGCGCGAGCGCCGCGTGCTGGTCGAACACGGTGCCGTGGCCGGCCAGGGCGATCGCGGTGATGTCGGTGAAGGGCATGGTCAGGGACGGCAGGTGACGTGCACCACTCTACTTCTCCGCCATCGCGGTGACCGGGTGCAGCGCGGCGTCGTTCGCGCGGGCGCGGTAGATGGCGATGCTTTCGGTCACGCGCTGCACGTAGTTGCGGGTTTCGGGGAAGGGGATGCGCTCGATCCAGTCGATCGGGTCGGCGCCGCCCTGGCTGGGCGGGATGCGGGGGTCGCCCGCTTCACTCAGCCACTGCCGCACGCGGTGCGGGCCGGCATTGTACGCGGCCAGCGCCAGCGGCACCGCACCGTCGAAGGTCTCGATCTGGTCAGCCAGGTACGCCGTGCCCAGCGCCATGTTGTAGGCGGGCTCGGCGGTCAGCTTCGCATCGGTGTGGACCAGGCCCAGCTTGCGGGCGGTGGCGCGCGCGGTCGCGGGCATCAGCTGCATCAGGCCGCGCGCACCCACGGGGCTGACCGCGCCCGTGTCGAAATTGCTTTCCTGGCGCATCAGCGCCAAGGCGAGCGCGCGGTGCGGGCCGGGTGGTTCGTACGGCTCGGGCCAGCCGGCGGCCAGCAGCGTGGCGCCATCCTTGGGGCCGGTGCGGCGCGCGATCTCCACGCCCACGTCGGTGCGGCCCAGCGCCACGGCCAGGGCAGCCGCCAGGCGCCGATCGGCGGCGGTGGGGGCCAGCTGCTCGATCCGCAGCAGGAAGAAGCGGGTGCGGCCGCGTTCGCCTGCTTCGGCCAGCAGGGCGGCGGCGCGGGCCAGTTCGCGGCCGGCGAAGTGGCTGATCTGCTCGGCTTCCAGCATGGGCTGGGGCAGGGCGGCGATGCGGGCGGCGATGCCGGCGCTGCCCTCGCCCAGGGCAAGGGCGGCAAGCTGGCCGTAATAGGTGGCGGGGTGCTGCGCCGCCTGGGCGAAGAACGGCGCCGCGGCATCGCCCTGGGCCACGCGCCCGCGCCAGTATTTTGCGCGCGCCACGCTGATGGGCGAGACAGCGACGGCCTCCAGCTGCGCGAAATGCCGGTCGGCGGCAGCGGCATCGTTCAGGAAGCGCAACGCCAGCCAGCCGGCCAGGAAATGTGCCTCCAGCGCCGCCTCGCTGGCGCCGGAAAGCCCATGCGCGGCGGCCACCGCATAGGCGGTGGCGGGGTCGCCCAGGCGCAGCGTGCGGCGGGCGAAGATCTGGCGTTCGGCCCACAGTGAAGCGGCACGCTCGGGCTCGGTGGGCGCTGGTGCCTTGCGCCACCAGGCAGCCAGCTCGCCATCGGCATCCTGGCGGCGCAGCAGGCGGGCGCGCAGCAGGAAGGCGGTCGGGTCGCGCGCATCGACGGCGGCGTCGGTGCCCGCCAGCAGCGCCAGCGTGGCCTGGGCCTGCGGCAATTGCGCCGGCGGCAGCAGCGGCAGCAGGCGGGCGGCGGCCTGCGCGTCGCCACGGAAGGCCAGGCGGTCGAATCGCGCCAGGTGGTCGGCGGGCTTCAGCAGGGGGCCGAGCTTGTCCAGCACGGCGCGTTCGAACACCTCGTCCGACGGCGCCTCGATCCAGGCCTGGCGGGCGGCGGCGGCGGCATCGTTCACGCGGCCACCGGCGCGCAGCAGCTCGGCATGGCGCAGCCGGCCCTGGGGCGTCTGCGGCGGGTGGCGCGCGAACCAGGCGCGGGCATAGGCATCGTCGGGCCACAGCGCCACCTGCGCCTCGGCGCGGCGGCGGACCAGGTCGGCGGATGGCCAGTCGGGGTTGTCGGCCAGGAAGCGGGCAGCCGCGTCGGGGTCGGCGGGGCCGGCGGTGAGCCGCACCCAGCGGATGATCTTTGCGGCCAGCGGGAAGGCGGCGACGGCGGCCTCCGCCTCGGCCCAGCGGCCGGCATTGGCCTGGGCCAGGGCGCTGCGCAGCAGGCCCGCCTCGGACGGCTGGGCGAGCGCCGGCGCGATGCACAACAGGGGCAGGGATGCCAGCAGGGCGCGGCGGCGCATGGGTTTGGTGTATCGCCGCCGGGCGCGCCGGCACAAGCCTTGGTTGCTGCAAACGCGCTTGTGACCGGCCCGTCCCGCGCCTAGGTTCGCGGCCCGACCAGGAGGAAGAAATGTTCCACGGCAACTTCGTCGCGCTGATCACGCCGATGCACGCGGATGGCGCGCTGGACGAAGCAGGCTTTCAGGCCTTCTGCGACTGGCAGATCCTTGAGGGCACGCACGGGCTGGTGCCGGTGGGTACCACCGGCGAATCGCCCACGCTGGATCACGAGGAACACAAGCGGGTGGTGGCGCTGTGCGTGGAAGCCGCGCGCGGCCGCGTGCCCGTGGTGGCCGGCACCGGCAGCAACTCCACGGCCGAGGCGATCGACCTGACCAAGGCGGCGAAGAAGGCAGGCGCCGATGCCGCGCTGGTGGTGACGCCCTACTACAACCGGCCGACCCAGGAGGGCCTGTACCAGCACTTCAAGGCGATCGCCGAGCAGGGCGGCCTGCCCATCCTGATCTACAACATCCCCGGCCGCAGCGCGGTGGACATGACCGTGGAGACCATGGCGCGGCTGGCCAAGGTGCCGGGCATCATCGGCGTCAAGGATGCCACCGCCAACCTGGTGCGCCCGCTGCACCAGCGCATGTCCTGCGGCGAGGATTTCTGCCAGCTGTCGGGCGAGGATCACACGGCCATCGCCTTCCTGGCCTCGGGCGGGCATGGCTGCATCAGCGTGACCGGCAACGTGGCACCCAGGCTGTGCAGCGAGATGCACAATCTGTGGCAGGGCGGCGACGTGAAGGGCGCCATGGCGATCCAGCACCGGCTGGTGCCGCTGCACGACGCGCTGTTCTGCGAAACCTCGCCCGGCCCCGCGAAATACGCCGCCAGCCTGCTGGGCAAGACCACGGAATATTGCCGCCTGCCGCTGGCACCGATCGCCGATGCGTCGAAGGCGCGCGTGCGCGCCGCCATGGTGGGCGTGGGCCTGCTGAATTAGTTTGCTGGCCCTCAGGCGCCGGGCGCCGCCTCCGGCGGCTTGGCTCGCCGCCCAGCCTCAAAGTATCGGGGCGGCGGGTCGCATTCGCGGCCTCGGCGCTGACGCGCCGTTGCATTGGTGAGGTGACGTGGCGGCGGAGAAGAAGAAAAGCGGCCTGATCGCGCACGGCACCGCGGCGCAGAACCGCAAGGCACGGCACGACTACACCATCCTGGACACGATGGAGGCCGGCATCGTGCTGACCGGGCCTGAGGTGAAGTCGCTGCGCCACGGCCGCGCCACCATCACCGAGGCCTATGCCGGCGAACGCGAGGGCGAGCTGTTTTTGCTGAACGCCTATATCCCGCCGCTGGACCAGGTGGCCGCCTTCGAGAAGCAGGACCCACGGCGCGCGCGAAAACTGCTGCTGCACGGCAAGCAGATTTCAAAGCTGATCGGCGCGGTGCGGCGCGAGGGCGCCACGCTGGTGCCGCTTGCCATCTTCTTCAATCCGCGCGGCCTGGCGAAGGTCAGCCTTGGCCTGGCCGAGGGCCGCAAGCACGCCGACAAGCGCGAGGCGATCAAGCAGCGCGACTGGCAGCGCGACAAGGCAAGGCTGATGGCGAGCAAGGGCAAGGGCCGGGACTAGGGACGGCCCCTCCATTTACTCCACCCGGATATTCGCCCGCTCCACCAGCGCGGCGAACCGCGCGTGCTCGGCGCGCATGAAGGCGGCGAAGGCGTCGGGCGCGCTGGGGGCAGCCTCCAGCGACTGCGCGTCGAACTTCGCGCGGGTGTCGGCCGCACCCAGGAACCCAAGTGCCGCCGTCGACGCGCGCGCCACGATCGGCGCCGGCGTGCCGGCGGGGAACAGCAGGCCGTGCCACGGCGCCATCGCGGTGCCGGGATAGAACTCCTCCAGTGCCGGCAGGTCGGGTGCGGCGGCCAGGCGCGCCGGCATGGTGGTGGCCAGGGCCCGCAGCCGGCCCTCGCGCACCTGCGGCCAGCTGGTGGCGACCGTGTCGATCATCAGCTCGACCGTGCCCGCCAGCAGTGCCTGCAACGAAGGACCCCCGCCGTTGAACGGCACATGCGTCATGCGGATGCCGGCTTCCTGCATGAACAGCTCCATCGCCAGATGCAGGCTGGTGCCGGTGCCGGAACTGCCGAAATTGAGTTTCTCGGGGTTCGCCTTCGCATAGGCCACCAGCTCCGCCACGGACTTCACGTCGAGCCTGGCGGGGTTGACCGCCAGGTAGCAGGGCGTGACCACCAGGCTGGTGACGGGGGCGAAATCATCGACCGGGCGGTACGGCAGGTTGCCGCGGCGCACCGCCGGCAGGATGGCGTTGGCGGCGATGTTGCCCATGCCGATCGTGTGTCCGTCCGGCGCTGCCTTGGCCAGCGCATCGACGCCGATCGAGCTGCCGGCGCCGGGCCGGTTCTCGACCACGAAGGGCTTGCCGAGCGTGGCCTGAAGGTGGGCTGCCAGCAGGCGGCCCACGATGTCGGCGGCACCACCGGGCGGGAACGGTACGATGAAGCGCACGGCGCGGTCGGGCCAGGCCTGCGCGCGGGCCGGCAGCGCGAGCAGGGTGGGGGCGGCAAGCAGCGTGCGACGATGCATCATGGGCGTTCCCTTGCGCGGACCACGTTCGCGGAGAATGGTTCCGGCAACACTCTCCAACACGGAACCCATCCATGCCAGCCCTGCACGGCGTCTTCCCGGTACTGCCCACGCCCTTCGATCCGTCCGGCCAGCCGGACGCCCAGGCGCTGGCGCGGCTGGTGGACTTCGCCATCGAAGCGGGCGTGCACGGCGTGGTCTATCCCGGCATGGCCAGCGAGGTGGAGACGCTCTCGGTCGAGGAGCGCGCGGCGCTGGTGGCCGCCGTGGGCAAGCGCCTGGCCGGCCGCAAGCCGTTCGTGGTCGGCGCCTCGGCGGCGGCGCCGCAGGATTGCGCCGCCCGCATTTTTGAGGGCCGGCAGGCCGGTGCTGTCGCGGCGATGGTGATGGCGCCCGCGGCGCTGGGCAGCGACGTGGCGGCGCACCGGAAATTCTACGGCGAGATCGCCGCCGCGGCCCCCGGCATGGCGCTGATGCTGCAGAACGCGCCGCCGCCCAACGGCGCCGGGCTTTCGCCCGAACTGGTGGCGCAGGTCAGCGAAGCGGTGCCCGAAATCCGATACGTGAAGGAGGAAACACTGCCCTGCGGCCAGCATGTCGGGAAGATTCTCGCGGCCACCGGCGGCAGGCTGGATGGCGTGCTGGGCGGCGCCGGCGCGCGCTTCATCATGGACGAACTCTCCCGCGGCGCCTGCGGCACCATGCCGGCACTCGACATGCCGGAACTGCACGCAAGACTGTGGCGCGCCTGGCACGACGGCGACCGCGCGGGCGCGCGGACTCTCTACACCGCCAGCCTGCCGCTGCTGTCGCAGCAGATGGTGTTCCGCTGGCGCATCACGAAGGAGGTGCTGCGCCGCCGCGGCCTGATCGCCAGCGCGCACACCCGCGCCAAGGGGCCGGCGCTGGATGCGGGCGACCTGGCGGAGCTCGATGCGCTGCTGCTGGCGCTGGCACCCTTGCTGGACGTGCAGCCGCCGCGATGACCGATCGCGACACCATCACCAGGGTCGAGGCCTTCACGGCGACGATCCCGCGCGACGAACCATACCTTGGGCCGCTGCGGCCGGGCGAGCGGGTGAACCGCGCCGGCTACATCGTGCGCCAGGGCAACCGCACGCTCTATCCCACGCAGGACCGCAGCGTGCTGCTGCGCATCACCGCCGAAAGCGGCGCGGTGGGTTGGGGCGAGACCTACGGCATCGTCGCCCCCGGCGCGGTGACCGAGATCATCCGCGACGTCGTGGCCCCGGTGCTGGAGGGCACGCCCGCCGACGCGCCGGCCGCCACCCACGACATGCTGTACGACCTCATGCGCGTGCGCGGCTTCTGGGGCGGCTTCTGGATGGAGGCGCTGGCGGCGGTCGATATCGCGCTGTGGGACCTGCTGGGGCGGCGGCTTGGCGTGCCGGTCGCCACGCTGCTGGGCGGGCGGCGCAGGGCCACGATCCCGGCCTATGCCTCGGGCCTGCCGGCCGCCACATTGAAGGCGCGCTGCGAACTCGCGCGCGCCCACCAGGCGGCGAACATCAGCGCGGTGAAATTCGCCGCCGTGGTCGCCGATGACGGGCCGGTGGCCGAGCTCGCGGCGCTGCGCGAGGCGCTGGGGCCAGGTGCAAAAATCATGGCGGACCTGCACTGGCAATACACCGCGCCCGAGGCGATCCGCCTGATCCACGCCATGGCGCCGCACGGTCTTTACTTCGCCGAGGCGCCCTGCGCGCCGGAGGATTTTTTGGGCACGGCCCTGGTTGCGCGCGCGGTCGGCGTGCCGATCGCACTCGGGGAGGAGCTGCACGCGCCGCATGAATGGCTGCCGCGCTTCGAGCACCGCTGCATGGGCATCATCCAGCCCGAGATGGCGCGCACCGGCATCACGAATTTCATGCGCGTCGGCGCGCTGGCGCAGGCGCATCATGTGCGCATCATTCCTCATGCCACGATCGGCGTGGGCATCTTCCTGGCCGCCAGCCTGCAGGCCTCGGCGGCGCTGCCGGGGGTGGAGATGCACGAATACCAGCCCTCGGTCTTCCGGCCGCAGGCGGGGCTGCTGGCGGGCGACATGGCGTGCGCGGATGGCGCGTATCGCGTGCCGACCGGGCCGGGCCTGGGGGTCAGCCCCGGCCCGGCCCTGATGGCCTTGCTGCAATAGCAAGCACCGGCCGCGCGGCAGGGATGCGAGGGGGGCTCGCGCCGCGCGGCCGGCTTGGCCCGCGCCTCAGCGGCGCGGGTTGTTGTCCGGCTGGTTCAGCCGGGTCTCGGGATTGGCCCACACGGGGCGGCCCAGGTTCACGTCGCTGGGGTCGGTGGTGGCCGCGGTCACGGCACCCGCGCCACCGCCGATCACGCCACCGACGATCGCACCCACAGGGCCGCCCAGCGCGCCCACGCCGGCGCCGGCCGCGGCACCCGTGGCCGCACCACCCTGCACGCGCTCGCGCTCATTGGTGCCGCAGGCAGCCAGGCCCAACAGGGCGGCGAAGGCGGCGGTGGTGATGGAGAGGCGGGTCATGACGGTTGCTCCGAATGGTTGTCTCGCAGCCTCAACGTCATTCCCGCGCGAAGGTTGCGCTCAGGGTTCGCCCCGCAGCACGCGGCGCATCACCTTGCCGGTCGCGGTGGTGGGCAAGGCATCCACGAAGCTGATCGCGCGCGGGTATTCATGCGCGGCGAGTTTTTCGCGCACGAAGCCGGCCAACTCGGCCGCCAGCGCGTCACTGGCCACGAAACCTGGCTTCAGCACCACGAAGGCCTTGACGATCTCGGTGCGCACCTCGTCCGGCACGCCGACCACGGCGGCCATGGAAACGGCCTGGTGGCGGCACAGGCAATCCTCGATCGGGCCGGGCCCGATGCGGTAGCCGGCCGAGGTGATCACGTCGTCGTCGCGGCCGGCGAAGTGCAGATGGCCATCGGAGTCGATCCGGCCGGTGTCGCCGGTGACCAGCCAGGGCCCGCGGAACTTCGCTTCGGTGGCCGCAGAATTGTTCCAGTAGCCCAGGAACATCACCGGGTCGGGCGCCAGCACCGCGATATCGCCCGCGGTGCCGGGCGGCAACCCGCGGCCGTCGCCGTCGATCACGCCGACGCGGTGGCCCGGCACGGCGCGCCCCATGCTGCCGGGGCGGATGGGAAACAGCGGTGCGCCATTGCCGACCACCAGGTTGCATTCGGTCTGGCCGTAGAACTCGTTGATCGGCAGGCCGAACACCGCCTGCCCGAAATCCAGCAGCGCCGCCCCCAGCGTCTCGCCGCCCGAGGCCAGGGTGCGCAGCCCAGGTTCTACGCGCGGGCGCGTCTGCGCGAGCATCCTGAGCGCGGTGGGCGGCATGAACACGTTGCGCACGCCTTGCCGCGCCATCAGGTCGTAGGCCGCGTCGGGATCGAACTTTTGGAAGCGGTGGCTGAATACGGCGACACCGTGGAACAGCCCGGGCAGCAGCACGTCCAGCAGGCCGCCGATCCAGGCCCAGTCGGCCGGCGTCCAGATCAGGTCGCCAGGCTGCGGGAAGCCGTGATGCGGCATGGCCACGCCCGGCAGATGGCCGCGCAGCACGCGATGCGCATGCAGCGCGCCCTTGGGCGAACCCGTGGTGCCGCTGGTGTAGATGATCAGCGCCGGATCGTCCGGTGCGCGCGGCAGATGCGCCCGCTGCGGCGCGGCGCGGGCCAGCAGCGCTGGCAGCGCCTCGATGGTCAGCACCGTGCGCAGCGCCGGCAGGGTGTCGTGCAAGCCATCCAGCCTGGCGGCGCCCTCGGCATCGGTGATCAGCGCCACCGCACCACTGTCGGCCAGGCGGAACCGCAGCGCGTCGGGGCCGAACAGCACGAACAGCGGCACGGCGATGGCGCCCAGCCGATAGGTCGCGATGTGCGCCACCGCGGTCTCCGGCCGCTGCGGCAGCAGGATGCCGACGCGATCGCCCACGCCCACGCCGCCTGCCGCCAGCAAATTGGCAAGCCGGCTGCTTTGGTCGCGCAGGCCATCGAAGCTCAGCGTCGCCACGCGCCCGTCATCGTGCAAATGGCGGATGGCGGGGCGCGCCGTGCCATCGGCCCAGCGGTCGCAGGCTTCCAGCGCGATGCTGCAATCGGCCGGCAGGTCCCAGCGAAACCCCCGCACCAGCGCGTCGTAGCCCTCGCTTGCCATGCGCCAAGCCTAGCGCGGCGCCGGGCTGCCATGCGACGGTGCGGCCATGCATTACGTGTTCGCGCTGCTGGCGCTGGCCGTGGCGTCCTGCGCCGCCGCGCAGGACGAGCTCACGCGCATCCCCGTGGTCGATGCGGGCGGCCAGACGCGCCAACTGGTCACGCGGGTCTGCCTGCCGTCCGGCAGCGCGCCGGCGCAGGTGGTGGTGATCAACCATGGCTCGCCGGGGTCGGAGGCCGAGCGCAGCGTGATGCGCCCGGCATCGTGCGAGCACCAGGCGGTGCGCTGGTTCACCGGGCGCGGCCGCGCGGTGGTGCTGCCGATGCGCCGCGGCTACGGCGAAACCGGTGGCGTATGGGCGGAAGCCTACGGCCCCTGCGCCAGCCCGGATTTCTTCCGGGCGGGCCGGGAAGCGGCGCGCGACATTGCCGCCAGCGTCGCCTGGGCCGTGCGCCAGCCCTGGGCGCGGCCGGATGGCGTGGTGGTGGTGGGGCAATCGGCCGGCGGCTGGGGCGCGATGGCGCTGGCCGGCGTGGCGCCGCCGCAGGTCTCCGCCATCGTCAACATGGCGGGCGGACGCGCCGGCCGGCAGGGCGGCGTTGCCAATCGCAACTGCGCGCCGGAACGCCTGGCCGAGGCGGCGGGCCGGTTCGCCGAGGGCGCCTCGGTGCGCATGCTGTGGGTCTATACCGCCAACGATTCGTTCTTCGCGCCGGAGATACCGGCGGCGATGCATGCATCCTTCACCCGTGCCGGCGGCCGGGCGGAACTGCGCCAACTGCCCGCCTGGGGCAATGACGGGCACGCCCTGTTCTTCGGCCGCGACGGCAGTGCGACCTGGGGCCCGGTGCTGGCGCCCTTCCTGGGACTGCGCGGCTGAGGCTCAGGGAGCAGGGGTCAGGTTTCAGGGGTCAAATGTCGGTCAGGGAGGGGTGGGATGCGGCGGGCAATTGGGCGGCGTGCGGCGCTGGGCTTGGGCGTGGTCGCGATGAGTGCTGAGGCGCACGCCGCCACCGCACATGATTTCAGCTTTCCGGCACTGGAGGGCGGCGCGCTGCGCCTGGCCGATTTCCGGGGCCGCGTGCTGCTGGTGGTCAATACCGCGAGCTTCTGCGGCTACACGCCGCAGTTCCGCAGCCTGCAGGCGCTGCACGACCGCTATTCCTCGCGCGGCTTCTCGGTGATCGGGGTGCCCAGCAACGACTTCAACCAGGAGGCCGCGGACGCGTCGAAGGTGAAGGAGGTGTGCGACACCTTCGACGTGGATTTCCCCCTGGCCGCGATCGGCCATGTGCGGGGGCCCCGCGCCTATCCGTTCTTCGCCTGGGCGGCGGCGCAAGCCGCACCGCCCGGCTGGAACTTCCACAAATACCTGGTCGGCACCGATGGCCGCCTGGTGCGCGACTTCGCCACGCGCGTCGAGCCCGATGCCCCGGAACTCGCCCGCGCGATCGAAGCTGCACTGCCGCGCGCCTGATGCGGCAGCGCCTGCCGCGTACTAGCCCATGATCATGTCCGGTGGGGGCGGCGGCGGCGGCGGAGGTGGTTGGGCGGCGGCAGCGGCGGCGGCAGCGGCGGCAGCGTCTGCATCCGCCTGGGCCTGGGCCTGGGCCTGCACCTGCGCGATCAGGCGCTGCAGGGCGTCGGGCGCCATGCCGCCGTTCACCAGCACCACCTCATCGTGGCGTCCGTCAACATTGAAGATGTCAACCACCTGCTCGCCCAGCCATTCGCCGGCGGCGGTCACGGCGTCGTCGATCACGTTGGCGCCATCGACGATCGTGTCGCAGGTGACCTCGACCAGGTAGTAAGCCGCTTCCGCTGTCTTCGCGCCGGCGATGCCAAGGCCGGTTCCGACCAGCTCGGCCAGCTGGAAAGGGAAAAGTCCCACCGCGGCCACGGCCCCCAGCGTGTGGCTTTCGCCATCGATGTCCGTGATCACGCCGCTGACCATGGGGCTGTTTTCGCCGAGCCAGTGGAAGCCTTCTTCCACCCAGGTGCCCTCGAGCGCGGGGCCGACGAAGCCATCATGCTCCTGGCCGCCGACCAGCCAGTGCACGTCGCGGAACAGGCCATCGGCGATGAGTGCCACCAGCAGGACCTTGCCGGCGCCGTCCACGGCCTCGCCCACGACACCCCTGGGCGCGGCCGGCTCTGCCGGTGCCGGGCGCACGCCGCCGCCTGGCGCTTCCGGCGCCACGCGCGGCGCCTCGGGCAGCGCCTCCGGCGCAGGCGGTGGCTCGCCCGGCACGGCACGGGGCGGGAGGTTCGCGGCGTCGCCGGCGCCGCCCCCGCCCGGGCGGGGCGGCTCGACGACGGTGGCATCGCCCGAACCCGGCAATGTGCTGTCGCCCGGCCGCCGCGTGCCCTCGACCGGCGTTTCGCTGAAGATGCTCTCGGGCCCGTTGGGGTCGGCGGGGGCACGCGGCTCGGCCGGCGGGCGTTCGGGGCGCAGCGGCTCCTGCATGATGCTTTCAGGATCGAGCGGCGGACCGTCCGGGTCGTTCGGCGGCGGCGGATGGTTCGGCAGTGTCGGATCGCCGCCGCCATGCAGCGTCTCGCCGTTCGATTCCACGTAGCGCGACGGCCCCAGTTGATCGCCGTGCGCCTTGCGGTACGCGGCGTCGATCATCTCCTGCTGGTAGGCATCCGCCTGCTGGTAAAGCGCCTCCGACTCGGCGATCTGCCCGTTGCTTTGGCCTGATGCACGCCCGATCTCGGCCCGCTCCTCGGGCGTGAGCGGCCGTACGTCGGCGGGCGGCAGCATGTTTTCGCGCGGCGGCGGCGCGGGCGGGGCGGCCGGCGGCGTGACGGGTGGCGGGGCGGGTTGCGTGGCAGGCGGCGCGGTGGGCGGGGTGGCCGGCGGCACGCCCGGCGGCGTCGCCGGCGGCATCGTGGGTGGGGCGGGCGGGCGCGGCAGCGGCACGGGCAGCGGCACGATGTCCGGCTGGTTCTCGTCCGGGCCAGGCGGCGGGTTGAGCGCGGGCATGCGATGGCTCCCTGCGACCGGCGCGATGCGGTGCGACGGCGTCGACCGATCGAGCAGCACCGTCACACGGCATACGCCTGCGTCCGGGTGCCAGACGCGGTGCGCGCCGTTTCCCGCAATAACGTTTCGATGAGTGGCGTTTGTGGCGGTAACCCCGAGCTGCGCTGCGCCGCCTGGCCGATCATGCAGGCGCCTGGTGCGGCGGCGCAGAGCCGGGCGAGCGAGCGCTGCCGCGCGGCCGACCCTTCGGCCGGCCCGATCAGGCCGCGTGCAGCAGCGGCGCCTGACTGTGGTCCGGTTCTGCGTAACCAAGCCACCGCGCACGCAGCGCATCGGCGCTGGCTTCCGTGGCGGCGATCGCGTCGGCCACGACCTGCTCGGCGGCGGCCTGGCTCAGGCCGCACTCCTCGATCAGGCTGGCGATGACGAAGCGGGCCGAGGCGGGGTCGCGCAGCAGCATGAGCGCGTGGCCGGAATCGTCCTGCAGATCGGCGAAACCGCGGGCGATTTGGTTGATGGGGTGCATTGGACTTACCTGAACCTGCCTGCCTGGCGTTGCGAAGCCGGCCTTCCTGCCGGCAGTCACGCTACGCATGCACCCGCGCTGCGGATGCGGTGCTGGCGCCGGCTTGATCGGCGCCTGGCGCGGCCCAACCCGCACTGGCCACGGCCGCCTGCGTCCGTGGCGCGCATGCTCGCGTCGCCCCGGGCACGCGGAGATCGCGCCGCGAATCCAGGCAGGAGACAGCCATGGCGAAGTACCGGCTGAACGGCACCAAGGTCACGGTCACCGATGGCGGTAACGCAACCGTGTTCGTGCACATGAAGGAGGATGGCAGCGCGGCGTTCACCCATGACCGGGCGCCACCTGCCCATGCCCGACCTGCCGACGGATGCGGGCATCGTGTTCCATGACGCCGTTGCGGCCAGCCGCTGGCTGGCCTGACGGCGTGGCGAACCGGGCGCGGCGCCTGGCTTGAAAACGCTCTACAACCGAAGTGCCGCCAGCAGCGCCAGCACCAGCCACCCCGCCATGAAGGCCGCCAAGGCCACGCCCTGCACATCCAGCACCAGCGCCAGCACCAGGCCGGACAGCGCCGCCAGCCCCCACTGCACGAAGCCCAGCGCGGAGCTGGCGCGGCCGGCCATGTGCGGGAACGGCGTGACCGCGCCGGCCATGGCGTTGGGCTGGGTCTGCGCGAAGCCCAGCATGATCAGCACCATCGGCAGCACCACGGTGGCCAGGCTGGGGCCCGTCAGCAGCAGGCCCGCAAGGCCCGCGGCGCCAACGGCTGCCGACCAGATCGCGCCGTACAGGATCATGCGCCGCGTGCCCAGGCGCGGCGACAGCACCCGCGACACCATCGAGCCCAGGAAATACGTCACCGCGACCACGCCGAAGCACAGGCCGAACTGGAACGCCGTAAGGCCCATGCCGTGCTGCACCACATAGGTGCCGCCGGAAATGAAGGCGAACAGCGCGCAGTAGCTGGCGGTGGCAACCGCGGTGTGCAGCCGGTAATGGCGGCTGGCGGCGAACTCGCGCGCCGCCGAAACCAACGCACCCGCGTCGGTCGCGCGCGGATCAAGCGCGGGCGCGGTTTCCGAAAGCCGCCGCCACAGCGCCAGGCCCAGCAGCGCCGACATCAGGGCCAGTGCTGCGAAGCACAGCTGCCAGCCGCCCAGGCCGATCAGCACGCCCCCCAGCACCGGCCCGACCGCGGGTGCCAGCGACATCACGCCGCTGATCGTGGCGAACACCGCGCCGATGCGGGCAGGCGGGCAGGTGTCGCGCACGATGGCGCGGCTCAGCACGGGGCCGGCGCACGCGCCCACTGCCTGCACCACGCGGGCGGCGACCAGCAGCGGCAGCGTGGGTGCCAGCGCGCAGGCGATGCTGGCCAGCACGAACAGCAGCGTGCCGCACAGCGCCACTGGCCGCCGCCCGAAGCGATCGGCCAGCGGCCCCACGGCCAGCATGCCCGGCGCGAAGCCCAGCAGGAAGCCCGAAAGCGTCCACTGCACGCCAGCCGGGCCCGCGCCGAACTCGGCGCCGATCGCCGGCAGGGCGGGCAGATAGAGGTCGGTGGAAAGCGGCCCCAGCGCGCTCATCATCGCCAGCAGCCAGATCGGCGGCATGGGCTGGCCAGGCAGGGGCTGGCCAAGCGTCGCGGCGGCGGCGGGCCGGGAGGGCAGGGGCGCTTCGGGCATCCGGCGTGACCCTAGGCGCATATGGCCCGGCTGTAATCTGCGCGGTGCAGGCTACTTCTTCATCGCCGGGATCGCGCCCTTCAACAGGTTGGCGACGTCGTCGCGGTCCTTGCTGCTGAAGCCCGCGATGCGGGCATCGATTCTGAACTTGATCAGCTGCAGCTTGGTCAGCTTGTTGAAGATCCGATACTCGATCAGCTCGGCCACGTGGTCGCACAGCGGCTGCAGCTTGGCGTTGGCCAGCTTCTGGCCCAGCACCTCGATGCTGACGTAAAGGTCGGTGCGCGCCTGGATGAACTTCTCGATCACGCCCATGAAGGTGTTGGCGCAGTAGCTGGCGGCGCACAGGTTGTCGTGCTTGGTGAGGCCCCCCAGCGACACGCCGATCAGGTGGCACCATTCGGCGGTATCCTTCTCGCCCTTGCGCCAGCGCTTGCCGATCGCAAGGCCGCACAGGTTGGACACGCCGAAGGCCGAGACGGTGGTGAATTTCAGGTGGCAGCCCATGATGCTGCCGCACTGCTTCTGGCGTTCGCCGTCGATCGGCGGGCCGATGGGGCCTTCGATCTTCTTCAGGCTGAACAGCACCGGGAAGGCGTTGCGCACCGCCATGTCGTGGATGGTGAGCCGCTGGTCGAATTCCCAGCGGTCGCTGTTCGGGACGAAGTTGAAGTCCTGGGTTTCGCGGTCGGCTTCCTCGTCGTCGATCTGCTTCAGCAGTTGCAGCGTGGCGAGCTTGTCGTTGTCGTTCTCGTACTCGTCGTCGTCCGCCTCCTGCTTGCCGTACTTCACGGGCACGGCATTGCGCAGCTTGGCGACCTGCTGGTGACGCGCCTGGTGCTGCAGCTTGGCCTTGTCGGCAAACTTGCCGTACTGGGTGAAGCCCTGCTTCTTCTTGCCGACATAGACATCGAGCTTGGCCTTGTTGCAGGACAGCCGCGGACAGCTGGGGTTGGCGACCACCACGGCCATGAAGCGGGTCTTGCAGATCGGGCACTTGAAACGGGGTTTCACGGGCGTTGCTCCTGCTGCGTTGCGTATGCACAGGATGTTCGTTTCGCGACCGGTCCGCTGTTCCCGTGGGAACCGACGGCGCGTGCTCAGCCGGATGTGAGCGGCAGCGACCGGAACACGGCGTGGAACATGGCTTCGGTCAGCCGGCCGGTGTTCGTGTTGTAGCGGCTGCAATGGTAGCTGTTCACCAGGGTTCTGCCGCCCGGCAGGGCGTGGTGCGCGCCGTGCGCGAAGGCGAAGCGTGCGGGCTTCAGGCCGCTTGCGCGCAGCGCCGCATCATGCGCGATGCGGCCCAGCGCCAGGATGGCACGCAGTTGTGGCATGGCGGCAAGCTCGGCCTTCAGGAAAGCGTTGCAGGTGCCGATCTCGGTGGGGGTGGGCTTGTTCGCGGGCGGCACGCAGCGCACGGCGTTGACGATGCGGGTGCCGACCAGTTCCAGCCCATCGTTCGGGTCGGCGGCATAGGTGCCGCGCGCCAGGCCGAATTCCAGCAGCGTGGCGAACAGCAGGTCGCCGGCGAAATCGCCGGTGAAGGGGCGGCCGGTGCGGTTGGCGCCGCGCAACCCTGGCGCCAGGCCCAGGATCAGCAGCGTCGCGTCATGCGGGCCGAAGCCGGGCACGGGGGCGTGGAACCAGCCGGGATGGGCGGCGCGGTTCTCGGTGCGGAACGCGGCCAGGCGCGGGCATAGCGGGCAGTCGGGCGGGGGGGAGCAGGGGTCTTGCGGCACCGCGCGGCACGCTGCCCGAGCCGCCCCCGGCCGGCAAGCCCGCGCCCCGTGCCGGCTACTCGACGCGCAGCCGCGCCGGATCGGCCCGGCCCGAAGGCGTGGCCGCCGCAGCCAACCGACGGACGGACGGGCGCGCGCCGGTCGCCGCGGCGTGCGGCGGCGGCACATCGAAGACGATCTCCTGTCCGACGCGCCGGGCGTGCCCGGCGGCCTCCAGCGCATCCAGGAAGCAGCCGGCAAGCGCGGCCGCGGTGCCGGCCGAGATGGTCTGGCGCAGTTCGCTGCCATCCTCCAGCCGGACCAGCACCGTGCCGCCCTGCAGCCAGTCGGGCAGGGTGTCGAAGGGCATGAGCACCACGGTGGCACTCGGCGTCACATCGCCCATCACGGGGTGCTGCCGGCCGGAAGGGAAGCCAGCAACACCACGCAGCCTTGGCTGCGGCTGGTTCGACAACATGGTTCCCCGGTCCAGCCGGGTGCGCATCAGGTCGATCGCCAGCAGCCCGTCGGCCTGGAGAAACAGCCGCAGCATGCTGCCCCGATCGGCGGCAACGTCAAAGCCCAGCAGCGTCAGCCGCGCCGCCCTGCATTGCGGCGTGCCGCTGGTCGCCGGCCCGGCGCTGATGCGGAAGCCGTCGGCGGTGGTTGCTGCCGCCGGTGCGGGCGAGGTGCCGGCGTGGTCCGGCGGGGCCGCGCAGGCAGCGAGCAAGGGCGCCAACAGCCAGAAGGCGACACGGCAACGCATCGTGCCCGACATTCAGCGGACCAAGCTCATTCAGTGATTATTTCGTAAGCGCGACGAAACTGCAAGCCCGGCAGGCCTGGGCCGCCTACTCGATGCGCACCCGCATGATGTCGGCGGTGCCGTCCTTGAACTGCGGCGGCACCGGGCGGGCCACCGGCGTGCGTTCCTGCATCAGCCCGTTCGACGCCATCACGTCGCTGTAGCAGCGCACCACGCCTTCGACCACGGCCGGGGCAAAGCGCTGGCGCATCACGGGGCCGCCCTCGAAGCTGATCACCGCGGTGCCGCCCTGGGCCAGGCCAGGCAGCGTGCCGGCCGAGGTCAGCGCCATGAAGCGCGGCCCGGTCAGCGAGCCCAGGCCTGGTTCCGTGGCACCGCCGCCCAGCGTCACCTGCACCGGCACCTGCCGCCGGTCGCCCAGGCTGGAGCCCGAGATGCCGCCGGCCAGCGCCACCACGCTGCCGCCATTCGGCACGCGGTACAGCCCGACCGCCATCATCTGCTGGCGGCCCTGCACCAGTTGGGTGCGGCTGGCCGTGCAGCCCATCATGCCATCGGCGCTCTGCGCCTGGCTGATGGCGAAGCCCGCGGCCTCGCCCCAGGGCGCGTCGCGCACGGTCTGGTCCTTGGTGGCGCAGGCGGCCAGGCCCGACGCCATCAGCAGCAGCGCAATCCTGGCGACGCGAACCCACATGCAACCGACCCCTCGACCGGGTTGGAAGGTAGCCGCGCCGGGGCGGGCGATCAATCGGCTACTCCGGCGTGTCGGCCGCGCCATAGGGGTTGGCGGGCGTGATGCGCCCGGCCGGGCGCTCGCGCGGGTCGGCCGCGGCAAGGCTCAGGCGGTCGCCCGTGCGGTCGCCCAGACGCTCCCTGGGTTCGAAGGTGCGCCGCGCGATGCCGTCCTTCAGCGAGTCGAGGTCGATGAAGTCGTCGGCCTGGCGGCGCAGTTCATCGGCCACCATGGGGGGCGAGACCTTGATGGTGCTGACCACGGAAACCCGCACGCCGCGGCGCTGCACCGCCTCGGTCAGGCGCCGGAAATCGCCATCGCCGCTGAACAGGAAGGCGTGGTCCAGGTGCGGCGCCATTTCCAGCATGTCGATGGCCAGCTCGATGTCCATGTTGCCCTTGATGCGCAGCCGCCCCGTGCTGTCGGTGAACTGCTTGGCGGGCTTGGTCACGACGCTGTAGCCATTATACGCAAGAAAGTCGGTCAAGGGCTTGAGCGGGCTGTATTCCTCGGTCTCGATGATGGCGGTGTAGTAGAACGCGCGCAGCAGCTTGCCGCGGGCATTGGCCCAGTCCAGCAGCTTGCGGTAGTCGATGTCGAAGCCCAGCGCCTTGCTGGCGGAATAGAGGTTGGCGCCGTCGATGAAGAGCGCCAGGCGGTCGGATGAATTATTCGTCATGACAATGCTTTCATGGCAATTTCCTGTGCTTTGGCATGAACGCCGGGGCGGTTCAAGGAAATCATGGAATCGATTCTGATCGGCCTGGGCGCCAACCTGCCGGGCGCCACTGGCGCGCCACCCCTGGCCGCCTGCCTGGCCGCGGTGGCGCAACTGGCCGGGCTGCCGGGCATGCGGCTGCTGCGGGTCAGCGACTGGTGGGACAGCCCCGCCTGGCCCGACGCAAGCGGCCCCCGCTACGTGAACGGCGTGGCGCTCATGGCGGGCGGCATGCCGCCCGAAGCGCTGCTCGATGCCCTGCACGGGATCGAGGCGGGGCTGGGCCGGGTGCGGGGGGCGGCGAACGCGCCGCGCACGCTCGACCTCGACCTGCTGGCCATGGGCGACATGCTGCGCGAGTCAGCACCCCTGCTGCCGCATCCGCGCCTGGCCGATCGCGCCTTCGTGCTGCTGCCGCTGGTGCAGGCTGCACCCGACTGGGTGCACCCCGTGCTGGGACGAACCGCGGCGGCACTGGCCGAAGCCTTGCCGGAAGGCCATGGCTGCCGCCCCCTGCCGACCGGTTAGCAATGGCTTGCACCGGTGCCCGACACTGCGTATCTAAGGCGTTCGCACCCCGTTCCGCTTGGAGTATCGCCGCATGGCGCGCGTGACCGTTGAAGACTGCGTCGAGAAGATCCCGAACCGCTTCGAGCTCGTGCTGCTGGCCGCCCAGCGCGCCCGCGACATTTCGCGCGGCGCCAGCATCAACCTCGATCGCGACAACGACAAGAACCCGGTCGTTGCGCTGCGCGAGATCGCCGACGAGAAGATCGACCTGGAAGCGCTGGAGACCGAGCTGGTGCGCGGCCAGCAGCGCGTGCCCGAGCCCGAGCCGGTGGATGAGCCGCTGGTCGATCTGATCCCGACCGAAAGCAACATTTTTGCCGGCATGGACGTGGACCCCGAGGCAGGGCTTGAGGAAGTGCCGCCCGAGGAGCTGGCCGACCTGGAAAACGAGGTCGAGAACGGGCTGCGCCGCCGCTGAGGCGCACGCCGCCAACGCCACGCTTCCGCTCCCGCGCTCACGGGGGCTGAGTATGATCGCTTCAGATCGAAGCGATCATACTCGGCAAATCTTTGACTGGTCGCGTTTTCCGAGTCGCCAGGTGATTCCACCTGGCTGGAAAACGCTCTTCTTTGACTGGTCGCGTTTTCCGAGTCGCCAGGTGATTCCACCTGGCTGGAAAACGCTCTAGACTCCGCCATGCGCCAGTTCGAACTGGTCGAGAAGGTCAAGGCCTACGACGCCAAGGCGGACGAGGACGCCATCAACCGCGCCTATGTGTTCGCGCTGAAGGCCCATGGCAGCCAGACCCGCGACAATGGCGACCCGTATTTCTCGCACCCCGTCGAAGTGGCCGGCATCCTGACCGGCTACAAGGTCGATACCGCCAGCATCGTCACCGCCCTGCTGCACGACACGGTCGAGGACACCGGCGTCAAGCTTTCGGACATCGAAAGCAGCTTCGGCAACGAAGTGGCCCGCCTGGTCGATGGCGTGACGAAACTGTCGCGCCTGGAACTGCAAAGCGACCGCACCAAGCAGGCCGAGAATTTCCGCAAGCTCGTCCTCGCCATGAGCGAGGATATCCGCGTGCTGCTGGTCAAGCTTGCCGACCGGCTGCACAACATGCGCACGCTGCGCTTCGTGCGCGACCCCGACCGGCGCCGGCGCATCGCTTCCGAGACCATGGAAATCTACGCCCCGCTCGCCGAGCGCATCGGCATGGAGCGGGTGAAGAACGAGCTGCAGGAACTCGCCTTCAAGGAACTGCAGCCCGATGCCTATGCCAGCATCCAGGCACGCGTGGGTTTTCTGCGCGGGCAGGGCGAGACCCAGATCAGCGAAGTGACCACGCAGCTGAAGGCATTGATGGCCGCGAACGGCATCGAGGCCGACGTGCAGGGCCGCGAGAAATCGCCCTATTCGATCTGGCTGAAGATGCACAAACGCAATGTCGGGTTCGAACAGCTTTCCGACATCATGGCGTTCCGCATCATCGTCGATGGCCGCGAGGCCTGCTACGCGGCACTTGGCGCGGTGCATGGCGAGTACCGCGTGGTGCCCGGCCGCTTCAAGGACTACATCAGCACGCCCAAGCCCAACGGCTACCAAAGCCTGCACACCGGCGTGATCCTGCCCGGCAGCCAGAAGATCGAGGTGCAGATCCGCACCCGCGCCATGGCCGCGGTGGCCGAGAACGGCGTGGCCGCGCATTGGGGCTACAAGGCCGACCTGTTCGACCAGCGCGCCGCCAAGGACGGCGTGAAGGACCTGCGCCAGTACCGCTGGCTGCGCTCGCTGCTGGACATTCTTGAGGAAGCGGCAGGCCCTGAGGAGTTTCTGGCCAACACGAAGCTGGAAATGTTCCAGGACCAGGTGTTCTGCTTCACGCCGAAGGGCGACCTGATCACGCTGCCGCGCGGCGCCACCCCCGTGGACTTCGCCTATGCGGTGCACAGCGAAGTGGGCGACACCTGCGTCGGCTGCAAGGTGAACGGGCGGATCATGCCGCTGCGCACCGAGTTGCGGAACGGCGACCAGGTCGAGGTGATCACCGCCCGCGGCCATACGCCCAGCCCGGCCTGGGAACGCTTCGTCGTCACCGGCCGCGCGCGCGCGAGAATTCGCCGCTTCCTGCACGCGCAGCAGCGCCGCCAGCATATCGAGCTCGGCCGCGGCATGCTGGTGAAGGCGTTCCGCCAGGACGGCGTGGATGGCAGCGAGAAGTCGCTGGAACCCGCGCTGAAGACCCTGAAGCAGGCCAGCGTCGAGGATCTGTACGTGGCGGTCGGCGCGGGCCAGCTGGGTGCCAAGGAAGTGGTGCTGGCCGCCTATCCGGAACTGCGCCCCACGGTGCGCACGCCGCAGGTGCTGCCGCTGCCGTCGCGCGGGCGCGCGAAGTCGCAGGTCAACGGCAAGGACGCCAAGCCCGACCCCATGCCGATCAGCGGCCTGGTGTCCGGCATGGCGCTGCATTTCGCCGGCTGCTGCCACCCGCTGCCGGGCGACCGCATCGTCGGCATCGTCACCACCGGCAAGGGTGTCACCATCCACACCCAGGACTGCCAGACGCTGGAAAGCTTCGCCGCCACGCCGGAACGCTTCATCGACGTTGCCTGGGACAGCGATGCGGGCACGGCGCGCGGCGCCAGCCACGTGGGGCGCGTCAGCATCGCCACCGCGAACCAGCCCGGCGCGCTTTCGGCGCTGACCACCGTGATCGCCAAGCACGACGGCAACATCAGCAACCTCAAGATCGTGAACCGCACCGCGGATTTCTTCGATATGCTGGTCGATGTCGAGGTGAAGGATCTGCGCCACCTGTCCGACATCATCGCCGCACTGCGCGCCTGCCCGGGCGTGGCCACGGTGGAGCGCGCGCGGGGGTGATGCGCGCGTGATCCTGGGTGTGGGTTCCGACCTGGTGGATATCCGCCGCATCCAGGCTACGCTCGATCGCTTCGGCGAGAAGTTCCTGGACCGCATCTTCACTGCCACCGAGCGCGCCCGGGCCGAGCGCCGGGCAGGGGCCAGGGAGACGCTGGTGGCCACCTATGCCAAGCGCTTCGCCGCCAAGGAAGCGGCCAGCAAGGCGCTGGGCACCGGGTTCCGCCGCGGCGTCTATTGGCGCGACCTGGGCGTGGTGAACCTTGCCTCCGGCAAGCCGACCATGGCGATGACCGGGGGCGCGGCGCTGCGGCTTACGGCGCTCACGCCGCCTGGGCATGCCGCGACGGTCGATGTGACCATGACCGACGAGTTCCCCTACGCCCAGGCCATGGTGATCATCAGCGCCATGCCGTTGCGCTGACTGAGGGCGATCCATGTGTCAGCCCTTGCTTCGCTCTCCCCCCTTGCGGGGAGAGGGTTGGGTGAGGGGGTGTTGCCGCGCGGAAAACCTCCGGCCAGACGCCCGCTTCGTGGCCCCCACCCTCACGATTGCCCTGCGCCTGGGCGGGACAGGGAGAAGGCAGGGCAGCTTGACTTTCGGCCGGGCGCCGCGCTTCAAGCCAACGCACCGCAGATGAAAGCCCCGGCATGGCGAAGCGCAAATCCGACCGCAACGGCGGCGGCTGGCTTTCGCATCTTCGAACCATCGTCTATGCCGCGCTGATCGCGCTTGCCATCCGCACCGTGCTGGCCGAGCCGTTCAACATCCCGTCCAGCTCCATGCAGTCCACCCTGCTGGAGGGCGACTACCTGTTCGTCTCGAAGTTCAGCTACGGCTATTCGCGCCATTCGCTGCCCTTCGCGCCCAACCTGTTCGATGGCCGCATCTTTGGCCGGCTGCCGGACCGCGGCGACGTGGCCGTGTTCAAGCTGCCCGGCGACCCCCGCATCGACTACATCAAGCGCATCGTCGGCCTGCCCGGCGACCGCATCCAGGTGCGGGGCGGCATCCTGCACATCAACGGCCAGGCGGTGCGGCGCGAACCGGCCGGCACCTTCACCGTGGTCAGCAGCGCCGGGCCCCCCACCACGGTGCGCCGCTACGTCGAAACCCTGCCGGGCGGCCGGCGCCACTTCATCCTGGAAGCCTCCGATGCCGAGGTGATGGACAACACCCAGGAATACCTGGTGCCGGCGGGGCACGTGTTCGGCATGGGCGACAACCGCGACAATTCCGTGGACAGCCGCTACCAGGGCCGGCTGCAGCCCGGCTTCATTCCCATGGCCAACCTGGTGGGCCGGGCGCAGTTCCTGTTCTTCTCGGTCGATGAGACCAGGGGCCGCCTGATCGCGCCCTGGACCTGGCCCTTCGCCATCCGCTGGGACCGCCTGCTGGACGCGATCGACAGCGACGTGCCGCCGGCGCGGTAGCGCACGGCGCACACGCCGCCGGCACGCTTGACACGGACCACCCCCGCACGCTTGGTGCGCCGCACACATGGCAAACCCTGAACGCCCCGCCCCGGAAACCCGCCCAGCACCCGCCCCGACCCTTTGGAACAAGGTGGAAGCGTGGCTGCGCGAAACCGGCCGCACCATCCTGTTCGTGGCCGTGGTGGTCGTCGGCGTGCGCACCATCGTGTTCGAACCGTTCAACATCCCGTCCGGCAGCATGCTGCCCACGCTGCTGATCGGCGATTTCCTGGTGGTGTCGAAATTCAGCTACGGCTACTCGGAACACTCGATCACGGGGGCGCGCTGGCTGATGCGCCAGGTGGCGCCGGGGCGCGACCACCTGTTCCAGGGCCGTATCCTGGGCCGCCTGCCGACGCGGGGCGACGTGGCCGTGTTCAAGCTGCCGTCCGACCCGTCGATCGACTACATCAAGCGCATCGTCGGCCTGCCCGGCGACCGCATCCAGGTGAAGGGCGGCATCCTGCACATCAACGGCGAGCCCGTGCGGCGCGACCCGGATGGCAGGTTCGACGAGTCCGGCCGCGGCATCGGCTCCGTGCAGCGCTACGTTGAAACCCTGCCCGGTGGGCGGCGCCACCACATCCTGGAAATCAGCGACACCGCCTGGCTCGACAACACGCCCGAGATCACCGTGCCCGAAGGCCACGTCTTCGGCATGGGCGACAACCGCGACAATTCCCAGGACAGCCGGGTGTTCGGCCCGATCCCGCTGGACAACCTGGTGGGCCGCGCCGAGTTCCTGTTCTTCTCGGTGACCGAGGACGCGTATCTGCTGCGGCCCTGGACCTGGTACAATATCCGCTTCGGCCGGCTGCTGGACGCGATCGACAGCGACGTGCCGGCGGCAGCGCGCGCGGCCGGCAGGTGAGCCTCGCGCAGCAGCCGGATGACGCGCCGGCCGCGGAAAAACTGCTGCACGCCTTCGCCAACCCCGCGCTGCTGCGCACGGCACTGACCCATCGCAGCGCCAGCCGCGGCGCCCGCGGGTCGAACGAGCGGCTGGAGTTCCTGGGCGATCGCGTGCTGGGCCTGGTGATCGCCGAATGGCTGCTGGAACGCTTCCCGGCCGAGCGCGAGGGCGATATCGGCAAGCGGCTGGCGAGCCTGGTGGCCGCCGAGACGCTCGCCGAGATCGCCGACCGGATCAACCTGGCCGCCATGCTGATCATTCCCGACAGCGAGGCGCGATCGGGCCTGGGCCAGCGGCAAAGCCTGCTGGCCGATGCGCTGGAGGCGGTGATCGCGGCACTCTATCTGGATGGCGGGCTGGACGCGGCGCGGCGCTTCGTGCGGGCACACTGGGCGTCGCTGCTGGACCACCAGCTGGCGCCGCCCGTTTCGGCCAAGAACCGGCTGCAGGAATGGCTGATGGGGCGCGGCCAGGGGCTGCCCAGCTATCGCCAGGTCTCGGCCAGCGGCCCGCCGCACGCGCCGCGCTTCGTGGTGGCGGTCGAGGCGGGCGGCGACCGCGCGGAAGGCAGCGGCAGCACCAAGCGCGCGGCCGAGGAGGAAGCGGCCAGCGCCCTGCTGGCCCGGCTGGGCATCGGTGCATGAGCGCGCCCACCACAAGTCGGGCCGGCTTTGTGGCGCTGCTGGGGGCGCCGAACGCCGGTAAATCGACGCTGCTCAATCGGCTTGCGGGGCAGAAGCTTTCCATCGTGTCGCCCAAGCCGCAGACCACGCGGTTCAGGATTCTCGCGATCGTACCGCGTGGCGATGCGCAGATCGTGTTCGTCGATACGCCCGGCATCTTCACGCCACGCCGGCGGCTCGATCGCGCCATGGTGCAGGCCGCCTGGAGCGGTGCGGGCGATGCCGACATCGCGGTGCTGCTGGTCGATGCCGAGAAGGGTTTGTCGGAAGCGGTGCGGGCGCTGCTGCCGCGGCTGCGCGACACCAGGGGGCCCGTGTGGCTGGCGCTGAACAAGATCGACCTGGTGCCGCCCGCGGCCCTGCTGCCGCTGGCGGCCGACCTCAACGCGGCGCTGCCGTTCGCCGAGACCTTCATGCTGTCGGCCACCACCGGCGATGGCGTGGATCGTCTGCTGGACCGCGCCGCCGCCGCACTGCCCGAAGGCCCGCACCTGTTCGGGCCTGATGATCTCACCGACCAGTCCGACCGCGTGCTGGCCGCCGAGACCGTGCGCGAAAAAATCTTCCTGCAGACGCGCGAGGAGGTGCCGTACGGCACCACCGTGGAAACCGAGCAGTGGCAGGAAAAGCGCGACGGCAGCGTGGCCGTGCACTGCGTGATCTACGTCGCGCGCGCCGGCCAGAAGGCGATCCTGGTGGGGCGGCAGGGCGCGCGGCTGAAGGCGATCGGCACCGCCGCGCGGCTTGACCTGGAACGCCAGCTGGAGCGGCGCGTGCACCTGTTCCTGCGCGTGATCCTGCGCGAGCGCTGGGCCGAGGAGCGCGAGCGGCTGTCCGCGCTGGGGCTGGATGATGTCGGCTAGGCGTTGGTTTTGAGGGGCGCTTCGTTGCGCGCACCATAGCCACCATGGACTGGATCGCCGACGCCCTGGTGCTCTCCGCCCGCCCGCATGGCGAAACCGGGCTGATCGCACACGTGCTGACGCACGCGCATGGCCGCCACGCGGGCTTCGTGCCGGGCGGCCAGGGCAGCCGCGCCCGCCCCCTGTGGCAGCCCGGCAATGTCCTGCGCGCAACGTGGCAGGGGCGCCTGTCGGACACGCTGGGCAATTTCTCCGCCGAGCTCCGCGACGCCGCGGCCGCGCGCGCCATGGACGATGCCTTCGCGCTGGATATCCTGGCTGCCGCCTGCGCCGTGGCCGATGGCGCGCTGCCGGAACGCGAACCGCACGGCCCGGTGTTCGAGGCGCTGGCCGCGCTGACCCGCGCCATCGACCTGGGCGCCGCCCTGCTGCCCGGCCTGGTGGCGTTCGAAGCCGGCGTGCTGGCCGAGCTGGGCTACGGGCTCGACCTCGACAGTTGTGCCGCGACCGGCGGCACGGAGAACCTGGATTTCGTCTCGCCCCGCACCGGCCGCGCGGTCTCGCGCGAAGCGGCGGGGCCGTGGAAGGAACGCCTGTTCCCGCTGCCGCCCTTCCTGCGCGGCGCCGGGCCCGCCACGCGCCAGGGTGCTGCCGATGCCTTGCGCATCACCGGGCATTTCCTGGCCGAGCGGCCCTTCGCCGCGCTCAATCGCGCGCTTCCGGCGGCGCGCGAACGCCTCTATGACCGCGTCGCCCTCTGGGCGGCACAGGACCCCGATTCGCCATGCCAGATGATCTGATCCTGGAAACCCCGCTGCCGGATGCGCTGAGCGAGCGCTACCTTGCCTATGCGCTCAGCACCATCATGGCGCGCAGCCTGCCGGATGTGCGCGACGGGCTGAAGCCGGTGCATCGGCGGCTGCTATGGGCGATGCAGCAGCTGCGGCTTGACCCCCAGGGCGGCTTCAAGAAATGCGCCCGCGTGGTCGGCGACGTGATCGGCAAATACCACCCGCATGGCGAGGCCTCGATCTACGAGGCGCTGGTGCGGCTCGCGCAGGATTTCGCCGCCCGCTATCCGCTGATCGAAGGCCAGGGCAATTTCGGCAATATCGACGGCGATAACGCGGCCGCCATGCGCTACACCGAAAGCAAGCTCACGCAAGTGGGCGCGGCGCTGCTGGAGGGGATCGGCGACGACACGGTCGATTTCCGCCCCACCTATGACGGCGAGGATGCGGAACCCGTGGTGCTGCCGGGAGCGTTTCCGAACCTGCTGGCGAACGGCGCCATGGGCATCGCGGTCGGCATGGCCACCAGCATCCCGCCGCACAATGCGGGCGAGATCTGTGCCGCGGCCCTGCACCTGATCGAGCACCCCAAGGCCAGCGTGGACGACCTTGTGCGTTTCATGCCCGGCCCCGATTTCCCGACCGGCGGCGTGCTGGTGGAACCCGCCGACAACATCGCCGAGGCCTATCGCACCGGCCGCGGCGGCTTCCGGCTGCGCGCCCGATGGGAGGTCGAGAAGCTGAAATCCGGCACCTGGCAGGTGGTGGTCACGGAAATCCCCTGGCAGGTGCAGAAGTCCCGCCTGATCGAGCAGATCGCCCAGAGCCTGGAGGAAAAGAAGCTGCCGCTGCTGGCCGATGTGCGCGACGAAAGCACCGAGGCGGTGCGCCTGGTGCTGGAACCCCGCGCGCGCAACGTGGAACCCGCGCTGCTGATGGAAACGCTGTTCCGCGCAACCGCGCTGGAAACCCGCATCAGCCTCAACATGAACGTGCTGGACTTCTCGCGCACGCCGCGGGTGATGGACCTGCGCGAGGTGATCCAGGCCTTCCTGGACCACCGGCACGAGGTGCTGCTGCGCCGCACCCGCCATCGCCTGGCCGAGATCGAGCGCCGGCTGGAAGTGCTGGACGGCTACCTGGCGGTCTATCTCAATCTCGACGAGGTGATCCGCATCATCCGCGAGGAGGACGAGCCGAAGGCGCGCCTGGTCAGGCGCTTCGCGCTGTCCGACGTGCAGGCCGAGGCGATCCTGAACATGCGGCTGCGATCCTTGCGCAAGCTCGAGGAAATGGAGATCCGCCGCGAACACAAGGCACTCAGCGCCGAACGCAAGCGGCTGAACGCGCTGCTGAAAAGCGCCCCGGAACGCTGGAAGGCGATCGCGCTTGAGATCACCGCGGTGCGCGAGAAGTTCGGCGGCGGGCCCTTGGGTGCCCGCCGCACCACGCTGGGCACCGCGCCCGCCATGGAGGCCCCCGCCATCACCGAGGCGCTGCTGGAACGCGAACCGGTCAGCGTGGTGATCAGCGCGAAGGGCTGGATCCGCGCGCTGAAGGGCCACATCGCGGATGCCGCCACGCTACGCTTCAAGGAAGGCGACGCGCTGCACCACATCGTGCGCTGCGAGACCACGGATCGCGTGCTGGTGTTTGCCAGCAACGGCCGCTTCTACACGCTGAGGCCCAGCGAGCTGCCGGGCGGGCGGGGCGATGGCCAGCCGGTGCGGCTGCTGGTCGATCTGGGCAACGAGGATGCGATCGTGGCCGCCATGCAATTCCGCGACGCCGACCGCTTCCTGGTCGCCAGCGATTCGGGCCGTGGCTTCGTGGTGGGTGCCACGGATGCGCTGGCGGAAACGCGCAAGGGCAAGCAGGTGCTGAGCCTTGATGAAGGCGAGCGCGCCGCGATCTGCGTGGCCGTCAACGATGGAAAGGGCGCCGGTGACCACCTGGCGGTGATCGGCACCAACCGCAAGCTGCTGGTCTTCCCGCTGGACCAGGTGCCGGTGATGGCGCGCGGCAAGGGGGTTGCGCTGCAGAAATACAAGGATGGCAAGCTCAGCGACGCGCGGGCCTTCGCCCTGGCCGATGGCCTGTCCTGGACGCTGGGCGAGAAAACCCGCACCGAGACCGACATGCGCCCCTGGCTTGGCACGCGCGCCCAGGCCGGCCGGCTGCCGCCGAATGGATTTCCAAAGACCAACCGTTTTGGCGCCTGATCTGGGTCATTTCCACGAGTGATTGGCTTTGCGAATGCCTTCCCGCCAGATTGATGACGGAAAGGAGACGATCATGACCTCGGCCACGCTGCTGGACCACGCCACCACGACCGATGCGCTGCGCTTCGGCCCCGCCACGCTGGTGGTGCGCGACCTGGACGCCATGACCCGCTTCTACGCCGACGAATTCGGCATGACCGTGCTGGCGCGCGACGCTGGCCAGGTGACCCTGGGCGCCGACACGCCGCTGCTGGTGCTGCGCCACGACCCGAATGCACGCACGCCCGCGCCAGGCAGCGCCGGCCTGTTCCACATCGCCTACCTGGTGCCGACCCGGCAGCAGCTCGCGCGCTGGAGCCTGCGCGCCTGCGCCAACGGCCTGCGGCTGGACGGCGCCAGCGACCACCTGGTCAGCGAGGCGCTCTATTTGTCCGACCCCGAGGGCAACGGCATCGAGGTCTATGCCGACCGCGCGCGGGAAACCTGGCAGTGGCGCGATGGCGGCGTGGCCATGGCGACGAAGCGGCTGGACATGCGCGAGCTTTACGCCAGCGCAGAGGGCGAGTGCGGCCCGCTGCCCACCGGCACGGTGATCGGCCACATGCACCTCAGGGTCGGCAATGCCGAGCAGGCGGCGGAATTCTGGACCCAGGCGCTGGGCCTGGGCATCACCGCCCGCTACGCGCCGCACGCCGTGTTCATGGCCGCCGGCACGTACCATCACCACATCGCGGTCAACACCTGGCACAGCAAGGGCGCCGGTGCGCGCGCCCAGGGCACCACCGGGCTGGAAAGTTTCGTGGTGCACCGCGACGGGCTGCACGGCGTGCGCGTCGATCCCTGGGGCAACCGGGCGGTCCTGGCCGACTGAGCGGGCAGGGCGCTATACTCCCTGGCGGAGGAAGCGCCCCCCCCCCAAATGCCGACAGGACCGACAGCGCCAACCGCAAGGCCCACCCGCATTCCCTGCGTGCTGATGCGCGGCGGCACCAGCCGCGGCCCCTATTTCCTGGCCAGCGACCTGCCGAGTGACACCGCCACGCGCGATGCGGTGCTGCTGGCCGCCATGGGCAGCCCGCACCAGCTGCAGGTGGATGGCATCGGCGGCACCTGGAACCAGACCAGCAAGGTGGCGATCGTCTCGCCCTCGACCGAAGCGGGCGTGGATGTCGATTACCTGTTCGCGCAGGTGGCGGTCGACAAGCCGCTGGTCGATACGCGACCCAACTGCGGCAACATGCTGGCCGGCGTCGGCCCCTTCGCGATCGAGCAGGGCCTGGTGGCCGCAGGGCAGGCGACCACGCTGGTGCGCATCCGCAACCGCAACACCGGCGCCCTGGTGGATGCGCTGGTGCAGACCCCCGGCGGCCAGGTGACCTATGACGGCGACGCCACCATTCCGGGCGTGAACGGCACTGCGGCCGCCATCGAGCTCCGCTTCCGCAACATCGCCGGCGCCAAGACCGGCAAACTGTTTCCCACCGGCGCGCGCATGGAAGACATCAACGGCGTGGCGGTCACGCTGATCGACTGCGCCATGCCGATGATGCTGCTGGCCGCCGATGCCGTGGGCGCCGACGTCACCGCCACCCCCGCCGTGCTGGATGCCGACCGCGCGCTGTTCGCGCGCATCGAGGCGCTGCGGCTTGCAGCAGGGCGCCGCATGGGTTTTGGCGACGTGTCCGACAGCGTCGTGCCCAAGGTCGGGCTGCTGGGGCGCCACGACACCGCGACGCTCGCAGTGCGCTACCTCACGCCGCACGAGACGCACAAGACCCTCGCGGTCACCGGCGGCATCGCCATTGCCACGGCGGCCCGGCTGCCGGGCACGCTGGCGCATGGCCTGGCCAGCGGGCAGCCCGGCCCGGTGCAGGCCGCGCATCCATCGGGCGTGCTGGAGATCGCGCTGGAGCTGGCGGGCGACAACGACGTGGCCTGGGCGGGCGTGCTGCGCACCGCGCGCCGCATCTTCGAGGGCAACCTGCTGATCCCCGCGCAGATCTGGGCCGGCCACCAGGCCGGGCTGCGCGCGGCCGCCGAATAGGGCCAAACAGGGAAGAACACGCGCCATGCCGGGTCGCCGCCACCTGCTGCTTGCCACCGCCCTGCTGCCGCTGGCCGCCAACGCCCAGGGCGAGTTTCCGAACAGGCCGCTGCGCCTGATCCTGGCCTTCGCGCCCGGCGGCGGCACCGACCTGATCGCGCGCACCCTGGCCGGCGCCATGCAGGGGCCGCTTGGCCAGCCCGTGATCGTGGACAATCGCCCCGGCGCCGGCGGCAACCTCTCCACCGAGATGGCGGCGGCAGCCCCGCCCGATGGCCACACGCTGCTGATGGGCAATCACGGCCCGATGAGCGTGAACCCCACCCTGTTCCGCAATCTGCGAGTCGATCCGGAAAAGGCGCTGGAGCCGATCGGCCTGGTGGCCGATGCGCCGCTGGTGGTGGTGGTGGGCAAGAAAAGCCGCGCCACGACGCTGGCCGAGCTGCTGGCCGAAATCCGCGCGGCCAGGGGCGAAACCAGTTACGGCTCGGCATCGAACGGGTCGGCCAGCCACCTGGCGGCGGCACTGCTGTTGCAGATGACGGGGCTGGAGGCGGTGCACGTGCCGTATCGCGGGGCCGCCCCCGCGCTGACCGACGTGGTGGCCGGCACCACGCATTTCATGATCACCACGCTGCCGTCGGTGGTGGGGTTGATCACCGGCAATTCCGTGCGCCCGCTGGCGGTGACGGGCGACGCGCGCATGAACGTGCTGCCCGCCGTGCCGACGGTGGCCGAGGCGGGCGTGCCCGGCTACAAGGCGACCGCCTGGTACGGCATCCTGGTGCCGAAGGGCACGCCCCAGCCGGTGCAGGCAAGACTGTTCGCGGCCATGCGCACGGCCTTGTCCGACCCGCAGGTGATCCACCGCCTGCGCGACGAGGGCGCCGAGCCGGCATCGCTGGATGGCCCCGGCTTCGCCGCGCTGATCCGCGAGGAGCGGGTGCGCTGGGCCGATGTGGTGAAGAAGGGGAACATCACGGTCGATTGAGACGGGACAGGGCTGTCCTCTGCGCACCGGGGAACGGGAAAAGCAGCAAGCGCTTCCTTCCACGTCATGTGCGATCGCCCAGCTGCGGTGTTGCAGAGCGGCGCTGCCGCGAAGCAGTCGCGGCAAGACTGTCCGTCGTCGTTTGGATCAGGTGCGGCGTGCGTCTGGTGGCAGCGGCGCCGGCGGCGTGAACGGCTGCCAGCCGCGGGGCGTCCAGGCCAGGATCGCCGGCGGCAATGGCCGCTGGGACTGGCGCCCGATCCGCGCCGCCAGTTCGCGCAGCGCCTCGACACCACCTGGCTGGGCACTGTCGAGATAGATGATGGTGCCGACATCGGGCGCGATGGCGATCAGTTGGCCGCGTGCGCCGCGCGCGATCGGCGCCCAGGATGGCGCGTCGGCAAGCCGGCTGGATTCATAGAACGGGTCGCCGCCCAGCGTGGCGATCCCGTTCGGCGGCAGCGGCAGCGGCGTCGCCACCTGTGCCAAGGGCGCCAGTGCAGCGCTGGTGTTGCGGCGGGCCGCGGCGAAGGCCTGCGCCTCGGAAAGGCCGAGTTGCGCGATCCGGGTCGCATTCATCACCTGGACGCTGCGCGGCAGATCGTTGACCAGCACCAGCATCAGGTCGCCGGCCAGTGGCTGCGCCAAGGGTTCCAGGCCGGCGGAGCGCACCTGCTGGACGTAGTCGGCCGGGCGCACGACCAGGCGAAGCGTCGCGATCGAGGGTTCGATTCCGGCACCGGCCGTTGCGAAATGCGCCGCCATGCCGCGTGTGAATTCGTCCACCGCGGCGTCGCAGCCCGCCGGAACGCGCTGACAGTAATTCCAGATCCGATCCAGGTTGGCAGCCATCGGGCCGCTGTTTGCCCGTTGCAGGTCGAGGGTCAGCACGTCCCTGATGCGCACCTGTCCGCCGGCGCCCACGGCCGCCTGCAGCCGGGGCTGCATGGCGCGCGTGAACGCCGCGGGACCGCTGGACACCGCGGCGGAAGGTGACTCGTTCGAAGCGGGGGGCTGCGCGGTCGGCGCGCAGGCAAGCAGCGTGATGCAGCCCAGCACCACCATCGCGGCGTGCGCGATGTGCACCATGGCTCGTCCGGCTACGCGCATCCGCATGCTCCTGACCGCTGCTTCGCAACACGCCTACGGCATGGCGGGCGACGCGGCAACCACCGCGGTGGGTTCGCGTGGGTTACAGCAGCAGCGCCCCCACCGCCGCACCCGCGGCCAGCGGCAGCAGCGGATGCAGGCCGGTGAAGCTCGCGATCAGCGCCGCGCCCGCACCGATGGCCCAGGCAGTCCAGCCGCCTTCCAGGTTGCGCGCGATCAGCACGCCCGAACTGGCCACCAGCGCGCAACTGATCGGCGCCAGCGCCATCTGCACCGCCTTGGCCCGCGCGGGCGTGAAGGACCGCTTCAGCTTGCGGAAGGTCAGCACCGAAATCACGCTGGACGGCACGATGAAGGCGACCATCGCCATGGCGCCGGCAAGGGGGCCCGCCACCTTCCAGCCGACCAGCGCCAGAATCATCACGCTGGGGCCGGGGGCGGCCTGGCTGATCGCGAACAGCTCGTTGAACTCCGCAGCCGGCAGCCAGGCGCGGTTCTCGACAGCGATGCGGAACAGTTCGGGCACAATGGCAATCGCACCGCCCACCGCCAGCATCGACAGCACGAAGGCGACGCCGGTGATTTCCAGCACAAGGCTCATGGCATCTTCCGCAACGCGCCGTGCACCCACAGCGTCAGCGGCAGGGCCACGAACAGCACGATCGCCAGCGGCAGGCGCAGGATCGCCACCGCCGCGAAGATCGCCAGCATGATGGCCACGCCGGCGATGCGCCGGATGCTGCCGCGCGCCAGCTTGATCGCGGTTGCCAGCACCAGGCCGCAGGCCGCCGCAGCCATGCCGGAAAGCGCGCCGGCCACGCGCGGGTCCTGTGCGAAGGCATAGAGCGTGGCGGCGATGCCGATGGCCACGAAGGTGGGCGGCAGCACCATGCCGCTGACCGCGGCCGCGGCCCCCAGCCAGCCGGCATGCCGGTCGCCAAGCGCCGCCGAGACATTCACCATGTTCGGCCCCGGCAGCATCTGGCCGATCGCCAGGTGTTCGGCGAACTCGGCATCGGTGAACCATTTCAGCCGCGCCACCAGCGCGTGGCGCGCGATCGGAATCAGCTGGCCGAACGCGGTCAGGCCGATGCGCGCGAACGCGACGAACAGTTGCAGCGGAGTGAGCCGGACGCCTCCTGGCGGTGCGTCAGCGTCCAACCGCGTAGCCCTGCATGCCGCGGGGATTGGCGCCGGCCATCAGCTTGCCGTCCTCGCGCCGCGCGGCGGCCAGGCGGCCCTCGCTCCAGGCGCCGCCGAGCTCGACCGCGTGGCCACGGCCGGTGAGATCATCGGCCACGTGCTCGCCGAAGCGCTCCTCGATCACCACGCGGCCGGGACGCGCGCCGCGTGGCCAGAACGAACTCGGCCAATGTTCGGTGTGGAAGCCCGGCGCGTCGATGGATTGCTGGATATTGAGGCCGTGATGCACCATGCGCAGGAAGAAGGCCAGGCTCCACTGGTCCTGCTGCTCGCCGCCCGGCGTGCCGAAGGCCATCCAGGGCTTGCCGTCGCGCAGCGCGAAGCTGGGGGACAGCGTGGTGCGCGGGCGCTTCCTCGGTTCGAGTGAATTGGGCAGGCCCGGCTTCAGCCAGAACATTTGCGCGCGGCTTCCCATCGGGAATCCGAGTCCCGGGACCACGGGCGAGGATTGCAGCCAGCCGGCCGATGGCGTGGCCGACACCATGTTGCCATCGCGGTCGATCACATCGACATGGCACGTGTCCCCGCCCGAGGCACCCAGCCGCGCCACGGTCGGTTCGCCCGCGCCGTAGTTGCTGCCGTAGCTGGCGGCACTGCGCAGGTGCGCGTCGTGATCGACCCAGCCCTGGTGGCCGGGCACCGTGCCCGGCCGCAGCGCCAGGCTGGCCTGCGCGCCGATCAGTTTTCGGCGCTCGGAATTGTAGGCATCGCCCAGCAGCACATCCATCGGCACATCGGTGAAATCCGGATCGCCGTAGAAGGCCTCGCGGTCGGCGAAGGCGAGTTTCTGCGCTTCCACCACGGTGTGCACGAAATCGGCGCCGGCGGTGTCCATGGCGCCGAGGTCAAACCCCTTCAGCAAAGCGAGGGTCTGCAGATAGGCGGGACCCTGGCTCCAGGGGCCGCATTTCAGCACGGTGTGGCGGCCATACTCGTACGCCAGCGGCGCCTCCACCGCGGCGCGCCAGGTGGCGAAATCCTGCGCCGTCAGCAGGCCGCGGTTGCGCTGGTTGCTGGTGTCCAGCACCGCGGTCTCGGCGAAGAACTTCCCCACCGCCTCGGCCACGAACCCCTGGTACCAAAGCGCCCGCGCCTGCGCGATTTCCGCCTCGCGCGTGCCGCCGGCACTGTCGGCCACGATCCGCGCATAGGTCGCGGCCAGGTCGGGGTTGGTGAACAGGCTGCCGGGCAGGGGCACATTCCCGCCAGGCAGATAGACGGCGGCGGAGGTTTTCCACTCGGTCTCGAACAGCGGCTGCACCGCGGTGATGGCGGCCGGAATGCGCGGCACCAGCGGGTAGCCGCGCTGTGCGTAGCCGATGGCGAAGCGCAGCACGTCGGCCAGCCGCCAGGTGCCGTGGCGTTCCAGCATGGTGAGCCAGGCATCGAAGGCGCCGGGCACCACCGCGCACAGGAAGCCGGTGCCGGGCACCAGGTCGAGGCCGAGTCGCTCATAGGCCGCGATCGAGGCGGCGGCGGGCGCGGGACCCTGGCCGCAGATCACTTGCTGGGTGTTGTCGCGCACGCTGTGCAGGATGATGGGGCAATCGCCGCCCGGCCCGTTCAGGTGCGGTTCGACAACCTGCAGCGTGAAGCCGGCGGCACAGGCGGCGTCGAAGGCGTTGCCGCCGCGCTCCAGCACCGCCATGCCCACCTGGCTTGCGATCCAGTGCGTGCTGGCGACCACGCCGAAGGTGCCGGCGATTTCGGGGCGGGTGGAGAAGCTGGGGGACCACGTCATGCCCGCATCGTGCGCCGCAGGCGCGCCGGGTCAAGGCGGCTTCCGGCAAAGGCGGCTTTCGGCAAAGGCAGCTTTCGGCAAAGGCAGGCCCGGGCTAGCGTGCAGAAATGTTCGACAGCCCTGATCGCGTTGATCTTTCGCCCGCGACCGCCGACCAGGTGAAGCACACCACCTGCTACATGTGCGCCTGCCGCTGCGGCATCCGCGTGCACCTGAAGGATGGCGGCATCCGGTTCATCGACGGCAACCCCGACCACCCGGTGAACAAGGGCGTGCTGTGCGCCAAGGGCAGCGCCGGCATCATGCAGCACTATTCGCCGGCGCGGCTGCGGGCACCGTTGAAGCGCGTGGGCCCGCGCGGGTCGGGCGAGTTCCAGGAAATCACCTGGGACGAGGCCATGGCCACCGCCACGCAATGGCTTTCCGAAGTGCGCAACGAGGACCCCAGGAAGCTCGCGTTCTTCACCGGCCGCGACCAGAGCCAGGCACTGACCGGCTGGTGGGCGCAGAATTTCGGCACGCCCAATTTCGCGGCCCATGGCGGCTTCTGCTCGGTCAACATGGCGGCGGCGGGCCTGTACACCTTCGGCGCCAGCTTCTGGGAATTCGGCGAACCCGATTGGGACCACGCCGAGATGTTCCTGATGTTCGGCGTGGCCGAGGATCACGATTCAAACCCCATCAAGGCGGGGCTGGCGAAGCTGAAGGCGCGCGGCAAAAAATTCATCAGCGTCAATCCGGTGCAGACCGGATATTCCTCGATCGCCGATGAGTGGCTGCCGATAAGGCCCGGCACGGATGGCGCCTTCGTGCTGGCGCTGGTGCACGAAGTGCTGCGGGCACAACGGGTTGACCTCGACTACCTGGTGCGCTTCGCCAATGCCGGCTGGCTGGTGATCGACGATCCGGGGGCGGCGGATAACGGCCTGTTCGCACGGGATTCGTCTGGCGCGCCGCTGTCCTTCGATCGTACCACCGGGGCCTTGGCGGATGCGCGCCGCGCCGATATCGCGCCCGCGCTGGCTGGCCGCCATGCGCTGCCCGATGGGCGGCACGCGGTGCCGGTGATGGAAATGCTCGTGCGCCGCTACAGCGCCGAGAAATACGCGCCTGACGCCGCGGAAAAACTCTGCGGCATCCCGGCCGCCACCATCCGCCGCATCGCCGCCGAGCTGGCCCGCGCCGCGTTCGACAGCAATGTCGCGCTGGATGTGCCCTGGACCGACTGGGCCGGGCGCACGCACCCGCGCATGGTGGGGCGGCCCGTGGCGATGCACGCCATGCGGGGCATCTCCGCGCACAGCAACGGGTTCCAGACCTGTCGTGCGATCCACCTGCTGCAATTGCTGCTGGGCGCGATCGAAAGCCCAGGGTCCATGCGCTGCAAGTCGCCCTATCCGCGCCCCACGCCGCCGCCGATCCGCCCCGCCGGAAAGCTTGGCCAGGTTGCGCCCAACACGCCCATGCCCGGCCCGCCGCTGGGCTTCCCGATGGGGCCGGAAGACCTGCTGGTGCAGGCCGATGGCACGCCCATCCGCATCGACCACGCCTATTCGTGGGAAGCCCCCGTGGCCGCGCACGGCATGATGCACATGGTGATCCGCAACGCCTGGGCGGCCGACCCTTACCCGATCGACGTGCTGTTCATGTACATGGCGAACATGGCGTGGAACTCGTCGATGAATGCCGCCGGCACAGTGGAATACCTGACCGCGCGCAATGCCGATGGCAGCTATCGGATCCCGAAAATCATCTACACCGACGCCTTCTACAGCGAGACCGTGCCGTACGCCGACCTGATCCTGCCCGACACCACCTATCTTGAACGCTGGGACTGCATTTCCCTGCTGGATCGCCCCATCGCGTCCGCGCATGGCCCGGCCGATGCGATCCGCCAGCCGGTGGTGGCGCCCGACCGCGACGTGCGCCCGTTCCAGGACGTGCTGCTCGATCTCGGCGCGCGGCTTGGCCTGCCGGGCATGACCAACGAGGATTCCTCGCCGAAATTCCCCGGCGGCTACAGCGACTATATCGTCAATCACCAGCGCGCGCCCGGCATCGGCCCCTTGGCCGGCTTCCGCGGCAATGGCGACAGCGAGGGCAAGGGTGCGCCGAACCCGGACCAGCTCGATCGCTACATCGCCAATGGCGCGTTCTGGCGGCATGAACTCCCGATGACGGCGCAGTATTTCAAGCACGCGAACAAGGCGTATCTGGAGCACGCCGTGGCCTTCGGCCTGCTGCCCAACGCCAACCAGATTGTCATGCAGCTCTACCTGGAGCCGCTGCAGAAATTCCGCCTGGCCGCCGAAGGGCATGGCCCGGTGCAGCCCCCTGATGCGCTGCGGGCGCGCGTCAAAGACCACTTCGATCCGCTGCCCGACTGGTACCCGCCATTCGAAGGCGCGCGCCTGCCCGATGCCGCCTTTCCGCTGCACGCCATCACGCAGCGCCCGGCGGCGATGTATCACTCCTGGGGCAGCCAGAACGCCTGGCTGCGCCAGATCCACGGCCGCAACTTCCTGCACATCAACCGCCGCACCGCCGAGGCGCTCGGCATCGCCGACGACGACTGGGTGGCGGTGATCTCGCACCATGGCCGGATCGAGGTGCAGGCGCGGCTGATGGACGGCACCGAGGCCAACACGGTCTGGACCTGGAACGCGATCGGCAAGCGGGCAGGGGCGTGGAACCTCGATCCGCGCGCACCCGAGGCGACCGGGGGCTTCCTGCTGAACCACCTGATCGCGGAAAGCCTGCCGGGCGAGAGCATGACCAACAGCGACCCCATCACCGGCCAGGCCGCCTGGTTCGACCTGCGCGTGCGCATCGAGAAGGTTCCTGCACGCACGCAATCGGCACCGCATCTGCCGACCCTGCGGCAGCCAAAATTCCTGCCGAAACGGCCAGGCATGCTGCGCTACGGGAAGCGCGCCTGATGACCGCGCTGCCGCCGCCCGGCGCGAAGAAACTGGGCCTGGTCATCGACCTGGATACCTGCGTGGGCTGTCATGCCTGCGCGGTGAACTGCAAGGAATGGAACACGTCCGGCCACAGCGCGCCGCTGCCCGATCGCGACCCCTATGGCGCCGAGCCTTCGGGCGTGTGGTTCAACCGCGTGCATTCCTTCGAGCTCGCCTTGCCCGAGGGCGGCAGCCGCACCGTGAACTTCCCGCGCAGTTGCCTGCACTGCGAGGAACCCGCCTGCGTCACCGTGTGCCCCACCGGTGCGTCGTACAAGCGGGCCGAGGACGGCATCGTTCTGGTCAACCCCGATACCTGCATCGGCTGCAAGCTGTGTTCCTGGGCATGCCCCTATGGTGCCCGCGAGTTCGACGACGATGCGGGCGTGATGAAGAAGTGCACGCTCTGCATCGACCGCATCCACAACGAGACCATGCCGGAGAGCGAGCGCGTGCCGGCCTGCGTCACCACGTGCCCCGCGCATGCGCGGCACTATGGCGATCTGGGCGATCCCGACAGCGATGTGTCGCGCCTGGTGGCGGCGCGGGGCGGGGTCGATCTGATGCCGGAGCTGGGCTACCGGCCCGTCAACAAATACCTGCCGCCGCGCCCGCGGCCGGTGGCCGATGCCGCGCCGATGGCAGCGGCGGAGGCGTCGCCGGGCGGTGTGCTGGGCTGGCTCGATCGGATGCTGAGCCGGTGAGGCTGGAAGCATTGTACTGTCCTGGCCAGGAAGCGCCCCTCACGCCTCTGTCCCTCTCCCGAGGGAGAGGGGACGCAACGGCACTCTCCGTCTCAGGGTCCCCTCTCCCTCGGGAGAGGGACAGGGTGAGGGGCGCTTCGCCCCACCCCAGCCGCACCCCAGGCGCTCGCTAGATGCACCCCGCGGCCAGCGTCATCTTCTTCACCGTCGCCTCCGGCGCGGGCTACGGCCTGCTGTTCGCCCTGGGCCTGGCCGCCGCCGCCGGTGCGCTGGCGCAGCACGGGGCACTCGCCATCACCGCGCTGCTGCTGTCGGGCGCGCTGGTCAGCGCGGGCCTGCTCAGCAGCACGCTGCATCTGGGCCACCCGGAACGCGCCTGGCGCGCGGTTTCGCAATGGCGCACGTCGTGGCTGTCGCGCGAGGGCGTGGCCGCGCTGCTGACGTACATCCCGATGGCCTGGCTGATGCTGTGCTTCCTGACCGGCGCCAGCGCGATCCTGCCCGGCCTGCTGGCCGCGACCGGCGCGGTCGCGACCGTGTGGTGCACGGGACAGATCTACGCGGTGCTGAAGCCGATCCGCGAATGGCACACGCCCTATACCGCGCCTGGCTATATCGCCTTCGCCGCCAGCACCGGGTTCCTGCTGGCGCACGCGCTGGTGCTGGGTTTCGGCGCCTGGCACCTGGCACCGTCCAGTGCTTCGCTGGCGATCACCGCGCCGATCGGCGCACTGGCGCTGCACCGGCTGCGCCGTGCGCATCTGATCGGCACGCCGCGGACCAGCACGCGCGAGACCGCCACCGGGCTTCAGGGCAGGGGCACGGTGCGTGCCTTCGAGGAGCCGCACACCGGGACCAACTACCTGCTGCAGGAAATGGGCTATCGGCTGGGGCGCAAGCACCGCGTGCGGCTTTCCGCCATCATGCTGGCGCTGGCCTTCGCCGTGCCGATCGCGCTGGCCACGGTGTCGGCGCTGGTGCCGGGCGGCGCGGTGCTGGCGGGGTTCGCGGCGGTCGCCGTGCTGATCGGCACCGCGATCGAACGCTGGCTGTTCTTCGCCACCGCCACGCACACGGTGATGCTGTATTATCGGTAGCGAACAATGCCGGGCGGTAGCAACCAAAGCCGGGGAGCACGATGCCGATGCTGGACCGACGCCTGCTGCTGGCAACCGCCGCCGCCGCCATCGCATCGCCGGCGCGTGCCTTCCCCGATCGCCCGGTGCGGCTGGTGGTGCCGTGGCCGCCCGGCGGCGTGGCCGACCTGCTGGTGCGCACCATGGCGGGGCCAATGCAGGCGGCACTTGGCCAGCCGGTGGTGGTGGAAAACCGTGCCGGCGCGGTCGGCGCGATCGCCGCCGAGCTGGTCGCACGCAGCCCGGCCGACGGGCACACGCTGTTCGTTTCCAACAGCGACACGCACGCCATCAACCCCTTCGTGTTCCGCCGCCTGCCGTACGATCCGGTGACCGACTTCGCGCCCGTCAGCCTGTTCGCCATCCTGCCCTTCGTCGTGCTGGTCGGCCCCAGCCAGCCCAACCTGCGCAGCCTGTCCGACCTGCTGGCAGCCGCGCGTGCCGCACCTGGCAAACTGACCTTCGGCAGTTGGGGCGTGGCGTCCGGCGGGCGGCTGGGCATGGAGCTGCTGCTGCAGGCGGCCGGCGGGCTGGACATGCTGCACGTGCCGTTCGTGGGGTCCGCGCCGATCCTTCAGGCGGTGCTGGCGGGGCAGGTGGATTGCGCCATGCTGCCCCCCGGCGGTGCCATGTCACTGCTGCGGGACGGTCGGCTGCGCGCGTTGGCTGTCACCAGCTTCAGCCGCCTGCCGATCCTGCCCGACACGCCGACGCTGAAGGAAGGCGGGGTGGAGCTCACGCCGGTCAGCTGGCTTGCCTATCACGCGCCGGCGCGCACGCCGATGCCGGCGATCCACCGCCTGGCCAGGGTGGTCGATGACGTGCTGCAGATGCCACAGGTCATCGCCACCTTCCGCGAGAATGCGGCCGAGGCCGAGGCCACCCTTCCGGAGGGCCTGGCCGCGTTCCAGCGCGCCGAGGTCGAGCGTTGGGGTCAGGCGGTGCGGCTGGCCAGACTGCAACCCGAGTAGCGGGCCTCAGCCCAACCCGACCAGCTTATGGGTCAGCGAAATCGTTCGCGCACCTTCGCCTCGGCAAGCCGCAGCAGCGTGTGCACCTCGGCCAGCGTCGTGGCGGGGTGGTTGTTGTAGTCCATGAGCCGATGCCTATCGATGCGGCCGGCGCCCACCTCGTTCAGCACCTCGCGCACGGCCTGCAGCGCCGGCTGGCGGTAATGCACGCCGCCCGAGATCTCCTGGGTGGCCTGGGTCAGCGCACAGAACAGACTCCATTGCACGGGGTTGGGGCGGCAGGTGCGGTCGTCCTGCCGGTTCCAGATGCCCTCATGCGCCAGCAATTGCAGGGACCGCTCGATGATGCGGATGTCGTCCTGCGTCGGCGGCAACTGGCGGCCGGCGTCAATGCCAAGGCTGATCGCCTGCGCGTCGATGCGCGCGCTGGCCAGGCGGAACCAGCCGAATGGGGTTTTCGCGATCCCCGGCGCGGTGGCGCTCGGCTCGATCAGCTCGAAGCGCGTCGGGTCCTCGGGGAACTTGCCCTGCATGGTGCCCAGCCAGTGTCCGGGCCGGTCGGTGGGGCGCAGCGTCGCGGCCACGGCACGGTCGGGCGCATCGCAGCGTGCGCCGGGCCTTGGGCCGTCGATGTCGATCGACAGCGCGTTGACCAGGCAGGGAACGGTGCACTGGCCGCTGAAGCCGGCCGCGCTGGGCGCCAGCATGCAGCCGACCTGGTTGGGCTGGGCCCAGGCGGCGGGCAGCAAGGCAAGCGCAAGCGCGCCGAGCGGTGCCAGGATGGCAAGGCGCATCACCGAGTTCTCCCTTTCACGTGCGGGCGCCAATTGCCGGCGCCGCGCGAGCATTGCCCCCGCTACAGTCCCGCAGCCTTGGCCTCCTGCCACTCGGCTTCCATTTCGGCAAGCGTTGCCTGCTCGGGGCGGCGACCTTGCGCGGCCAGGGCCGCTTCGATCGCGCCGAAGCGGCGGCTGAATTTCGCGTTGGCGCGGCGCAGCGCCGCCTCGGGATCGACCTTGAGCTTGCGCGCCAGGTTGGCCAGCACGAACAGCAGGTCGCCCAGCTCGTCCTCCAGCCGGTCGGGATCGGCCGCGGGCAGTTCGGCGCGCAGCTCGGCCACTTCCTCGTCGAGCTTGTCCAGCACGGCTTCCGCATCGGGCCAGTCGAAGCCCACGCGCGCGGCACGCTTCGTGAGCTTCTCGGCGCGCGTCAGTGCTGGGAGCGCCAGCGCCACGCCGGCCAGCGCCGAGGTGCCGCCGCGCTCGGCCGCCTTGGCGGCTTCCCAGGCGGCAGCCTGGTCGGCGGCGGTGGCGACCTTCTGGTCGGCAAACACGTTGGGATGGCGGCGCACCATTTTTTCGCTGATGCCGGCGGCCACGTCGGCATAGGTGAAGTGGCCAGCCTCCTCCGCCATGCGGGCGTGGTACGCCACCTGCAGCAGCAGGTCGCCAAGCTCGTCCTTCAGCGCCGGCATGTCGCGGCGCGCGATGGCGTCGGCGACCTCGTAGGCCTCCTCGATCGTGTAGGGCGCGATCGAATCGAAATCCTGCTCCAAATCCCAGGGGCAGCCGGTGCCGGGCGTGCGAAGTGCTGCCATCACGGCCAGCAGGCGGGCGGTCTCGTCGGGCATGGCGCGGTCATGCCATGCCGGGGCAGGGGCGCGCTACTCGGCGCGGATATTGGCCTCTCGCACCACCTTGCCCCAGCGCGCCACCTCGGTCTGCATGTGCTGGTCGGCCTCGGCCGCGGTGCCGCCCAGCGGGATGGCGCCCGTTTGCTCGATGCGGGCGCGCACGGCGGGATCGGCGAGCGTGCGCGCGAAGGCCGCGTTCAGCGCCGCGATCGTTGCATCCGGCGTGGCGGCGGGCGCGATGAAGCCGAACCAGCTGTCGATCACCATGCCGGCCACGCCCTGTTCGCCGAAGGTGGCCAGGTCCGGCAGTTGCGGGATGCGCTGGGCCGACGCCGCGGCCAGCGCCCGCGCCCGGCCTTCGCGGATATGCGGCAGGATCGAGGGCAAATTGTCGAAGAAGATATCGACCCGCCCGCCGACCAGGTCGGTGATGGCGGGCCCGCTGCCGCGATAGGGCACGTGGGTCAGCGTGAAGCCCGCGATGCCGCGGAACAGTTCCGGCGCCAGGTGGTTCGAGGCCCCCACGCCCGACGAGGCATAGGTGAGGCCACCCGGCGTGGCCCTGGCCAGCGCGATGAACTCGGCCAGCGTCTGTGCCGGCAGGTCCTTGCGCACCGTCATCACGTTGCGCACCGCGGCAGTGACGATCACGCCCCGAAAATCGCGCAGCAGGTCGAACGGCGCGTTGGGATAGAGGCCAGGGTTGGCGCCGCAGGGGCCGAAGGCGCATTGCAGCAGGGTGGTGCCGTCGGGCGCGGCGCGGGCAGCCTCGGCCACGCCGATTTGGCCGCCGGCGCCGGGCCGGTTCTCCACCACGATGCCGCGCGGGAAGCTGGGGGCCGCGGCATCCGCCATGATGCGGGCGATGATGTCGCTGGTGCCGGCCGGCGTGAACGGCACGATGATGCGCAGCGGCCGGTCGGCCGGCTGGGCCTGGGCGACGCTGGCGGCGAGTGCCAGCACGACGGCCGCGACGATGCGGAGCATGACGATGCCTCCCGGGGGCGTTGTTGGCTCAAGCCTGCGCGGCGGGGGGATTTCCGGCAAGCGCGGCCGGCCGCATCCAATAGCCGCAGAATGTATACTCTCTGGCGGTCGAGCGACAGGTTGCGTGTGGCGTTGGCGGCGGCGGTTGGCGGGGGTGTGGTCGCCGAAGGGGTCGGGGTCGGGCAGGCTTGCAGCAGCAGGGCCGCGCTGATCGGCAGGGGGTTCGGGATCGTCGGGGATCTGGCGCAGCGAGTTGGGTTCGCCTGCCCATGGCGGTGGGAGCACGGCCGCGATGTCCATCTGCCGGGCGTCGCTGATGGTGCTGCCCTGACCGCCGCCGGTGACGGGCGGGCTGTCGCCGGCACGCTCGCGCCGGCGCTGGTGGTACTGGCCGACCGTGCCGCGCCACAACCAGGTCTCCGGCAGGCGGTAGACGAGAACGCCGTTTTCCCGCTTCCGTTCCAGCGCGCCGAGTTGCAGGAGCTCGCGCAGCGCGGTGCTGATGTTGGGTTGGGTCGTTTTCAGGACGTTCGCCAACGCCGCCTGATTGAGTGGCAGCCAGCAATGCACCCGCAGCGTGAGTGGCATCATCATCAGCACCCGCAGGGTAGTACCACGGGTGATCATCATGCCCAGCTTGGCGTAGTCGTCCACGAACACGGTTACGAACTCCCTTCCGTAGGTCTGGCCCGGCCGCTTTTCCTGCCGCATCACCCAGCGGTTGCCATTGGCGTCGGTCAGGGCGGTGAAGCGGCGCGGGTCCATAAGGTGGCAGTATGGGGAAATAAGACGTGGAGATAAAGGGGGTCACAAGACCGGCCTTCGACTTTGGGTTGCTGGGCCGCGCTCCTAAAGCGTCATCTCGCGCCACGGCCGGCGCAGCGATGCCGCCATGGCAAGAGCGTCGCGCCGGACGCCTGGCGCTCAATCCGGTCGGTCTTGCGGGGACCCCGGTGGGCAGGAAGGCGCTCAGGAGGGAAAGAGGGGTGCGGCAAGTTGCGTGCCAGTTGTGCTAGACGGTCGCCGCGGCCCCCTCGGCGCCGGGGTCGCGGAGGCGCATCGTGCGGGGGGCCTGGCCGGCCAGGCCGGCCCCCCGATCGGCGCAGCACCAGGCGCAGCAGGAAGGCGAGCATGGCGAAGCGACCACCGGCCGGCGAAGGCCGGCGCATCCCCCACCGACTGAATCCGGGCGGGGCGCCGCGTGACCCTGCTTCCAACCCATCCGGCACGCCGCGCCTGCGGGCGCCGCGTGGCACGGGGCCGGCGCGGCCATCGCGCGCGAAGGGCGACCAGCCGCGCGATCGCAAGGGGCGGTGGACGGACTGAGGCGCTCGCGGCGCCTGGTCGGCCTCGCGGGGACCCCGATAGGCGGGGGCCGCGAGGCCGCGGCGCGTCAGCGGCTTCAGAGCGCCACGACTGACCAGCCGTTGGCCAGCCAGCCGCCGGCGATGGGCAGCAGCCGGTTGGCCTCGGCCTCGGCGCTGTCGAGGGCGTCGCGGAACCGGCGTTCGGGCCGTGTCACGGTGAGGCACGGTGGTGAGTACCAGCCGTGCGCCGGGGCCTGGGCGAGCAGGGTGATTTCCCATGCGAAGTTGCCGGCGGGGTCGGGAAGCACGCCGGCGACGGTGGCGGCTTCGGCGAGCTCGGTCGTGGCGCTGGTGTGATAGGTCGGCATGGTTCGTTCCTTGTTCCTCAATGCCGGACTACCCGGCATTGAATACCCCAAGCCACTGCGGGCGGGCGGCCGGCGGTGTCAGGGCGGACTGGTTTTGCGGCCCTGCCATGCGCCCTGGCGGCGGCTGCCGGCGGCGGCGCGAAGCGCCGTGGCAAGCCCGGCTGCTGGGAGGCGCGTGGCCGGGCTGCAAAACCAGCGCGGCGCTTGAGCCGCGGCCTTGACGCCGCCGGACGCCTGCCCGCCCCCTTGCTTGCTTGGCTTGCTTGGCTTGCTTGGCTTGCTTGGCTTGCTTGGCTTGCTTGGCTTGCTTGGCTTGCTTGGCTTGCTTGGCTTGCTTGGCTTGCTTGGCTTGCTTGGCTTGCTTGGCTTGCTTGGCTTGCTTGG
>JAESGU010000116.1_pt1 | contig 46682 bp, 42 predicted proteins | sample 9266271 | NCBI WGS metagenome assembly JAESGU01 (sample SAMN15740544, study PRJNA653495) | algae metagenome | isolation source: Scytonematopsis contorta HA4267-MV1 and co-occurring heterotrophs from mud... | place: USA: Palolo Valley Trail, Honolulu, Hawaii | collected 2009-07-25
AATAGGAACCCAGTTATATTTCACCATAATAGGAACCCGGTTATATTTCACCATAATAGGAAACGCTATATATATATTTATTTCAGTTCATAATTATCCATCATCTGTTGTACTTTTTCTGAAAACAACCAAGCACCAATTGTATCAGACCTCTCAATACCTGTTTCATTTAATCGTAGAACTTGCTCATCCTGCGTTGCCAAATTTAAAGAAAATAATTCGGTAAGTTCTGGAAAGTCTTCATTTACATCGCTAGCATATCTCTGAAAATAACTAGCATAATTTAACCCTTCATCGGAGAGTAGAGATAACAAAATAAAACGCCGACGTTGTTCATCTGCATCTAGTTTAAATCCATAATGTGCATAGTCAAACGATTCATCGGGTGTTTGAATATATGCTTGTAAAATATCGCGGATTTCTTTAGACCCAACGGCATATTCATTAGAATAGTGCAAACCATCCGTGTAGGAACGTGCGCCACAACCCAAGCCTAGCATACCATCTGCTTGACAGCAGTAGAGTGGGGAGTTGGGAGTGGAGAGTTGGGAGTGCTGGGATGAGGGGGATGAGGGAGATGAGGAGGAGAAACTGTTGCTTTGTTTTTTTAGTTGGAACATCCGCATGGAAACTTGGGTATATCCTGACGATAACAAAAGCGATCGCCCTTGACGATAACAAGCTAAACGGGTGTCATCCCATTCTTTGTCAGTACGTCCTAAACCTGTGAGGGGTCGTACATATAAAGGATAGAGATAAATTTCTTCCGGTTGAAACCGCAAAGTAGCACGTATTGATTGCAACCAGGTATCTACATTTTGTCCAGGTAATCCATAAATTAGGTCAATATTAAGCGTTGGAAATCCAGCTTCTTTTATTCTCCCAAGCGCTGCTTCCACTTGGGCTGTTGTTTGACGACGTTGAGTAGCTAGTACTTCTTTTTCAATAAAACTTTGGACACCGATACTTATTCGGTCAACTCCCCGTTCTCGCAAAAGTTTTAGTTTATCTGTCGTAGCGGTTTCAGGAGAGACTTCTACGGAAATGGGAATTTCTGATAAATTAGCACCCATTGTTTCTGATGCAATATTGAAAATAGTTTCTAAATGCTGAATAGGTAGCTGCGTTGGTGTTCCCCCACCAATTGCTAAACGAGCAAACGATATATCACCTAAAGCTAATTTTACCCTTTGCGCTTGTCGCTGCACCGTACGTACATATTGAGTTACAAAATCTTCGTTATGACTGACTGTGGTAAATAAATTGCAGAAACCACAACGCATTTCGCAAAAGGGAATATGAATATAAAGAAACAGCGATTGTTTGTCTTGTTTTTCCCAAAGTTTAGATAGAGAAATAGCTGGATTGAGAGGACGATAGGCTGTTTTATGGGGATATGAATAAACGTAAGCTTGATATGGAGATTGGGCGATTTTGGATGAGAGATTTTGATTTATACCTCTTGTAGTATTACCAGAGGTATTAGATTGAGTATTTTGAGTTGTAATCATTTGATATTATAAGTTTTTATTAAAATTTATTTGGACTAGACAACTTGAGGGAAGCATCCCAAATGTGTAAATTTATCGTATTTTGTAGTGCAGGCTTCTAGGCCGCTTTGTGGACAGCAGGTCAAAGACAGCCTCCCACTAAAAACTTTTTTTCAAAATTGGGAAATCCGTAATAAATACTTTTAATAGTATTATATTACACTTTTGAATCTGACTGCCAGTTAGGACTGGTCTTGTCTCTTATCCAAATATTCTTTTATTGCCTCCTCCAAAGCTTCTGTAATTTGCACTTCATTTTGTACACAGTAGACCCGAAAGCGTTGCGCTAAAGCTTTCGTGACAAGTCCTGTAATTTGTGAGTATTCAGGATTATTTCTTTTACCCAAGGTTGTTACTTGATATATATAAGGTGACATTTTCTAGTTTACATTGCAATTACAAAATGTTCATATTTTAAAATATTACAATGTTGCAATTGCACGATATTGTAATAATAAAATTTGCTTACGCGAAAAAATACAAGTATGGGTGAGGCAAAAAGGGAATGACAGCAGACCCACTTTTTTATGAAATATTCAAGGAATTACCTGAATTGTTCTTTGAACTGATTGGTCTACATGGTAAAGAACCAAGCATTTATAAATTCAGTGCTCCTGATTTTAAGCAAAAAGGTTTTCGTTTAGATGGCTTACTCTTGACTAAAGAAGGATATAACTACAAGGAAATTTACTTTTTAGAAGCACAATCTTACAAAGATAAACATTTCTACGACAAGTTTTTTGGGAAAATAATACTTTATTTAACGCAATATCACCCACCCAACAAGGATTGGTATGCTGTAGTTATCTACGATAAACACAGTAATGAAGGGAAATTCCCACCGTATCTGAATTTGCTATTACCAACTCTACGTTGTTTTTATCTGGACGAACTCGCAAAAGCTCCCAATCCATCCCTTCCTGTGGGAATCATGCGTTTGGTCGTGGAAAAGAAAAAGCAAGATAAAACCACGGAACTTGCAAGACAGTTGATAAACCAAGCTAGTCAGGAATTAACTGATGCCACTCTCAAAGAAAAAGTTTTAGAATTTATTAAAACCGTTGTGATTGATAAGTTTGCTAACCTAAGTCGGGAGGAACTGGAAGTTATGCTTAATTTAGAGTCGCTGAAAAAAAGCAAAGTATATCAGGAAGGTAAGGAAGAAGGTCGAGAAGAAGGTGCTTTGGAGACCAAATTGCAAATGGTTCCCAAATTAATTAAGCTAGGGTTAAGCATTGAGCAAGTTGCTGAGTCTCTAGAATTAGATATGGAAACTATAAAAAAAGTGGCTAACCAATAAAATATACCTGTAGAGACTAAGCATGTTTAGTCTCTACATTGAAAGAAGGAGGGTTAGGTTAAAGATTTTTGTTTTGTGGATACTAATCGAGAGGTTTGCAAATTATCTATATCTGAAGAATTACCAGCTAAAATGAATTCTGCGTAAGGAACCGTCCATACAATGGGATGACTTAACCGATGTCCAGTGTAACCATCTTCACCATAGGTTGTCCCGTGGTCGGAACAGAGGATACAGAAAGTAGAAGCCCTTTTACGTAAAGCATCCCAAAGTTTAGCTAATTGGCTATCTACATATTCTAAGGCTACAGCGTGAGATTCAATTGTATCTATTTTATTTTTTGTACCTGAAAGATAAAAATAATTAGGTTGATGTAAAGCCGAGATATTAATAAATAAAAATAAGCGTTGATTTTTGGGAGTTTCGGCAATGATTTTTTGTGCTAAAGTCACTTGATTTTCCGTCGATTGAGGATTAGTGACACCAATTTCTGGACTCCAATAGCTTTCATTAAACATGGAAGGAATAACATTACCTAAAGGATTGCGTTTGTTAAAAAAACCAACCCCACCAATACAAACAGTATGGTATCCCTTAGATGCGAAACCACTAACGATATTAGCTCCTTCCAACACACAAGTTTTCTCATCAGTAGTGGTACTTCCTTCAAATCCCAAAGCGAAAGGACGGGGATGAATTCCCGGTGTTACAGGTGTAGGTAAAAAGCCAGCAAAAAAAGCATGATGAGCAGCATACGTAAAATTTCCTGGAGAATGACGTTCTTCCCAGCCAGTTTCTGGTAAAACAGCAGCTAAATTAGGGGTATGTCCTTTCTCTAACAGTTTTATGGCAACATCGTAGCGAAGAGTATCTAGGGTAATAAATAGTATGTCGTGAGTTCCGACAATTTGGTTCATGTTAAGCATAATTATATTTAATTCTTTCTAAGAGAGTTTTTACTTCGCTCGTGTATGTATCCATCCCATTCCAAAAAATCCCAGGTAACAAATCACCAAAAGCATTAATCTCCAAGATTGCGTGATTTTTCCAATCTGGCATAACCAACAAATCTACTCCGCAATATAAACTATTAGGAAACAATCTTGCAGCTTGTTCACAAGTTTTTTTCATTATCTGCCAATTTTCTGCATCAACTTTCGCAAAAAATTCTTCAACATCACCACGTTCATTTCCCAAATGTAAATTTGTCATCGGACTTTTCCCCAAACGCACAACGATGTGCTGTGCTTCACCATTTATAACAACAACACGTAGGTCAAACCCACATCCTTGTAGCTTTGCTTTGGGTAGCCATTCTTCTACTTGTGTACCTTCAGCGGTCAAAATATTGATAATATCAGCAATTTCTTCTCTACGAGTGTAGTGTCTAATTTTACGCGAGTTATACAGTAGAGTTTGCCCGTTTTCTCGCACTCGTTCAACGGTAGTGATGGCAGACTCGAAACGCGCATTTGCATGATAGGCAACTACTCCAGAAGCTGAAGAACCGTGAGAGAGTTTTACAAATACCCGCTCTATTCCCTGCTCTTGCATTTGTTGTCGTAAATGTTCGTAGTTGTGAATTTTACCAAGCGAATGGCAAACAGGGATACCATGATGGCTAAATTTATCGTGACATTGGGGTTTGTCAAACATCACCGCAATGTCTTCGGGATGATTCATTGCTAAACATTTTAATTGCTTGGAGCATTTTTGTAGCAAATTTCGCCACCCTAAATACCACTGTCGGGGGTAGAGTATAAGCCCTTTGTCAAATTCTAAATTAAGAGCATCGATTGAACTAATATTTTGGTGTTTGGTTTCCCGACTCTGTAGAAGAGACGCGATAAATCGCGTCTCTACCTTCTCCTCACTTCCCAAACTAATAATTGCTTTATCGATGTCAAAATTTTTCTCCGGGGAATCAAAACGGATAATCGTGTTGGGAGCAGTGAATTTTTCTAGAGTTTCTTTACCAGATATTAAATCTGCATAAGATATGATACTGGCTGGTGGTAAGTTGAAATGCGCTAGGGCTTGTTGTAAGAAACCTACGCGACGGTTTTCTGGGTTAGCAATGAGGACGAAGTTAAGCATTTTTTATTCCTTATCTTACTCGTACAAAGCACAATAGCGGGATATGCCAACTCCGCAGTCAATCATTTCTTCTTGAGAATATGCGATTAAGCAGCAACCGAGCTGTAACAATTCTTCAGCTTCTTCGATTGATTCTTCCGATACACAATTGTGAGAAATATTTAAAGTGTGTAACCGATGAATCGCCGGACATTTAAGTAAAGTGGCAAAACCTTCATCGGTTAAGCGACCCATTGAGAGGTCTAAAAGGGAGAGAGATTCAATTATATAAGACTCTGTTAAAGCAGCAGCAATTTCATCAGCATAATCACAGCTCCGCAATCCCAAATACGTTAAATTTGGAAAAAACTTACCGGAAAAAATAGGCTGTAATTTTTCTATAGGTTCCGAGTAATCGTAAGAAGAGTGTCTCCCAATCCACAATTCAAAATACTCTAATTCTGGAAGATGAATAGAAGTAATATCAGAAATTGCGGCATCACTTGTATTCGCAGTTTCAATAATAAGAGTTTTTAAACTTTTATGTTTTAATGTCCTACATTCCAAATATTCACAATTTCCTCGAAGTTGTAATGCCTCTAATTTTGGATATACTTCCAAAATAAGGCTTATATCACCTAGCCCTAGCCAAGATTTTTTGTAATCTTGTTCTTGAGCATCCCCTATAAATAAAGCTTTAAGATTAGTCAAAATATTTTTAGCTTTATGAATATTTGCCACAAAATCATTAAATTCTTCACTAACTTCATAATAACCCATACTTACCATTTGGCAAACTAAAGCTTCAACTTTACTAGCATTTGGGTCTTGTAAAAGTAACTTTAACTGCTGGATGTTTACTATATAAGCAGTGTCTTCTGGATTTGTAATACCAGTTTGATAATTATAATTTTCCGTTTGCCAATCTTCTAGTTTAATGAAATATTCCCAAGGACTGTAATCGAGCAAAGCTTGCTTAACATTAGGATGATTTATCCTGTCTCGTAAAATCAAAAATGCTTTACGTCTTACTTTCGCAAATTCATTGCCCAGCGCATCAATAACTAAGTCTAAACCCGTATCACCATAGTTTAATGCGTCAGAAAGCGCTTCAATACGTGCATCAATAATAGAACTTTCTAAACGACTTATAACTCCTTCAATTCCTCCTAAAACAATACCACTTGTAGGAGGATGATTTTTACCACCAAGTACAGCGTCAAAATCCCAAGGTTGATTTACTGCCATAATTACCTCTTATTTTTGATTACAAAGACTTATAATTTGTCTAAAATGATACATGAGCTATTCCACATTTAAGTTGAATATTCGGGCGGGCAAGGATGCCCACCCCACAAGAGATATATAATTTTAAATTATGTAGTTTAGATGTGGAAAAGCTCTTTAGTCCTCTTTTAGAGGACTTTAGCTTTTAGACAGGGATTTGAATCCCTGGCTTTTTAGCTATTATTTGAAAAACTATTCCCACGTCGGACTATAGCGATAATAATGTTGAGAATCAACAAGTACTCGACATCTTAACCCAGCCAAACGTCTAACCATTTGCGAAGTTAAATTATTTCTGCTGACATTAACGGTAAAATTCTTCAATATTCAGTTTAGTTTTTCTTCTCCCATCTTCTAAATAAACGATTGAAAAATAACCACACTCTTTAGCACGTTCGCTATGAGTTAGATGTGATAAAATTTCTATTTTGTCTAAAAGAGCCTTTCCGATAAATTTTTCATATTTAAAATTAGACATTACACACCTGTTTATTTAATAACTACACAAACTTTTGTCATTTAAAAAACATTGAATCTCTATTATTAAAATAATCTAACTCTTGTGGGGTGGGCATCCTTGCCCGCCCTGGTATGCTAAATACTAAAATATATGTACCCTGGTATGCCAGATATCTATGAAACTTTACTCAGCAACAGAACAATAACGACTGTGAATATAACTATCATCATCTTCCTCCTTCTGCTCACCCGCAATCACTTGCGCTTCCAGTCTCTTTAATTTTCCAATAATTATTTCAGAAAGATAATTATCATCAACATTCAAGATATCAAGATTATTCACAGCAGAACAATCAAGTAAAATTTCAGCACCCTCATCACCCAAAGTCCCCATAGAAAGGTCAAGCACGCTAATAGAATCAATCAAAGTAGAACGCACAACAGCATCCGCAATCTCATCAGAAAACATACTATTACGTAACCCTAAATAATTTAAATTAGGAAATATAATATCTTCTAAAATAGGTTTTAAACACTCGACCCAGCAGTTACCACCATAATCTTCACTTCCGAACCACAATTCCAAATGCTCCAACGCAGGTAGCTTCAAATTACAAATTTGTGCAACAGTATCCCGACCCAAACCACCTGTTTCTACAATTAATGCCTTCAATGAATTATGTCGTATTGGAGGGCTAAATTTCAACCCTTCCCCCCCGCGTACTTGTAATACTTCCAATTTGGGATAAGCTTGTAAAATAGGACTAATATCACTTTGCTGAATCCAAGAAATTTCGCAATCCTCATAAGTCATATCCCCAATAAAAACCGCTTTTAGATTCGTCAGTTTATTTTTGGCTTCAACTAAAGCGTTGATAATACCGCTAGAACTCTCATCATAAGGAGAATTCCACATACCAATAATTAACGCTTCCAAATTAACAGCTTGAGGGTCTTGTAAAAGTTGTGCAAGCTTTTCCGTTACATCCGCCTCACCATCATCTGAATCATAAGAGCTTCCGAGAGCATACGCATTTCCCACTGGGTCTGTAATACCTGAATCAACATCAAAATCTACTTTTTTGCGATTAGCAAATGTTGATGGATATTTATCAGTCAGACGTTCTTCCAGGAACCAAGGCTTATAAACTGACAACGCTTGCTTCACTTTAGATTCTTCTCGCTTACGCAAAAGTGAATAAGCAAAACGCTGCACAACTTTTGATTCATTCCACAAAGCTTGAATAACTACATCCAAACCTGCATCATCATATTTTAAAGCTTCACTTAATGCAGCAACTCGCACCTTACTAACTGGATTCGACAACCAACGTTTAATTCCCTCAATACCTCCCAATACACCTGCATTATCGAGAAATGGCGCTTCTTTCCCTAAAACTGCGTCAAAGTCTCTGGGGTGATTTTCGTTGTTTGCCATAAAGTCCTACCTTTATACTTTTTACTAGGATTCCCAAATATTTCTAGGGCTATATATTGGGACGGGTATACATTCAGGTTTGTTTACGAAAAAATAAAAATGCGTCAACTTTCAGCTTTCGCAAGCTGATTTCCACACAACTCCCTCTTAAATAGTGTTGTTTTCTAGAATTAGGATTAAATCTTATTCATTGATAGTACATTTATATTAAAGCAATGGCAAGAGTATTTTGTAAATTATGCTTATTCTCGTAGCCCCCTCCCCGCACGCGGGGAGGGGGTTGGGGGTGGGGTTCTTAATCCACCGATAAAACCAACCCTTTCAAATACCTCCCCTCCGGGTGAAAAATACTAGTGGGGTGGTCACCAGCTTGGGTGAGATATTCCAGCACTCGAACTTGTCGTTTAGACTCAATCGCAGCAGCAGTAACCGCTCCGTGGAATTGTTCGACCCCCACAACTTGGGAACAAGAAAAAGTAAACACAACACCACCAGGACGAACCTTAGCAAAAGCTTGTTTGTTCAAACTTTTATAAGCCATAACTGCCGAATGTCTCGCTGATTGAGTTTTAGCAAAAGCAGGTGGGTCTAGTACGATGGCATCATAACTAGCAGATTCTTTAAAAAAATCAAAGACATCTCCAACAAATGTTTCGTGTGGGACATCCTGAGGATTATTTAACGCTACATTATGCTTTGCCCACTCAATCGCTTTAGCAGAACTATCAACTGAATGAATTAACTCAGCACCAGCCTTAGCTGCATATACAGAAAATCCGCCAGAATAACAAAATGTGTTTAATACTCGCTTACCACTAACATATTTAGCAAGCCTCTGACGATTATCTTTTTGGTCAAGAAACAATCCTGTTTTTTGTCCTTCTTCCCAATCCACAAAAAATCGGTGACCATATTCTAAAACTTCACCATCACCACGAGTCCCTAATAAATATTTATTCTCGGTTTGAATTAGAGACTTTGGCAGCACAGAAGCACTTTTATCGTAAACTGCTTGTAATTTATCACCGTAAATTTCTTGCAAGCATTCCACAATTAAATCTTGCTGCTGGTACATCCCAATTGATGAGGCTTGTAAAACTGCAGTTCCGTTATACCAGTCAATAATTAACCCCGGCATTCCGTCACCTTCGGTAGCAATTAATCGATAACAATTAGTGGTTTCACTGTTTACCAAACTGAGGTTTTGTCTAAGGGAATAAGCTTGCTGCAATTTTTCTAGAAAAAACTTACTTAGGTCTTTTATTTTCCTAAAAGAGAATATTTTGACAGCAATATTTGTTCGGCTATAGTGTCCAGTTGCCAGAAAATCTCCACCTTCGGTGTAAACTTCGACAATTTCACCATCTTTTAAGTCAGAAGGAGCATTTTTGATAGCGCCAGAAAAAATCCAAGGGTGAAATCTTTTGACGGCTTCAGCTTTAATTGAGTAGAGAGTTATTTTGGGAAAATCATGCATTGAATTATTATATGATAAATGATATTATTATCGTTCTTGTGATTTTATCTCTAAATATTCCTGGTAATAAATTTTTATTAAATTATCTAACTTTTCATCAGAACAACATTCTATCAAAGCTTCAAAAGCCTCTAATAATTTCGCAGCACTGTCTCCCAACATTGGGCTTAATCCCCATACATCTTCGACCCATTCTTTGGGCTGTGTATCGTCAAAAATCATGCGTTCTAAAAGTTGCTTTGCTTCGGCTTTAGAGATAGACATAGGCTTTATCTATGGAACCAAACAGTTTGCGTTGAGAAACCCAGTTTTATAAAATCTACTGGGCTTCTTAAATATTAAAGCAGTAATTGATGATATTTTTCCTACAGACTAATATTACTTATCACGCAGAATTTTCCGCCAAACTACTTGCTTGAATCGCTTCTTTTTCTCTACGTCTGGGTACTTCATAATTCATGAAGTCGTAAGCAATAATGGTATTGGGAAAAATTGCACGAGCTTCGGTTAGTAAGTCTTTTAAGTCTATTGAATTTCCAGGTGTGTAACGAGGGCTAAAATGCGTCATAATCAACTGATGCGCTTTGGCGGCTAAAGCAGTCTGGGCTGCCATTGTTGATGTAGAATGCAATGCTTGGAAAGCCATATCTGCATCTTGATGGGCGTAAGTAGATTCATGAATTAACACATCCGCATCTTGAGCTAATTCTACAGCACCTTCACAAAAAACTGTATCTGTACAATAGGCTATCTTACGTCCTATTTCCGTTGGCCCGCACAATTCTTTACCATCAATCACCCGTCCGTCGCTGAGGGTAACTGTCTCACCGCGTTTGAGTTGACCGTAAACTTTACCAGGTGGAATTTCTAGGGTTTTAGCCTTTTCAATGTCAAAGCGCCCCGTGCGGTCTTTTTCCGTAATACGGTAGCCAAAAGCAGTAACGCGGTGATGTAGAGCACCACAAGTAACAGTATATTCTTCGTCTTCGTAAACTACTCCTGGTTTAACAGTGTGTACTTTAATAGGATAGGAAAAGTGTGTGTAGGAATAACGCTGGCAAGCTTGTAAGTATTCATTTAACCCAGGTGGTCCATATATATCTACCCCTTGGACATTACCAGCTAAGCCAGAAGTAGCAAGCAAACCCATCAATCCAAAGATGTGGTCTCCGTGCATATGAGTAACAAATATTCGGCAGAGTTGACTGAGCTTAAGGTCACTGCGTAAAATCTGATGCTGAGTTCCTTCGCCACAATCGAATAACCACAGTTCTGCTCTTTGGGGTAACCTGAGAGCAATGCTGGAAACATTGCGTGAACGTGTGGGTACTCCAGAACTCGTCCCTAGAAATGTTATCTGCACTTAAACGCTATCCTTCTTCCTACTTATTGTTATCGTTCCTTTTCTATCTTAGTTCGGCCGGGAGTAGCCTTTTAAGTCACCAGAAAATCCTATATTAAAAGTACGATTATCATGGTTTGTATACCCCCACCTAATTGCCGATGAGTCCGTGTTTCCACGGAGAAATTTTTGTCTTGCTGAAGGTCTATACTCGACTGGGGCTGTTTGAATAAACCTTAGCATTAAAATTAAAATGCGGTCAAAATCACTTCCAAAAAATACGAAAAAATACAAAATAGAGGCATAAAATTTTACACCTCTAAAATATAGTTTATTTACAATGTCGTTGCTCTCTAACTTGATGGAAGAAATGAAATTATAGGAAGAAATGACCTGTTTTGTTAATGAGATTTTTGCTGAAGCCTATCGCGAATTAGCTTAAGTTGTTCTATAGTATTAACCGGACTTCGCGGTGGTGGTAATTCTGTGTTTGGCCAACCAGGCACATCATTACATGGACACAAAGCGGGCACAGCAACAGCGCCAATTGGCATAGGCACAGGCATATCGCAACGGGCACAGGAATTAATCTCCCAAGTTGGAGTTAGTAAATTAGCAACAGTTTCGCATGTGCCTTCCAGGTAACAGTTTCCTGCACCCCTAGAAATAATTTGTTGCCAACAGTCTTCAAATTCATCACTGTAGCGGCCATTATCAAGAACTACTTGGGGCTGCAAGGTTGCAGCACCGTTATTGACCACTACCTTCTTGCCCAACTGGAACCAGTAGGCAAGATATCGCCTGACATCTTGTTTGCTTGCCATACTCAAATTCTAGTTTCTCAAGTAAAACTTGTGACCTTCAAAGCTGAAGTTTTAATTAAGAATTTATCTAAATATCTCAAAATAGCTCCAATTTCCCCAAATACTAATTTTATTTAAGTAGATATTTGAGCTTAGTCATAGTTAATTGATAATTGCTAATAGAAAAAAAATTCTTAATTCCACTCCCCACTCACCACTCACCACTCCCCATCCCAAGTCACCATTTAACAGGTAAAGGCGTACCAAGAATACTTAAATTTAATACATACCCACCTGTAACTAAATAAACATCATGGGCAATAACACCTAGTCTACGCACCAGATTCCCCAAGCGGTCTCTAAAAATGCGACCGCTACTATAAGCGGGTATAATACCCCAACCAGTCTCTTCCGCAACAAAAATTAAATCACAGGCAACTAATTCCACTGTTTCGATAAATTCACTAACCGTTTTTTCCCATGTTTGGTCATCTTGTACTAAAAGATTTGCCACCCAAGTACCCAGAGAATCCACTAAAAGACATGAATTTGGTTTTGCAGAAGCTATAGCTCCCGACAACTCGCTAGGGACTTCTAACGTTTCCCAGTTTTGAGGACGACGTTGTTGGTGTTTTTGAATACGTTCTTCCCACTCAGTATCTTCTGAGCCTTGGGTTGGTGTTGCTATGGCTGTTGCTATATAAATAACGGCTTGTTGCGACTGTATCGCCAGTGTTTCCGCCCATTCGCTTTTGCCAGAACGCGCTGGACCTGTGACAACAACGATTTTACTCAAAGCAGTTTCCTTTATACATTATTATTGACAGGATTGCAATTTTCTACCATAATTTGTCCACTTGGAGATTAAGGATTTTTGCTCAAAAATTACTTTTTATAGATAAAATTAATACCTATATAGTTAATGTAGCAGTTGGCAAAAGTTCACAACGACTTCTACCAAGGTCAGCCGGCAAAACCTATATATTTTCCCCTCCTAGCTTGCGTAAGAGAGGTTGGGACAGGGTTCTTCTATCTTTCCACGTTACTGGGGACAATCACCTTTTGGAATAGTTTATGAAAGCAGGCATAAAACGTATTGAGGCAACTTTACACGATTTAGGAACTCGCAGCATGACAGAGAACGGCAATGCAAGTTCTTCCACACCTCAACCTTTGTCTTTTCGCATCAGCACAACGAGCGAAGAAAATACAACTGATACACAACCAGCGACACAACCAACTTCAGGAACCCAGACAGAAGTCCAAGAAAATATATCCCCCCATAACAACTCGGTACAAACCTTCCAAACGGAAGAAAATGATGGCAGAACCCCTTCATTACCGAAATTCAAAGTCCCCAGTTTTAGTAGTCACCGTAACGGAGCCAATCCCGCATTAGCACTGACTTTGCTAGAAGAAATTCAGCAAATTACCCTCGCTTGGCAACAAGAATTACAAAAAATTATCCGCCAAATTCAAGATATTTATTTAGAAGGGCCAATTGTTAATGGCTGGTTAGAGTCTTATAGCAGCAACCCTTCACAGCCACGAGGAACCGCTGCACTGCGTCATGCCGAAGTTGACCGTTTAATGGACTATGTAGAAGAAATTTGTTCCCAACAGGATAATCCTCCTGGTTCATCACAACGTGCAGGTTACCGTTTATGTGGTTTAGATGAGTCCGGTCAAGTTTGGTCTCGTCCCTGTCCACCAGAAGAAGTCGCAGGTGTAAGTATGGCTATTGCCCGTCACCAAAAGTTAAGGCAAATGCTAGGACGCAAGCAATACTTGGAAACACGGCTTTCACAGTTAGCAGAAAGCCTTGTTATATTACACGGACACATCCAGAATCATTAAGAATTTAAAAGCAATTTCCGAAAATACTCGGTTGGTAGATTCAAAATAATTGGTATAGATTAGCTCCAGAGCAGGCGATAAATTGGATTTAGATTTGCTAGTAACCCACTGGTCATTAGCAATTTTGCAATTCAAAATCCCAAATCTAAAATCTAAAATTGAGGCCCATGCCAGACACGCTAATCTCTGCCATTATTTGCACTCACAACCGAGACAATTATTTAGGCGCTGCCATAGATAGTTTGCTGTCGCAAGATTTTGCCGATGGCTTTGAAGTTGTGGTAGTAGATAATGGTTCAACTGATAACACACGCTCCATCGTAGAGCAAAGACTAAGTAATCCCCGACTGAAATATATTTGGGAGCCGAAACTTGGTCTATCAACAGCCCGAAATACTGGCGCGAATGAATCTTGCGGCGAAATTTTGGCATACCTAGACGATGATGCGGTTGCCAGCAAAACTTGGCTGCAAGTATTATATTGCGCGTTTAATAATAACACAAAACTAGGAATTGCAGGCGGTAAAGTCACCCTTATCTGGCCAGAGGGAATGGAACCCCCAAAGTGGCTAACCCCTGGATTATCCTCAAATTTGGGTCTTTACGACTTAGGTGAAAACACCGTCTACATTGAACAACCAGGTTTAACTCCTAGAGGCTTAAACTATGCGATTCGTCGCAGTTTCTTGGAAGAAATAGGTGGTTTTGACCCAAACCTAGGTAGAGTAGGTAAAAATTTACTCTCTAACGAAGAACTGCAAATGACCGAACTTGCCTTAAAAAAGGGTTGGCAAGTAGCTTATCTACCAGAGGCACTTGTTGCTCATAACGTTGCACCCGAACGTCTCAAACGCTCCTGGTTTTTAAATCGCGGTTGGTGGCAAGGAATAAGTGAGTGTTATCGGGAGCAACTCGCAGGTAGAGCTGGTATCGGTCAACTATTGCGTGGTAGCGAAAGGTTTTTGCGTGGCATACAAAAGTCATTGCAACATTTTTCCGACCCTGCAGAACGTTTTGATAAACTGGTCTACGCTTATGGTCAAATTGGCTACTTAAACGCAGTTATTATAGGGTTTTTTTCTAAGCAATAGGTTTGTTCGCTGTTGACTGTTGACTGATGACTGATGACTGCTGACTGATGACTGATGACTGATGACTGCTCAATGACAATCATTAGTAAAGCTTCAACCGTCAACCGTCAACCGTCAACCGTCAACAGTCAACAGTCAACAGTCAACCGTCAACCGTCAACAATTAATATTTTATGTCGTCAAAAATACCTGTATCTGTTTTAATTCCGGCTAAAAACGAAGAAGCAAATTTACCAGCTTGTTTGACTAGCGTCGCTAGAGCCGATGAAATATTTGTAGTAGATTCTAACAGTACTGATAAAAGTGCAGAAATAGTTCAAAATTTTGGTGCGAACTTAGTACAGTTCAACTTTAACGGACGCTGGCCTAAAAAAAAGAACTGGGCTTTAGAAAATCTACCTTTCCGTAACGAATGGGTGCTAATAGTCGATTGCGATGAACGCATTACTCCCGAATTATGGGATGAGATTGCTTTTGCTATTGAGAATCCCGAATATAACGGCTACTACCTCAATCGTCGCGTATTTTTCTTAGGAAAATGGATACGTTACGGTGGTAAATATCCCGATTGGAACCTCAGATTATTTAAGCACAAATTCGGACGCTACGAGAACCTCAACACAGAAGATATTGCCAACACAGGTGATAACGAAGTCCACGAACACGTTATTTTGGAAGGTTCTAAAGTAGCCTATCTGAAAAATGATATGCTTCACGAAGATTTCCGCGACTTATTCCACTGGATAGAAAGGCATAATCGCTATTCCAATTGGGAAGCTCGTGTTTATTACAATTTACTTACAGGTAAAGATGATAACGGAACTATAGGAGCTAATCTTTTTGGTGACGACGTACAACGCAAACGTTTCTTAAAGAAGATTTGGGTACGATTACCATATAAACCATTTTTGCGGTTTATCTTATTCTATATTCTTCAACTCGGTTTTTTGGATGGAAAAGCTGGATACATTTATGGTAGACTTTTGAGTCAATATGAATACCAAATAGGCGTCAAACTACACGAGTTGATGAACTGTGGTGGAAAGCTAAACCAATCAAAACAACCTGCAAATGCATCGCAGTCTTTTAAGCAAGAAGCGACTCAAACACCAGCTTAAGATAATCCTGAATTATTATGTAGAGACCGTATCAACACGGTCTCTACTTAGCGTTTCTATTTCGCGTATCCACTATAGTGTAATATTGCTATAAGGTGCTATTTTTATGATTAGTGAATCAGTGAGCCAGTTGAAAAAAGATGAAAATATTGAAAATCGGCTCATGCTAGATGCTGAACCATTCGTAGATTTACGTAAATATGACCAATCTGGATTTGACCGAGGTCGTCCAGCTTGGTTTGTTTTAGTATGGTGGTTTGTCCAAGCTGTAACTTTTCCCTTAACTCCTCACTTCTTGAACGGTGTACGTTGTGCAATACTGCGTTTATTTGGTGCAAAAATAGGTAAAGGCGTGTTAATTCGTCCGACAGCTCGCTTCACCTACCCCTGGAAAGTTTCTATAGGAGACTACAGTTGGATTGGTGACGACGTAGTTTTATACAGTCTTGAGCAAATTAGTATCGGAACTCAGTGCGTAATTTCACAGAAAAGTTACCTATGTACTGGTAGTCATGATATCAAAGACCCAAATTTTGCATTAAAAACAGCAAGTATCACTATTGCTAATGGAGCATGGGTTGCTACAGATTGCTTCGTTAGCATGGGAGTAAATATTGGTGCTAATACTGTAATTGGTGCCCGTAGCAGTGTTTTGTGCGATATGCCTTCCGGTCAAGTATGCTGGGGTACACCATGTCGTCCTAGATACGCGAGGTTAAATAATTCTTAATAAGTACTCCTCTCTTATCGTTGACTTTGTAGGTTGGGTTTCCTCCCTCAACCCAACCTCGTATATTAATGGTGGTACTAGGCTTATTTTAAAATTTTCTCTTGCAGTATTCATACTACAATCATTTTTAATTTCTCTATATAAATACTAAAGGTTAATATACCTAAATTTTTTGGTTTCAAAAGATTATTCCCCCACTTGAAATTACATTTATTTTGCCTCTGAAGACAGCTAAATAAATTCAAATAAAGTATATCTAAACACTTGTAAGCGATATAAACACTAGTTAAAGTAGCTGGGTGAAGATTTAATTTATAAAGTTATTGTAGAGAAATATGAGGAAACGATTTAGATAAGTTCAAGAGCAGATAAAAATCATAGTTTATAATTAAAATTAATATTAATAAATATAAAAACTACCCCATAAAATGACATCCTGATGATGCTGAATTTATTCAACAGCTACGATTTCATTTTGGTTACGTTATCAGTTGCAATTGCAATCGTTGCGTCCTATACAGCGCTTAGCTTCAACCGTTTGCTGAAAGAGGGAACAGATTTTTCCCGAATCGCTAGGTTAATCGGTGGTTCATTTGCAATAGGGGTTGGCATTTGGTCAATGCATTTTGTAGGTATGATATCATACAAACCACTTCAGGCAGTTACTTATGATTGGAAAATCACGGTAATTTCTTTAATACCTGCCTTTTTTGGTGCGGCAATAACTTTTATTGTTATGAGCCAATCTGTTTTGACTCCCTTAGATTGGTTGATGAGTAGCCTGTTTATGGGAACTGCAATAGCTTCCATGCACTATATGGGGATGGCAAGTATTGAGGGTCATATTTTACATTATCATTTAATCGGGGTCGGTCTGTCAATTCTTATGGCAATTTTTGGCTCATTTTTAGCGTTATGGGTGGGTTTTCAAAGTTATACAGAAAATAATCAAAGCAATAGAACTAAAAGGTTAATTAGTGCATTAATAATGGGATTAACAATCAGCAGTATGCATTACACCGCTATCGCTGCACTCAAAATCCCTACATTGAATGAAACTTCAGCAGAATCAGAATTAAATATAAATCAAATTAAAGTAGCGATTGCCACTGGTATTGGAACATTAATTGTAATTGTATTAACTTTTGTTTCAGGAATATATAACCAAAAATTTAACTTAGAAAAAGCCTATAGTAATCTTTTGGAAGAAAAAAATTCATATTTGCTAGAGTCACAAAAAAAATTGTTGCAATCAGAGGCTGAATTACAAAGTAGAACAAAACAGCTCGAACAAGTTATTCACGAATTACAACAGTTACAACTACAAATTGTCCAAACTGAAAAAATGTCTACTCTCGGTAATTTAGTTGCAGGTGTTGCTCATGAAATAAACAACCCTGTTACCTTTATAGCCGGAAATATTAATCCTGCAATGGATTATATCAAAGATTTATTTGAGCTAATTAGCCTGTACCAAAAGAAATGCCCTAACCCAGATATAGAAATTCAGCACCACATAAAAACCATCGAGCTAGATTACATTCGTGAAGATTTACCTAAGCTGATTGATTCTATGCAAGAAGGAATTAAACGTATCCGCAACATTAGTACTAGTCTACGCACATTTTCACGTGCAGATAACGACCGTCTCCTTGATTGTAATATCCATGACGGAATCGACAGTACCATTTTAATTCTCCAACATCGTCTGAAAGCTAACAAGAGTCGTCCAGAAATTTCTGTAGTCAAAAATTATGGACAGTTATCTCAAGTACAGTGTTTCCCTGGTCAACTTAATCAGGTGTTTATGAATTTACTGGCTAATGCTATTGATGCTTTGGATGAGTCAAATATCGGACGTAGTTTTGAAGAAATCAAACTAAATCCTAATTTAATCACGATTACAACCAAAATTAGCGATGACCACAAGTTCGTGGTAATTAATATCAAAGATAATGGTATCGGAATTAACGAAGAAGCCAAAGGACGTATTTTTGACTACTTGTACACAACAAAAGCCGTAGGAAAAGGAACGGGTTTAGGATTAGCTATAGCTCGTCAAATTATTGTGGAGAAACATGGGGGAAGCCTATTCGTGAACTCAGCAGAAAAAGAGGGTACAGAATTTGTGATTCAAATTCCTAATAGCTAAAAATCTTCTCAATATAAGATTTATTTGCAAACTTGCTTACGTATTTTTACGTAATTTGTGTAAATCTATAAATAATACTTAGGCGCGTATTTGAAGAACGTGTAAGGAAATGAAACGAGGTATATTTAAATACTTGTTTGCGATTGAAGCTGTGAGTAAAGTGGAAAAGTGAGATTTATCTCGCTAAATTATTGTATGAAATGTGAGGTAATTATTTAAGCAAATTCAACAAAAGAAAAGAACACAAGGAGTTTTACATAGGAAATATGCAATCAAAAAGTTAAAATGGAAAAATCCTACATTCGTATTTTGGAAGAAAAGAATTCATTTCTAACTGAGTCACAAAAAAAATTGTTGCAATCGAATGCAGAATTAGAGAAGAGAGCAGAAGAACTACAACAGATTATTCAAGAAATACAAAAGCAGCAACTGCAAATTATCCAAAGTGAAAAAATTTCTCTGCTGGGTAAGTTGGTTACAGGAGTTGCTTATGAAATCAATAATCCTGTTACTTTTATCGCTGGGAATATTAATCCAGCAATGGATTATATTCAGAGTTTATTTAAATTGATTGACCAGTATCAGCAAAAATATCCTAATCCAGATATCGAAATTCAGTATTGCACAGAAAATATTGATTTAAACTATATCCGTGAGGATTTACCTAAACTAATTTTTTCCATAAAAGAAGAAATAAACCGCATCTACGATATTAGTATGGGTTTACGTATTTTTTCACGTATTGATAACGACCTTCTTCTTACTTGCAATATTCATGAAGGTATCGACAGTACTATTTTAATTCTTCAACATCATCTAAAAGCAAATAAAAATCGTCCAGAAATTACTATAGTCAAAAATTATGGACAATTACCTCAAGTTCATTGTTTTCCTGGTCAACTTAATCAGGTATTTATGAATTTACTGGTTAATGCTATTGATTCTTTGGATAAGTCAAATATTGGACGGAGTTTTAAAGAAATTGAACTAAATCCTAATAAAATCACGATTACCACCAAAATTAGCGACGACCAAAAGCATGTGGTGATTAGTTTTAAAGATAATGGTATGGGAATAAGCAATGAAGTCAAAGAAAGTATTTTTGATTACTACTATGTTACAAAGACCGCGAATAATAGGATAGGTTTAGGATTAGTTCTTGCTCGTCAAATTATTGTAGAGAAACATGGAGGGACTTTAGAGGTTAATACAGTTGAAGGAAAGGGTGCAGAATTTTTAATTAAAATTCCCAACTACTAAAAAATTTCAAATATCTAAAGAGCATTCTATTTCTGAATCTAAAATTTTTTATTATACATTTTTTTCTAGGGTAGTCTACCAACTTCCTCAATATATTTTAAAAGCTTCATCTTGATATTAACCATATAGGTTGTAATTTTTTGTACCCGTTTTAGAACGTATATTGTCAAAACTGTTTAGAAACCAGCTAAAAACATCACTACAGTTGTAATTATTCAAAAACGGAGTAAAATATATAATGTAGTAAAGAAAGCCAATTACTACTATGACAGTTACGAAAGAGTCACAAGAGCCAGCGGAATTAGATAATAATACTTGTCCAAAGGATATAATCTTATCGCAGTGTGAATTGTGGAGTGATGAACCGCCTTTGGAAAGTGACAAACACCAGGAACAAATGGAGCTTTTGCTCAGCTGTATAAAATGGTATTGGCAAGAGCGGAATAATTTTTATGCCAGTGGTAACCTAACAATATATTTTAGCGAAAATAAGAAAACAACAGAGAAATTTAGAGGTCCCGACTTTTTTCTTGTAAAAGGATGTGAGAATTATTCACGCACAAGCTGGGTTGTGTGGAGAGAAAACGGCAAATATCCAAATATAATAATAGAATTACTTTCAAAGAAGACAGCGAAAGCTGATAGAGGGATAAAAAAAGATGTTTACCAAAATGAATTTCAAACACCAGAGTATTTTTGGTTTCACCCTAATACATTAGAGTTCCAAGGTTTTCGCTTGGAAAATGGTAAGTATGTGCCAATAAATGCAAATACAGAAGGTTGGCTTTGGAGCGAGGAATTAGAATTATTTTTAGGAATTTATGAATCAAAGTTAAGATTTTTTAATCCAGATAAACAACTAGTACCTACCCCAACAGAAGCAGCACAACAACAAGCTGAAGCTGAACGACTTGAAAAAGAAGTTGCACAACAACAAGCGGAAACTGAACGACTCGAAAAAGAGGCTGCACAACAACAAGCGGAAGCTGAACGGCTAGAAAAAGAGGCTGCACAACGTCAGGTGGAAGAACTTAAAGCTAGATTAAAAGCTTTAGGTGTTGACCCAGATACAATCGAATAAATTATTTAATTTTGTGGAGATAGCATAAATTCAAAATTAAAAACTCGAAATTTCCTTTCATCTCTAAAATTGTAAAATATCCAAAGAATCTTCAATTTGTAAATCTAAAATTCGCTCACAAACATTTTTATGTTCTACTAATTTACCAGTTTTACGGTAAATATTGCTCGCTTTTTGAAAATCTTCTACAGTTCCCTGTTTATCTCCTAATTCATAACGACAATTAGCACGGTGATAATAAGCATCTCCATGATAAGAATTAATATTTATAACTTGGGTATAATCCTCAATAGCCGCTTGTTTATCTCCTAATTGAAAGTAACAATTTCCACGCTGATAATAAGCATCAGTATCATGAGTATTTAACAGTATTGCTTGAGTATAATCCGCTATGGCTCTTTGATAATCTCCGAATTCATAGTGAAAATTACCACGTTGCTTAAAATCTACGGTGTTATTATGATTAACTTCATTTTCTTGGGAAGGAACATGAATATTATCGGGAATATATTGGTTTTCTGAATTTATATTTACACTTAATTGTGGCTGGTTACCTAGCAGATAGCCATTATTGCCAACAAAATTTTCAGAATTATCTTCCTCTGGATTAATTCTTATAGCTTCAGTATAATCTTCAATCGCACCTTGATTATCTCCAATATAAGAACGGACATAAGCGCGATTTCTGTAAGCGAATACATCATCCGGATTAATTGTTATCACATTAGTATAGTCTGCAATCGCTCCTTCATAATCTCCTAGGTAGTAACGTGCATTCCCACTTTTATTATAGGCTTGGATGTAATTAGGATTAATATTTATTACCTGTAGATAATCGGTAATTGCTGCTGGATAATTTTCTAAATTATAATAAGCATTCCCTCGCTTATAATAAATATCCGCATCATAGGTTTGAATTTGTAATGCTTGACTGTAAGCGGAAATAGCTGCTTCGTATTCCCCTTTTGTAAAATTTTCATCACCTAGCTTAACAAAAAGAAAATTGAAGTCTTCATCACCGCAAATCAAAGCGTCATTTTTAATTTTACTCTGATGATGCTTGTGCTTTATCTGCTTTTGGGTATTATGCTTGTTTGATTTTAATTTTTCTTCAAGATAAAAACGCAAACCACCACCGTATAATAATTGGTCTATCCCAAATGCAATTTTACCAGTTTTTAATTTAATCATCTGTGTAGGCAAAAATCCAGCCAAAAAAAGATGATATTCTGATTGTGCTTCGTTGACTTCTTCTTGAATTAAAACACAAACAATCACAGCGTTTTTTTGTACTTCATCGGAGCTAACCGACCATTTAACTTTATCAATACCACCGTAGCGCGATTTTACCTCAATGCCAATTAGCGAATTTTCAGTAAGAGTAAAGTCAATATTACCGTCCCCACCTAAGCGCTTTTCATAGTCAACTTCGGTAATAAAATTAGCTAATCTTTCTTTAACTACTTCCTCACCTAATTTTCCTTTAAGAAAGCTAATAAAAACATCCCGTACTGGCGAAACTCTTTTATACTTTTCCGCCATTTTCCAGCAAAATCCTCGCAATTGCCTTAATCTTTCACCAGAGATTATTGTTAACTCACTATGCTGACCTTCAGCTTCGCAATGCAGCAAACAACCGGATTTTAATCTGCTAATAAAATCAGACTGTAAGTGTCGTAGTACGGGAATCCAGTCCATTCATAATTTTCGCGAGTTTTTTCAGATTTAATAATTTTATTCAGGGATGATATGATTGCAAGAAATCTTTAGTATTTCTTAACGCACTAATATAAAAAAAGCCACCCAGTATGGGTGACTTAAATTAACACGATTTAAAGTACAAATTTTCTAATCCCCAGACTTGGAAATTAGCAATCGTAATAAAGACCGAACTCAAAGGGATGAGGACGGATGGATACTTGTTGAAGCTCATTGCGTTTGTAAGCAATCCAACTTTCGATAAAGTCTACGCTGAAAACGCCTGTGGAAGTTAAGAAGCTATGGTCTTTTTCCAAATTATCTAAAGCTTCACCCAATGAACCAGGAGTTGAAGGGATGTGTGCTTTTTCCTCTGCGGAAAGTTCATAAATGTCCACATCCAAGGGGTCACCTGGATGAATTTCGTTTTTGATGCCATCTATACCAGCGCATAACATAGCAGCAAATGCTAAGTATGGGTTAGATGTAGCATCTGGACAACGGAACTCTAAGCGTTTTGCTTTGGGGTTGGTTCCAGAAAGAGGAATACGCACGGAAGCAGAGCGGTTACCTTGGGAATAAGCCAAGTTTACGGGTGCTTCAAAACCAGGTACTAGACGCTTATATGAGTTGGTGGTAGGATTTGTAATTGCCAACAACGCTGGTGCGTGTTTGAGAATACCACCAATGTAGTGCAATGCCATTTTGCTCAAACCGGCGTATTCACCACCAGCGAACAAGGGTTGACCACCTTTCCAAATAGACTGGTGACAGTGCATACCAGAACCATTATCGCCAAAAATTGGTTTGGGCATAAAGGTTACGGTTTTACCGTATTTATAAGCAACGTTTTTGATGACGTATTTGTAAGTCATCAACCAGTCTGCTGCTTCGATTAATTTACCAAAACGGAAGCCCAATTCGCACTGACCACCAGTTGCAACTTCGTGGTGTTGCTTTTCGATGGGTACACCGCATTTTGCCATTGTTAATAGCATTTCTGTGCGGATATCTTGGAAGGTGTCTGTTGGTGCAACAGGGAAGTAACCTTCTTTAAAGCGTGGTTTATATCCCAAGTTGGGACCTTCGTCTTTACCTGAGTTCCAACGGCCTTCCTTGGAGTCCACGTAGTAGTAACCAGAGTTAGCAGTTTGGTCGAAACGTACGTCATCAAAGATAAAAAATTCAGCTTCTGGACCAAAGAAGGCTGTATCACCAAGACCTGTAGACGCTAAATAATCTACTGCTTTTTGAGCAATTACACGGGGACAACGGCTATATGGTTGACCTGTGCGAGGTTCTTTAATACTACAAATAATGCTCAGAGTTGGCTCTGCCATGAAGGGGTCAATCCAAGCTGTGTTCGGATCTAACACCATCGACATGTCTGATTCGTTAATGGTTTTCCAACCCCGGATACTGGAACCGTCGAAGGGTACGCCATCTGTAAAAGCAGTTTCATCGATTTGGTCGTGGAACACTGTCAAATGTTGCCAAGTCCCTGGGGTATCGATGAATTTCAGATCAATCATCTGAATTTTATTATCCCGAATCATGCTCAGGACTTCTTGTGGGGTTGTCATGGTTACTCCTTCTGGTGCCAATTTACTTAAATACAAATTACATGCCGACTTTTGATTTTGGATTTTAGATTTTAAGCTGCTTTATTTGGTACATCGCGTATTACGGGACAAATCCCAAATCCCAAGTTTTCACCCCGTAAACCTAGCGGATTCATCCTTGGAGTCAATCCAAAACTTAAAACCCCCAATCCAAAATCGCTCTACATGCTATAAAGCTTATTTTGACCCTGCTAACTTGAGACCAAATTGTGACACACCTGCAATATCCTAAAGATAGATATTGAGCAAGATTGTAGCGATTGTTACAGAATCATGATTTTATAGGTTATATTAACCTTCTCTACAAAACTACACACTTGATTTCATTGCTGACAACTTTGGCATAGAATCCTTAAGTAGCAACTAAATTGTTTTTGCGCCTGTAACTTGTTTAGGTGGCACAAAAATCTAGTGCTTAACTGCTGTCAAATAGATATAAAACCAACGTTAGGTATGTTTGGGAGATAAAGAAATGCGGGATGCAATCACAAGTTTAATTAAGAATTATGACGTTGCTGGTAGATATTTCGACCGCAATGCGATTGATAGCCTAAAGTCTTACTTTGAAAGTGGTACGGCTAGGGTACAAGCAGCAGGAATAATTAATGGCAATGCTGCGTCGATTGTCAAGGGTGCTGGCTCCAAGTTGTTTGAAGAACAGCCAGAGTTAATCCGTCCCGGTGGAAATGCTTACACGACTCGTCGGTACGCAGCTTGTTTACGGGATATGGATTATTACCTGCGTTATGCTAGCTATGCTCTGGTGGCTGGCAGTATGGATGTCCTGGATGAGCGAGTTTTACAGGGTCTACGGGAAACTTATAACTCCTTAGAAGTACCTATTGGACCAACGGTTCGCGGTATCCAAATCATGAAAGATGTTGTCAAGGGTTTGGTTGCTGCTTCTGGTATTTCTAATACTACTTTCTTGGATGAGCCGTTTGATTATATGACTCGTGAGTTGAGCGAGAAGGACATTTAAGGGTTGACGGTTAACCCACAAAAAGAGAACCCCACCCCCAACCCCCTCCCCGTACACGGGGAGGGGGCTACAATTTTTATGGGCAAAATATGGAGATATTCAGAAAACTGGTTATTCTATCTTAGCCCCCTCTCCGCGTGCGGGGAGGGGTTGGGGGTGGGGTTTTCAGGTGCAGGGACGACCATCTCTTAGCTATCAGTCAACAGTCAACAGTCATCAGTCAACAGTCAACAACTATGGCCAAATTAAGATTAGATGTTTTGTTAGTAGAGCGAGGTTTGTGTTCTTCTCGTAGCTTAGCCCAACGTTTGATTGGTGCTGGTGAGGTATCTGTTGCTGGAGAGGTTGTTGATAAGGCTGGAACTGAGGTTAGTGTTGAAGCTGAAGTCAAAATTAAAGTGCGATCGCGTTTTGTTTCTCGTGGGGGTGAGAAGCTAGCGAAAGCTCTATCCGTTTTTGGTATTTCGGTTAATGGTCGGGTTTGCTTGGATGCTGGTATTTCAACCGGAGGGTTTACTGATTGCTTGTTGCAGTCAGGAGCTGCTTTGGTTTACGGGGTGGATGTTGGTTACGGTCAAGTTGACTGGAAAATTAGAAGTGATTCCAGGGTAATTGTACGAGAACGCACGAATATACGATATTTAACTCCTGATAGTTTGTACGGTGAATACGGTGAACCCCCCGTCTCCCCCACTGATGAAAGTGAGATTAAACGAGGGGTTCCGGATTTGGCTGTAGCAGATGTTTCCTTTATCTCTGTGATTAAAATCCTGCCTGTTTTGTGGCAGTTACTACAAATCCCTAGAGAGATGATTTTGCTAGTAAAGCCACAATTTGAAGTTGGTAAAAATCGTGTTGGTAAAAAGGGTGTTGTCCGAGATGCTAACGACCAAGCTGAGGTTATTTTTCAGGTCTTGCAATCAGCACAAAATCTTGGCTGGCTTTACAAAGGTCTAATTTGGTCCCCAATTACTGGTCCTGCTGGGAATATAGAATATCTTTTATGGTTGGGGATGGAAAGTGAAACAACAGCCCCTGATTTAGATGATATTAAACAAGTTACAAAATCAGCTGCCACTGATTTAACTCAAAATTAAACGTCGTAGATGAGACACTCAATCGCTTCTGGGTTCATGTCGCAGTAGCTTTCGAGAGAGCTTTTTTTGTTTACTGTTGCTTCTGTCTTTTGGTCTGCACGCTCGGCTGATAATTCTTCAACAATATCCCAAGCTACAGCGCATTCTGGGGAACCATTGCCGTTTGTTTCACAAGTAGCACGGGCTTCTACTAGAGCTTCTGTAACAGCTTCTTCAATTGTTTTTGTGCCGTTATGATAGGAGTCAGCAACTGCTTTTACATCTTCAATTGTTTTTGTCATGATATTCTCACATTGTTTGTTATTAGAAATACATTAACTACAAATTTTTGATGAATTTGTAGGAGCAGCATACATTCTTAGTGTAAATAAGTTACACAGAATTATGTTGTGGTGGAAACCGTAATTGTTTGCGCGTTATTTGGCGTGGATTCCCAACATAGCTGCTAACTATTTTATTATCCCAAGCTTTTGGCAAGGTGTTATTTAGAATAAGTTATCATATCTATTACTAAAAGTAGAATGAGTAATATAACTTAGGAATTTATTCTTATGATTATTTTAGATATGATTTTTTTAATAAATTGTAATATAAACAACAAAATTTATCATTTTTTCTTAGTAATTTGATTGGCTATTTTGGTAAAGATTTCAACAACAAATTTAATATTTTTTTAAACATAAGATTTAAATTATACCAGGGTAAGCGTATTTAATGGGATGCTCCCTTGCCAATAGCTTGTACTATTACAATATCGGGTATAGGTTTCAACAGAATATAAAGTTAACAAATAATAAGCTTTTTCCAAATTATAACTGTAAATAACTTAACTCATATTGTATTAAACTAAATTTTATTAACCATACACCAAAAATTATAGAATTAAAAATATGAGATGTATTAGATGAAGCGATATTATATAATTGATAAATACTAAAACACTAACAACCTCTTATGGCTTTTAGCAATTATAAAACTATAGGTGAAGTCGTCAAAGAATATCAGGTTACTTATACCGAAGCTAATTTTATTGTCGAAAAATCATTTAACATTCCAGGTTATTTCCGCGACGACTTAGAGCTAATGATAAATGAAGCTGTTGTAGACAACTCTGAATTTGCGATTTGTGAAAATTTAATTTACCCAGTTTTAAAAGAAGTTTGGAAGGCTTATCGTAATAGCTTCCTACTATGGAGTCACCAATTACTTAATTGTGATGCAAAGCTAACGGGGTATCCTGAATATATTCTAGCAACGAGGTCGCCTTTAGGAAAAGTTGTATTCGATAAACCTTATTTTATTTTAGTTGAAGCAAAGCAAGACGACTTTGAAGGTGGTTGGGCACAATGTCTTGCTGAAATGATTGCGGCTCAAAGATTAAACGGTGAGTCAAAGATAACTATTTTTGGTATTGTTTCTAATGGTGACCGCTGGCAATTTGGTAAATTAGAAGAAAATCTTTTTACACGAAATAAAAAGTTTTACACAATTCAAGAGCTAGATGAACTATTTGCGGCTGTTAATTATACTTTTCAACAATGCGATTTACAATTACAAAACTTAGTCGCGATTTGACTCTCTATTTTTCGGGTGAGAGCATACCCAATTCAATATAGGCATCTCCACCCACCCAATTCAATACCGTTTGGTTATATTTTACTCACTTAAAATCTTCTAACTCAAAACTCCTTAAATTCCAAATTTTCCTCCTAGTTCTTGCCGTAAGCGATACAAGATTGTGTCTTTAGGGACTTGGATGAGTATTTCTTGAATTACCGTGCTTGCTCCTAGTTGTCCCCAGGAGCAGCCTTTTTCTAGATAGCTTTGCGCTGCTTTTCCTATTGCGTAAGCTCCGTAACCAGCGATACCTGCTTGAGTAATTGCTGTGCCTGCAAATGCAGTGATATTTACAGGATTATCTCCAGAAGCGATAGCGGTTGCTGTTTTCCCGACACCCAACAGAAAAGAACTACCAAGCTCTCCCAATAGTAATCCCCCAGTGCTGAGTAAAATTGTTCTGAGGATTTTTGTTGCTTGGTAACTTGTCATAGGTAAACCATATAACCGTGCTAGAGAACGAATTAATGCTAAGTCGGCTATGGTTCCGGCAATAACGTCCAAAAAGGCAACAGGATTTAACCCTACAGCTAGGGATTTGTATTTGGTATATTGCCAAATAATTTCTTCTGCTTCTTGCTCGCGTTGTTCAATAGTTTTTTGGGCAATTGCTTCTTCGGCTTCTCTTGCTTGAACAAGTGCATTGAGCGCTAATAAAGAACGTCCTTCGCGATTAAGAATTTTTAAAATGGTCTGTTTGAGTTCGTCTATTTGGGGTGGTGGAGTCTCCCACTCGTAACTCACATTACCGTCGGGATATTCGACCCGTACTTCCATTGCGGCTGGTTCTGCTGCGACCATGACGATTTCGTCTGGTTGTAAAGGTTTGGCTCTGGGATTGGCTGAGCCTAGTTGTTGTAAATTTTTATAAATACTTCTTCTGTCTGTGTCTGGATACAAATCTATTTTGTTGAATACTAAAATTAAGGGTTTTTGTGATTTTCGCAACTCTAGCAATGCCTGATACTCAGTGCGCGTAATATCACCGGATACAACAAATAATATTAAATCTGCTTGTTGTGCGACATCTCGTGCCATTTGTGCTCTGATTTCGCCTTCGATTTCGTCTAATCCTGGAGTATCAATTAATTCTACTTGCGCTTTTTCGCTAACCACCCAGCGAACAGAACGGGGGTACTGTGTAACTCCATTCAGAGGGCCTGTTTGTAAAATGTTTTGTCCCATTAAGGCGTTTAGCACGGCTGATTTACCACGACTAACTAACCCAAAGACGGCTATTTTGATTAAGTTGGATTCGAGTTTGTTGAGGGTCGATGTTAATAGGTCTAATTCTGGCTTAACTATAGCTGCTAATTCTGGATTTGATAGGGACTGTTTTGGTTTCCTTAGGTGTGCGTACCAAGATAGGGTTTGTCTCAGGCTAGCACGAGCACGATTTAAGTGGGTTTCTTGTGGATTGGACACGTTGGTGACTTCTACTTACATATATTTATTGTGCTTTACGTTATGGGGAATTGACCTGAATTCTATACATACAGAAGATAGTAGCTTGATGTAGTACATCCATTTTGAAACCGACCCAATCACAGAACTGCATAACTTGATTTCACGAAACCTATAAATATGTATAGAACTCAAAAGCACATTTTACGGGGAAACATTATATATTTGCTTCTCCGTAATTATTTCAAAAAAGTTTTGTCTATTATTTTGGACAGGCAACTATATCTAACCTAATATATTTACAAAACGGGGACTTACCCCAACTCAGCCCAATCTTGATGATTGGGTTTTTGAGTTTCCTTTGCTATATGGGTTTCACTAATTTTAATGGGGTAAAAACCCCACCTAATTAATTTACATAAACCTTACAATATAAATACATAGCAATACATCCATCAGTTGTAGTACAGCCTCAATCTGGTTGTTATTTTTTTACTCCTCATCTTTGAAGAAATAAGGCTCACAATAATAAAACTTTGTATTAGGTTAATATGCTTGCAGACACAGCTTTAGCTACAAACACTGATTTAAATACAACAGTAAGCTCGTCAAAATTATGGATGCCTGAACAGGTATTATTTACACCAGCAGCCCTTGATGAAGCTTGGGGACGGCAAATATTGCAGCGTGTACAGTCGCTTAACTTACCAATAGAGAAATTACCCCGCAATCGTTTAACAGGTTTACGTGGTGAAAACGAACGCGAAACCTATGATATTGCGAAGCGTACTTTAGCTGTAGTTACCGCACCACCTAGTTCATTGAAGCTGAGTCCCATTCCACCTTCGGCTGATTGGCAATTTCATCTTGCAGAAGGTTGTCCAGCACACTGTCAGTATTGCTATCTTGCTGGTAGCTTGAGCGGTCCCCCTGTAATTCGGACTTTTGCTAATTTACCGCAAATCATAGACAATTTAGCAGTATACGAAAAGCAGGGTAGTCCTACTAGCTATGAAGTTAGCTGCTACACCGACCCCTTGGGTATCGAACATCTAACTGGAAGCCTTGCAGAATGCATTCGCTATTTTGGTACTCGTGAAGATGGCTATTTACGATTTGTCACCAAGTTTGATGCGGTTGATGATTTACTGGACTTACCTCATAACGGACATACCAGGTGTAGAGTAAGTGTAAACGCAGCACCAATTTCTGGAAAATTTGAAGGTGGAACTGCATCAGTACCATCTCGCTTAAATGCGTTGCGACGGTTAGCATTACCAAGCAGTGCTGGTGGAGGTGGGTATCCTGTTGGGTTAGTGATTGCACCAATTATGCCAATAGAAAATTGGGAAACTCATTACACCCGACTTTTTGAGCAAATTAGCTCTGCATTGGATTTTGAGTGTGACCTAACATTCGAGTTAATTTCCCACCGATTTACACCTGGGTCTAAACAGGTTTTGCAAAGCTGGTATCCATACTCTAAATTAGATATGGATGAGAGCAATCGCAGTGTTAAGCGTAATAAATTTGGGGGAACCAAGTTTGTTTATGATGGTGACATTATGAAAACGCTTCGTCAGTTTTTTAAACGGCAGATTCAACAGCGTTTTCCTAATGCAAAGATTTTATATTGGACTTAGAGGGTGTTATAAAGGGAATATTAAGTATTATTCGTACCACAAGGCAATACCACAAGCTAGTACCACAAGCTAGTATCACAAGCCAGTACCACAAGCCAGTACCACAAGCCAGTACCACAAGCCAGTACCACAAGCCAGTACCACAAGCCAGTACCACAAGCCAGTACCACAAGCCAGGGAATAAATTCCCTGTCTAAAAGCTAAAGTCCTCTAAAGAGGACTGAATAATGCATTCAAAAAAGATATTTTGCAAAACTTAAAATATTCACAAAAATCTTGCTTTTTATTAGTACCATAAGCCAGGGAATAAATTCCCTATCTAAAAGCTAAAGTCCTCTAAAGAGGACTGAATAATGCATTCAAAAAAGATATTTTGCAAAACTTAAGATATTCACGAAAATATTGCTTTTTATTAGTCCTCTTTAGAGGACTTTAGCTTTCAGACAGGGAATTTATTCCCTGGCTTACGGTATAAATGAATCATGCTTAATATTTTATTTATAAAACCTTCTTAGAAACCCCAACTCAACCCAATCTTGATGATTGGGTTTTTGAGTTTTCTTTGCTATTAAAGGATTTTGTGATTACTTTTGCTTGCTCGTTTACTAGCCACATTCGTCGCTTTGATTAATGAAGCAGCAACATGTAAAACACTTTGCACCACCTGAGAATCTGCTTTTTCTGGTGAACCGACTCCAAAAGGGGGAGCGGGATTATATTCCAACATTAATTCTATAAATTTGGCGGTATCTTCTCCACACAACATCGCAGCAATAGTCAAAGCAAAATCAATTCCCGCAGTTACACCACCCCCCGTGATGCGGTTGCGGTCTATCACAACTCGCTCGGTACTTATTTCTACATTCATTAATCTTAATTGTTCGCGAAATGCCCAATGGGTTGCAGCACAATATCCTTGAAGTAAACCAGCTGCTGCTAAAATAAGGGAACCCGTGCAAACGGCTGTTACATACTTGGCTGTTTCTGCTTGTTTTTGCAAAAATGCCAATACTTCGGCATCTTGCATCATTTGTACTGTCCCAAAAGCCCCACCGGGAACACATATTACATCTAGTTGCGGGCAATCTTTAAAGGTGGTGTTTGGTATAATTGTTAGACCATTACTAGTTACTGGCTCAAGGTTTTTCCATATTAGCAGGACTTGAGTATTGGGCATAAAAGAAAAAACTTGGTGTGGACCAGTAATGTCCAGTTGGGTCATGTCAGGATAGATTATTAAGCCTATGATATTTTTTTTACTAGCCATATTTAATGATTACTGAGACTAATAAAGCTATCCTAAAGTTGAATCCTTTGTCTGCCAATTACCCAGTTGAGTACATTTTTAGCTATGCTTCCAAATTTGCAAGCTCTGATAACCAAAATAGCCAGCGCACCCAATGAGCGCAAATTGTGCTTGCAATATATGGATGCTGCTGGTGACTTGTTCGCTAGCCAACACTGGAGTATTTACTTGCAAGAATCACAGGGAAAAAAGCTTTTAGAGAGATAATTGGAAGGGTATAGATAAAAGATTTAATGAATGTTAAACTAATTTTTTTGCTATACTAATTATATTAAAACTTATTAATAAAGTTGGTGCAAAATATTTCTCATTTTTAGGACAGTATATGTAATAGCTTATGAAAGTGAAATCTGTTGAGCTAAAATATTTAAAAAAATTTCGGGATTCTCCAATATTCGATTTTACTGACCCAGAAACCAATTTGGCACGAGATATTATTGTTTTGATTGGAGCGAATGGTGCTGGAAAAACAACTCTTTTGCAAGCGATAGCAGCAACTTTAGGCACAGCAACTGGGAGATTACAAAAATTATCTGATTTAGAATGGGTAGGATTTAACTATGAACTGCTTGGTAATAATTGGGAAAGATTTGAACCAGAAGTAACCCTGAAAGTACAATTTTCGTCTCCAGAACTGGAAGCTGTACGCGACTTACAACAGAAATTAACAGAGATAGGCCGTAATGTAATAGTTCCTCCTGCTCAAAATCATATTAGTACCCTAAAATGGCGCAATGGTAGAGTGGAAGCCAGTAATGCTGCCGAGTTGTCTCAATTTAAAGGAAGGGAGTACGCTAAACAACTGCGTAGAACAGAAGGCTTTCAAGTATTTGAACGAGTAGGTACAGTTCTTTGGTATACAGAACAAAGAACTTCGACCAGCTTAACCACCGAAGACTTAGACCGTAAACTAGAAATCACAGAAGACCTTTTACGCGACCGTCTTTCAAAATGGCGGCAATTTCATCAAGATGTTGAAAGTAGGAAAATTCAGAAACTGCGTCAAGGACAAAAGGATTTATATGCTGAAATTGAACGAGCTTATAAAGTTGTTTTTCCTGAACGTAATTTTGAAGGGCCTGTTCTGCGAGAAAATGTAGATGATATCCTCAGTGAACCTTGGTTTTATTTATATGATGGTAAAAACCAGTATGAAATTTCCGAGATGTCTGGAGGTGAACGTGCTGTATTTCCAATGCTAATGGATTTTGCCAGTTGGAATATTCACAACTCCGTTATTCTGATAGATGAAATTGAATTGCATTTACATCCACCTATGCAACAGGCATTACTTAGGGCTTTACCCAAGTTAGGTACTAATAATCAATTTATTATAACAACTCACTCGGATTATGTAGAGCAATTAGTACCAGAAGAATATATTGTTAGGCTAGGGGTGTAATTTGTGAGTGTTGTTAGTGGCAAAATTATTTTCTGTGAAGGCAAACAAACGAGTTTAGATTTTAGACTGCTAAATAGAGTTATTGAAAACCTTTCAACAAATAAACCTACCATTGTTCCTTCTGGGAGTAAATTTACATTCTCAGTTTTTGTTGAAGGCTATTTTAGCAAAGATACAAATACAAATAAACAATATATAATTTTTAGAGACCGTGATTTTGATGCAAGACCTACTGGTAACATAGAATTAATTCAACTGAACTCAATGTTCCTCACTTATCGTGCTTGTGTCGAAAATTATTTATTAAATTGCGATTTAATTCATAATTATTGGGTCACAAAATATCTAGAAAAACAAAATAATCCCAGTTCTAGATGGGGACATGGAGATTCTCCAGGGGTTGAAGCGATTACAGCATGGATTGAAGAAGCAGCAAAAAGTTTACAAGATTATCAAACAGTAAGATGGGCTTTGGCTGATTTATTGCAGTTGAGTGCAAGTAGACATCAACTCAAAACAACATGGACAGGAGGTAGTGGTAAACTCCCATCTTCACTAACTCTACAAGACTGCCAATTTCAAGCGATGGAATTAATTAACCAGTTTCAGGAAGCTGTTGGGACAGTAACCCAAGAAAGATTTGCAGAAAGTCTTGCAATGTATCAGCAACAGTTTGAACAAGAAGAATTTTGGGCTTCCAAGCAGTACTTGATTTGGTTTCATGGCAAAGATATTCAAAAAGCTATGCAGCAACAGAAATCTCAATACATTTCTTTAAACGCTTTTTTTGATTGGGGACTTAACCAAATCGATATCAATCAATATCCGGACTTGGTTGAGTTACAAAACCGGATTAGATAATTATTTACCGCATTATTAATAAGGATTAATGGCTTGACTAAAATAATTTATGATAGCTGATTGTCTAAGCTTTGACTCAGATAAATTTAGTTTTTTATCTGTCATCAACAATATATTGTTAGGTACTACTTAAACTGCTCTATTTTATTTTTTGAAAAAAAACAAAGACCTTTTCCAACTCTCCTCCCCAAAAGTTATAATCATGTCCTGCACCTTGGATAGCTTGGTATTCAACTAAATCCTTACCTGCTTGTGTCTTGATTAAAGCATTATAAAATAATCTACTTTGCGACTCTGGTACAATTTTATCTTTTGTTCCATGAGCAAGATAAAGAGGTATTTTCCACTCTTCTACCCTTGCTTGAGGATTATCCCGTCCTTTCCATCTTTGGGGAAATTTTTGATAAGAACCATATACGGAAGTCATTAACCTATCATTCGGCGTATTTTCTTGACTAAAATCTCCCGATAAACTAGCAGCCCCTACAAATAAATCTGGATTTTCCAAAGCAATTAATACAACCCCTCTCCCACCTGTAGATAGTCCAAGTAAAGTGTTATGTTGCCCTTGCTTTAATAAATTATGTCTTTTTTGCATTTTTGGAATAAAGCGTTCTTTAATAAATTTACCTCCTGGCACTTTATTCCATTTCATTTTGGTTTCCGGATAGTAAGAGCTTTCATAAAGAGTCTTACTCATTTCTGGTAGGACTAAAGCATAGCCGTACTTATCAGCAGTCTTTACAAGATTTGTATTTTTTACCCAACTAGCACGTGAATAATTCCATCCTGGCAATACTAATAAACATGGCAAAATACGAGATGAATTTTTACTATAATTACTAGGAATGTAAATATCATAGTAAACATCATCAACTTTTAAATTTTTATTCCATCCATTTTTGACATTATTCACTTTTGTAGATATTTGTTGAGCCACTTCATCTTCTATATTGTGAGAAGTGTTTACATTTTCAGACATAGTAAAACTATTATTCAAACTCATAGAAAATTGGTAAAGTATTAATATTCCTAGTAATGATTTAAAAAAAATTATCATAAGCTTATACTTTGCATAAGGTATTAGTAGTACTGAGCGATAAATTAAGTTAAGCAAACCCCACCCCCAACCCCCTCCCCGTAAACGGGGAGGGGGTTACGACTAAATCGTAATAAATACATCCTCTCAATAAGAGAGAACTTAAAGATTCTTTTCTTGTCCAATATTTTTTCGTAGCCCCCTCCCCGCGCGCGGGGAGGGGGTTGGGGGTGGGGTTTTCAGGTGTAGGGACGACCATCTTTCAACTAATACTTATTTACTACGAGGAATTTTAACGACTGTGGGGAAAGCTTTTATAATTACGACGAACCCAGTCCATACCAACTTCATTATTCATTTTAATACGTTGTGGTGTACCAGCATAAATTTTACTTAAAATATTTGCGTCTTGCTCAATAACTATATCAATAAGCTTGAGCAAATTACCTTTAATTAAATGAGCAATGGGAGAATATGCTTTCATGTACATCAACACAAACACACGAGAACTATTAGCAGATTCTGGAATATAAAAATGGCATTCCTTCAAACTTAAAAGATTATTATCCCCGTGCATAATCCCCATAAAAGGGAAAAAGTTTTCCAGATGAGCTTCCAATACTTTTGGCATTGCTAATTGTCCTGGATTTTTGATAATGTCACGAAAATTCGGTTGTTTTCTAGGTTGTGACAAATAAGCATGAGAATGCAAACCCTCATCTATAAATTGCTTAACTTGTACAGATTCAATCTCAAATAACGAGCGATGGGTTCCATTTTGGTGGTTGTAGTCGTGCATGTTTAGTAACAAACTTAAAATATCGGTTGAAATACTGCGTTCACCAGTAGACCCAATAAATTCAAATTCTGCCGCAATCTCGTTCATAATTGTTGGGATTGGAATTTTTGGCTCATACCCTCCATACGACCAAATAAAATCTCCTTGAATTATTAACTCCAAAGGTGTTATTAAAGATTTGGTTTCTTTTTGAGAACCAGGTAATACCGTACAACCTGCATTATCAAACTCCAGAGCGTGAAACGGACAAGCAATTGTACTACTACCATCAGCTTTTTGGACACACCAACCTTCCGATAACATAGCACCCATATGTGGACAAGCGTTCGGCAAAGCATTGATATTACCGCGACTATCTTGCCAAAGAACGTAATCGTTACCAAGTAGGGAAATTTTCATCGGTTTATTTGGCTTGAGCATTGAACGATGCGCTAAAAGCCAGGGTGAGCCTTGTAATTGATTCATAAATAAATCTCTCAAAAAATAACTTACTAATTAATCAGTAAGCTTATCAATATATTGCAGCTACGTCAATTCACTGATTTAAATTTGTCCCTTTCCTCATCTGTTTGATAAGATATTACAGTAAGCGATAAATAAAAATGCTGTAGTTAGCTGTGGTTAAATATGTGAAACGAGTAGTTAAACGAGTTGCAAAATCAGCGCGTCCATTTCGGGATGCGGAGTTAACGCAGCAGCAAATATTGGACGCAGCAGAGCAAGAATTTTCACGACATGGTTTGAACGGTTCTCGAATGAGCGCCATTGCTGAGCGTGCTAAAGTGACAACAGCAACGCTTCATTATTACTTTGAAAGTAAGGAAAATCTATATAAAGCGGTTTTACAACGTCCCGTTGACGAAGTGCAGATAATTCTTGAACAACAAAATTTTGATGATTTGTCCCCCGAAGAAGCTCTGAAGCAAATTATTCGCATCGCAATCACCAACGAAGCAAAAAATCCACAACGTCAAATGCTGTGGTTTCAGGAAGCAAGTCAAAATCAGGGTGCGTATTTTAAAGATTGTAATGTTTTTGGGCTGCACGAACACTTACTCAAGGTTTTAGAGCGAGGTATACAAACTGGATGCTTTCGTCCGCTAAAACCTTTTTTAGCATTAACCCATATCCTCAGCGTTTGCTTATTTTATTTTACGGTACATGAAAACTGGAGACACCTAACACCAGAGATTAATCGCCTTAGCTCAGAAATGATTGAGGAACATATAGAAGAAGCAATAACTTTTATTTTGGGTGGTGTAATGCAATAATCCCTAATCTTTCTTCTCTTGGCTACCTTGGCTACTTGGCGGTTGGTTCATTATTAGAATATTTCCGAACCCGCAAATATTCTTTTGCTGTAGCCCTAACTATTTGGTTACTATCTTTCGCCAAATTTTGTAGAATATCTGTTGTCGTCTGTGGATTTTGAGCAACAGCAAAACGTTCTAGCCAAGAAACAGAACAACTTTTTTCTAACAGTATTTCTTGATAAATTTCTGGTTGACATAATGCAAGAAAACTCACAAATCGGCATCGAGACTTTACGTACTCATTGATTAGTACAGTTAAAATATGGGGGTGAGAAGATAAAAAGTTCGGGTTTTGTTTTAGAAAATCTGATGCATATCCCTCGCAAAGAATACGCTCAGACATTTTCTGAGATAAATTAGGATTTGCCATTGCCTTAGAGCGGACTCTTTCGCATTTATCTTTTACAAGCATTTCTAAAATTTGACTTGGTAGCTCGGTTCTTTTTGCGATAGCCTCCCTAACTGTATACTCCTTATCTTTAGCCAATAGCTCCACAATACTAATTGTTATATTAGGATTTCCCGCAACCGCTCGACGAATCCGTCCTTTTCGTGATTGAGCTAATTTTTCCAAACATCTCACCGGGGTATTAGGGTTTAAAGCAATAGCCTGACGAACCTTCAGTACAGTGTTAGCAATAGAATTTCTTTTAGGTTCTACCTGAATAATATTGTTTTCATATAAATCAGCTAGTCTTTCTAATAAATTACTGGGAAGGTCAAAACGCTTAGCTAAAAACAAGTGAGCATGTATCCCAGCATCCTTAAGCAAACGCTCTAAAATAACTTCAAGATAACTGTTACTTTCTTCCGCAAATATATTAAGAATAAACTCTTTGCGAGGGTCGTAGCCGTATCTACTTACTAATTGACTAGCTATTTCACTATTCACCTTTGCATCTCTAGCTAACTCCTGTAAAAGGATATTTATTGGTGTATTTGAATTGTAAGCAACCTGAAAACGAACATTGTCAAACTTATCATAAGCTAACTTTTCTAAAATACTAGGAGGGGTGCTTGGATTACCAGCAACTGCTTTACGAAGTTTTTCATCGTGGCTTTTTGAAAATTTTAACAGCAATTCTTGTGGTGTATTTGGATGTTCGGCAACAGATAAGGGGTCTTGTTCTGCCAACTGTTCCAGTACATGAGAAGGTATATTGCGATTTCGTAATGCTTTAATATAATATCCACCCCCTTTTGCTCTTTCCAAAACATCAACAGGTGTACTCGGATTACCTTCAATGTAAATTGTCAGTAGTATATTCCCCTTTTCATTCGATAAGTCTCTTAGAGTCTCTACAGGAGTTTTGTGATTATTGGCAACTTTAGCCCTAATGTAACTACCACCATGTTGGGCTAAAAGCTTGAGAAATTTAGGAGGTGTTGCCAAAGAGTCAGCAAGCTCCGAACATAAAGAATACTTGTAGCTTTTATCGCGTATCCAATGTTCAAAGATATATTCTGGGATAGGACATATCTGAGCAAGGACATTAAGACTGGAAGTATCTGTTTTGTAAGCAGAAGGAATTATTCCTTTAATCACCTCTTTAGTTCTTTGTTCACGTACCTTTTCTGTCAACTCTCCAGCAAAATTTACGTGTAGACTTGCACATTCTACTACTTGAGGATGTTTGCTTTGAGTTAACTTACTCAAAACCTTTTTAGTAGTTTGAATATTGTTAGCTAAAGCCATTTGAACTTCCATATCAGTCTTATTTACTGATTGTTCCAGGATAAAAAGCGGAACATTCTTCTGTATCAGCAAACTTCGTAACGTAAATAAGGGAATTGCTTCAACCAAGTTCGGATTTTCCAGCAGTAACAATGAGAATACTGAATTTTCTAGCAATTCATTTGGAAATTCGGCTCCTAAACCCAGAAGCACATTAGGTGGGGAATTTGGATTTTCAACAACCGCTTTGCGAACATCCTTATTAGTGGAACCTGCTAACTCATATAGCAGTTCTGGGTCAGTCCTGCTATCGCTTGCTATGAATATTAGCTGTTCTTGGTCATTGCTAAAAGCTTTATTTAAATTTTGGGGTGTGGGTTTATCATCCATTGCTGGTGTGGAAATTCGTAAAATTAGTATGAAACTGAGTTAATGCGGAAAATTTAGTATCAAGCATAACACTAATATAGGTTACCAGCCACCCACACAATAAGAGTTTCACATGAGTCTTAAGGTAGACAATGAAGGATATTCAGCTATCCGTAGAGACGCGATTAATCGCGTCTCTACTGCGGTATCTACTTTGTAATATTTAATACAATTACAATAAGATATGCATAATTTTGTTTAGCGTCTCCTATAAATAATCAAGAGAGCAGCCAAAAGCGTTGCTTAAATCTAAATATAAATTATAAAAATGTCAAACTATATGCTTTGACATAAAAACTTAATGGAGATTTTTATGGGTATATATCAAACTAATCAATCAGCAACAATTACCTCACAGGCAAAGCCAGAAATTAAACAAGACACCTATGCTTCCACCAGTATAGGGGTATTTGCAGCAATCAGCCTTCCCCTAGTTTTAATTTTAGGAATTATTGCATATCAAAAATATCGTATTTTGACTTGGCGTAAATGTGTTGCTAGCTTAGAAAAAGCTTGGCTCATTACTTCAATTAAATAATATAACATAACACAATTAAATATATAAATGACGCAGGTGATAGATTTATAATCTATTACCTATATTTTTGTTTCAAGCTAGAAATCACCAAAATTATTCTCTGCCTAACTAAAGTATTAATTATACCCGGAGAGTGACAGAAGAGGGTATATATCTTTAATTATGCATCTTAAATACGGAACAACTTTTAAGTCCTAACCCATCACTATTTTGTGTTTAACTAAAAAAATAAGTATTTATAATTGCTGTAAGCCTCTCACGTTCACAAAAACTAGTAAAATAATATACAAAAAATGACAGTTTTAAGAAGCAACTAGCACATAAGCATATCAGAAATTTACTCTACAAAATTTTAAGATTTTTATTTGTATATCATTGACAAAAAAATATGTTCTATAGTAATTTAGTCTTGAAATAAAAAATAATATTAATGCAATGAATTTATTCAATTATATTCAAGGCTTAGATGCAAGCTTTGAATTAGCATTGTTTAATTGGGAGATAAAATGTGATGAGTATTTACAACTTTATTTTGGTGGAAATAGGGAAAATGTTCTTAGAACTCCCTTCGGAGATTGCATTTCCAAAGTAGAAATTTTTAATCAAAATGTTGATTTAGGTGAAGATTTAGAAAGTTTTAGAGGAGTGAAAGACAACCAAGATATACTTCAAGCCGCAGCTATTATTCAAGTACAAGAAGTGGATGTTGAAGAACAACGGTTAATGGCTGTTGCAATTGACAGTCTGACTAATGCTCCTTGGAATATAATTCAGCAAACCCAAGTGGAAACATGCAAAGGAGCTGCGACATCTTTGATGGAAGGAATTGTTTTGGAGAGCCAATCGATTGGTTTTGGTGGTATCGTAAAAGCAATAACTATTCCTAGAGCAAGACCATTTTATCGAAAAATCGGATTTGTGGAAACAAACGGCTCTGGAGAAATGATACTAACAGTTCAAGCAGCACAAGAGTTTCTACTCAAGCAGCAACAGTTAAGACAAAACGCTCAAAATCAATAAAAACCATATGACAATAGAAGTTGAAAAAATAACCAACATAGAAGAACTAGTCGCGTGGCAAGAAGAACTCTACGAACTAGAAAAATATGCTGTTTCAGGTAAACCGATACCAGAAGTTCAACAAGAGCAAATAATTAACAACCTGTTGGATAAAAATTATGAAGCTCGGCTAGTCAAATTGCGCCAACGCAAAGAAGAATTAATTAAAACCCTAGCTATAATAGAACAACGGGAAAAACGGCTTGTTGAAAAAGTTAACAGGCTTCATTAAAAATAACTTCCACTAAACTCATAGGGAGCATCTCTCCCTATACCCAAGATTTTGCACTATTGATTTAAGATTTATGGTCTAAACGAACAGCCTGCTCCAAAGCCGATTTTTCCCTAGCTCTACGAGCAAATGGTTGTAACTTAGCTAAACTCCAGCCCATAATTATACTCATATCTTCCAAACTCATTCCCTTCATTAACATTTCCACACACCAGGTATGTTGAGCTTGTTCAATAACAGGCTTTTCACCTTCTGGTGTCAACAATCCCTCCGTTAACATTTGCCAACACTGTATTATTTCAGCCTCTGATATTGGTTGATTATTATTAATAAATAATGCCGAATGTTCATCTTTACGATTTTTCAACCATTGCGTCAAGGGATTCCGAGTATAAGAGCCATAATGTTTACCCATAATCCATTGATTTACAGGAGCCTGTCGAGAAGACGTTTGCACTATTTGTAATAAATGCTGCTTCTCGTTACTAATTTGATGCGCTCTCTGTAAATTAGCAATTTCTGATGGAGATAAACCAGCTCCAAACAAAACATACATTAAAGCGTAATCTCGAAGTCCTGATTTCTTAGCTCGTTGCAAAATTACGTGAACTAAATTTTCTGGTAAATCTATTACTTTTTCACAAACAAATGATTCAGTTTTGACTAAACTTGTGGAATTTGTCGCGACTTTGAGAAACAGTGCGGCTAAATCTTCTAAAAATTCATCTCTATCATGCCAAAGTTCGTGATATTCGCTGGTAAACTCAATTACCGCATATCCCAACAACATACTATTGAGCAAACTGGCTAATTTTTGCGCTGGTAATTGGATATGTAATTGTTCTCGTTCCATAACTGTTGCTAAATATTCCGCAACAAAATAGTTCGCTTGAGTTAGGCTACGTCCCAAAGCTTGACGGTTTTCTAAGGGATAATTTCCAGACTCCCCCACAAGCGAACGCACCAACTCTGGAATTTTTTCTAAAGCTAGTAAGCGTCCCTCGCAATAGTCCCTTAGAGCTTGGTAGACACTAATCGTTTCATCTGCTTGCGCTTTTAATGATTCACCCATTTCTTGAAACACTTGCGATTCGGAAATTACTGCCAAAAGTAATCCGTGCTTGTTCCCGAAATGCCGAAATAGCGTCACTTCATTTACTTGCGCTTGTTCAGCTATTTGTCGCGTTGTTGTTACGGTAACACCTTGGGTGGTAAATAACTGCAATGCGGCGTTTATCAGTCGCTGTCGAGTTGAACCTATTGGGTTAGACATAATCTATCTAAAGTAATGCAAGTGCTGCTTGCATTTTTAAATTATTCTTGTTAGGCTTACAGATGTAAGTGGCACTTGCATCAATTATAAGGTCTAAATACGACACTCGCGTTAAAAGGAAAAAATTGTGACAACAAACTTAGATGTGGTTGTTAATAAACAGCCGTTGGTTCCAAGCTGGAGTACCGTGGCATTTTTTGCTGCGATTCATGGATTAGCTTTGTTAGCTCCTTGGTATTTTTCTTGGTCTGCTTTGGGAGTAATGATATTCCTGCACTGGTTGTTTGGCAGTATTGGTATATGTTTGGGCTATCACAGACTTTTGAGTCATCGAAGTTTACAAGTACCCAAGTGGTTAGAATATACGCTCGCGATTTTAGGAGCGTTAGCAATTCAAGGTGGACCAATATTTTGGGTAGCTGGACATCGACTGCATCATGCTCACACAGAAGACGAAGATAAAGACCCATATTCAGCAAAGCGAGGTTTTTGGTGGAGCCATATGCTGTGGATTTTTTACCCACGTCAAGAGTTTTTTGAATATGAACAATATAAAAAGTTCGCCCCTGATTTAGACCGCGACCCTTTCTACCGTTGGTTAAATCGTTACTTTATACTGCTGCAAATACCTGTAGCTATCTTATTGTATGTCTTGGGTGGATGGTCATTTGTTATCTATGGTGTATTCTTAAGAGCCGTATTGTTGTGGCATAGTACTTGGCTAATTAATTCAGCCAGTCATATGCGAGGTTACCGTTGCTTCCAATCCAATGATAATTCGCGTAATCTTTGGTGGGCAGCAATTCTCACTTATGGAGAAGGTTGGCATAATAATCACCATGCTCATCCGAATGTCGCAAAAGCAGGATTATCTTGGTGGGAAATAGACATGACTTGGTGGGCAATCAAATTACTACAGACCTTGGGATTAGCAAAGAAAGTCGTGCTTCCAGTTTCCAAATAAAACATTAGATATAGTAGAGACGCGATAAATCGCGTCTCTACAAGGGTTTTGACTGACGCATAATCAATTTACGCGGATGTTTATTCAGCGGATATACGATAAATCAGAGACGCGATAAATCAGAGACGCGATAAATCAGAGACGCGATAAATCAGAGACGCGATAAATCGCGTCTCTACATGTGGCACAAAAAATAAGAGTGGGAGTAAGCATACCAGTCGCTTTTACACTCCCACTCTAACGTTTGCTGCTGAAGCGAATCAGGAACATGCATGGACGCAACCCTTCTTTTGGGGGCTAATCTGCATGGTTACGACAATGCACTTAACATTCCTGTTGCAGCAAACGCAAACTTAATATTATTAATGATTTTGATTTGAAATTACCCTGATTAACGACTATAGTGATATCCATTTGATAAATACTTTTGATTTCATGTACAATAAAAAATCAATAAGTACTCAATATGATGGTTAATTTATTAGTGACACACCCTGATATCAACACCCTTGAAGTCGTTTATCTTTTTTAATTAAAGCTAACTTCTTCGACTATTAGTTGCCAAAATGGCAACTTTCTTTTTATTTCAGATAAAGATATTTGTAAATAAATTATTAAATATATGAGGTTGATTCAAAAATTGAGTTAAACAGCATAGAAAAAAGCCTAAATTCTACAAACAGTAATACCTAAAACACTTGCTATATAGAGCATACAAGCAAAATAATAACAATAGTTATTGACGATAAAAAAATGTAAATCTTGTTACAGTAATTTATTTGAAACATGCTATGAATACCAATTATTTATCGGTTATACTATCTTTGATTTGAAAAAATTATAGATAATCTGTATCAGATAATAGAATTCACATAATATATTTTCTTTCTGCATCGGTAAATACAAAAAGCTCTATATTCAAATAAACTTTAAATTTTTGCAGCTATTTCAAAGCTGCGACTAAAATCCGCATCACTTGCTCCAAATCTTCGGGAACCCGATAACTATTAATTCCTTGTTCAAACTGCTTCCTGATACGGTCAAGTCTGGCAAACTGCCATATAGTTCCAGTGGAGACAGCACCAACTAAAATAGGTTGTTCCGAAACCGCAGTCCCTCTGTCCCACTGGTCAACAGCCACCAATTCAGCAATTAACTGCGTGAAACCTCTTGTTAAGTCCTCGTACTTAGCCTCAATCACCAACAGCTGATTAACAGCATTAACCCGTAACAAATAATCCAAATTACCTTGAAGCAAGTTAGAAACCTTCAACCCATACTCAATCCGCAGTTCAGCTTGAGTATAGTGAATTAACTCCGTAACCACCCGTGAGATAAGAATTTCCCGTCTTGCAAATTCGTTAGTCAAGGGCACATACGGTAAAACCTCCTCAATACGCTCCCTCAACTCTTGCAAGCGGTCAAGTTCACCAGGAAATTGGGGTAAATTAAGAGTTTTTCTAGTGAGTTGATAGCCAAACTCCTTGGCAAGTTCGCTAGCCTCAAAACCAAGCTCAAAGTATCGACTAAATGTATAACTTAAATTCGGGTCAAGAAGTGGCATAGTCAAATTCTGCCAGCAAGATTCATCATACCAACCTTACACCAAAATGTAGAGACGTTACATGTAACGTCTCTACATGCAACGTCTTCATATGTAACATCTTTATTGTAATATCTCCATATGTAACATTCTTACATAAATTGTTGCATCAAATTTTCCCTATTCCCTCTTCCTCTATCAAAAAGGTTGATACATCAGCGAGAAAAACAAGCCATTATCCTGCAACGAATCCCCTTGCTTTCTAATCGAATTAAGTGGAAGTCCCCAATCTAGACGAACAGCAAAATTACTTATTTGCCAACGTAAACTGAGACCAGTACTAGCAAACAGACTATTATCCACCCCAATACCATTGTTATTCCAAACTTTCCCAAAATCAACAAAAGGGGCAACTTGTAGACTACCCCAACTAGAATTTTTCACCAGTGGGAAGCGCACCTCAACAGAACCAGTGATGCCATTATCAGCAACAAATTGATTCTGTCGGAATCCACGAAGAGTATCAACCCCACCGATACTAAACTGTTCTAAAGGTAGAAGTGAATCAGGTGTGATTTGAGTACCAATCCGAGCAATACTAATAACATCTTGACCTAAGTTTTGTGCCCATTGGAATTGACCAACCCAGCTGAGAAAACGTCCGTCAACTCCTGTATTATTAACTGTTGCACCAAATGCACCTACTCCTAAACTAAATTGGGAACGTGCAGCTAAAACTCGTTGAGGTGTACGGTCAATCCAATCTTGGCTAAAGCGTAAAACTGCGACCCTTGATTTACCATCTTCTGGTCCAGTAGAAAAAGAAAAGGGGATGTCTCTTAGTAGGTAAGTTTGACTATCCCGCAAATCAGCGGAAAACCCTAAGGTAAATTCCTGTTTGGGTGTGTTAACAATTGGCTGACGATAGCCAAGTGAGAATGTGCTAGTTTTACCAAGAATATCTAAGGGAGAAAATGGTTCTTCAATAATGCGGCTATCACTGTTTGCGTATCGTAATGATAGAGTCCCATCAGAAGCATTTAAACCTACATTCCGCACCCAAACTGTCACAGAAGTGTTTTTACTGACTATTTTCTCTATATGAAGAGTAAAAAAACACTGACGTTGCCTGTATAGTCACATTATTTACCTATCTCAGATGATA
>JAESGU010000117.1_pt1 | contig 45077 bp, 33 predicted proteins | sample 9266271 | NCBI WGS metagenome assembly JAESGU01 (sample SAMN15740544, study PRJNA653495) | algae metagenome | isolation source: Scytonematopsis contorta HA4267-MV1 and co-occurring heterotrophs from mud... | place: USA: Palolo Valley Trail, Honolulu, Hawaii | collected 2009-07-25
TTTGTCTTGCTCAGGAGTGAGAAATACCCTTAAACGAGCGCCCATATTTCAGTCACCTCGGCAGATACATTCTACGTATTTATTTATCTTTACATAGTTTGGTTTTTTCGCGCCGACTTACTTAGTATTCAAGTAAATTCTACTTTGGGAAAGGGGACAGAGTTTACGATTACAATTCCTGTCAAAACAAACCCCACCCCCCTCTTATAAACTATTGCGGAATCCGAATAATAAAAGAAGTCCCTTCAGGAGAAGAAACACATTCCAACGTCCCCCCATGCTTTTCTGTAATAATTTGATAACTAATAGAAAGACCCATTCCAGTACCCTTACCAACAGGTTTAGTAGTAAAAAATGGGTCAAATATCTTTTGCTGTATATTTAAAGGTATTCCCAAACCATTATCTTTAATAGAAATAACAACATACTTATCATTACTAAATTGAGTAGAAATACGAATCAATAATTTTTTATCAGGCTGCGAAATAGCTAACTCATCTAATGCATCAATAGCATTAACTAAAACATTCATAAACACCTGATTTAGTTGACCAGGATAACATTTAACTGAAGGCAAATTATCATATTGCTTAATAACCTGAATACTCGGACGCTTAAATTGTTGTTTGAGTCGATGTTCTAAAATCATCAGGGTACTATCAATCCCCTCATGAATATTTGCTTCTTTATATTCAGCTTCATCTAAGCGAGAAAAATTTCTTAATCCTAGAACAATATCACGAATTCTTTCTGCTCCATTTCCCATAGAATCATGAATTTTAGTAATGTCTTGTTTAAGAAAATCAAGTTCAATATTTTTAATCTCTTTTTCTATTTCTACTTCTGGAGTAGGATAATATTTTTGATAAAGCTCCACTAATTTTAATAAATCTTGAGTATATTCTTTAGCGTGGCTAAGATTGCCATAAATAAAACTAACTGGATTATTAATTTCATGAGCAATACCCGCTACCATCTGTCCCAGACTGGACATTTTTTCTGCTTGAACTAATTGAGCTTGCATCTGCTTGAGTTCTTCAATAATATTTTGTAATTCTTTTGTTCGCTCAGCAACTCGATTTTCAAGCTCTGTGTTATTTTTTTCTAATTCATGATTAGTCTTTTCTAATTTTAAATTTGTAATTTTTAATTCATTAAATGCAGTTTTTAGTTGTGCAGCCATTTGGTTAAAAGATTGAGCTAATATTTTAATTTCTTTCAATCTACTAGGCTTGACATTTTGTTCTAAATTACCAGAAGCAATCGCAAAAGATGCTTTAGTTAAATTGGAAATAGGTTTTTGTATCCAATAAGAAGTAATAATTCCTAAAATTATTGCTATAATAAAGGCTGCAAAACATAATAATATAGTCATGCGAGAATTAGCATTAATTTTTGCCATAAAATCAGATTCTGGCATGACTACAATCACTAACCAATCTAACCCGTACTCATCTTTCCAAGGAGTAATATTAATGTGATGGGGTTCTCCGTTAAATTCAAAGCTTATACTTTGCTTACCTTTTATTGCTTTTAAATCGCCAAAGTTTTTTTGTAAGAATGTTGCAGTTGTATTTAAAAAAGGATGATTACTATTTAAATAACTTAATCTTTTTATCTCACCTTTTTCCTTTTTAAAATTAGGGTATTTAATCGAATTAGCTATTAGTAATCCATCTCGCTCAATAATAAATATTTTGCCATTGGGACTAGGTTGTAATTTTTCCAGAAAACTACTGATATCTGACAAATGTAAATCCACCCCAGTCACACCTATAAACTGACGATTTTTATCATAGATAGGATAATTTGCGGAAGCAGCTACATATCCATCAAAACTTTCAGATGTATAAATCCGACTCCAAATTGGTTTACCTGCTAATTTAGTATCTGTATACCATCCATCTTTTTTAAAGTCATATTCAGTCACGTATACTTGTTTTCGGCGATTTCCTTTGCTATCAATGGCATAACTGTAGCTTTTACCATTATTTATTTCTTCAGATAAAAGACCTTCACCTGGTAACCAATATCCAACACCCGTTCCTTGACCTGTATCTAATCCGAAACCAATATATGTAACGTCTTTAAAAATTTGTGACTGTTGCCAAAAATAGTATCTAGCACTTTCCAAATCTTCTAAATTTAGCTCTCCCCTCTCTATCGCATTAATATTTATTTTGTTAATTTTATGAGGAATATCGAGGTAACTATCAAGATGTTGTTGGACGCGATTTGCAGTTTCATTCATCACCTTGACGCTTAGTTCATTAACGGCTTTTTGTCCATTGATAAACGAAAAATAGCCTACCAGTCCCACTGCAGCAAAGATTTGTAGTACAAAGGGTATTATAAGGACAAGCCGTAGAGATATGTTTTGGGATATTTTAGTAACAGACTTTTTCATCTAATTAAAATACTTGGTAATTATTCGTACGGTAAACCCATAAACCACAAAGAAAGCCACAAAGAAAGCCACAAAGAAAGCTACAAAGAAAGCCACAAAGAAAGCCACAAAGAAAGCTACAAAGAAAGCCACAAAGAAAGCCACAAAGAAAGCTACAAAGAAAGCCACAAAGAAAGCCACAAAGAAAGCCACAAAGAAAGCCACAAAGAAAGCCACAAAGAAAGCCAGGGAATAAATTCCCTGTCTAAAAGCTGAAGTCCTCTGAAGAGGACTGAATAATATAAGAAGTTGGTATTTTATTTAAGATGCTCCTAAAAACCTTTTTTTTTCTTACTAGTCCTCTTTTAGAGGACTTTAGCTTTTAGACAGGGAATTTATTCCCTGGCTTTCTGGCTTTCTGGCTTTCTGGCTTTCGCTGTCAATTACTAGGATTCCCAAAACTTTTCTCTTTTGAACAAATTAACATTTACTATAGTGCTATACATTCCTTGTATGCCTATGCGAGTAATTGCCAAAAAAGCGACCGAAAAGTTGGGTTTCCGTTATTCCTCAACCCAACCTACGCATTTTCCTTTTTTTTGGGATTAACGCTCCCTAATCATTGCGGAATCCTGATAACAAATTTCGCACCTGCTCCTGGAGAAGATATACATTCCAGAGTTCCACCATGCTTTTCAGTGACAATTTGGTAGCTAATACTTAATCCCAAACCTGTACCTTTACCTTCTGGTTTAGTCGTAAAGAAAGCATTAAATAATTTCTGCCTTACTTCTTCGTTCATACCAGAACCATTATCTGCAAAACTGATAGTTACCCACCCATCAGACACAGCGGTGGAAATAGTAATAACATTATCGATTTGGTTATAAACTTTACCCTGGTTGGATTCTTCTAGTGCATCAATACCATTTGCTAACAAGTTCATAAATACTTGATTTAGTTGTCCGGGGTAACAAGCTACTTTCGGAAGAGTCGTATATTCCTTAATTATCTCGATAGCAGGACGTTCTGGTTTAGCTTTAATCCGGTGGGATAATATCATTAAGGTAGTTTCAATGCCTTCATGAATATCTACTTCTCGTTTGTCATCTCCATCAGTTCGAGAAAAATTACGCAGTGACAGCATAATATCTTTGATACGAGCAGTACCTAATTTCATGGAATCAATCATTTTAGGTAAATCTTCCAACAAGTAATCCAGTTCTATTGCTGCAATTTCTGACTCAATTTCTGGAACTGGTTGAGGATAGTGGGTTTGGTATATTTGTAATAAGTTAGTTAAATCATCAATGTATTGAGAAACATGGGAAAGGTTTCCATTGATGAAACTAACTGGATTATTTACCTCATGAGCAACTCCCGCTACCATTTGACCAAGGGAAGAGATTTTTTCCGTATGAACTAGTTTTGATTGGGTTTGTTGTAACTTATTTAATGCTACTTCTAAATCTTCCGTTTTTTGTTGTAAAAGCTTTGCTGCTTGCTTACGTTCCGTGATATCTCGTGTGATGGAAAGAGCGTGGAGTTTACCGTTATAAGTGAAATATGTAGATTTCACTTCTACATCAAAAGCTGTTCCATCTTTACGTAAAACAGTTGCTTCAGAGAAAAATTCTTTCCCAGCTTTGAGTTTATCAATAAATTCAGCAAACAGATGAAGAGAATTAGGGTGTACAAAGTCTTGTGGTTGAAGATTGGGGAATTCTTCATTTGTATAACCGTACATTTTTTCTGTTGCTGCATTAATAGCAACAAATTTATTAGTTTCAAAATCGTAAATTGATAAACCATCATTTGCTGATTCAAAAATACTGCGATATTGCTCGGTTAATTGTTGCGAACTAGCCAAAAGTTTTGCATTTTTGAGAGCAACTGCTGCTTGGGATATGAGTATTTTGATAAGCTCCAATCTTGCAGGTGTAAATGCATGTTTTAGTAGGTTATTTTCTAAGTATAAAATACCAATAAACTTACCTTGATAAATGATAGGTAAGCAAAGTATAGATTTACATTGGTATTGTTGTATGTAGAGACAGTTTTTACTAATTGGGTCTGACATAGCGTCTTTTATTACTAATGTTTGCTTAGTAATAGCAACGTAGTTAATAACTTTTTGAGAAATATCTGAACTTTCTTCTACTGGTATTGATTGTAAGATTAAATAGTCATTTTTATCGTTAGAATCAATTGCTTCAATCAACAATTTGCCATTTTTTTCTAAAATTAAACAACCCTTTTGAGCGCCTGCATTTTCTAAGATGATATACAATAATGTACGAGGTAAGCTTTCTAAAATAATATTTCCTTGTATAGCTTCGCTAGCTTTCATAATAGAAGCTATATCAAGGAGGTTTTCACCATTAGTAGTGGTTCCTTTGCTTCGGGTATTGCTACTTGCAATAGTTCTGGTAATATCAACTTCAGATTCTGCTATTTTATCGGTGCGAATTATCAAGTCATTGAATCTTTCTTCTAAGTCTGTAATTTTAGCAATTGCACCCCATTTTATATAACCGTAATAGGCTTCAGTCATGTAAATTTGAGCATTTTTTTTCTTCCCTAATGATAAATAAAATTTGGCTGCAATTTCATTGGCAACGGCTGCTTCTTGTATATATCCGTTATCAATTGCTCCTTGGATTGCAAGGTCATATAAATCCATTGCCTGGTATTTATTACCTTTTATACGACATAATTCTGCTTCAACCAAATCATATTTATGTTGGCAATTCATTGGTGCGTGACATAACCATTTATACATTTCTTCTTGGTTGCTAGCAACTTGTTGTAGAATTTCATTTTGTTCTGAGATTGAAGAGTTTTCATAAATTGCTAAACTAGCCAAAGAATCGTATAAACAAAATTGTATAGTAAAAGTTAATCCTCCTTTTCCTTGAGAATATTTTTTTGCTAAAAATGCTTTTTTTATTGCTAATTCATGTTTGTCAAATAGATAACAGAGCATTAGCTGAATACAGTAAGATATGAACAATCCAGTGTAGTCACATGCTCCTAACTGCTGTTCTAACGTAACTTCTTCATCATATAATGCACCAACTAATCGATGCGCTGTTATCGAATCTCCCAATAAATTCAATACCCCTTGATGACAAATATTATTATACATTAGGGGAGTGAGTTGTTTAAATTGGCTCATAGCTTTGCCATAAACTTCCATAGTTTGTTGAACTTTTGAAAGTTCTTTCCCTACATAGAATTGATGAAATGCTATTCCCAAAGCAGCATAAGATGCGTATTCGCTATCTCCTGTTTCAATCCCACTTTGATAAGCATCTAGCAATGGTGTAATTGTCTTATGCAAATGATCATGCCAATGATTAACATAGTTATTAAGTAGAATCAAAATTTTCTGCTTCCAATTTTCCAATTCATCGGTAGATTCTGTAAGTAATTGCCGTAATAATGAAGATAAAGCTTGTATGAAACAAGCATAAGGAATATCTCGTTTTAATTGGTCAAATTTACCACTAATAAAATAACCTCTAGCGCGAGTAATAGGTTTATTCACCTCATTAATCACCGATGTTTTCCCGATACCCGAATAGCCAGACACCAGCATTAACTCACTTCTACCAATAGCTACTCGTTCAAAAGCATCCAGAAGTTGCTTCATCTGTTCTTCCCGTCCGTACAGTTTTTGACTGGGGAGAAGTTGAGAAAATACGTCCAACCGACCTGGTATAAAATTATTTATAATACCATTAGCTAATAATTGTTGTTGGCATTGCTTGAAGTCAGCCAATAACCCTTTACCACTTTGATATCTATCCTCAGCATTTTTTGCCATCAGTTTCATGACGATATCACAGAGAACCTGAGGAATTTTTAATTTTGCATTTTGAATTTTGAATTGGTCTGGTTGCTTAGCAATATGGTTATGTACTAACTCCAGGGGGTCATTGGAATTGAAAGGAATTTCCCCCGTCAGTATTTCATAAAGCGTCACACCCAATGAGTAAAAATCGCTCCGGTAATCAACCACCCGGTTCATCCTCCCAGTTTGCTCCGGGGACATATAAGCGAGTGTCCCTTCCAACTGATTGGGATTAGCAAGTTGAGGTGTTTCTTTGCTTAATCGGGTAGCGATACTAAAATCCGTCAGCTTGACTTCACCAGTGTTGTGATTGATAATAATATTAGCGGGCTTAATATCTTTGTGAATAATATGGCAAGAATGGATATAAAGCAAAGCCTCGGTGATGGCGATCACAATTGACAAAATCAGTTGTAGAGATGGCTGATTATTTTCCAGATATTGTTTCAGGGAAACACCACCAAAATCCTCAAACACTATCGCTAAACGCTTATCGTCAGTTTCCAAGCGTAAAATTTTGACAATATTTTCATGCTCTAAATTTCCAGCGACGGAATACTCATGCTTAAGACGAGCTATTGCTTCTAGGGACGGATATTCAGAATTCAGAAGTTTAAGGATAACAGAGCTACCAGACTCTTTTATTATCCCACGATAAATATTAGTATTTACACCATTATGAATATTTTCGTCAAGAGTATATCCAGGGAAAAATACTTTGTTTAGCATAATCTTGCTAGCCTAAAAACTTTTGCTGTCAGTTACTAGGATTCCCAAAATTTTGCTTTTGTGAACAAATTAACATTTACTATAATGATTACCGCTTGATTGTTCATGTTCGTTATGATAGAAATGCTATTTATGTTCGCTTTATTGGTACGCATCAAGAATATAACAACGTGGATGCAGCAAATATTTAAGGTGATACCAATATTTGGAAGGTTTTGCCTCAAAATATTAAAATACGTAGGTTGGGTTGAGGCTTTGCGAAACCCAACAAATACAAAGAAATTTTGGGTTTCGTCCCTCAACCCAACCTACAAAATCTCTTAACCGAGCAGTATTGGAGGTGATACAATATGCTAGAAACTCGTGCAATTAAAACTGAAGCTGAATATCAAGCAGCACTGGTCGAGATAAATAATTTATTGGAAGCAGAACCCAATACACCAGAGTGTGACCGTTTAGAAGAATTAACCACACTTTTAGATTTGTACGAAAAGGAACATTACCCAATTGAAGCACCAGAACCTATAGAGGCAATTTTATATTACCTTGAAGCTCGTGGATTATCATGGAGTTACTTAGAGCCATTTATTGGTAGTAGCGAAGAAGTCGCTGATATTTTACACCGAAAGAAACCTTTGACATTAGAGATTATTCGCTGCTTACATCAACAATTAGGAATTTCAGCAGAGGTATTAATTCAACCATACTCTTTAGAAACTTAAAAATCGAAATAAATATAAGGTAAAGCACCCTCAGGAGCTAATATCCAAACAGAAAAAAGACACAGAGGAACAAACAATAATTTCACAGGCCAGTTAAACTGCACTTTCAACACCCGTTTCAAAGCAAAAACCACAGCCATAAACAAGAAAAGAGCAATCAGAGAAACAGCTACCTGTCCCTGACTCATATTCAGCACTTCCACATAAACCTTCTGAGAAAACTGTGCATCTCCGGTATGTCCAAAAAGATGACTAACCACAAAACTAGAATCTTGCAAATTAGGTAAACGGAACCAAATCCAAGACCAAAACACCATAGATTGGGTCAACATCCAAGCCAAAATAGTTCCTATAGTACTTTGCCAAAAAAGCTCCAAAGTCTCCATCCGGTTACTTAACGAGTCTACAAGTCTATGTATTGCTAAAGCCAAACCGTGCAAAATACCCCAAACCACAAAACCCAAAGCAGCACCATGCCAAATTCCCGCAATTAGCATGACTATAATTAAATTAGCGCAAGTCCGATACAAACCTTTGCGAGAACCACCTAAAGGAAAGTAAAGATAATTACGCAGCCAATCTCCTAAAGTAATATGCCAACGACGCCAAAAATCAGCAATATTCGTTGAAAAATAAGGAGAATCAAAATTTTCTGGTAGTGTCAAACCGAAGAGTAAAGTACTACCACGAGCAATATCAACATACCCGCTAAAATCTAAATATAGCTGTAACCCATAAGCAAAAGTTGCTAAAAGTAAATCACCACTACCAGCACGTTGTACATTCGCAAAACATAAATCAACAAAAACCCCTAAATGGTCAGCTAACAAAGCTTTTTTTACAGCACCTCTAGCAATTAACCAAAGACCATCAACAACAGCATCAACAGCAGGAAACTCTAAAGAATTAAATTGCGAACTAAAAGAATGAAAGCGAGTAATCGGACCAGAAATTAACTTAGTAAAAAATAATTTATATGCAGCAAAATCAATAAAATTTGCAGTTGCAGGAGCACCCCTATAAACATCAACTAAATAAGCAATACATTCAAAAGTAAAGAAGGAAATACCCAAAGGAGCAATTAATTTAAAAGCTCCATTTCCGGAATTAGTAGTACTTTGGTGGAAAAAACTAAATAATGGAGGTAGATATTTGAAAGCAACCAATAAAACAACATTTAAAGCAATACCCACCCACAGAACCTTTAAACGTCGGCTATTCCAGTCAGACTGAGCAAATTGCCATTGTTCATTAGTAATACGCCAATCTAGAGTATGCTCCCCCGGAGATGTATTTGCTCCTAATTCTAAACCTATACGATAATTAATAAAAATTAGACCTAATAATAAAGGGATATAACCCCCTTGAAGAGTATTATAAAAAGCGATGCTAGAAACTAATAAAATCCATAATTTTAGTTTTTGTTGAGGTAAATACCAATAAATACCCAAAACAAAAAATAAAAATGCCCCATAAAGAATAGATATAAAATTCATTTTTATTGACGGTTGATTGTTGACGGTTGACGGTTGACGGTTGACCGTCAACAAATTACTATTTCCTTGGCCAAGCAATCATCGGGTCGGTAGCGAGCTTTTTAGAGACTTCGTAACCTCCATAGCGATTGAGGTGGCTGGGGTCTGAAAAATGTTCATTTTTTTGCGGGAACAATAAACTCAAATCTCGGAAAATAAAATTAGAGCTTTCACTCATACGCACCATAAATTGTTGAAACTCCAATTCATGTTGACTGCGTACTGGGTCTAAATAATCTGATGTTAAAGGCATATTGACAAACACTACAGGGATATTACGCTTTTTGGCAAACTTCAATAAGGATTTTGTTGCTTCTTCTTGTCTACCAGCAAGTGCAAATGATTTGTAGTCATTATCGTAACTCCCCGTCACCCTAGAGTGTTTCTTATAATAACTCCCCGGTTCAAAGCGAATAGACAAAGGTAAAAACCCATCAAAATCTACTGCTTGTGAGGAAGCTTCATCGGAGTTATCATTAGGGTCATTTGCGGATGTACCCTTATTACTAAAATCGTTCATTATCGGTAACGACTTGACTTGTTCGGTTAAAGCACTTTTTAATTGTTCTCTTTGTTTATAAGTCGGTGATATTGCTCCCAAAGTTTGATTTAACCAATCATTCATTGCTTGATATACGTTTTGCTCTGGTTTTCCAGGTACTTTTTCTCCAGATGCAGAATTATTTCCCTCATCCTCTCCCGGTTCCGTAATTTGTTTTTCCATCGCTTTCATATAACCAGGTGATGAAGCTATAGAAGCAAAAGTCGCATCTTCTCTACCACTATTAAATGCACGAGCACCATCTGCCCAAAGTATCATTTTTGGTAATTCTGATGGTTCTAATACGCGACGAATAATAAAATCTACTACTTGTGCGGTCGCCCCATTGATGCCAAAATTAAATACATCCATATCGGGATATCCTTGAGTAGTCAATCCTTTCGATAATGCTTGTGGGTCTATCCCCCTAAGTGCGCGAGATGAACCTATTATTAATACATCTGGCGGCCTACCTTTTTGAGCAAGTCTTTCTTTATACAACGCTAATTGTTCATCTAATTGACGAGCATTGAAGCTAGGTGTTTGAGAACGAGCGGCTAAAAGGATTGCAGTTGCTGTACCCCTTTGTCGTGGTGCTGTCTTATAATTTACTTGATTTCCTTGTGTACTGGTAAATCCAGAAGCATTAAATACAGAATTTCCGTCGTTCCCGGAACTTTGGACAATAAATGAACTTTTATTTTCTTGTTGTTGCGAAAGGGTAGAATTTCCTTTTTTAGTTATTTCCTTGCGTGCGAGAAAATTACCTAAAACCCAATCTGTCTGTAGCGTCAACAATAAACCTAACATACCCCAAATTAAAGCTACCCTCAGTCCTTGATAATCTTGAGTGGACTCATTGGATTCACGCTCCGCAAACAACCCGCTTCCCAAAAGTAACTTCCTCGCAGCTGTACCCCAGTCCTGCGTTACCTTTGCGACTAAACCTTGAACATCCGTTTCGGTTAAATCAGGACGCAGAACTGGTTCGTTATCGTTTGGTGGTATTAATTCATTGACGTGAACTGAAGCCACAGCAAATTCGGGATTTGCTTCCGGGATTAAACGCTGTTGACGTTGTTCAAAATCAACACCGTGACTCCAACTAGGTTCTTTGTTCCCTGCACGACGTCCATAAATACGCACCCCTGCAATTCCCGGAATTTTTAACTGACGTAAAAACTCCGTAATTTCCCTCACTACCCGTTTCCGTTGTGGACAGACGGGAGCATCACACATTATATGTAACAAATCGCCTTTGCGACGAGGGACTACACGAATGCCACCTGTTAACAAACGTTTTTCTAGGTCTGGATTTAGCAAACGCTCTAATAAAAAAATAATAGCAGGTTCGTCACCCGATGCGGCTAAATTCCAAGGTGAAAGTGCAAAAACTGTATTTTGTGTCGCTGGTAGTTTTAACCAGTCAACCCAACTTGGTTGAGAATCGGTACTTTTTTGCCCATAAATCGTTGCTGCTAGAACTCCTTGGGGAGCTAGAGTTTCTAAAAGTGGTTCTATTATCTTTATACAAGTTTCCTTCGTCGGAATTTTTTCTTCACCTGCATTTCGAGTACAAAATAGATGTAGTGTAGACTCCTTCTGGGAAACTTTTACCACAACATTCTCGGACGCAAGTTTCAAATTACAAAGTTTTGCTATCGCTTGTACATCTCCCCAACGTCCCCACTCTTTCAACATCGTCTCTGGGGGAGTTAAATCAATCCTCAGCAACCAGTCCGGTTTATTTTCACCACCGATTTGACAAGCAATCACAGCATCTTGGTAACCAGTTAGCTTTAAAAGCCGCAATTTTTCTGCTACGGGTTCAGCAATTAGTTTAGCGTCGGGACTATAGTTGGAATTACAAAATACCCATAGACGATTCGAGGCTAATTCATTATCGTCTTTTGGCTTTTGTCGCTTCACCCTCACCATCACCGACACACCCAAAGTACTTAATGTCTCACTTAAATAGCGAGCTATTGCATCTGGGTCACCTTTACGTGCCAAACTTTCATTGGAAAGAATTATCGACCCACTACCAGGTAATTGCGATTCTCTTACTGTAGCAACTAATAGTGCAGCTTGAACCTGTTCTAAATGTCGTCCAAGTTGATTTAAATAAACCCGATGACACCATTGAGGACGATTTTCTCCTTTTTTCCTTCCGTAGACAAATACTTGGTATATTGAAGGTTGGTCACTTTTTGTCAACGCATCCAAATCTGTTTGCTGCAGCGCTTGGAGTAAGTCTGACAAAGTGTGCCAGCGTAGAGGACAATCCCTCCCTTCACACAAAATGTGCAGGTCGTTTCCCCGCAAACGGATTTTTACGCCAATAGAGCTAATTCCTGTAGCTTGGCTTACCCATTGCACTAACGATTGCTGGCTTTCTGGTGATACTGTTTTCATTGGAAGATGACTTTACAGGAAGCTAGTATTGGGGAAGAAACAATTCGCAATTTGCAATTCGCAATTACGGTTTGTGATGAAGGATTAAGGAAGAAGGAAGAACGGGTGACGGTTATTTGAGGTTAAAATATTTCACAGTATTTTAAACCAATAATTATAAAATTTTATCTAGGTACTTCAACCTCTCTTACTCAAAAGCAAGTGCGTTTCCTCCTTCTTCCTTCGTTGAGTTTACCTTGTTAATCAACTATTTATCTCCAACAACGGCAAATTATCTATGTCTCAGCCCCCTGTCAATCCCAAAAATAACCCCGGAATCGATTTATTTTTGTTCACCATACCTCAATCCTTCATGGTACAAGTTGGAAGTGCATCTCTAATTATGCTCCTCTTGGCAGAAAAAGCCACCGTAGCCACATTGGAAGCCATCGGACAATCTAGTGAGGAAATTTTTCGTGGTACACGTCTACCCATGTTAGATTTTCCTGATATAGAAAAGTCTAACCGAAGTTAAAAAAAATACAATATCAAATTAGTATTCTTGTTGCAAATCATCTGATAGTAACCTGAAACCATAGAATCATCTAGAAGAAAAGTACCGGGCTTAACCCCCCAATGTAGAGGATATGAGTTCCCTTTTATACTCCTTCGCTCAGGCTGTGAATATCTACCCCGCATCTGATTTATTTTTACGCCATCGCCTACAAGTTGTGGAAGAATTGTGGGAAACAGTTCTGCGACAAGAATGCGGTCAGACGATGGTAGAATTGTTACAGCAGCTACGTCATTTATGTTCGCCAGAAGGTCAAGCTACTATCAGCGAAGATTCTTCTGTTTTGAAATTAGTTGAACAGTTGAACATAAATGACGCGATTAGAGCATCTCGAGCTTTTGCTTTGTATTTTCAGCTCATAAATATCGTTGAGCAAGATTTTGAGCAAAGAGAGCAAATGACTCGTTATGAAGAAGAAACGCAAATAAAATCCGGGGATACTTTACCAGAATTAGTTTATTCGGCTAATGTAAGAGAAGAGTCGCCACTCAACAATGGGTTAGGGGCTGATTTACTCGCGAAAAGTTGGGATGCAAATGGAAAGGGTAAGAAAAAAGGTACTTTTGCCGAATTATTTCCTTTATTATTTAAGCTCAATGTACCTTCCCAGCAAATACAAAGGCTTATTCAGCAGTTAGATATACGTTTGGTATTTACTGCACACCCGACAGAAATTGTTCGCTACACTATCCGCGAGAAGCAACGTCGCGTAGTAAAATTATTGCAAGAATTAGACGGATTGGAAAAACGCGGTGGTGCATATCCTTGGGAAATCGAGGAAATTAACCAGCAGTTAGTGGAAGAGATTCGTTTATGGTGGCGTACTGATGAATTGCACCAGTTTAAGCCATCTGTTTTGGATGAGGTTGATTATGCTTTGCATTACTTCCAGGAAGTTTTATTTGATAATATTCCGCAGTTGTATCAACGCTTCAAGTATACTCTTGCGAAAACATTTCCTTGGTTAGAACCACCCAAGAAAGATTTTTGTTGCTTTGGGTCTTGGGTTGGGGGAGACAGGGATGGAAATCCTTCAGTTACACCAGAGATTACCTGGAGGACGGCTTGTTATCAGCGTAATATTGTTTTGGAAAAATATATTCAGTCAGTTAAGCGTTTACGGGATTTATTGAGTTTATCGCTGCACTGGAGTGATGTTTTACCAGATTTATTGGAGTCTTTGGAGTTAGACCAGTCGAAATTAAGTAAGGTTTACGATGAATTAGCGTTGCGTTATCGTCAAGAACCTTATCGGTTGAAGTTGTCTTATATTTTAAAACGACTTGATAATAGCCGCATACGTAATTTAGCGATTTCCAAGAATGAAATTTTTAATGGGGACGAAGCTCCGTATTATGGGAACGGGGAAGAGTTTTTGGAAGAATTGCGTTTAATTTTGCGGAATTTGCAGGAAACTGGCTTAAGTTGTCGAGAGTTAGAGAATTTGATTTGTCAGGTCGAGATTTTTGGCTTTAACTTGACACATTTGGATATTCGACAAGAGTCAACTCGTCATTCTGACACGATTAACGAGATTTTAGATTATTTGGGAATTTTAACTCGACCTTACAATGAACTGACTGAAGAGGAAAAGGTTAACTGGTTGGTGGGAGAGTTAACAACCCGTCGTCCTTTAATTCCATCGGAGTTACCATTTTCTGACAAAACCAACGACGTTATCCAAACTCTCAGAGTCGTGCGATCGCTTCAGCAAGAATTTGGAGTTAAGATTTGTCAGACTTACATTATTAGTATGTGTCGTTCGGTCAGCGACGTATTAGAAGTATTGTTGCTCGCAAAAGAAGCAGGACTTTATGACCCAGGAACAGCGATAGGGACAGTTCAAGTAGTACCCCTATTTGAAACAGTAGAAGATTTACAATCAAGCCGCAAAATTATGCGGGAATTGTTTGAACTCCCATTATATCGTGCCTTATTAGCGGGAGGCTATCAAACAATTCAAAATTCAAAATTCAAAATTCAAAATTCTTCCCTATCCCCTTCATCCCCCCCTCTCCCCCTCTCCCCCTCCCCAACTCCCGACTCCCTACTCCCGACTCCCTACTCCCCAGACCTCCAAGAAGTAATGTTGGGATATTCTGACAGCAACAAAGACTCAGGTTTCTTGAGTAGTAACTGGGAAATACATAAAGCGCAAAAATCACTGCAAAAAATAGCTGAAGAGTATGGGATAAATCTGAGAATATTCCACGGACGAGGAGGTTCTGTGGGACGAGGAGGAGGTCCAGCTTATGAAGCTATTTTGGCACAACCAGGAAAAAGTATTAGCGGACGCATCAAAATAACTGAACAAGGTGAGGTCTTAGCTTCCAAATATTCTTTACGGGATTTAGCTCTATATAATTTGGAAACAATCACCACAGCGGTAATGCAAGCAAGTCTTTTGCGTACAGGTTTCGATGATATCGAACCGTGGAACCAAATAATGGAAGAACTTGCTGAACGTTCTCGAAATCATTATCGCTCTTTAATTTACGAACAACCAGATTTTATCGATTTCTTCCATTCTTGCACTCCCATCGAAGAAATTAGTCAATTACAAATTAGTTCCCGACCAGCACGTCGTCCATCAGGGAAAAAAGATTTAAGCAGCTTACGAGCAATACCTTGGGTATTTAGCTGGACACAAACCCGATTTTTACTTCCTTCTTGGTATGGTGTGGGAACTGCTTTGCAAGAATTTTTAGACGAAGAACCGGAAGAACACTTAAACTTGCTTGGTTATTTCTATGTCAAATGGCCGTTCTTCAAAATGGTGATTTCCAAAGTAGAAATGACCCTTGCAAAAGTAGACTTGCAAATGGCTCAACAGTACGTACAAGAATTATCTAAACCAGAAGATAAAGAACGCTTCAATAAACTGTTTGAGCAAATTGCGAGTGAATATTATTTAGCAAGAAATTTGGTGTTAACTATTACTGGACACCAAAAACTTTTAGATGGAGACCCGGTGTTACAACGTTCAGTACAATTACGTAATGGCACAATTGTTCCGCTAGGCTTTATACAAATTTCTCTGCTAAAACGTCTGCGACAAGCTCAAGCTGCTCCTACTAATGGTGTTATTCACTCTCGTTATAGCAAAGGTGAATTATTACGAGGTGCTTTGCTAACTATTAACGGTATTGCTGCTGGGATGAGAAATACTGGCTAAGGCAATTCAAAATTCAAAATTCAAAATTCAAAATTGGGGAGTGGGGAATTGGGAGTGGGGAATTGGGAATTGGGATGAGGATAAATTATGACGAAGGAGAAAAAACGGATTTTGGTTTGCAGCTTTTTTGCTCTGACTTTGGGTTTTTTTGGTGGTTATGTTGGTGGACAAATTAGTACTGGGGTTCATGGACAAAAGTGCCAAAATCAATCTTTTGGATGGCAACAAGCATGTAGCTTAATTAACGCACCGCAAACTGCTTGGAAAGGTTGGCAAGGTACTACTAGAGGACTTTGGACTGGTGCGGTTGCTGGTGGATTTATGGGAGGATTGGTAACACAGAAGACTCGGCGTTAGTTGACGGTTGACTGTTGACTGTTGAGTGTTGACTGTTGACGGTTGAGTGTTGACGGTTGAGTGTTGACTGTTAATTGCGAATTGCCCACTCCCCTTCTCTGGTAAAATTTTCGATTATACAGGGAATAAAGATTGCTATGACTACCGAAACTAACCAAGCAAGTTCTAGTACTAAGGGTGCTGATGCGATTGATGAGGCTATTGAAAGAGGGATTGATTTTGATGGTACTCCTATCCCTCAAGAAAAGCTTACTTTATATAGCCATGTGATGGGGTTGGAAGGAAATAGACAACGTAGCGGAGTTTCCAATACAATGCGGTCACGTATTGTCAGAATCGGAGCGAAACATATTCCTCAAACTGAACTCGACCAGAAATTAGTGGAAGCGGGTTTCGCTCCGCTTAAAGAAAAAGAAATTGCTTTTTATTATAGCGGGAAGTGATTTTGTTGACTGTTGACGGTTGACGGTTGACGGTTGATTGCGAATTGCGAATTGCGTTCACGAAGTGGAGCGTAGCGCTTATTGCGAATTGATTACTCCCCTAATTCCAAAAATCAGTGACATCGTACCCAAGTTCTGCGAGCATATGACGTAGTAGTGGTAAAGAGAGACCGATGACATTGCTGTGACAACCGTCGATTTTTTCTACAAATAAACTTCCATGACCTTCGAGAGCAAAACAACCAGCACAGTTAAGAGGTTCACCTGTAGCAACATAAGCTTTTATTGATTTTTCGGTCATCTTGGCAAAATATACTCTTGTGACCTGACACTTAACTAAAGTGCGATTTTGAGCCAGGTCAATTAATGCATGACCTGTATAAAGGTCTCCAAAGTTACCTTGCATGATATTCCAACGAGCAATAGCTTCTTCAGAGTTAGCGGGTTTGCCATGAATTTCTCCATTGATTGCTAAAACTGAATCACAACCCATAATTAAAGATGATTTAAACTGATATGCGACAGTTTCGGCTTTACGTAAAGCCAGAGTTTTTACTAATTCTCCAGGGTCGGTAAGTTGTATTAAAGACTCATCAAAATTACTTACAGAAACTAGCGGTTCGATACCGACGTTTTTTAATAAACGACGACGTGCTGTGGAAGCGGAAGCAAGTACAAATGTTGGAATACCCATAAATTTATTGATTGTTGACGGTTGACTGGTGGTGTACAAAGACATTGAGACGTTACATGTAACGTCTCTACATTATTTTTGATGGTATATATATGTAGTCCGTAAAAGGATGCGACCGTCAACAGTCAACCGTCAACCGTCAACCGTCAACAGTCAATCGTCAACAGTCAACCGTCAACCGTCAACAGTTAACTAATAAACTTGGAAAGAATTAACAGACTCTTCAATCATGCGTTTAATTCTAGGCCAGCGTTTTTCGGGAACAGAAGCATTGAAGGTAAAAAGCTTACCCCGACTAACAGATACACTAGCAATATTATGTCTTTGGGTCTTATTGGGTAATTTAACCAAATACTCCATTAAATAATATTTTTTGCCATCAACATCTCTTTCACCAGCATTAACCAACTCAGCTTCACGTCCGGAGCCTTCGGGAGCGAGAGCATTTTTGCCTAATTTATATCCTACTTCAGATGGAGTACCTAACTCCGGTAATGATTTTCCTCCTGGGACGGGACTAATGACAACAGAAACATTTTCACTGACTTCAATCAAATCGTGAAATACAACATCCGGCCCGTTAGCGACTTTAACTTGTACCCAGCCATTGGGATATGAAAACTGGTAACCATCATTAGTATCAGCGAAATCTTTTAGTGCAGCAGCAGTTGCAATATCTGGGTTAATCAGACTGAAACTTGCGACTAGTAGCAAAATCAAAGCAATTCTTTTCCACATTTTAATCATAAAAAACTTCTTGGGAGTTTGGAAACCCAGTGGCTAAAGACCGGGGTCGTTGACCTCCTTGGGCTGGAATCGACACAAGTTAAGCCTTATATCTCGTCTACATTTTCCCATCAAGAGGGTAAATTTGCGAATGGAAATTAAAGACCAGTAAAACGGCAAAAATTAAAGTAGCGACAATAACATAATATTTTTATTTTTGCAGCTGCCAATTCCAAATTCAGCGTATAAGATGGAACGACTTTTGCTAAGCGCTGAAGAGACCTAACCCCCCAACCCCCTTCCCTAATAGGGAAGGGGGGGAAAGACGCTGTTTTTTTGTGAGAGGTGGGTTAGGGATTATTTCTGAGTCAGGGTCTTTTTATCTACAGGTGAATTTAATGGCTTTAAAAAATTACGGTGTTTTAAAATGTAAAGCTTTAGACCGAAAGTTGGGGGAAGGTTCTACTCCTCATTACCAAGTGCTTGTGACTGATAATAATTTAAAGCACCGTATCGCAATCAACGTAAAATCAAAGCAAAGTCCGTCAGAGCTTCTATATTATGTAGATGAAAATTTTCAACATCCAATTCTCAAAGGTTTGGTAGAGTTCGACTACGGTTTTAATGAATTGCAGCGAAAACCAGGTGGGTTAGCTCTTGATTTTATCCGGGGGAATTTATTCGATACAACAAAAATGAAACCCCTACCTCATAACGTTCCTGGTCCAGATAATGATTTAAATGAGTTAATTGAACTATATATAAGCCGTGCTTTGAACGCAAATGACGTGACTTTATACGCTTTCGGAGAAAAATGGGGTCCAGAAGAGGATATAAAAGATAAGTATTTTGATTTTCTACCTGGTAATGGTATCCACGATATCCATATGAACCAGGGTAGTGTTGGCAAATTTCAAAGAGATAATGGAGTTTGGCAAGACGGAGGACTATTGATTCACTACCCATCTCGAAGTCAGTGGGTAGGTATATTTTTAACATTCCAATCTCAATCCTTCCATACCGATGATACCAGCGGTGATAGATTAGAGGTAAATATTCCAGCATCTAAGTCCGCAATTCGGATTATTGCCGCACTGGTAAATCCACTAGATGAGACTGTAAATAAAGAGTCTGTGATGTTAATAAATTCTTCCGCAGAAAAAGTAGATATCAGCGGTTGGTCTTTAGCTGATAACCTAAAGCGAAAGCAGCCTCTTAATGGCACAATTAATCCTGGAGATGTACTGAAAGTCTCTTTGGATAAAGAAAAATTAGTGCTAGATAATTACGGTGGTATTATTACTCTGCTGGATAATAATGGACTAAAAATTGATGGTGTTTCTTATACAAAGGAACAGACCCAACAACAAGGTTGGACAATAGTCTTTTAATAACCCCAAAGAGACCTAACCCCCCTACCCCCCTTCCCTATAAGGGAAGGGGGAAATTATGGGACGCACTATGGAATTAATTTATAATATCTAAACTTAATCTTAGCCCCCCTTCCCTTGCAGGGAAGGGGGGTTGGGGGGTTAGGTTCTTTACTGAACCTGCAACACCACCAAAGTCATATCATCAGTACTCTGTGTTTCAGCACCAGTAAATCCCAGTACTTGGTCAAAGAGAAAATCTAAAATTTGTTCTGGATTAGTATAAACTCTACAAGCTTCTTGAAAACAAGCGACTAAATTTTCTTCTTCAAAGCGGTCACCATTAGGACCAAGTGCATCAGTCAAGCCATCTGTATAATAAATTATTGCATCCCCTGATTCCAATTTTACCTGAGCATCTTCATATTGACTATTAGCATCTAAACCAATAAGCATCCCCAAAGTATCTATACGGGTAACAGTTTTAGAAGAAGCGTGCCACCAAAATGGGGGATTATGGGCAGCATTACTATAAGATAATATCTTTGTTTGGGGGTCATATTCCGAATAAAACATGGTGACAAAGCGGTGGGAATTCTCCAAATCCGCATACATCACTCGATTCATATTTTGCAAGATTCGTGAAGGTGAGTGATTATGCAGCACTTCTCCCCGTAGCATTCCTCGCATCATTGTCATAATTAAACCAGCAGGAACCCCTTTACCCATTACATCACCAATAACTAAAGCCCAACGACAGTCTTTTTTGATAACTTGTGAGTCCTGTAGTAATTGTTCCTGGTCAGTAGGTATAAAGTCGTAATAATCACCACCTACACGGTTTGCCGGTTTACATCTAGCAGCAAGGGTAACACCGGGAATAGTCGGACATTGACGGGGTAAAAGCCTTCGTTGAATTTCTGCACCAATTTCTAATTCTTGGTCGAGACGTTCTTTTTTACGTAGTTCAACTTGTAATTCATCGTTTTCGATAGCAACTGCGGTTTGGTCTGCAACTAACCGAACTAATTTTTGTCGGGTTTCAGTCCAAGTGTATTCTGGGTCACGACTAAGTACATATAACCATCCCCGCTCTGTGTGTTTTACCAAAATTGCCGTACCAAAAACTTGCATATCTGGTCCGAGACAGCGATGCATTTGGTCATCCAAAACACCTGTTGCATTAGCAAGGGGAATGGTATGAGGTATCAGGGTAATTTGACTACTGGCAATTTCCAAAGCTTTACGAATATTTTTGCGCTGACGGCTATCCTGCCAGTGTAGCTGTTCTAACCTGACTTGACCGTTGGGTTTATAGAGAAACAATGCACTACCATCTGCATCTGTTACTCTAGTTGCCATTAGGGGAATTAACTCCAAAAACTGATTCAGATTATTAAAGCTCCTAAGTGCAAACCCTAGAGAACTCAGCAAATCTTGAATCTTGTTTTGTTCCCGGTGCAACCTCGCAACTAATTCTTTGAGTGCCACCACAGGGGTGACATCCCCAGGATTGCCACTATTACTATCGGTAGGTTGGGAGGGAATTTGGGACACAGGCACAAGCTTATTGCTCTCAAAGTTTAGATAAACAGTTAGTTGTCGTTTTACTTATAAATACTTTTACAAGATATCGCTAAATCATGTTTAGGCAATCTCTGTCAGTTTAGCAAGAGTATAAAGACGTAGGACACCAGTTTTAGAAGTATTTGATTTACTTCTTATTTTTATTTAGTGAATATAGAATTTTAAATTCTCTATTTCGCAACATAAGATTGCACAAATAATTTTAGATTATGTTAGATTTTTTATTCACTGGGTAGAAACACTCTTTCTGTAGGTGAATCCTTATGTAAATGTAAAATTATTTTGTCATAAATTATATCTCCTAAAACTGGTTCACTTACAAGCAGATGTTTTATCAAGAATAGCCCCTAAAGGATTTATTTGTTTCATTCGTTTATTACCAAATCATATATCTTACTAGAAAAAATATCTTGACTAAATAGTCATCAAGTTTAAACAATTAATCAATGGAAACAGAGGGTGTAACACCTAGGGGTTATAGTTATAGTCTCTTATATATTAGACCCATATCCTTTCCACAGCATTTTAGTCACATGTTATGATTGCCTTTTCTAAAAATAGAAGCAATTGACACAAAAGTTATAACAACAAGACACCACTGTTTTGAACTTCTTATTTATACCATATGTAAAAACTTCATCATATCACCTCAATTCTTTAAACTACGGGAAGAGAATAATTTTTGTTGACTGTTGACTGTTGACTGTTGACTGTTGACTGTTGACGGTTGACTGTTAAATTTGTATTCGATTTATTGTTTGGTGATTAAACTTTTGTTTTAATCGTTCTTACATAGGTATTGTAGAGACGTGATTAATCACGTCTCTACATTATTTAGAGGTTGGTAGGATAAGTTTTTGATTATTTTCATTGAAATAATAACAGAATCCCTAAATTATGCAATTTATTGATTTTAAAAGAAAAAGAAATTAAAGAGTAGGGAGTAGGGAGTGGGGAGTGGGAGGGTAATCATCACCAGTCACCAGTCACCAGTCAACCGTCAACAGTCAACCACTAAGCAAAGCTTCCACAAACTCATAGCTAGAAAATGGACGGAGGTCTTCCATTCCTTCACCAGCACCGATAAAGCGTATGGGTAAACCTAGTTGTTGTACTACACCAAGAGCAACGCCTCCTTTTGCGGTGCTATCTAGCTTGGTTAATACTACACCACTTAGCTGAGCAGCCTCGGAAAAAACCTGGGCTTGTCGCAAACCATTTTGACCTAAGGTGGCATCAAGAACCAACAGTGATTCTACTTTTGCTTTCGGGGCTTTTTTATTTATTATTCTACGGACTTTACTGAGTTCATCCATCAAATTCTTCTTATTTTGCAAGCGTCCTGCGGTATCGACTAAGAGTAATTCCGTATCTCTTGCGACAGCTGCGGCAATTGCATCAAATACGACTGCTGCTGGGTCAGTATTTTTACCAGGATTCGCGACTACTTCTACTCCGCTACGAGTACCCCACACTTTTACTTGTTCTACTGCTGCTGCACGGAATGTGTCGGCTGCACCTATTAAGCATTTATACCCAGATTTATTGGCTAAATGAGCAAGTTTGCCGATAGTGGTTGTTTTACCTGCACCATTGACTCCAACAATTAGCCAGATATTAAAATCGCCTTTTTCTGGATAAAAAGAGGTTTTTTGGGAATTTTCTAGCGGAGAATCCAACATGGAGCGAAGAATTTCTTTGAGATAAGCTATTGCTTGCTCTGGGGGGAGTGCTTCTTCTTTGAGTTTAGTTTGGAGGGATTGAATAATATAGTCAGTTGCTTCTACCCCGACATCTGCTTGCAGAAGTAATGATTCAATTTCTTCTACTCCAGCTTGGTTAAGGGGCCCTTTACCAACAATAGATTTGAGTGTGTTGAGAATTCCTCGACGGGTTTTGCTTAAACCTCGACGAAGTTTCTGCAACCAGTTAATTTCTTCAATCGAAACATCTTCTACACGTCTACCCTGTTTAGCTAAAACTTCTGTAGACCACAAAAATCCCTCATCTAATCCCTCCTCCAAATCGTCTGAGGAAATTTCTTGGGTTTCTTCTGCTTCTGTTATTGGTAAAGCTGTTGTTGATGTTGTGGGGGTAATTATTTCTGGTTCTGAGTCGGTTTCAACTACGCTCTGATTTAATTGTTCAAGTCTTGCTTGTCTTTCTGCTGCTGCTCGTTCTAAAAATGATGGAGTTGCTGAAGTTTCTGGTTCATTTACCTCTGGGGTTGCCAGTTCTGATTCTTCAGTAGCAACACTCACTTCTGACTCCGTAGATTCCACGGTTGTTTCCGCAATCGCTGGTTCAGCAGTAATGTCTAATACTTCTGACTCATTGCTTTCGGAATTCGCAGCTTCGGTATCTTCATTTACAACGGTATTTGGAAATTCTTCAACGACAGGAGTTTCTGCAACCCCTGTTTCTTGACGTTGTTGAATGTTTTTATAAGCTGCTTTCGCGTATGCTAATAAATCAACCGTAGTATCAGGTGTTGCTGCATCTGCAACTGTGGGAGCTTCGGTTGATTCAGTTTCTTGCTTTTCTTGCTTTTCTTCTTCTGGTGTAGAAGAAGACTCATCATATTTACGACGAAACCAATTAAAAGCCATTGTCTGGAAGGGGAGTGGGGAGTGGGGAGTGGGGAGTGGGGAAATTAGCAGTCAACCGTCAACCGTCAACCGTCAACAGTCAACAGTCAACCGTCAACAGTTAACATTTCGGCTTTTGCTTGTTCGCTGACTCGACGCAATACACCGTTGATAAATCGGAAACCGTCTTCTCCGCTATATCGTTTGGCTAGTTCTACGGCTTCGTTAATTGCTGGTTTTTCGTGAACGTCTAAAAATTTCATTTCTGCTACGGCAATTCTCAGCATGTCTCTGTCGATTCTTGCTAGTCTTTCTACTTGCCAGTCTACTAGAGCTGCGGATATTACTTCATCTATTGCTTGTCGATTTTCGTTGACTGTGTTGATTAGGGTAATAACGTAGTCTCTTACTTGTTTTTGGTTGGACATTGCTATCAATTCAGATAAGTCTACTGTTGCACCTAGTTGATTGATGGCTGTTTGGGTACATTCAACTGCGTCTTTGACCATTTTCCTCACGCTGTCCATGTTGACGGCACGGGTTTGGCTGGTTAATAGACGGTCGTTACTACGTTGTAATTCGGCTGTCGCGTTCGCTAGGGTTTCCTGAACTTCTTCTTTTAAGGTGCGTACTGCTTCGATTACTAATCTAGGCATTTGCTCTTCGGTGAACTGTTTGGAACTCGTGGGTAATTGGCTTAGGCTTAAAAGAGCCAATTCACGAGCTATTTGTTGGGGTGTACGTGCTTGCATGATTTTGTTAAATGTTGACTGTTGACTGTTGACTGTTGACTGATGACTGTTGACTGTTGAGTTATTTTGATTAAGGTTTTTGAATGGGTTTTTGAATGGGGTTAAGATTTTTTTAGTTCATATTTTTATATATTTGGCGATTTTAATCACCACAGCTTTAAGTCGGAAGCGATTTATAGAAGATTAAAGCTTACCACTAACTACTTGCAACCAACCACTAATTCGCAACTAGCATAGTAGTCAATCGTCAACTGTCAACTGTCAACTGTCAACTGTCAGCAGTTAACCGTCAACCATCATTTCCAGTTTGCGTTCTTTTGGTAGCGGGAGGTTGGGTAATTGCGCGTTGGATGAGACTATACCTCCAGAGACTATAATTTTAAAGGCGTCTTCGATTGACATGGACAGGTTAACTACTTCGTCTTCTGGTACTACTGTGTACCACCCTGTTGTTGGGTTGGGGGTTGTGGGAATAAAAACGCTCAGCATGGGACGAGACATTTGGGATTGGATTTCGCTACTGATGATACCTGTTACGAAGCCGATTGCCCATATTCCTCGTCGGGGATATTCTACTAGTACTACGCGACGAAATTTACTACCGGAATCTTTTAATAGGGTTTCTAGTAGTTGTTTGAGTGTTTTGTATACTTGTCCTGCTAGGGGGATTGCAGCTAATACTTGCTCTCCTGTTTCTAGTAACCAACGTCCTGCTATGTTTCTGGCCATTAAGCCGATTAAGAGGATACTTAATAAGGGAACTGCTAATCCTACAAATAAATTCAGTATTTCTACTAGGAAGGGTTGCATTCCTTGAAATGGGTTAAGCTGTTTGGGTATTTTTGTGAGAAAGTTTATTACCCATCCTGCTATGGTTATTGTTAACCAAATTGTGGTCGCTAGGGGTATGACTACCAATAATCCTGCTATCAGGTCATTTTTTAAGTCCTGTTTTAAGCGTTCACCTGCCAAGACTTTATTCTCCTTTGTTTATGGTTGGCTGTTGACTGTTTTTACTTGATGGTTAATTTTATGGTTATTTTTTACTGGGCAATTAAAAGTTTTTGATTAGCAACTATTTTGATGGTTGTCTAATCTGATAATTTGTTACTCTTCTTTACTAAAGCTATGAACTATTGTTGCAATTATTATAAAGGATAAATGACTATCTCGTCGTCGCTCTTTGGTTGCTTATGCTCTGGGATAAGAATTGTTGTTAATTAATTAATGGTTGTAAATAAAATATGGGCAGATTAAAATTCGGTGTTAAAAATACTCATTATATATAGCTCTTGACATTATAGTTTTATTATGATGCATTCGTGAGAAAAAAGACCTAACCCCCCCTCCCCCCTTCCCTAAGAGGGAAGGGGGGTAATTTTTTTCACGTGAAGCAGAGCACAATCTCTCTCCTATACTTTACGTGGTTATTATTTCTTACTCCCCCCTTCCCTTGCAGGGAAGGGGGGTAGGGGGGTTAGGTCTCTAGTATTTTTGTATCCAGTGTGGGTGTGGGCATATGTTTCATTTCCCATGCTTTAAGCAAAATTAGATACTCGTAGAATGCTTGCAATGTACACCAAGCAAAGCCAGCACGACCATCTAAGCATCCACGGAGGATGAAGTACATGTATAAAAATCTTATTAGTGGTCTGGCTGGTATCCGTAATGATAAGTCTTTGAGAGCGCGACGACGTTCAACTTCTGATTTACCTAAGAATAAAGCTCCCCAATCTACGTTTCCTTTTTCTAGTTGATGTAGGGTTTCTCTGGCTTCATCTGTGGAGTAACGGTTGTGTTTGTCAATCCAACGACTTAAACCTTTACCACTGGTGTAATGAGGATAGGTTTCTTTAAGGAAGCTGGTGGAACCGTCACAAACTTCTCTTTCTGTATGTCCGTAGTCTGTGAACCAAACTTTTCCATGACGGAATAGACGCATCTGGTAACGGGGGTACTGAGTGCTATGACGTATCCAATGATTCATGAACATTACCCGTTCTGCGACGTAATAGCCTATGTATTCGGGGTTTTTCATGACTTGTCCGCATTCCGCAAACAGTTCTGGTGTCATGCGTTCGTCTGCTTCCAGGATGTAAACCCATTCATATTTAGGGGGAATATTCTCCAACATCCAAGTACGCTGCTTACCGTGACTCTCAAAAGCATGTTGGATTACTCGCACAGGATAACGATTCGCAATTTCTATAGTGCGATCGCTGCTGCATGAATCGACAACAATGATGTCGTCGGAGAGCATTGCGGACTCGATACAAGGAGCAATGTCCAATTCTTCGTTATAAGTAAGTATATAGATAGAAAACATAATAATTGGTAATGGGTAATGGGTAATGGGTAATGGGTGGTGGGTGATGGGTAATAGATGATGGGTAATGGGTGATGGGTGTTAGGCAATTACCAATTCCCAATTACCAATCCCCAATTACCAATTACCAATTACCAATTACCAATTCCCAATTACCAATTCCCAATTAACGTGCAGGTGCTTTACGTGATGAACTTGAGACTCCGGAACCGAAGCTTCTTAAACCTGTCCAGCCGATGATACTGTAACCGATGGCTAACAGCAAGCTGCTGATACCAATCCGTAGTCCAGATTTACTAGCTTGTTGTCTCGCTTGGTTTTGTGCGTCTTCTTTTTGTTGAACGATTTGCGAGAGACGTTGATTTGCTATTTGCTGAGGGTCGCTTTGTTGAGCAATAAATTTTTCTAGTTCTGCTGGGTTCGCTTTGAACTTTTTGAGTAATTCTTTTTGTGCTGGGGGAACCTGAGGATTTTCTAAAGCTTGTTTATATTTCTGGTCGTCTTTGAGCAAATCAGAAAACTGAGCTTTGACCAAATTTCTTTGCTTCTCTAATTCAGCTTTTGCAGCATCTGTACTAAGTTGCGCTTGCAATTGTTGTAATTGAGTTTTTACACCAGCTTCTGCTTGGTCTGCGCTTCTGCCAATCTCAGCTACCCGTTGTTCGCTGACTTTAAGTACGTTGTTGACGTGTAAAGGGAAAATTAATAAAAACATTATCCCTAAGACAGTAGAAAGTACCAGTGCTGGAAATCTAATATCTATAGGTGAGCTTTTGCCTTCGTCGGGGTCAACTCCGTAACCAGCCATTAGCAAACCCAAACCTACCATCGGTACGATTCCTCGGTCAACTAAAGCCGTTGCTAATTCAATCAACCAAGTTTGGTCTGTTGGTCTAAAGGGAAACAACAGAAGCACAAAGTCAACGAAAAAGGACAAAATTAAGACAATCCCAGCTATTTTAAGGGTACGGGAAGCATTTGCGGAATCAAAAGGGTTGCTCATATGGTTTTCTGTTGCTTGTTGTTTTGTCTACGTAAGTGTAAGTGTGATTGTCCTAATTTAAAGTTACTGGAATATTCTTCCCATTACCTTACCAATTCTTTACAACCTATTGGCCGATTCAGATGGTATACTTATGTTCTAGTTCATTAAGTTTTAAATTACACCACGTTAGCACCGGATGTTCTGACTGTCTTCAGAAAAAACTCGGTATTGTCACAAGATGTAAGATTTTTGTCTTTGGGCTTTAGACCTTTGGCTTAACTAAGAACTTATTTATTAAGAATTTGTTCCCAAACGTACAAATCTTCTGGACGGTCTACATCTGCCAAAATGGGTAAATATTCTACTGAAAGATTAAGTTTTTGAGCTATATCTATTGTTTGCTGCAAGACTTGCTCGGTTCCCCAGTTGATGTTGTGGAATAATTCATCGGTATTTCGCTGCAAACCTATTAGATAATAACCTCCGTCTATTGCGGGTCCGACTACTAAGTCATGGGTTTTTAAGTGCTGGAAGGCTGTTGCTAAAATTTCTGTGTTGACTCCGGGACAGTCGCTACCAATGGTTATTACCTGCTCTGCTCCTTGGTTAAATGCTTCAAGGAAAGAATTCGCCATTTTTTGCCCTAGGTCTCCCTCCCCCTGATGTTGATAAAGTAGTTGGCTGTTGAAGTTTTTTGATAACCATTTTTTCATTAGTTGCAAGTTGCCACCCGCAAATCTCACTTCTATGGTTACGGGAAATAATTGTAGTAATTTCTGTGCTTGCATGAGTGTATATTCGGTCATTTTTTGTTGGAGGTCGGCTGCTTCTTTTTCTCCTAGGAAAGGGATGAGGCGGGTTTTGGTTTTTCCTGGTTCGGGGTAGCGTGTGTATATTATTAGATGCTGGGGTGAGGTTTTTACTGTGTTGGACATGTGGGGTTTTGAGGTTGGTTATATGTTGCTAATGATTGCAAAAAAAGAACCCCAGCCCTAACTCCAGCAAAAAGAACCCCACCCCCAACCCCCTCCCCGCGCGCGGGGAGGGGGCTACGAAAATAGCCCCTTCTTTCCTCTGTCATTGCGAGGAGGAACGACGAAGCAATCTCCTCATCTAATGAAAATTTAAACGATTCCAAGTGCGTCTTTTGCATCCGAGATTGTTATTACAAGCGTCATGGGAGCAACGGGAGAAGGAATAAAACCGCACTTCTGATAGAATTGCTTAGCTTCCTCGGAAATGGCATGGACGAGGATTGCTCTGATACCCGCGATTGTTGCAGCTTGGATAGTACGAAGGATAGCATCACGCACTAAGGCATATCCAATACCTTGACCCTGCCAATTTATATCTACTGCCAACCGTCCAATGACCATGACGGGAATAGGGTCTGGCATATTTCGACGGACTTTACCGGGGGCGATTGCGTTGACTAAACTACCGTTTGCCAGACAATAATAGGCGATAACTTTTTCCTCTACAGTCACCACATAGGTTCTGGATGCACCACTGTCTTCGTTTTTAAGGGCACGTTTTTTTAACCAATCGTCCAGTTCGGAATTCCCAGAATCGAAATCTTGCGATTGATGCGTTGGATTAAGCGGCTCAGGAACCTGAATTAGTTGTTCTTGTTTGCCCATGATGCCTACTCCCACGGCGCTTTGGTGGTTAGCATTTTACGGAGGGCTTCATTCGCAGAAGGTGGTGCATCCAACAGTTCCATAAATTGCTGAAACTTTTCATCATCCAGTATAAAAAGACGACGGTCTAGCAAAACCCCTTCTGCTTCTCGACATGCAGCTTCCAACATGAAGTCGGAACGGTTTTTGCCTAAAGCTTCTGCTGCGCTGTCTATTAAATCTCGTTGTCTTTGGTGAGCTCTGATGTTTATGGTGACATCACGATTCTGATGGCTGGAGGCTTCTTTATTGGACTGCATAAATTATTTTTCCCTATTGTCTCTACAATCATTGTACAAAATTTGTGTATACAACATCAACACAAATAATTTTCATAGACCTCTCAAAGATTGCGTGGTGCTAGTAGCAATACCTGTCGTTTTCGTTGGCTTTGGCTTGCTCTTTTCCCGTCCGCATTGCACCAATTATTGTGGAAACATAGACGCAGCGTTTGGCTTGGCCTGTGTAGCCGTTGAAGAAGGTTATTTGCCCGAGTGCATTTATATTTCTACAATCGTCGTCTCCAACTTCTTTAATGGGACAACCTTGGTAGTTAAATAGTATTCGCCATCTTTGACCATTAGGGTCTTTCCTAAAGGTTGTTTCAAAGTCGCCTTTGTTATTCTTAGTTGTGTCAATACTTATGTTTGGATGGAAATTTTGCCATAAGCTGTCATTATTTTTGATTGTATCGGGAAGAAATTTTCCGGCTTCTGCTGGGTGAGTTGTCCATTGAATGTTACCTTTGCGTTCGCGGAAGGTTACTTGCCATGTGATTTTTTGCTTTGTGGCTTGGCTTTGGGCTTGACGCATGGCTAGGTAAGCTTGGTTCTGAGCTATATTGAGACGGCGAAGTTCTACGAAAGATACCCAGCTAGGTACGATGATTGCTGCTAAGATTCCAATTAGAATGGCAACAATTAAGACTTCAAACAGTGTAAATCCACTGCTAGAAGAATCTTTAGTAATAGGTTTGTGCATGAATTTTCAACGGGTATGTGCATCTGATGATTTCCCTTTGGTAAATGCACCGATTTTTACCTCTGGTAGTTGCACCCGTTGATTTTTCAATTTGCCTATTTTGAGAATTTATTTGCTGTTTGATTCGTTAATATTTGGTTTTGCATCCTGATAAATGCTTTGCACCCTGAATAATGAAATATATAAAGTGTTATTCCTCATCTGTCATTGCGTTCACAAAGTGTTCCCTCTTAGGGAATGGAGGAAGGACGAAGCAACCTCCTCATCTGTTATTAGAGAAGGAACAACGAAGCAATCTTACGACGACTCGAAAGCTGGAAAGAAAGCCAGGGAATAAATTCCCTGTCTAAAAGCTCAAGTCCATTGAAATGGACTAAATAACTTTTGTTATTTAATTGCGGTAAGTATTGCTCCACTATGAATCGACTAATGGTACGCAATTATTTCCAGAAAGCCAGGGAATAAATTCCCTGTCTAAAAGCTCAAGCCCATTGAAATGGACTAAATAACTTTTGTTATTTAATTGCGGTAAGTATTGCTCCACTATGAATCGACTAATGGTACGCAATTATTTCCAGTCCTCTTTAGAGGACTTCTGCTTTCAGACAGGGAATTTATTCCCCGGCTTTCTTTGTGGCTTTGTGGCTTTTTTTCTTTTGGCTTTCTGGCTTTCTTTCTGACTGAGATTTGGCTAGCGTATGTTTAGTATTTGGCTACTTGTGACAATTAATAATTTTGCAACAATTTAGCCTTTCTACTAGCAAAAAATACAGCAGAAAAATCACCACCAAGAATCAAAACAATAGCAATCTTCAATATTGAAATTAGTATTTATTTTCTTTGTTGGAAGCGACTAGATTCATAATTAATATATTTACACAAAAAGAATAATCCGGCAAGAGATTTTTGGTGATTAATAGGATTTTATAAAGATTTTCTGGTCGAATGTTTAGAAATGTTTGTTAAGCTGTTTACTTTGAAATATTGTAGGAAATTATCACTGTGAAGCTGCTCTAAATTTAAGTTGTATATCTGGGCTTATATCTGGGCCTATATTTGGGATTATATTTGGGATTATATTTGGGATTATATTTGGGATTATATCTGGGCTTATATCTGGACTTATATCTGGACTTATATCTGGGCTTATATCTGGGCTTATATCTGGGCTTATATCTGGGCTTATGTCTGTACTTGTATCTGGGCTTATGTCTGTACTTGTATCTGGGCGGGCAGGGATGCCCACCCCACAAGAGATGTAGAATTAGTCTAGGAATAAAAAAATGTAAAATAATTAGCAATTAACCATTTTGTAACTGTTTAGCTTTTCCTCTGATGCTCCTTAAGAATGCAAAAGAAAAATCTCCTCCAAAAATAAGTATGAGGATAATCTTAAAAAAAAGCGTTAGCATAAAATTAAGACGAACGGAACCTTCATAATTATTAATAAAATATTTCCATAAAAATTTTGCCGCAGTAAAAGCTTTTTGCCGATTAAAAGGTTTTTGGAGAGCTTTGCAGGTAAGATATTTATAGAGATTAGCCAGACTCTGTTTCCGGAGATTGACTACAGAACTTGCTCTTAATTGTAAAGCCTTCTCAATCACATACAAGCAAGTTTTCTCTTGTCTAACTAAATTAGTAGATAGTGAATTACCACTGACACGATATAATATTTGAGCTTTAGGAACAGCCATAAAATGATGTTTAGCAGCTAACCGTAAATACATATCCCAATCTTGGCTAGCAGGTAAATCTTTATCAAATCCACCTAACTCTAAAATAGCTGTTTTACGGATTAAAGGATTTGAGCCATTCTCTAAAAAATTGGCTATGATTAACTTTTCGTAAACATCGCCATTAAACGTTGAATGTCTACCTGAAAGTATAAACTTATCGTTTTCATCAATATAATTAGTCCAACTGTAAGCGACTGCAACTTGAGGATTTTCTTGCAAAAGCTGTAATTGTAGCTCCAGTTTATCGGGTGTCCACAGGTCATCTGCATCGAGAAAACTGACAAATTCCCCTATTGCTAGGTCTAAACCGCGATTCCGACTGATGTTTCCACCTGCGTTTGGATAGGAAAAGACTTTAATTCTTTCGTCTTGAAAAGAAGAGATAATCTCTAAGGTTGAGTCGGATGAACCATCATTGATAACAATTAGCTCCCAATCATCAAATGTTTGCTTGAGAACCGATGTTATAGTTTTAGCGATTGTATTTTCACTGTTGTAAGCTGGTATGATAACAGAGATTTTAGGCACATTTTTTATTTTTAAAGTACATTAGTAGTCTTCCCAAAACTTCTACGAATATAACATTTTAATGCATAAAATGGGCTTATCATACTGCTTAAATAAAACTCCATTTCAAACAGTGCGATTAAATCTGTTTTTAACTCTCCTCTATATTTAATTAAATGATGTAAGACTCGACGTAAGTTACCTAAAAATGTTCGGTAAAATATTAGCGGTTTTTGCCATTTTTTAGCTGTTATTAATCGTAGTTGGCAAATAGGCAAACCACATCCACGAGCAAGAGAAATTAAATAATCTTTTTCCAATCGCCAACTTGGTATTTGATGGTAGGTATGCATTTCGGGGTTATACCAAATTTCCCAACCTGCTTCATTTATATAAAGGAAAGGTTCATAATCATCACCTTGAACCATTATTCCAGGTAGTTTACCACTAAGAGTTGGTCTAGATGGAACATTCTCATCCCATGCTTTTTTACGAACAGTAAAGGCTGCACCAGGGGGAAGTCTTAGATTATTTGCATCAAACAAAAAAGGTTTGTCCCCATGTTCTCGGATTGCCATAAAAGCTTGAATTTGCTTAAAATTTGCAGGTGGTTCTACTTCGTAATCTCCATGGATTTGACCGCTCCAAACACCAGCTTGGGGATATTTTTCAGCGAATTTATAAGCTTGGATGACCCAATCTGAAGCAGGTAAGTTATCATCATCTAAAAATGCTATAAGCTCACCTTTTGCTTCTTTGACTGCTCTCAATCTTGCAAACGCGGCTCCTTGCTCTTTTTCTAAACAGTACCTTAATGGAAAATTATGATTCCAGTTAGCTTGGTAGTTACTAATTATCTCGGCTGTATTATCTTTACTATTATTATCAACAATAATAATTTCACCTTTAATATTTTTTAATCCTATTTGCTGAATTAGCTTTTCTAATAATATAGGTAAATTCTTTGCGCCATTATATGTGGGAATTGCCACAGATATATCTATACTTTCATTCGGTAGTTCAATCATTCTTTAATCCTTTTTTTAAATATCCATTCTTCCACAGGTAAAAAGGACTAATTAAGCTGCTGACAAAAAGTTCCATCTCACAAGCAGCGACTAAATCTGTTTTGACTTTCGTTCGGTATTTAAGTAAATGTAGAAAAATCTTACGCAGGTCGTTAATTGCGTAACCGATAAAAGCTACTGGTCTAGTCCAAGGTTTTAGATTTACCATGCGCGTGACAAAACGACTTAAGCCAATACCTCGAAAAAAGGGTAGAAGATAATCACTTTTTAATCGCCATTGTGGTATCTGGTGATAGATTTCCATTTCTGGGTTGTACCAAATTTCCCATCCTGCTTTTTGGATGTAAGACAGCATTTCTAGGTCTTCGCTGGTGAGCATGTTACTAGCGGTTCTTCCTGTTAGTATCGTTTGGCTTGGTAAACTTTCTACCCAAGCTTGTTTGCGAATAACTAGTCCTGCTGAGGGTGGTAGTAATTTTTTGTGGGGTTCGTATAGTAATGGTAAATTTCCCCGCTCGGTGATTGCTAAAAATGGAGCTATTCGCTGGAAGTTTTCTGGTGGTTGAACTTCCCATTCGGGATGAATCTGACTACCGTAAGCACCAGCTTGGGGATATTTTTTTCCAAAATTATATGCGGTAGCTACCCAATTTGGTGTTGGGTAGTTATCATCATCCAGAAAACCAATAAATTCACCTTTGGCTTCTGCTATCGCTCTTTTTCTGGCGTATGCTGCCCCCTGTTGGGGTTCAAAGCAATACTTTAGGGGAAAAGGAGATTGCCAAGAAGCTTGGTAAGATTTAACAACATCAGCGGTATTGTCGGTACTATTATTGTCTATAACGATAATTTCCCAAGAAATATGCTCGGTGTTAATCTGATTTTGTAATCGTTCTAATAGTTCCGGTAAACGATGTTCGCCGTTATATGTTGGTATTGCTACGCTAAAGTCAAACTCATCGGTCATTGTACAATATAAAAAAACTCCCACAGTGAGTCTATTTTCGACTTCAGCTACGGTTTTGGAGTTCAGTTTTTTTACTGATTTTTTAATTATTTTTTGACTGGAGGTTTTATTTTCTTAGTTACATTCGCCATCCTTTGCAGTTCGTATACCACCAATCAGAGTATCGATGATAACGCATCGCTTGAGAGAACTAGGCTGTGTTGGATTTGCCCCTCCAGGTACGCTTACCATAAATTTAAAACCTGTATCTGAGTTGTTTCCATCAGTTTTAGACGCCAAAATACCCATGTAATCGAAAGTAATTTTTCTTTGAGTAGTTAAATTTGTGAAAGAAACATTAGGAGCAATACCGTTAATCGGAGGACTAAGGAGAGTATTTCTTCTGTTATTCGTGCCATCAATATCGGCAATATTTGTACCGAATACGATTTGTTTTGCTTCTACTCCAACATCCCCACCCAAAGGTTGCCATCGAGGAACTGCGCTATTGGGGTGAATAGCAATCTCAGGTATTTGGGTATTAACTCTAAAACTTACACTGTAGTCGCGTTTATTCTTTTTAGCTTCTCGCTGAGCTTCCTGTATTGCAGCCAAAACAGCATCGTTAGCTTTATTTACTCGCTGTCTATTAACAAATGCGAGCCAACTAGGAGCAGCAATTGTTGCTAAAACTCCTACGATTACGACTATTACAATTAATTCTATTAAAGTAAATCCTTTATCTTTATGAATATTTTTATACGTATTTGCATTCTTTAGCCACATTCTTTTGGTAAAATTAGCTGTCACGGTATTTATATTTTTATTTAATCTCAAAAAATTTGTATTAATCATATTTTTATTCAATTATTTAACTAAAAAATGCTATGAATTAATATTTTATAAAAAAGTGGAGTCAATACAATATTGCTCTTATTTTATAAGATTATCTATCGAAATATAAATTTTATTTGCTAAACAAAAAACTACGACCTTGTACTCTCATATTGACTGTAGGAAAAAAGGCAGAATCACCAGGATTACGAGCAACGCTAATATTATTATTGTTGTTGAGACGAACGTAAGCGTTTCCTCTTATGAAAACTTGTGCTGATACTTCATTCGCATTCACACAAGCAAAGAAACCACTGGCGCTGTTTCCTACTAATTGACCTCCGCTTGGGCAAGTAAAGCTACTGGTACTTGCACTTGGATTTACGCTAATAAAATCAACTAAAGTCTCCACACGTTGGTCGTAAGGAGTAGTTGCAGCTACCCATCGATTCATCCTTTCTTTAAGAGAATTAGCAGTCACTGTCAAATCTAGTGGAGGAGGTGCAAATCCAGCTTGGTTTGTATTTGCTCTGTTGTTTGCATTAGCAGAAATCACTTGACCTCTAACTTGAAACCTGCCAATCCGTGCAGAAGGTGACCAGTTACGGTTAAAACTATTTCCTGGAGGATTATTAATTAGGTAATATGCAACCAATGAATAAGCAAAACCATCATCTGTTTGGTTGGGTTGTGTTTCGGTGCTAGAATTTATTCCCACACTATTAGGTATAAACTCTCGCTTCCAAAAAACTAGTACTGGTTGACAATTTGCTTCATTGCTACTGTTACAGTTGGCGGCGCTTTGTTTTTTGGGTGGTATCTGGTTTTTAATTCCTGATAAGGAAGCGTCAGCATTTGGGTCCCTTGTCAGACCATCAGCATCATATATGTAAACTGCTTGTTGTAAGTCACGAGCAATAAAATCAAGAGCTGTTTGAATCTCTTGCTCTGTTGTTGACTTAGCTTGCTCTTTACGGTCAGTGCTTAAAACATCAACCATAAATCCTAACAGTGGAGTAATAATTAACACTGCCATTAACATTGCTACCAGCAATTCAATCAGGGTAAAACCACTATTTTTTTGGTTTTTCCTAAAGCCTTTGAAGTGGCAACTGATGATAAATTTTAGTCGATTATTCATCGTGCGTTCCCTTTTTTATTCACAGAAATTTAAAATTAAAGTTTTAATTATTGCTACAACCATTATCTAAATTATTCGCTTGAGTCTGATTTGGGCTAGCTCCTTTAAGGCGAGCACAAAGTTCACTGTAGCTGGGCACGGTATCATTAATGTCTGCAGTCATTTCTACTAAGGGCGCTCTTCGTTCTCCCATACCTCCAACGACACCTCCTTGGGTAGCTTTGGTGTTTTGTCCGGAGTTAGCATTACTAGTGCGAGGATTGTTGCTATTGGTAAAAAGAGTTGTGCTTGTTCTAAAAGCATCTGCTCTATAAACTCTTATACCTAAGCTGTATCCATTGCTTGCGGTGGCAGTCGCGTTACGGTTATATCGAAAAGCTTGAACAATCATATCAGTCACACTTCCCATATCACATCTACCGTTACCATCGAAATCAACACAATACAAAGATGTTCCACTGGGAGCACTACAGTAAGAATTGGCACTACAAGTTAACTCTCCTGTTGTAGTTGGAGCCGGAAAAGCTGAAATACTAGTTGTAGCAATACTTGTTGGCTCTGTAATTGTTTTTGACCTGACCCCATCAATGTAAGCTCTGGCTGCTTGGGTTGCTAATTCTATCCTCCGGGATTGAACGCGGGTTGCCACTGATAAGCTTAAGACCGGGGCGATCGCCGCAAGCAAAATAGAAACTACAACAATCGCCATCAAAGATTCAATAATTGTGAAACCCCTTTCTCCTTTGGTATGACCGAGGTAAGAACCTATTATTTTCCTGAATTGACTATTCTGTATTCTTTTTTTGCTAACTTGCTTTTCTATCATGGCAATTTACCCGTTATTCAAACCCGATTTATTGTCATTTGGTTAGTCATTTGGTATTGTAGGACAGCCTTGGCGATATTCACCAGCAGTAATTGCAGGGCTGTAAGTTACTGTAGCTCCAACAGAAGCTGGTATTGCTGTACGATTATCAGCTTTAGCAGAACATGTTAAGGCTTTCACCCAAGGGTCATCCCGACCTATTTCTCTAAAGAATTCATTCGGGCGACCTGTAGAAGGTAAGGTAAATCTCTGAGCAAATAAGTCTGGTTGCTCTGACAATAGCCCGACATCAAAACCCCAGCGACGACCAGGCGCTCTGTAGAAGGATGAAGTACCACCAGCAGCATTTATTGGATAAACATCTAATACGTAGTCAAAAACACTGAGGTTATTAGTAATGGTAGCAGTATTGACCCCTGCATTGCCTCTTGCGACAGGTGCTAAAGGAGCGGTTGCAAAAGTACTCCTAATAAATTGAATAAAACTGCCACTGATTTTGGTTTCTATTCCCGTCCAGTCTTCCAAGAAGCGTGCAAAGTTCTGTAAACCTGCTGAAGTTTCCTCTGGTCTACTGGGGCTAATTCCTGCTACGAAAGTGATATTGAAAGTGGTATTAGCGTTCGCTTGTTTAAGCCATCGTTGATAGAATTCATTCTGTAGCTGGTTGGCTCCGTCAGTTCTGAAAGTATTGCCTGGATTGTTTTTGGCATCATGAATTTGTAATACAGGAACCAATATTGGTTGTGCATCTAGATCAGGGCTGCCGTTACCATCAGCATCAACAGGAGAATAATAAAACAGAGGCAAGTTGTTTTGGTAACTTGCAGTTCCATTTGGAGTACTGGGAGTACTGTTACTAGTTCTAAACCAAAGACCAGGGGCTGTGTTAAACGTTCTTCCATAATTAGTCCCTTCCGTAGTACCTCCATAAGTACAACCATTCTGCAAAAATTCAGCAGCAGTCCCAGGAGTATTCGGAGGAAGAGGGGTAGGGAATGTATAGGCAGTAAGGCGTAACCCGCAACCTACTCCTAAAGGTTGGTAATTACTAGTACCAGCCGCAGCAACCAATTGGTTTATGTTGTTACGTGCAAAAGCTACACGTCGGGGAAAACGCAAGTCAGCTGCATCAGGTAGATTTATACTTCCTGTATCACCTGCACCTAGTCGTTGTCTAATAGTTTTATTATTTGTTCCATATGCTGTATTCCAGTTATTAGATAAATTGCCACTAATAGTTGCAAAATTTGGGGAGGCAGCCATTGCTAACCCTAGTCTATTTGCCTTAACTTCCCTTTCGGTATCGCTCGCGTTTACTAAACCATCACCATTTGCATCAAAAGTAACTATCTCATTCAGGTTTCCATTTCCATTAACATCAAACCCAACCACCCAGTCTCCAGGTTGACAATCAGAAACCGACTCTCTACGGCAAATTTCCATTACATATAGTGGAGTGTTAGCTGCTCGGCGCTGGATTGGTGTCACCCCATTGAGTGTATAGGAACCTAAAGCATTAGGGCCTGTAGCTGTATTTCTTGGATTAATTACGCTGGAGATTGGAGTTGTACCGTTAATTGTTGTTGTATCCCACCAACTAGCATTTGTAACAAAGCCATTTTCTAAAAAGCCATTTCTTAACCTTTGTGTTGTTATCGGGTCTAAGTTTAAAGCGGCGCTTCCGGTGTTACTAGCATTAATGTAAGTAGGATTGTAGTTAGCACGAATTGCGATACCTGTATTATTGTTCAGGTCAAAGTCGCCTTGATTACGGAAACCATCCACAAAATTACCAGATAGAAGCGTTATCGAATCGGCAATAATTGTTGCAGGCCGCCAATAGTCACCTGGATCAGTCCTCGAACAACCCGATCTTCCTGGACGACAAGCAAAATTAGAGTTGGGACTAGTGCGCTCGTAAAAACCTGTACCTGTGGCTTCTGTTTGTGTAAATTCTTCAATTTCTGTTGAGGTAGTCGTATTTGTGCGGTGTAAGTTGAAGTTACCACGAACATAGGCTGGTAAATCTGATACTAAAATTAAACCTTTTTCTCTAGGATTGTAAGCATTACTATTAGTGCCTGGTTTTCTAGCTAATGTTTCACCATTGGTAAGACGGATGCCAGTAGGACGGCGGGTGGGGTCTGCCTGAAAATCTGTTGGGCTGAGTAACTGTGATTCTGATGTTGAGTTGCTTGCATCTCTCAATCCATCGTCGCGGGTGGCAAAAATAATACCACTATTAGGTAATAAGTACTCACCAGTACCAATATCTGTATTGGCTAAGCTACCTAAATGGATGTCCGTGACCCGTACTTCTGATGGCTGGCGCTGTTCTAGGTCAACGTTGTATTGTAATCCTGTATCTTGATAGTGTGATGTTGATGTGTTTAATGTGGCAATCTGTTTGACTTCTCTCGCATCTAGGAAAGATGATTCTTTGATAGCACCATGAGCAGGTTGACCTGTTGGAGTGGCAACAAAAGAGGTTAATGTACCATCAGCTTCATCATTTAAAATAGCGATTGAGCAAAGCGCTGTATCAATTGCCGAATAATCTGCAAGCTCCAAGTCAACACCAGCACCAGTAACTGCGTTATTAGCACCTATTTTGGCTAGCGCGTCTCTCAAGGGTTGATTTACAACACGTCCATTGGGAAATACTAACCTTGCTTGTCGTTCCAGAAGAGCTTTGCTGGCAGCAAAAGAACTTCTTCCTGGGAAATTGTACACTATACCGTTGTTAGACCTTCCATCGGCAAGACCAGCTTCTAGATTTGTTGCTGCATTGACTGGCAGACCATTTCTATTTCTGGCGGAATTATTATCCGTAGGGTCATAATAGCTACTCACGCAAGCAATAGGCTGTTGGTCAGTACCAGCTGCAATTGTCTTAGAACTTGTCTGGTAATGATAAACTGCTGTTGCCCGCATCAGTAAATCGCCTCTTGTATTTGTCTGAGTTGTTGTGCGGCTTGACATGGGCATAGTGTCAGGCCAAACAACTATATTTGGTTGAGCATTAAACAAAGGAGGAGCAGTCACCCCACTACCCAAAGCAGGATTGTTAGTTAATAAAGCAGGGAAAGGGTTTGTGCTGGCGTTATAAGTAGGATTGCGGGGATAATTAGGAGTATCAGCAGCAACGTCGTCATCGCGGTAGATACCAGCACCAGTAACAATTCTGACCCCACCCACGCTATCCAATGTATTTATAGGAGTTTCTGCTGCTTTTTCTTCCCAAAAGCCGTTACGTCTAGATAAACCTAAGTCTGCTAGGGGTTGTATTTGAGTTTGTCGCCATCTTGCTCCAGCACCTCTAGGTGCATTCCAATTAGCACCAGCCATTGTTTGTTTGTCTTCTGCTCTTGCATCTGAGCCATCTGCTTTTTGCCATATCGCAGGTAAGTTATTACCCACTAAAATTCTATCGCCCAGAAGTGATTGAATACCCAATTTTTTCTGTTCAACCGGGTCTGTAGCTTCTAATTGAGTCCTGTTTAATTGTAATGATGTTGCTGTCAATTGGTTACTAGCGTTAACTGGTTCTCTCCAAGCAGCCTGCGGTTTTAAGTTCGCAGTGATATTTACATACCCAGTTAATGCTCCTGCTCCTGAAGCATCTGCTACTTCAGCAAAGGGAACTCGTCTCGTGCGATTCTTTAGATAAAGCTCTATTTCATTTGCAAGAACTTGTCTAGCAATAGTAATAGCATCAGTATCTTTAACTTTATCTTCAACATTCCTTTTTATATCATCTGGATAGGAAAAAGCTTTTACAGCGGCTTTTAATTGCTTACCATTTGTGAAGGATGGGTCATTACAGGATGTACATAAATTTAAAGCATCAGCCTTCATCCTGGCGATACGTTCGTTAAATGCTGCGTCATTAAATCCTATTTGGGAACCACCTAGACTGTCTACAGATTTGTTTGTGCCCTTAATCTCACTTGTGGTTATGGTTTTTTTGAAACCCTTATAAAGGTCTACCGTTACTGCTTTTTGATCAGTAGTCTGACCTACGCTACCATTTCCAACGTTTCCTCCAACAACAATTTGTCCGTTCTCCTGATTGTAAAAGCAGGAATTTATACTACTAACTTGTCGAAGTGTTATGTTTGCCTCTGGATTTCTTGCGTCTGGATCTCCCCCAACTAGCAAATTACTATTCGTATGAATTCTTCCGTTTAATGCTAGGGGAGCACCAGGTGTAATTTCTAAATCGTTTTCAAACCATACGGCGTTGTTTGGCAAAGGAATACGATTTCTATCTTGTTGAAGTTCTAATGCAACAAATCCTTTGCCTCCCTCATGCTTCTTATATCGCGTGCGCTCGCTAGCTGGTAATTGATTTATATCACTTTCGCTAATTGGCACGTTGACAGCATATACAAAAAAGCTTTTACCTAAATTACCGGATTGCAACCTATACCAACTGGAATTACCTACCAAAGTAGAGAAACCTGTAGCACTAGCACACTGTTGGTTAGTAGAGCTAATGTCCATCGGTGGAGTTCTAGCATCTAAAGGGCTTCTTTCTCGTGTAAAATTACCAGCTGCATTTCTACCAGGGGAACGAAAGTTGATGGAGTATAAAGTAAAGGTATCAAATTTGCCATCATTATCTGTATCAACGGGAAATTTCCAAGCAGTTTTTGATGTTTCGTCTTCCTCTAAGTTTGTAGTATTCTGCTGAATTCCCGCTGTACCATTAATCTCAACAGCTAACTTCAAACGAGTTTCATCACCCAGTCGGTACTGGTCTTTTTTCAAAGCATCGTATAAAGCATTATCAGAAGGAGTTCCCCGTGGCAATGTCGAGTCTTCAAACAAAGCATCTAATTTTGCCCTAGCACGGTCAATTGCAGGAGCGGTTGCATTTAATACAGCCTCATTTACCCGCACATTACTTGCATTTTTAGACCGCTCAAAAGAGCGAAATAAAATTGCTGTTGTCAAGAGTACAACTACCAATGCGACCATAGCCACGGTAGGCAATACGAAACCAGCATTAACCGATTTTGGCTTTCTCCAAGCAACAATAAAACTGCGAAGTAGCCATATTATTTGTTTTTTGATAGCGGATGGAGAGAATTTTCTAATTAGTCGATAAAAATTTTGTTTTGGTTTGACTGACTTGCGATTGCGAGACATAACTGCTTCCCTGTCGAGTCGATAAATGTAATTTTTAATTTTTATTAGTATTGACAAATACGCCTGTGAGACTATTTCACACGCGAGTGCAGTCATTTTTATTAAACAGCTTTGTGCCGCTTTAAGAACAGCGATAAAGCTGCTTAAATAAAACAAAGTAGTTTGTTTTTCTGTTATATCACGCTAAATTTTTAATGATGTTTCCGGTTGTTATAGAAATTATTTGAATTACTTAATTTATAACCGAAAATAAATGCTAAATTCATAACTTTACCTTAAATTTGTGAAACAGACTTATGTTTAAAGCAACTTCATGAAGCTCGTTATTATCCGAGCTAACTTATACTACCCACCTCGGAAGCAAAACATATCACTTGCTGTAAAAATTCTTGCAACGGATGCTGAATGGATGTAACGGATGGGCTAATAGCGGTTCTGAGTTGAGCGAGGTATAGAGAAAAAAGATGAAACTCTTTCTTGTGGGGTGGGCATCCTTGCCCGCCCAGGTGTATTTAACCAAAACAGAAATCCTAGCGTATTTAACCAAAACGGGAATCGCCATATTTGTGAAGTACTGCATCCAAAAAGCGGTTATCCCAAAAAAAGCGATTGTCCCCAAAAACAAGTGATTATCTCAAAAAAAAGCGAGCAAGATGCTCGCACTACCAAAATAAAATACGGACACTTACGGCAACCAATCATCCGTTACATCCGTTAAGCATCCGTTGCAAAATTCGTTACCTAAAACAAATTCAGGTTAATACCAGCTTCCTTAGCCATAGCATCCAACCCCTTAAGTTCCAGAGTCTTAATAGCCTTAGTAGAAAGCTTCAACTTCACCCAGCGATTACCCTGAGGCCACCAAACACGCTTAACTTGCAGGTTAACGTGCTGCAAGCGCTTGGTACGACGGTGAGAGTGGGAAATCGAAAAACCATTATTGGCAACTTTGCCAGTTAATTGACATTTACGAGACATTATCAGATTCTCCGACTTTCTTTAAATATAAACACAATCCTCTATTGTACATAGGCTACAGCAAAATTGAGGCAATTTACCTCAAACACCAGTAGAGACGCGATTAATCGCGTCTCTACATTTTTTCTGAAGTTTAGCCTAGAAATAAATTTCACAGCGAGAAGCTTAAACCCGTTAAAACGGGTTGTAATCGAAACATAACAAAGGTTTTAGTCCGTTGAAACGGACTTGAGCTTTTAGCCGGAACTTTAGTTCACGGATTTTCCATAAATCAGCGTCTCCACATCTTTTCTGAAAACGCCGATTTTATTCTTAAACTTCTAAGCGTCCGACTGTGCAGCAAGTCGAACAGCTTCCACATCAACCTTGAACTGTTGGGCAATCTCCTCCAAGCTCATCCCTGCTTTTAGTAACAAGGGTACAGCAACTCTCAACATTTCAGCCCTCTGTTCTTCTCGACCCTCAACTCGACCCTCAACTTTACCCTCAGCTTTCGCTTCCTGATAAACTCTTGTTTCTTCTAAACTGCTTCCTAGCATAGCTTCCACTTCCTCTCTACTCAACTAAGAAAACTTATAAACTGCAATTGTAGTCGTATCTAGTAGCAACTTAACGTAGTGAATTATGGTAAAACGTAATAAATCTGTCCAAAGCTGTTAGTTAGCTGATATTAACTACTATTTCTGAAAAATTTCAAATAATAACTAGTATCTTGGTTTTACATAATTGTTACAATATGACTTAACAGGTAATTATTTAAGTTATAATAACTGTAATATAATGGTGCTTTTACTAATGCTCAAAAAGAAAAAAGGCTTCAACATTGTCACTAAATCTGCTAAGTGTAAATTAATACGTACTGGGCTTGATTTGCTTGAGACAAAAACAGCCTTTAATTCTGTTGTTGCTTTTTACTTTGCATTAGTTAACACCCACCCTGAAGGAGTAAATATACAAGTCACAGAGAATGGTGGTTGGAGGTATTATGAGCTACTTTCAGTTGGTGAAAATCCAAAATACCCATTACCTTTCAATAGTTTTCCAGTTCAGTTGAGACGAAGCGCAATTCGTCGTGCGATTGGTGCTTGGCAGTCTTGGAATACTAATTATCAAAAATGGTTACACCGCAAGTCCAAGCACAAACATCATCGTCCACCAGTGCAGCCACGTCAGTTCAGTTTTTCGCCTAGCTTTGATGCTGGTGCTTGGAAACTGGATGACGGCGCTAGTATTTGTTTGAAAATATTAGTTAAAGGACAATGGAAGTGGATAAAATTTGAGTATTTAGCACCAAATATTGCTAATGAATGGAGTAAAGGAGCGCCAAGTGTTGTTGTTAAAAATAACGATGCTTACATTGTTTTTCCATTACAGAAATATGTACCAGCTACTGGAGGAATAAGTAGGTGGGCGGGAAAATTTATAACTATGTAACGAAAAGTTAACCTGAACGGTTAGAGTCAAATTTGACACGTTGCGTACTGTAGTTAGCTTTTTCTCCTCTAGCTTTAACGCCGTCAATCA
>JAESGU010000118.1_pt1 | contig 45042 bp, 34 predicted proteins | sample 9266271 | NCBI WGS metagenome assembly JAESGU01 (sample SAMN15740544, study PRJNA653495) | algae metagenome | isolation source: Scytonematopsis contorta HA4267-MV1 and co-occurring heterotrophs from mud... | place: USA: Palolo Valley Trail, Honolulu, Hawaii | collected 2009-07-25
AACTCGTGCTATTAACTGGGATTTGATTCGTCAACAATATGACCAAATGATAAAGTATGCAACCGCTTTGCGTTTGGGTGTTGCAGAAACTGAAGCTATATTAAAGCGTTTTACCAAGGGCAATTTATTACACCCTACTCATCAAGCTTTAATGGAACTGGGGAAAGCCGTAAAAACTATATTTTTGTGTAAATATCTCCACTCAGTTGAACTGCGACAAGAAATAAATGCGGGGTTGAACGTTGTAGAGAATTGGAATGGTGCTAATGGTTTTATTTTTTACGGAAAGGGTGGGGAGATTGCGACCAATAGCTTATCAGACCAGGAATTCGGAGTACTATCTCTGCATTTACTACAGATTTCTTTAGTATATATCAACACTTTGATAATTCAGCAGGTGTTGGCTGAGCCGCAATGGATGAAATTGATGAAGGAAGAGGATTTGCGTGCGCTTTCACCTTTAATTTGGAATCATGTTAATCCTTATGGTACTTTTAAGTTGGATCTGAATGAAAGGTTACCGATTGAAACTGCGGCTTGAATGCTGAGAAAATACAGTCATAATAAGCTTTATAGTCTAAACTAAACTGTTTAGTTTGCCCCTGGTGACAGCTACGCTATATTCACCCCTGGTAATGAATTAGAAGAAGTTGAGAAAACACTCCCTAGTTGGTTTGAAGCAGTACAGATATACGGGCACTTTAACGGTAGACCAATCGATTTTGATGGATAAGTAATTGGTATAACAAAGTGAATGTGGTATATGAGTGGCTTATGTTCATTCTCTTTAACCTTACTGGGTCAAAAAAAGTAAGTCAAAAACGAAGTCACAGACAAATGAAACAAGGGTGAAAATGACATCAAAATTGAATTAAGAGTGACATCAATTTTGACTTACTGTACCCCTTGATTTTGACCATGATTTTGACGTGGAACATCAAAATATAACCAATTGGATAAAATAAGGGTGAGAAAAGCTGTGTTGTTCGTATGTTTGGAAGTCTCCAAAACAACGAGGTCTGAGTAGAAGCCAGGAGGAGAACCAGACAGCAATTAACAGCATTCTGGTTTTTAAGGTTAATAACTGGTGATAGTATTAATTATCTAGAGGTAGGAAATATGTATATTCAACTTAAACCCGAACAAGAACAATTTATTCAAGCACAAATGGCTAGCGGTAGATATGAGAATACGGATGATGTTATCAACTCAGCATTTAAGTTATTAGAAGAAAGAGAAAGAAGGTTGTTAGAATTGCGTCAGAAAATTGCAGTAGGAACCGAACAAATCTCACAAGGCCGAGTTACAGATGGTGAGGTAGTTTTTGCGACTCTGCAAGAAAAAATACGTAAAATTGATATTGAGTCAGAAGAATGAGCAAGTTATGGTGTCAGTAGAAGTTAATGCACCTTTCAGCCACAATTAAAACTATCAAAAACTCACGTATCACTTTATTCTTCTAATGCCTCCATTTCTTTTTTTGATTCAACAGAAGCTTCTCTATGCTGAGTTTTACTTCCGTTCTGTTGTTCTATAAATGTAAGTTGCACAACATTTTTGTCAAAAATTGCGCCTCTCCGTATCAAATCATCCTTCAAGGCTTTAGACATCCCAAAATTTGTTCCAAACCTCATATCTTTTACGTTTGCATCATTGAAGTTAGTTGTGTCGTCGATACTTGCTTGTATTAAATTAGCAGAAGTTAAATCAGCATCCTTTAGATTGACGTTTCTTAAATCTGCACTTTCAAGTCTAGTTCCAACTAAAATCACTCCTTCTAAATTTGCTCCTCGCAAATTGGCGCGATTCAAACTAACATAGCCAAGATACGCAAAACTTAAGTCTTCTTTTAACAATTGCCAATTATCCTTGTTTTTATTTATTATTTCCCATACCAAATGCCATTTCTTGGCAAGCTTTGTTCTTTCATTAATTTTTACATCACTCAATTTGACTAGGCGAAGGTCTGCGTCGGTTAGGTCTGCATCCCTCAAATCAGCACCTATTAAATCAGAACTTTGTAGATTAGCATTTTTAAGTATTGCACCTTGTAAATCAGCATCCCTGAAAATAGAGTTTTCTAAGGTAGTGTTAGTAAAATTAACATTTCTTAAATTCGCTCGAGTCAGGTTTATATCTAACAAATTGTCGTCATCTAGGTTTTCGCCACTAAGGTCTACACCAATGTAGTCCTTGGTAATATCTAAACCAGCAATACAAGCAAGGTCGGATAGTTTGCTTGTTTTAGCTTCCTTTACGCGCTGTATCAGCGACTGTAGTTCTTCAAATGACTCTCGGTTCATAACACAGTGATACCAAACTTAAATAATCGGAACATTTTTTCTTCTCTAAACCAACTTTAAATTCTATATCTCTCCCCAAAGTGTGATTGATAATAAGCCTATCCAAAGTACATCTTTTTGTTTTACTGGTAGTTTCGTCCGGGCTATATAATCCTTTTGCTTCTATTACTTGCAAGTCGTCTATTTCAATCCGAAATTTTGCATCTACCTGACAAGGGAATTCGTTTATCTTTAAAGTGCCCAGTATAGGGCAATTGTACTGCCCCATAAGACAATCTTGATGCCCAGAGTTAAAATGCCAGATTGAATTTGTCTCGTCCCCAACAACGTATAGCTGTTTTTCATCAAATTGAAAGGTTTTAGATACCTCGCTGACTTTTTCACGTCCTAGATTCAAGCTTCCCCCGCTTTGTCCAATTCCTCCAGCAGTGCGATTAGTCACTTGTGTTTTTTCAGTTACACTTGAAGATATTTCTTTAAAGTTTTGCTGAGGATAACGCCTGTCAAGGGGAATCTGACCATTATTAACTTCTACATATAGTTTTCCTCCACGTAAACCGAAAATAGCCTTTCCAAACCATAAGGGCTGTTCTAAATGACCAAAAACTATAGTTAATCCCAAGTCAACTGTTTGGTCTTTATTGGGTTGCTTTTTAGTAAACTCAAAATTTAAAAAATCTGGACACTTGTGGTTCTTTTTTTCTTTAATATATGATCCTCGCTTACTAACAGTTTTTTTTGTTGAAAAAGGAATTTTAGAGGTAGCTCCACCGGAAGTATTTCCAGGTTCAGAGGGGGATTTTGCCATAGAACTCAGACTTATCAAAGATATCAAGTTTAATGTGAAGATGCACCCTTTGATTCAGTATATTTTATTCTATTTTATCACTCTCCTAAGATATTCACCTAAGCAATATTACAAAAAATTAATCTAATTATGTTTTAAATTATATTTTGCACTATAATACAAGTTTACAGAAAAATTTAGGAAAAGATTTATCAAGCATTATTTATTGCATACTTTATAAATACGGAATAAATTACATAATATAATTTATTCATCTTTTTTATACAATAGTGGAGTAGACATTGACAAATTATATGATTGGATAGTACTACCATATTTTTTGTATTTTGCATCCCTTATTTTTGCCATAGGCACATTCTAAAGTTAGAAGTCTAGAGCGTTTATCTCTAGCAGTACATTCGACGTATTTATTCTTATCAGGGTCTTGGCTTACACAGTCAATTGTCTGTAAGTCTGCACTCTTAGCAAATTCTGCCAAAGACTTTTGAGCATCAGAGCGTATCTGTTTTGGCTCAATTTCTTCTCCTTTGTTTAGTACCAAAAAAAATAGTGCTACTATTCCTACTCCTAAAACAACTAGTACTACTACTAATATAGTTTCTAATTTTGTCATTTTCATAACTACCCTTAACAGGGATATTTAATATCTGATTTTCAACAAAATCGAATTTGGATGCCAATAGTAATTAGAGATGTATGGCGGAGATTTTATAAAAGTTCGTGCAGTTAATTTAATTATTACTTAAACAGCTATGATAAATTTTTATCATTTTCGGCTCGATTTTGCATTCACTTAAATAATTCAGTCAAAGTAATAGTATTACTATGCTTTATACATTAATGTGATACAAATCACGTTTGTTAGCAATTATAATCACTGAGACTACTTGTAAATCTTTACATTTTAATCATAGATAATTCTTTATCGCTAAAATAGCATTATCCATCACAGAGTTACCGTTTATACAGCAATCCTAAATAGGTTGTGAACACACTTATCCATACATCGATGCTTTGTCGAAGGAGAAGACTTGGCGCCGGATAAGTTAGAGTCACGGATTTTGAGAAAGCTAGGGTTTTTCTGATTACTACCAACGTTGGTGGCACCACATGTGAAACTATCTGTATAATAATTATTTACGGTTAAATAAATTACTGCTGTCCGACTGCGTTCTCCTCTTATTACTGCGTACATCAGCAATTAACTGTCAGTGATATTGCCTGGAACTAGACGTGATATTTATCACTTGTATGTTTCCGGAATAATAAATAGTTTTACGTATACCTTAGATAAGGAAACTTCAAAGTAATATTATGTGTCTCTTGATAAGAAAATCTGAAAGTAAAAATAGTATTGGTGTAAAGCCAAGATAGTCATTGTATTGAGATGTTTGTGAAAACCTGCTGTCCGGTCTTCATAATACTTGATTTTTCGTTGAAAAAAAAAACGGCTTTTAACTAATCGCGCAACAAATTATCAAAACTAGACCGAGCAAAGGTTTTCAGACCCAGAATAGAGGTTTTACAAACATCCTGGCTCAGTACTCTTAAGCCTTTTAATTAGAATTTTGTGTTGATTAATACAACAAGAGCAAATGTGATATACAGGAGAATTGAGTCATGAGCGATCCAGTAAGTTTATCAGCAGGAGCAATTGCAGTTTTGGTTGCTACCAAAGCTTTTGAAAAGACAGGGGAAAAGCTAAGTGAGAGTACCTGGAATTTGGTCAGTAAATTTCTGTCTTCACTGAGACGCAAAGACCCAAGCACTGCAACTGCGATTGAGAAAGTGGCTCAACAGCCTACTTTAGCAGAGCAACAACCAGCTGATTTTGGTACTGCTGTGTTAATCGAAAAAGTGGAGGAAGCTGCCAAGGATGATTTGGAAGTACGACAAAATGTTCAAGCCATTGCTGATGCACTTCAGTCTCAGCCAGGAACCATCGTCAACATGACCAAGCTAGCAGAGCAAATTGGTGTCTTAGTTATAGGTGGCTATGCCGACTTTAGAGGAGCAAAGTTTTTCTGAATACAGTCGTCGGGAGGGGCACCGACAAATAAAAGTACCCGAAAAAATGGAGTTATTACAAATCCACCGAATATAGAACAGTGGCAATCTCGGTATGAGTTTGAGACACAACTTCATGAAAAGTTCATAGATACCAAGCGAAGGACAATTGGTATTCAGGGTATTGGAGGCATCGGGAAGTCTTGGTTAGCTGCATACTTTTATACTCTCGCCGAGCGCTCCTCTCAACAAAATGTGGATTTGCAGAACATCTCTCAAAATGGTAGGGAATATTTATACTTTGCCAGTCAATTTTGGGCAGATGTAAGGCAAGCTCCTGACTTTGGAATATTTGCAGAGCAGGTTCTTAAAGCACTAACAGGAGAGCCTCTAGAGGAGTTTTCAAGACTCTCAACAATTGAGCAGATTAATAATTTTATTAAGCACTTAAATCAGCAACGCTGTTTGCTTGTAATTGACAATTTAGAAATACTTTTAAATGGGCAGCAGTGGAAGGATGAAGGATATCAGCAATTCTTTAGCTGCTGGAAAGAGCAAGGTAAGAACAGTGTCATCTTACTTACCAGCCAAGAAATTCCGTTCTCACTTCAGTATGAAAGTTGGCTAATGCTCAAGGGACTTGATCCAAGGGAGGGTGGAAACTTTTTATCATCTTTAGGATTGGGGACTAATCATTCTCAGTCTAATGAGGAGCAACATGAACTTGAAAATTTTTCACAAATATTGGACGGACATCCTCTAGCTCTACGATTAGCAGCAAGTTATCTGCGCTTGTACTGCAAAGGCAAAGATATTCTTAGTCAAGCAAGACAGGCTGGTTTAATTAGCTTTTCAAGTATAACAAAAAAGGCTTCAGATGAACATCGCGGTGAGCAAACATGTTTGGAAAGAATTCTACAGCAACATTTAGAACGCTTAACGCAAAATCAGTATTTATCTCTCATTGATTTAAGTGTGTATCGGATACCATTCACTGAAGATGCAGCAGCAGCAATACTTGAAGTTACAGAGCCAATTGAAACTTTAAAAATCTTAGAAGCTTTTGTACAACAATCTCTCCTGACTAAAAGTGAAAATTCCTATCAACTCCAGCCCTCAATACAGAAATATATTCAAGGCATTGCTGGTGAACAAACGGTAGCGCATCAGAAAGCAACTCACTATTATCAACAACTTATTACATCCGAGCCGTGGTCTGATATAGAAGATATTAGTGCCTATCTAGAAATCTTTTACCACCAGTTTCAACTGAAATGTTATCTAGATGCTTTTTATACAGTGGAAGGCATAGCTGATTTTCTGGATTTGAAGGGTTACTATCCACTATTATGTAATATGTATACCCAACTCCAAAACAACTGGCTACAGAACGAAACAAATCAGAAGGAAATCAGTATAATTTGGAATCGACTTGGCAATGTACTATATCTTGTAGGACAAAGTGAGACTTCTTTATATTGTTATCAGCAAGCGTTGCAAATATCCCGTAACATTAGTGAAAAGCGGAGTGAAGCAATAGCTTTGAAGGGCTTGGGCGACCTTCACAATAAGCCTGACTTTTTTGATAAAGCTATTAGCTACTACAAACAGTCATTGTACATTGCACAGCAAATCAATGAGAGCTATGTGGAAGTAGACGCTCTCTCAGGGCTTGGGAGTGTTTATTTTGATATGAGTCAATATGACGAATCTATCGACTCCTACCAACAAGCATTAAAACGTCATCGGGCTGGCGGAATCAATACACTGAAGGATAGGAAAACAGAATTGTATATTATACAAGCTTTGGGAGTATCCTACAAATGGCAGGGTAAGCACAGTGAGGCTATACAAGTTCACCAAGAACTTCTATTGATAGCTCAAAATGTTGGAGATAAAGACTATCAATATCATGCTTTTTTTGGACTTGGGTTTATTAGCTATGTGCAAGAAAAGTACTCAAAAGCTATTAGCTATTATAATGAAGCATTAGCAATTGCCAGAGATATCGGTTGTCAAAGACAGGAAGCCTTTGTTCTCACAGACTTTGGGCGAATCTACTGCGCGTGTAAGCAATATTCAGAAGCACTTGAGTATTATAGGCAAGCGTTAGATTTAAACAGTAGGCTTGGTCATCAGAGTGGTATAGCATGGACGTTAATGCATCAAGGTAACGTTTATAGCGCGCTTGAAAAATACGAAAAAGCAATAGGATTATACAGAGAAGCTATTGAGATTTACAATGCTATTCAAGCATATAGAGAGGTAACACAAGTTTTGTGTGCAATGGGAATTGCTTATGATTTGATGGGGAATTTCAATAAAGCACAGGAAATTTATCAAGAAGCGATAAAAGTTGCTCAATCCACAAAGTGGGGAATTTATGAAGCCCAATCATATTTGCTTCAAACTTTGTCTCTAGCTAAACCTGGGGATAATTTTAATGCTTTACTATCTGTTCAAAAAGCAAAAAGCTTATTTCAGCAGATGGGAATTGAAGACCAAGTTCAGCATTGTGATGCTATTAGCCAAAATTACGTTTTCCAAGCATCTTCTCCATCAAACTTACATTTTGAAATTCCTAAATTACCCAAGTTAGACTTACTTGAGCAAGAAAATTCTACAACTACTAAACCAACTAAACAGTCAGTTACCTCTCCAAACTCGCAGCAGTCGGCTACATCATCCGATGTGGCTTTTTCGTTTACGATTATATTCTACTTGCTTATTTCTTTGTTTATCTTAGCTAACTTTATACAAGGTCATTTTATTTTAGGCAGCTTATTTCTATTAACTGCCATACTTTTTCCCTTTTGGCAGATCTTCTATTCCAAAGTCTTGCGAAATAAATAATGTCGCTAGACCCCAGCAACTTTGTAAGTGTTCTGGAGGTGAAGGGCACCCATAAAATGGCAAACAGAATTTAGTAATGTAAGGTTATGGAAGAAAAACGCCCAAGCACAAGCAAGAAGTGCCCCTAGAAGATTGGATAAAAACTCCACTTATAGTGTCAAAGAACTGGTGGAGGGGATAGCAGAGCTATTGAACGCTGCAATATGCGTCCCCTATATCATCAAAATTCCAAAACAAAACACAGGCGTCCCTCTCTCCCCCCCCAAAAAAAACGACGCCAATTGTCCCATGACCAGTTATCGTTAATTGTAACGGGGCAGGTAAACAAAACTCACTTATGAGCCGAATCATCGCAGTTTTTAACCAGGCGGGAGGTGTTGCCAAAACCACCCTTACTCAGAACCTGGGCTACCACCTAGCACAGTTGGGACATCGTGTCCTGCTCATTGACATAGACCCCCAAGCCAGTTTAACTATATTTATGGGCTTGGTTCCAAGAGAATTAGAACAAACCGTCCGCAATGCCATTGTGGAAGAACAACTCCTGCCAATTCATGAGAAAATTCATGGTATGGATTTAGTCCCTGCTAACATTTCTCTCAGCACGGCAGAAATGCAATTGGTTAGTGCTGTGATGCGGGATTTCCGCCTCAAAGAAGCTATCGAACCAGTTGAATCAAATTATGATTTTATATTAATAGATTGCCCTCCCAGCTTGGGGCTGCTTTCTTACCTCTCGCTTGTAGCTTCCACTCATGTTCTTGTGCCCCTGGAAACCCATTTCAAAGCTTTTGAGGGCACAGGTGAACTGTTAAAAACGGTGGCTACAGTACGCAACAAACCCAACCGTAAACTGCAAATAGCCGGATTTGTGCCTACAAAATATGATGCCCGTAACTCCCAGGACACTCGTACTTTAGCAGCCATCACCGAACAACTAGCAGCCGCAGGAACAATATACACCCCCATTCCCCGCTCAACTGCTTTTGTTGATGCATCAGAAGAGCGAATGCCTCTTGCTGTGTACGACCCAAAGCACCCATCTGTTGAAATCCTCAAAAAAATAGCCGAACTTCTAGAATCCTTACCATGAGACGCACTAAAGCCAGCCAACCACTCAAAAGCAAAATTGAAGTACCTTGGGACACTACAGGCGCTCTTAATGCCGATTCACAAGTGTCCATCCCATTAGACAAGATTTCTTTGCCACCAAACCAACCGCGCCGTTATTTTGACTCCGAGGCATTAAAGCAGTTAACTGAGTCTATAAAACAGCATGGCATCCTGCAACCCCTGTTGGTACGCCTTGTTGGTAAAGATAAACACGAATTAGTAGCAGGTGAGCGCCGCTACCGTGCTGCATTAGAAATAGGATTAAAAGAAGTCCCCGTCGTCATCAGAGAACTAGACGACAACGCAGCTTTTCAACTGGCACTGATAGAAAACTTACTGCGAGAAGACCTTAATCCAGTCGAGGAGACCTCAGGCATCCTGCAACTGCTGGCTCTCAAACTAGGTCGAAATATTGAGGAGATTCCGCCATTACTGCGGCGTCTGCAACACGAGCGCAAAGAAGCTGCTAAATCTTCCAATAACGTTATTGGAAAAAAAGAATTGGACTCATCAGATGCGGACAATGACGTTAGCTTAGAGTCTGATAATAACGATGTTGAGTCAAATGTTTTAGACTCTGAGTCAGTTGACAATAACGTTATTGTCAAAGAGGGAGACGAAAAACCGTCAGATGACACTCAAGTAAACCCAGACCTGAAAATTGTTGAAGAAGTGTTTTCTGGCTTGGGGTTGATGACTTGGGAATCATTTGCTAATAACCGCTTGCCGTTGTTAAACCTTCCATCAGATATTCTTGAGGCACTGCGTCAAGGCGCCGTTGAGTACACCAAAGCCAAAGCCATCGCCCAGATTCAAGATAAGGATGAACGCGCTGCCTTTTTAGAACGAGCTATTGCCCAAAACTGGTCTTTAAGCGAAATCAAGCAATATATCAGCGAGAATAAAACCCCAAATACCCATCCAAGCGAGTCTAACGATTACAAGGAGCGCTTTACTGCTGCGACTACCAAACTAAGGAAATCGCGTATTTGGTCAGACCCGAAGAAGCGCAAACAGGTAGAAAAATTGCTTGAGCAATTGGAAGCACTAACGGAATAAGGATACTTATCCTCTATTATGATACTCTTAATAGCTAAAAATGTTGCGCTCGGACTTAGCGTCATAATAGAAGGATAAGAGCAAACCAACATGCATAAAAATTATGAACATTCAACTCAAGCCCTCGATATGAGCAATTTATTCAAACACAAATTGCTTCTTGTAAATATGAAAATCCGCTCCGATGTTATTAGTAAAGCATTGAAACTATTAGTCGAGTGGGAGGAAGGCTTTACTCCGAATCAACTACGGGGAATCTGATTAAATGGCACATCCAAAGAAGGAAAATCTTTCCAACCAGAGGCATCAAAGTGCCACCATTCTGTTGACAAACCAATAAATCCGTGCTTTTGCATTGCATTTTCAAGTAACTGACGGTTATGAAGAGCTTGAATGTTGCCACCACTATAATTTCTATGGGATGCGGGCGTAAAAGAATCGAATTCGCTCGGCATTTCTAACTCTTTACCATTACTATCAACCAACGTCAAATCTACTGCCGCTCCCCTATTATGTCGAGAACCTTGTGCTGGGTTTGCAACAAATCTATTATCAGGCTTTACCTGCCACATCAGTTTTTGTACAGACAATGGTCTGTAACAATCATAAACTTTCAAACCTAATTGATTTTTAGCTAAATCTTCTTGTACTTTTGCTAACTTTTTAGCTACTCGATATCGTAATATACATCTTGCTTCCGGATATACTTTCCGCTTTAAAAAATTATTACTTGTAGCGTAGCGAATATCAACTACTATATTTTTATTAACTGATTGAATATCGACTAACTTAGCATTATTTATGATAGGAGTTGTGTTTGGCTTATTCCTAGTTGTATCAGGTGTGGCAGTAGGTAAAGGTGCAGATACCGGACTCACAACTGTTGAATCAGAAGTAGGTTGATAATTACTTTGCTTACTATTACTATAATGACAACCTCCTGTAAACAACAATATAATCACTGCGAATAAATTAGATTTAACCCATCGATAAGACATAAGATTATTTGCAATTTAATTATTAGTAACTAATCAGTATTTTATGTTCACTAACCACAAAGAAATCGCGGACAATTGGCAGCTAACCAACCTTTGATACAACCAAAACAATTCGTGCTCTTCGTCGCAATTGATAATTAACTTTCTTCACTCTATAAATTGCTCCCGCCATTTGGGCAAGCCGCAGGCTACCGCAAACTGCGAATTTATTGTTGCCAGGAATGTGCCTTATCGCGATTTTTTTGTACGCGCACGCTTATATTAAAAAGGCTAAAGCTCATATGAAGCAAGCGTTTCAGACAATTGAAAAAGTTTTTTTTTGTTTAGTGTCTGGAAGTAGTAAAAACATCCCTCCAGAGCATTGGGTTAAAAGCATTGTCTGGCAATACTTCTAGCAATTCGTCGCGCAACAATACGTACAAAACCTTTTTGGTGCGATGACCCCTAAAAGTGAGGCTTGCTAAGCAGCAAAAGTTCCATCACCATTGCAGCTAGGGTTTGCGATGCGTGATAGTGACATATAACCTATTGCTTGATTGCCCGTGTTGAGCCTTACTTGCACCCAATCGTTAGACTCAGTGTTGGGGAGAATAGTTACAGGAGTGCCATTGTTGACTTTATGCAAAACAGTCCCATTTGGAGCCGAGCGAAGATTAGCAAAGGTATCATTTCTGTCGAATATGTGGTGAGTGGAACTGTTCCGAAGAAGGTTATTTTTCACATAACCAGAAATAGAGCCGCCAAGATTGACAAAGCTCCAGTCTCCATCTTTTCGACTGCTGTCAATGTTCACCTTATTTCCATTTGGGATTTTCTGCAAAACCTGTCCGTTAGGAGAAGAACGAAGATTTACATAAGTATCTTTAGGGTCATACACAACAGAAATATTGCAAGTTTGTGTCGGAGCTTGTGGCGGTCGGACTGCAACAACTTCATCATCAGCAGGCTGCGTGACTTGTGGCTTGGGCTGCGGTTGTTCTTTCTGTTCGGCAGCCACAGCCTTTGGTTGAGGCTGTGTAGCTTTTGATTGTATTTGCTGTTTAGGCTCCTGGGGTTTTGTTTGCTTGGTAGAAGTATTAGGGTATCCAGAGCTTGGAGGCACTGGACTTTGCATTGGAGAGGTTGGTGGAAGTAAAGGGTGATTATGATTTACATTATTAGTATTAGTATTAGTATTAGTCACATTATTATTAATTACACCACCGGGACCAGCGGTGTTAATGTTCACATCCCTACCATTCACCACCGAAGGGGGCGAACTTGGTGCTACCACTGGAGCTTCCCTGGGTTGTGGTGTCGAGTTGCTAGAAGCTTTATATCCATAGGCTAGTGCAGCAACTACTAAGAATGGGACTGTTATTGTAACTGTAGTGTTTTCAGAGATAAATTTTTGAACTAATTCCCAGATGTTTACAGAGTTGTTATTTTGTTGCATGGTTAGATACCCTAAAGCTTAAAAGAGTGTTGGCGTGAAATATTGAGCAGCACAAAACTAATAGCAGTGCTACTTTGCGTGCAAAGTGTTATCTTAAATGATGCCGATGTTAGATATGACAGGCATCTAATATTCGTGTAAAAACGCTGCGCTCCAGCAGTTACAAAACAGGAGCAAAGTATTAGAAAACATGTCCGCTTATAACCAGCAGCCGAGCAAATAGGGATAAAATACTAATCTATCTACTTAGTCTGCGATGATGACTTAAGTATCAAGCTAATAACTTCTACATTATCTACCAGGGTCATCAGTACAATTCCTGAATTTTTGGGAAAATTTGATTTAGGAAACACCCAATGCTTCTAAATGCTGTTAAGTTCTTGATTTTAAAGCACTCTGGTTTTTTGTTATGCAAAAAATATTACTTACCGAACTAGCACAGGTTCGGTAATCATCCTATGTTACTACAGCATTAAGCCGAGATATGACCAAATGCTTTAAAACGGATAGACATGCATGTGGGATAATTTTATTGGTGTACCAAACCAGATTCAAACCACACATTTTTAGCCAAACCTTTTACCTTCTCATAAAGCTCGGTACAAAGTCAAACAAAAATATTGATAAATCTGGTAAAAAGTTCAATTAAGAAGAAAATTAGTCTCGTTTCTTATTTCTTAAATTAAAATCCTTTTATATCAGGGGTTACAAGAGCCTCGACTAAGCAGCGATGTTGCCCAGCTTTAGCTCTAGCACAGATGGGTATTGATGCCTAATTGTCAATATATATTTAAAGAACTTAACTTTTGTACTTTAGTAACTATCGCCCTTAAGCTTTTTGGCGAATTGAATTATTTGCCTTAGTTCGTCACCAGGAATAATTACAGATTCGGCTTCATAACAAAAACCAGATGCCGAAATAACCCAGATTTCGTTTGATGGGACATTAAGTTGTTCCGAATTAGATATATACTCCGGTAAATCATCCGCGTGCATCGCACGAAAAGCGTAAATATTAACATCACCGTAAATATCATCAATTCCTTCTCCACTATCCGTAAAAAGTGACTCAACTTGATTTATATAATAATCAGATAACGCTAATGTTAAGAAATCGCCAATAAGTTTATCGGGGTCTTGCGAAACATGGAACCTGTTTTCGTTAAAAGTTACGAGATGCATGGATATATGATAAGTAGTTTTGAGTAATGTTTAGATATACAATTCTCTACTCCAAGCCTGAAAAAGTTTCTCGTCTGTTACTACCCCACTTCCGTCAAATCTTTCTGATAGGTCTGGTTCTACAAAATCACACTTTCCTTCTATCTTAGGGATACCCGTGCAATTATAGAATCCACACCTATAAAATAGGGTATTCTTAACAGTAAATTGGGCTAAATTAGCATAACGAAAATCGCAACGCTCAAATACAGTATCGTATGCCGTTGTCGCAACCAAGCTAGCAGCTTGGAAATTACAATCTGCAAAGCTCGCTCGATGGAGTCTCGCTCCCTGAAAACTAGTTAAATGAAAATACACACCCGAGTTTTTTGTATCTGTCCAATCAGACCTATGTAAGTCCGTCTTACTCCAATCTCCACCTTGGACTTTGGCGCTAATAAAACTTGTAGCATCTAGATTAGCCCCTACAAATCCACAATCAAAAATGATAGCTTTGTCCAACGTTGATAATTCTAGTTTCGCATCCGACAAATTGCACTCTACCATCTCAACACCAGTCAAATCCCCACCTCGAAAATTTGCGCTACTCAAATTACATTTAACGAATTGTGCTAAAATTAAATTAACACCGGGGATACTAGCTCCCGACAAATTGCGCTCTCGAACTATTAAACGTCCATCATCAACATATCCCGACTCAACCCATTGTTCGTGAGCTTCTAGCTTTTTTTCTGAGAAATATACAAGCCACCGCGATTGATTTGACATAGTACAATAGCACCTTTATCTTAATTAATTAGCTCTAAGACAGCTGGGTAAAGTTAAGAACTCTTCGGTTGTCCCCCTAAACGCGGAACAACGTTTGTGCGGTATTCTTCTGCTTCTTTTATCAGGTTTTCCATATCAAAATTATCTTTTTTATCTGGAGGTAATAGTTCATAGTCGTAGCCGTCTATTCTATCCATTGTATCCGGAAGCTGAGTGTAGAAGTATTTTTTACTGCCAATGGTTATTTCTACCTGATTTTTCTTAAACTTATTAATTATTTGTTGGGCTATTCTGTATTCTCGGACAATAGTTGTGCCCATTACTCCCCCAGCGTCCGTATTGATAATTGTTTTCAAATTAATTAAGAGAAACTTTAACAAAACTTGCTCTCTAATTGCTGACGTTGCAGCGGAACCCGTAACCAAATTACTTGTTAGGTTTGCTTCAATTATGATTCCAAGTTTTTGAAGTTCTGACAATTGACTTGGTGTTGCGTGAGTTACATGTCCCAAGCGAATAATCACTTGGTCGGATAATCTCAGTGTTTTTAAGGTCTCTATAATCAGTGAGACATTACTTTGTGCAATCAAACGACCGAAGCGATTATCCTCTTGGCTTTCACCTTTTTTAAAGTATCCTTCTCCAACATGAACTCTAATTACAAAAGTGGCATTTTTTTGCTGTGCGTAAAGCTTAATTTGTTCGTATATAAGTTGAAAGCGTTCCATCCCAATATGAGTAAACATTTTCGACTCAGGTCCAGCAATATCTAACCCAACCGTCCACCTTTGCCCAACAGTTGAAAGTGCCTTTATGTCATCTAGAATTAGTAATTTTTCTGGGTTAGATGGTTCTGCTACTAATCTTTTAGTATTTACCAAGGTAAGAAAACGAATATCGAGCCTGGTTTCACTATAAAGCATTTGCCTAAAATCATCAAAGGAGATGCTTCTTGCCAAACTCCCCTGTAGTTCTGCATAATTGATATTCTGGCGCTTAAGATTTTTGATTACCGCTCTTAGAAATTGTTTTTGGTTAACGCCCTGTTGCAGATAGCGTCGGAATGAATAAACTAGATTATAGTCAGTACCATTGCGAGCAGAAAGTAAGTTTATAACAATATTCTGTGCTGTTTCTACATCAATGGACGGCAATGAGTCATTATCACCAGTAGTTATTTGTTCTGCAGTTAGGAGATTTCTTAATAAATCTCCTTTTAAAGAGTCATCCTTGAAGTTAACCCAAAATTTTCCTAAAACTCGCACATAGTCTTCTTTGTATCCCGTAACATCTAAAAGCTCTGAGGGAGTTAGCACGCCATTGTAATGATTATGGATATCAATTCCAGGATGATTCGTATGCAATACCCCTTTGATAATAACGCCCGCATTCGTGTTTTTCTATTTTAAAATAATATGCCGACATTTAATAAATTTATCTAGCTCCACATATAAAGATAACCCACTCAATACTCATCAGAATCCGCCAAATACAACCCACTACTATCTGCAGGCTTGGCATGTAAATACATTTCCGTAATTGCTACGGAACTGTGACCCAGGGTTTTTTGTAACAAATGAATCGGCGCACCCCTATCTAAACTGTGGCTAGCATTTATCGGGTAGTAAAAAATATTGATTATTTTTATTTTAAAACGAAAAAATTATACAGTCACTACTTCCTTAATCCTTACTCCTTCCTTCTGCTAAAAACTTTTCTAAAGCCATCACCAAAAGTTGCCAAGACCCTTTTAAGTGTTTTTGTTTGCAGTTCCTTACACCTATGAGCTTTTACATTGGTACAGAACTACGTTAAAAATGGTACGAGCAGGTGTTTGAGTACCATCACCCGTACCATTTTGTGTTATGAAATTGTACCAAGCATTTTTGGATTAACAATTCTCTTACGTTTAATAGCCACTTGGCTTAAATATTACCCGCATTATTCGTATTGTTGATACAAAAAACAAACTTCGGCTATGGTTTGCTAATTGCTTGAATTGGTCGATAGACACCTGTTTTTTTTGCAAGATGCAGGGGTGCAGGGTAATTCGTAGCATCAAGGTATTGAATCAATGCGTAAAGTCGCAGGCATTGAACGTAATTCGCCCAATCTTGAAAGCTGTCTCCTTTTTGGAGAGTAAGGTTAATAAATATACCGCGTGGGTTGTATCCTTGGGCACGAGGGGTTGGTTTTTTCATTTCTCCTTTTTTATCTCCTCTGACTTTGGGTAGGGAAACTAGTTTGCTTTCGTTTAGTATTCCTCCACTGCGGCTGTCGGGACGTTGGTTGCTAAGGTAATAGTTTCCACACTCGGCATGAAGTGATGATGGATAAAAAACACCTGATGTATGTCCTTTTAGTTCGCCATTTTCATCACAAGTGCGATATATAGGGACTTCAAAATCATTACCAGGGGTGATGATACTGGCTACCCGAACGTGTGGGTAATTTGATATGGGGAGGAAAGTTAAAGGTTTATCTTCACCGTTGCTAAAGGCGAGTTCGTGAGGGTGCCAAAACTGTTTTTGAAGGAAAACTAAGCCGCGTTTACGAAGGTTTATTGTATCGAAGCAGAAAATTGTTGGCTTTTGACATTCTTGGAATAGATTATTAAATACCCAGGATTGAATTTTAATTGGATCGAGGTCTATGGGAGCAATGTCTTGTAAGCCGGATGCCATTTTGATTTGAAAGGTGTGAAAGTCAAGCCAGTCGTTACAACCACAAGCTTTGGCTGTAACGCCTGTTTTGTCCATTTGCACTGCAATGGGTAGATATTTGGTTATCTCGCCTATACTGTAAAGATGTAGATAAACGCCACAGCTTGCTACGTCGTCGGGAAAGTTTTCTGCCTCTATTGTCGGAATTGTATAGGCACCTGCCATCGATAGTAAATCTTTGAGGGATGACTCCATACGGTAGGCTAAATTACTTTTGAGAGAAATTTTTTCAAATTTTCCCTCTTGTTTATTCGCTTCGATTGTTTCTAGTCTTTGGTTGATTGCGTTGTTGAGTTCTTCTTCGGTTAGAGCATCTTGGTTGTCGTCTTCGTCATGAGTTACAAAATGGTCAGTAACACTATTCAGGGCAGCAAGGGCAGGACGAAAACAAGGTTTTGGGTCTTGGGTGGCATCTTTCCAAAAGTGGTCTTTGGGTAGTATTTCAATTAAGGTGATTGTTTGCTTGTTGGATGATGTGTAATCAATCTTTAATGTGTCAATGATTTTTTGGATTCTTTGTTTACATTCAAACTCCCAGTTTTCTCCTGGTAGTTCTGCTCCTAATGCTCCAAGTCCAAGTACGACAATATCCTTGATACCGTATTTTGGGGCAAGTGCGTGAATTAATTTCTCAGAGGCAGTGGTTTGCGATAATAAAATGAGTCGTAAATCTTGCGGGATATAAAACGGTATTTCTTCAATTTCAATCGCAAAATGCGATTTGATGAATTTTTTTATATCTCGATATTTCGAGCTTGTGTTTTTAACTGCTTGCTTGTTATCGCAACTTGTGTAAGTTTCTATGATTGGAAATGCATCATCAAAAACTTTTTGTATTCTCTGCAAACAACTGTCATGAAATATTTGAATGTCTTTGGGGAATAATCCAGCACCTGCGTTGTGTGAATGAGACATCGTATTGTTGTATACTATTCCCCAAGCAAGGTCATCTTGTTTACAGGGATTATTTATTACATCTAATGCTGTAAATTTGTCTCGGAAGTCAAGTTCGTTAATTAGACGTGCAAGATGTCCTTCAAAGTCAATATTTTTTTTCTTGTCTTTATTTTGATTTTTGGCATCCTGTTTCTCTTGCATAAATTTTAATTGACAGGGTGCAAATCTTGTAGAATTTGTTGGGCTGACATAAACTGTTACACGGGATGATAAAAAGCCTAACTCCCAACTTACCCAACGCCGTATGCCATAATTACAACTTATGTATGGTTTTCCATCTGCGGTATAGTGGAGCGCGAAGTTTATACGGTAGGAATAATTATGCGTTTTCTTGCTCGTTTCGTTAGTCTCTTTATCTGTAACTTGTTTGGTTTCTAGTTCTGGCGCCCAGCTTATAAGTTCTGCGACGTCACCGTTGTCAACAGCGCAAGAACGAAAAACTACGTCTCTGAATATTTTATTAGTTGTAGGGTCAATGAGTTCGAGGGGTTCAGTTGCTATGGCGCTAGCTAATAGATATGGAATGAGATTATAGTATATTGGCTCTATTTTAGATTTCCCATTCTTTAATGTCCAAACTTCTGGAAGTTCAACTTCTTCAAAGTGCAAATCATTACCTGACAAGGAATTAATTTCTGCTATGTCAGCTGGTGTCAATGATTTGGTTTTTTCAAGAGTAATGCGTAACCATGTTTTGACGACGGTTGCAATGTAGTTAGTGGATACTTTGTCAGTTTTGGTATATAACCACTTGGTGTTGGATTTTAAGTTGAATGCGTTTTTATCAGGGAATAAAATTTCATCATCTAACAAAAGTTGGAGCGCATGATTAAGGCTTTCGACTGGTAGTAAGATGTATTTTTTACCATGCTTCTTCTGCCGTAGTTTGTCAAATAATTTTTTCCATTTTTGTGGAACGGTTAGTGCGTATAATTTGAACGGTAATGATATCTTTTTGGGAACAGAGAGAGCGAACAATTGTATAGAATTAGATGCCATTTATTTTCTCCAATGCACGGTAGAAGGGTTCGTAAAGTGAGCGGACTAGGGCGATGTCGCGCACGTCAAAGCCTGTTCTGGTTTTGGTAAAGTAGGGTTGTAGAACGTATTTGAATCCTTTGAGTAGGGAATCTTTTTCGGTTTCTGGTTTTTTAAGAGCTAGGTTCGGTGCCCATGCTGCATCGATAAAGCGAATTAAAGTTGGCTGGTTGCCGCGAATTGTTCGGGCAATTGCTTGCCAGGTCAGCACCATTAAAGTCCAAATAAGTCCTTCGCGTACTTCTTTGGATAATCCTTTGTAGGAGTAGCGTAATTCGGTGTCAAGACTTTTGAGAAAGATACCATAACCTTCGCTTTTCCAAGCGTTACAAACTTCAATAAAGTTGCCTTCTCTTTCAGATGCTATGGCTTTTCTTTCTCTCCATAATGCGAGTCGAAATTTGTATTCGAGGTCATCGGGTGCAGGATGCGGACGGACTAAAAAGTATGCTCCGCCAAATGCGCTTAGTCCTCCTGAGTTTAAAATGTTTTTACCTCGTCCAATTGCGGCTATTGGTGCTATTAAAATGGCTCGGTTTGTGTCAGCAAAATTCTCTACGTTACTGCGAGAAATCAAGGATTCGTCTATTTCTTCGAGTGGGGAACGCGACGTTAATGCTGCTATTCGGTCTTTCCAATACGAGCTAGTATCAATACTGTTAATGGCTTTGTAAACAAAGTCAACTTGTTCGTAACTGTTGACGTACCAAATTAAACGCTTTCTACCTTCGGGCAATGCGTCAAAGTCTCGTTGCATGGTGTCGGTTGAGCGAAGCAGCGAACGTACTATTTGTAACAGTGCTTCTTCTTTATTTATTGCCCCAGAAACTCGTACAGGTTTACCGTCAGGATAGTAACACTCTGTAAAGTGAAAACTACTTTCTGAAATGGTTTCTACTGCTTCTTTAATTTTTGGACGCAGTAGGTAATCTACTTGTTGGTTTACGTGATAGATGGGGCTTTGCCCTGCCCAACTTGTACCACTAAGTAATAAAGCGTGCGCTCCTTGTGTTCCTTCATCCGCAAAAACATTGGAGAAGTTCTCTAATAGCCAGCGTCCTTGTCCGAGTGCTTGGAAGTACCAAAGTTTTAATTGATTTTCCTGCCGTTCAAGTTTGAATCCGCAAACTAAACCGGATGCTAGTCCTGGTGTTAGACCGTAAAAGTCTCGTGGAATGCGATTGAAGAAAACAATTTCGTCAGCACCGTCTACTTGTTGTTCTAGTGCGTATGCGGTTTTAATTGATTGTTGAAAATATGACACGAACAAAACTAATTTAAGGAATAATGCGAACTTGCAGCAAAATCCCCATTTATCGCTGATTGCCTTTAACCAGCTTTTTTTAGTCAGTTCATTTTGTATCTTTGTAATTGTTTCTTGCTGTTCCTGGTAGTTCTCATGATTAAGTCTCATTGCATACTCAGCAAGCCAAGATTCTTTCCAGTTGCCTTGTAAAAATTTAGATAGCTCCTCGTATACAGGGTTTTTATCTAGAATGAAAGTCTCGGCGTCAGTATCTATGCCTTCAGACTTGGCAATTTCTAATACAAATTCCCTTGCGAGCGATGAACAAGTGAAGAATTTTTCTGCTAGCCACTCGGATTCGTCAGGGGATAATTGTAATTGTGTGCAGATATTATCAACAAGCGAATCAGCATTTTGCAGGGCATGATTAAATTGTCCAAAGGTTAGTTGCCGCAGGTCGTTTCTAGAATTACGCAGTTTGGTTGTTCGTGTCCATGTTACTACTTGGTCAAGAAACCCATTACTCCCCCTTTCAATTAGTTTGATGGCAGGTAAAAATGTCGAGTCGAGGTTAGATTGCACTTTATCGCATTCGTCGAAAAATACAACGTTGCAGGTGCGGTACATCAATTCGTAGTAGGTAATTGACTGTGGACTGACGTGGGGTAACGGACGAGTAAATATGGCTGCTGCCACTGTAGTTAAAATCACATCTGAGTCCGCGAGTTCGTTTGCATCGCGATGTTGAGGACATTGACCTATCAGAGGACAAACTTTTAGACCATTTCCTTTACTGTTACTATTGTTCTCCGAGTCGCTGTCATCGGAGCTGTCGCCTTTTACCTCTCTCAAATCAAAGCATGGAGGGGAAGGAGGATTTTCGGGTTGAAAGTATTGGCTTAAGGGGCAAGCCGTTGATAGATGGCTGAAACCATCTAGTCCACCGTTTACACCATGCCAGTTTTGAAGGTGAGTGTCTCGACTTCTTTGACCAACTACTACAGATACTCGCAAACCAACTTTTTTAAGTAGACTTGCCATTCTTAGACAAGTTACAACTTCGTTAAAAACAATGCCAACTCGGTGTTTTTTGTTTGCTAATGCTACGGTTAGTATTTCAATTAGAGTTGATTTACCTGCATTTAATAATCCAACTAAGTTTTTAACTCCGTCGAAGACTATTGTGTCGATTTCTACATAACCCATTCCTTGAAAATGCTCAAGGATGATGTTTTGCAGACGCCGTTTATGGTCTTGATTGCAGCGTTCATCTAAAAGATTGGCTGCTTCTGACATTTCCTGTTTGGTGATGGAGATGGCTTTGTTGTTATCGCGGTGTACTGATATGACTCTTCCTTGGTATGTGGGTAAATCTTCTGGAAGTTTGACACTGTAGGTTTTTTCTCCTGACTTAAAGCAATATTCTCTACCTGGTGAGGCATATTTTACTGTACGTTGACGATACTTTAGTTTGTTACTAAGTAAGTCTTCAAAGCGCTCAAAACGGTTGCCCCATATTGAAGGCATAGATTTTTGGGAGAACCGATAGGTTTTGTTGTCAACATCGTATGCTCGGTACTTCGAGGGGATTTGGTTGTAGACTTTTATTAATCGTTCGGTGGCATCTTCGTTTGTTAAGTAGGGTACTAGCTGTCTGAGATTAAATAGGGTTCTTTTTGCCTCAGGTTGGATTAATGAAGTTAGTCGCGGAAACAGATAAAATCGATTGGATATGAGCAGCCATACAGATATTGCTGTTTCAAGTTCTGTTTGAATACCTAACTTTTCGACAGCAAATAGACATAATTCCAAATCTAGCAATGCTTCAATTTGGTCTTTATGTAAGTTTGTTTTTTGTAGGGATTGTGCTGCTTTTTGCCGCCAAGACCTTGTTTCTCTCATGTCTTTTTCCCTTTATTTTTGGTGGGACTTTTACCGCGCTTTGTAGTCTCCTCACTTAATTCCTCACGCTTCTGAGAATAATCTTGAACCAAACCCGCTTTCTTTTTAGCTAGTGCAAAAACTGCGTCATCGAAGATGGGTTTAACATTCTCCCATCGCCATCGTGATTTAAGTTCTTTCAAGTAAGCAGGACGGTCTTTCTTACGTTCCGCAGGGATAACAATATATGCAACATTCCATTCGGGTTCGCTAGGTACTGGTTCATCACCCAAATTCCTTACTAGTAGATAGGGGTTTGAATAATCTTTTAAATCGAGTGCCCATACTTCACCATCATTAAACTTGATTCTTATGTCGTAGCTGTCGCACTCTGGGTAAAGTTCAACATCTAACCCTATATCTACTAGCTTTTGATATAGCTGAATTTCCGCACGTCCTGGGTAAAACCAAAAGCGCTCGATACCACGCTTCAGTTTTAAACAGTTGTCTGGTAATTTTATTTTACGCTTTAACCTACGTCCAGGTGGACAGCGGTTACAGTTAGAATTTGCAATTACCTGCTTTTGGGGGTCTATTCCTGCGAGCGCATAACAGTACGGACAAGCATAAAAATTTCCCTCTAACTCGTGGCAACTCGGTATCGGTTCGTAGCATTCATCCAATAAATCCGACAAGCCAACACCGAGTCCAAAATTCCCTTTTGCTTCTACAAGCTCCTGGTTCGACAACACAGGATGCTCAATAATAAACTTTCGGAAGTCCGTATAAATTTGCGCTCCTTGTGAATGCTCGCGACAGTGTTGCAGTAACGCAGTGGCAATTTTACCCTGCTCTTGACTCAGTACACTACCACCGAAAGCTTCTGCTAATTCGATTGTTAACTCTGTGGGTTCGCCAAAAAAAAGCAGAGATTCGCTACTGGCTATCTCGTCGTCTATTTCCACTCCCCACTCAGATAACGGTTGCTCGCAAAGCTCGTAAAACTCCGGAACGCTAGCTGGCGCTTTCTCCGGTTGAGCGCTCATCAAAAATGCCAGAACCACCTTGTCGTAACCCATCTGCAAGTCTTTGGGGTAAGGGTAAAGCGATTTTTGAAAAACTTTAACTCTAATTAGACCCGCAGAAATTTGCTCTAATGTGGGTGTATCGACCTTAGCCACTGTTTACTATCCTAAAAAATTTATTTTTTATTATAGTAACTGATAATTAGTCAGTAATACGCACAAAAACATAAAATTTTATGATTGTTAATCGGTTAGTGATGTCTAGTTATCTGAATCATCCGATGCTAAGCGTGGTCTTAGTAGCAACAGTTTTGCGGATATTATCTAGCTTGGACTCGGAAACCCAGTCGAAGACGGGGGGGTAACTCGATACTCGTCTGTACGCCGTACACAACACCGTTATCCGGCGTACACAGTAGCGTTGTCTGGCGTACAAAACTCTTAGCGGACAGCAAAAATCAAAATTTTTGTATTTTTTTTTCTATATATAGAAATTTTCAAAAAAAATGTCGATTTTGTTTAGCGTTCGACCGGACACCAGACGACTGGGTGTAGCGAACTTCATTTTACAGCCATTTTGGGGTAAAAGTGGCCAAGTTAATATGAGCTGCTACGCGGCGGCTGAAAGTTTTGCGGTGTAAGACTTCCAGAAAAAGTTTTTTGTCCAAACCGCTTAATTTATCAACGCATGAATTCCTGATTGTAACAAGAGTATGGCAATGGTTCTAACTGTTGCATGGCGGTTGGTAACAGCTTGGACACTTTTGGACCTTCTAGTACAGCACGGCGCAAGTTAACCTTTTTGGAACTAAAGCCCGTCAAACCAAATCCGCCAGCACGCTACTCACCTGCAACTGATGCTGCTGGCGATTGTCATCATAAATCATCAAAGTCTCCAACTTACTGTGCCTACTCAACTTCTGCACCTCCCGCACGCTTTGCCCCGCATCAAGTGCTGCTGTAATCGCACTATGCCTAATCCTATGGGGGCTTAACGGCTTATCAATGTTTGCTTTTTTCGCTCGTGTCCTCACCATCTTAGCAATCCCCGCATCGGTCAAAGGATGACCTGGCGTATTTAAATCCAAGGCCACAAACAAAGCATCCCTAGTTGATGCCAACCCCCTAAAAGCCAACCATAAACAAATTGCATCCCGCGTCTTAGGAGTCAAATCAAGCTTTTCCTTTTGACTACCCCGTCCCTTCCCCAACACCAACAACTTACTACTACGGCGGTCAAAATCCCCCATCGTCAACGCCGCTATCTCTCCCCGTCTTAACGCATTATCCCAAAGCAGCCGCAAAATCGCATAATCTCTGACCCCCTTCGCGGTTGTTGGGTCACATGTATATAGTATTTGTTTAAATTCAGACGGTGTAATCCCACTCGTATCTCTATATTTAACAACCGTCTCTCCCTTAATATCTTCCAACGTATAACTACAAACCCCCAATAACCGCCCCTTGTGAGTAAGTGCCCGCAAAGCCGACAACCGCCGATTTACCGTAGCTTCAGACAATTTCTGTTTAATCATTGCCGCCTTATACCGCACCACATACTCATACGCCTGGGCTTGGGACAACGCCAAAAAGCGCACCACATACTCCGCGTTCGATTCCACCCCAAACATCATCGCAAAGAAATGCCTGATGTCCCGGTCATAAGCCTTACGGGTCGATTCACTGCGTTTCTCCGCCAATAACATCGCCAAAACATCCGGTGCCAGCCACCAAGAAATCACTGGCGGAAGAGTATCATGATTAACCTTAACGATGCGACCGGGCATAAAAACTAGGTGGCGATAATAGGAATTTACGTTACCTTATACACCAAAAACCCTTTTATTACTATCCTTACAAGCCCAATATATGTTAATTTTAAACTTTTCTCGCCCCATTCGAGAAATTGCTCCGCCACCTCTTACAAACATACCCGTATATTTAATCGCACAAAACTATCTACGTAAAACTCCTGCCCGACTGGTAATTCTTGTTCCCCAATCTATAAATAAATATAAAAACAAATCCCACGCCTTGACTTAGAACTAATTTACTAAGTCAAAGATTAGTCTTCAGGAAGCTTTGGAGATTTTGCCTCCTTTGCTTCCATGTTTATGAGTGAGGAGCCATCCTGATTTTTCATGACGAGTCATTCCGGTCTCTTAGCCACCAACAAGCACCAACAATCAACCATTATCAATAAGACCCGATAGCTGACAACGACTCACGTAAGTCAACCACCAACAAGCACCAAGAACCAACTATTATCAATAAGACCCGATAGCTGACAACGACTCAATACAGTCAAACACCAATAACCCTATTTAACTGGATAATAAAGCTTATCTTTTTCGTTGAAACGCCAAGCATATTGGCTGTTATCCCGCTCCCTACACCAGCTTTCAAATTCTTTTTTATTAAGTGTTGTACGTTTTTCTACTATTTCTGCAACTTTTGTGTTTAGCCTTCTAGCTAAAGAAATCTCATCAAAGGGTTGAGGTTCGGGTGGTCGGGAATTGTGCAGATAGGGGTTACCACCAGACCTATAACGCGATTTAGAGGCATTAACACTTTGTTGTACAGCAGTTAACACCCCCTCAAATTGTGCCAACCGATTAGTCAAAGCTTCCAATTTTCCTTCTAAATTATCCAGCCTCTTTTCATGGTCGGGATTTACGCTGTGGTCTCTAACACTTTCTGCCAAACGAAAAAAGTCTTCTTCCAATTGGTACAAACGTATATCTACACTCACTTCTGTACCCCGCACATCGCCCAAAATGTGGTGTAGTCCTTGGATTACCAAATTGGTGGCTGAAGTTTTACGTTCAGCAGCAGCGGTGCGAAGTGCATTGGCCAAGGTTTTGGGAAGTTTAAAGTTAATTGACTCGCGTTCGATTCGTGCCATATTCCACACCCTGTTATATACACCCAGTATAGAAAGTCTACAATTTTTTGGCTCCGGGAGTGCAATTCAAGAACGGAGATTGGACACGCACTTAAAAGACAAATAAATATACTTTTATGGGGTAGCACGCTTCATAAGAAATATTTTCGATATGTTGGCATCAAACCGCTGTCACCACTCAATCCTGACTACGACATTACGACAGCCTTAAAAACTTGCATATTTTTCTTTCTTATTGATGATGAGGTCTCTGTCCCGCTCCACAACTTTAACTCACTCGCGTAGAGAACACCCAAACCCTATAAAATAACATCCGTTTTATTTTAAAAAATCTAAGTAAGAAAAAGTAATAATCAGTACAAAATCACCCCTGATGGAACCCAGGTGACACCTTGGTCGCACTTTAGTTGAATCTTGGTGACACCCAGCTTACACCTGAGGGCTATTTTCTCCCTCTAAATAATAAAAGTCTTTTTTCTCCATTCAGATAAAATGTTCTTATTATCAGGCTAATTGACATCTAACTGAAGGTTAATAAACGCCTAATAAACGCCTAATTGATGTTTGGTTTAACCTAGGTGGCACTTCAGTTAAAGCTAGGTGACATCTGGGTGACACCAAAAACACTTTTTCGCAATAACCCCAAATAATTGACAATTGAAAAGAGTCAATTTGTCACATGATACTACTATTGTAGCACTCACAACCCCAAGAAGATGGCTCGTGGGAAACAAGGATTAGTCCGAGACGGTTGACCCGTGAAAAAAAAACCATTTCTCAGACGCATCCCTGAAAACAATTTTTTTTTCACGGGTTTAAAAAAAAGGATGGGGTGGAGATTGCTCTAAAAAAAACTCTTATGGTTTGGGGATTGCCCTAAAAAACAAGGATTAATCGCATCACGTCGGGAATAAATCTTATTACACTTGTCTTACAAAAATACTACAAAATCCCAAATTACTACGCACTCTTACCTTTATCAATATGCGAATTGTAATTATGGTTACAGATTAGCCAGTGCTAATCATAAGATTACAAAAGTGCTCTAATGATTACAAAAGTGTTCTTTTGTGCAGCATACTCACGACAAACTCGCTCAAATTGCTCAAAATACGTCAACCGAATTAGTAAATAGATTGTAAGAGTGCTAATCATAAGATAACAAAAGTAATCTTTTGTATCGCATTGCTTATCTTATGTATCGACCATCAATTAAGCTGTTAATTGAGTGACTCCTGTCACATCACATAATACTATTTGTAGCATCAGTCGTACCATCAACATCAGGAATATTAGCCGCATTGTTTAAAGTTTGATACTTTTTAGTGTGCTTTTACCGGAATGCGTAACCAAATTATGAACCATATCCTGTCCAAAAGTTTACGTAATTTATAGGGTTACGGCTCTTGAGTTGGGTAAAATTTTGGGACAAATTATGGTTCAAATCACCTGACGGGTCAACCATCAATACAGAAAAAACCTCAATATTTAATTTTCTAACCTTACCTCTGTATCTATTACCTGAATCAAGTATTACCAACCAATTATAAAAACCTGAATCAACTTATAAAAACCGCTCATCAAGTTTGAAATATCCAGAATTATTTGCGCCCAACTCAGTCGCAGCATCCAAGCGGGATAAGCATTGTTAAATTCAATAAAAAGTACGCATTAACTACTAGCTTGATTCAAATATCATCAGACATAGCAAGAACACCACGAGCCTTAAGTCTCGCTGCTTCAGCATCCTTAATTCTTTTTCTTTCTTCAATTAAGGCTAATTCTTCTTTAGCTTTAGCTTCTTCACTCGCTTCTTTTTTAGCTTTAAGGTAAGCCAGAACCATATCTTTTAACCTAGCCGCACCGTCTTTTTTTTTTGACTCATCAAGTTTAGTAACATAATACTGATACAAACCCAATGCATCAGCAAGACGTTCTCCCATACCCAATTTATCCAAAACATCGGGAACTACAATTCCACCATCCCACTCAACAGGAATATGAAGATTATCGTAATATTCACACAATTCATCGGATATATATTGAGCAGTACCACCACAAAAAATTACAGAGTCCAACCCATCATTAATATTTTGTGACAGCCACCGAATAACAGCATTTACATAATTACTGCGCTCAGTCATAGCAATTTTAGAGAATTTCTCCCCATCTGCAGTTAAGTCCTCACCTTTACGCTTGCGGGATAACTTAGCCAAAACAGCGCTATTACAATCAGAACCCGCACCAACCAAAGCTTGCAACACCTTGGGGTCATCCACTGAAAGTCCCGCACCAACAGCTTGTACAAATGAATTAACCAACCAGGACATCCCCAAGTCACAAGAAGCGCCTTCGGTTAGTTTACCCCGCACAAACTCTAGTACAGACAGATTACGGTAGCCAATCATAACTATTGCAATATTGCGTTTTTGGAATTCGTCATCACCCAACACACTGCGATGATGACAAGCGATGCCAAAACCTTCGCGCATTGCCTTAAAGTCAACCAGCTTTACCCGCAATACACCTGTTGGGGTTGTAAATTCTTCCAGAAGAGTCTTAAGTTTTTCTCCAAGAGCCTTACTATCCCCACCTTCCGATGGTGGTAGAAGGACGCACAACCTAACTTTTAGTAATTTTGTTTTCTTGGTTAATTTCTGGCTAACAACCCAAAGCACACCAGCAATCTTGGGTAAAGCCAAATCAAACTTAAGGGAACGTAGCATTGGGCTACCGTGAAACTTTTTTGCAGCCAGATACCCAAGGGCGTAACTACCCTCATTTGGTAAACTGACCCAGCAGTTATCCTCTGGCAAACCACTTGTATCCAAGCCTGTAAGGGAATCCAAGCCCACATCTGCAACAGTTGAATCGATACAGATTACCTGTGGTTCTCCCAGTGGGTATTCCTGGAAGATAACCTTGGTCTTGCTCGCACCCAAATCAACAATCACGACTATTTCGCTATTTGGACGAGTGGGAGATTTATCCAAATTAGTCGCTTCAGTTTGTTTGTTGGATTGCTCTGTATTGGCTGTTTCGGTCATTTGTCAGATGTAGTTGTCATGGTTCCTTAATATTTATCTCTAGAAACTTTTTCCCTGTCCGGAAAATAATGAGTGCGGTTTGCGTCTTCGGTTCGCAGCGTACCCAAGAAAGGCTTACTGCGAACTGCTTAACAACTGCCGTCCTCCAAAAAATCATCCTCCACCGCATCATTATTCAAAGGGGGTGGTGATGCCAATTCGTCATATTCTGCCTTGTTGTCCATACTTAGGGACGTTTGAGGTATTGTTGTATTTTGGGAGACCGAGTAAGCAAAAGGTAGCTCCTGGGAAGACAGCCCGCACTCCAGTCGAATTATTTCTATTTGCTGCATCAACTGGGCAATGGCTTTTTGTCCAACTGATTTAAGCTGTTTCCCCTTAACCCCTCGTTCCTTCAAAGCCAGCGGTAACCAATAAGGTCGAATTGCCTCACAAGCCAAGTCAGTTTGTGGTTGTCTTTGAGCCGCCAAATAATTAAAAACAATCCCGTCGTCAGTATGGGGCATACGCTTAACCCGCAATAAAGCTGGTTCCACCCGACTTGCTTTAGTAGCCATCTACAACCAATCCCAGTAGTTAAATGTGTCGAACACAGTATAACTACTCAAAAACTTTAATGGTACATTTGTTGTACCCAACGGCACATTAATGGTGCAATATGGGTCAATAAATCATATTGGATAACCGAACTGCACCACCAGCAAACCCCATCAAGACAAGAGAAAAACCAATAGTGGGGTCAATAATGGTGCAACAATTGCTCTCTTCTGTGGTGCAGTAGCCTGAAAGTATTGCCGTATCTGGGATTGCGGTGTTTTGTAATATCCCCCGTGGACTACCGCAAAGGGATTTCGGGTGGGGCTATGAAATAGTCGTACTCACTACGGTTATTTGCCCTGGGGGGTGGCTTACGCCATGTCTCGCTGGCGCTCGTCACAAATAACCTCCGTTCGCCCCTTCGGGGTTAGTAGAAAGATATCCCGTAACTCCCAATCATCTTTGAATAAGGAAGAAGGGGACTCGCTTGGATGCCCTTGTTAATCAAACCACCAATCAGCAACACCATAAAACTATGATTATTTCTAAATATGCCCTACGCCATAGCGCGAATCAAAAAACTCAAAAAAGCAGACCTCGCTGGCTCTGAGTCACATACTGCCAGAAAGAAAGAGACCCCCAATGCTGATTCGTCCAAACAAAATATCCGGCTGATTGGTGGCACCGACCCAGAAAAAACATTAGAACAGTTGGTGGATGCTTTTATTGGACAGCACGAACAAAAGCGCAAAATCAGAACTGATGCTGTTTACGCGGTCGAAGTTCTCTTAACCGCATCGCCCCAGTACTACCGTCCAGACGACCCGCTAAGGGCTGGGTATTACGAGCAGGAACGTCTTGATAAATGGGTGGAGGCAAACGTTAAATGGTTACAGTCTACTTATGGCGACCGCATTGTACGCGCAGAACTACATCTCGATGAGGCAACCCCCCACCTGCACGCATATCTAGTACCGCTTGATGAAAAAGGACAACTTAGGTGTAACCACTTCTTTGATGGTCGCAAGAAAATGCAAGCTTTCCAAGATAATTACCACAACGCAATGTCCTCACTGGAATTGGAGAGAGGCATCAAGGGAAGTGTAGCCAAACACCAGGATATAAAAGACTTTTACTCTATTGTGGAATCCGGACGCGACCTGGAAGCCAACAAATTATCATCTGAACAACTCATAGCCAAGTCCGCAGATAGGGACAGGGCAGTCAAGCGTAAGTCCGAGATGGAAGCAACAGCCAAAAAGCTCGCTCTTGAGAACGAACAATTAAAACTACAAGTTCAACAGTTACAGCTACAAGTTGACCAGTTACGGGATTTACCGCTTGAGTCTGTGGCTTGGCAGTTGGGATTAACTCAAAAACCGGGTGATAATCGACTATGGGGAGAAAATCACGTCATTAATATAGATAATTCCAAGTGGTACGACTTCCACCCATCCCAAAATTTTGGTGGGGGTGGGGCAATTGACCTGGTGATGCACGTCAACCAGTACAGTTTTAAACAAGCGGTTGCTTGGTTGAGCGACCGTTTTGGGGAGGAGGGGGCAATAAGGGCTGGACGCAGTTACGGGGAACAACAAGCGGGTAAAGCAATTGAAACAGAACCCACTCCCCAGTTTGAACCTCCCCAACCAAATGATGAGAATTGGGCTTTGGTACATAATTACCTCACCCAAAAACGGGGATTGCGGTCTGACCTTGTGGAGCTTCTATATAAAGTCCGAAGGGTGTACGCGGACAACAACCAAAATGCTGTGTTTGTGATGAAGAACCTGGAAGGAGAAACCAGCGGGGCGTTCTTGCGAGGGACTAAAGGGGAAAATAACGATTTTATGGGATATGCAAGAGGAACGAAACGGGATAAGGGTTGGTTTTACGTCAAATACTGGGGTCAACCAACTGATGATATCCAGCGGGTCGTAGTTTGTAAGTCACCAATCGAGGCATTATCAATTGTTCAGCTTGATATCGACCGAACGGATAAGCCACACGAGAAAACACCACCACGAACTTTGTATTTGGCAGCTTCATGCCCCAAGAGTTTACCCCTTGAATATTTACAGTCCGTCCCGTCCGTGATAATTGCCTGTGGTAAAGATGACTCGGAGTTAGTACAGAAGTTCGCTGAGTTACTGCCCTCGGCAACGAGCGCTAATTGCCAACAGAAAGATTGGAATTTGGAATTGTTGGAGAGACGGAGTTACAAGCAGGCAGAAAACAAGCAACAATCCAAGGGGATTGAGTTATAAACCAACCCCAAGTCCTCCCTGTTAGGTTTACTGTTCCATTTTTGGGAATTTTTAGAGGAGTAACGCTCGTCACGACACGACGAAAGCAACAGCAGCTTTAACCAGAACGCGATTTGGGACTACCCAAGAGATAAAGATTTATTGTGAATAAAACCCAATTACCCGGTTGAGGTTCAACTGGCACTCCCCAATCCTTTGATGAGAGCACGGGCTTTTTCTAGATAGCCCAAAACCCTCAAAACCCTTACCCTAAAGGAATTGTACAGTTTGTGACATCCTGTTTGCCATTATTGTCGCGTGGCAATTGCATAAACCAATTTTTACTCCCCCTATGTAAAAACATAAGCAAACAAACGATTGCGTAAAACTCAAAAAACAAACATGGTTATCAGGAGCAAAAAAAATGTTTACCAATAATACATCCGCACAATTAAATTCTCAAGTATCCGACTTAGTTGAATTAGATGATAGCGATTTGGAATTAGTAACAGGTGGAAGTGGACACCACAAACATTACGAACACAAGCACAACAAGCACGGACATAAGCACAATAAAAACATTGTAATCATCATCAAAAAGCCAAGTCACAAATATTAATTATCGACAATCAAACTGCATAATTTAATTTCTGTTACCCCGCACATTAAATATATCAAGCTCACAAAAATCAAACATCATCAGGAGAAATAAAATGTCTACCAATAACGCATCCACACAATTAACTTCCCAAGTATCCGACTTAGTTGAATTAGATGATAGCGATTTGGAATTAGTAACAGGTGGAAGTGGACACCACAAACACGACAAACACAAGCACAACAAGCACGGACATAAGCACAATAAAAACATTGTAATCATCATCAAAAAGCCAAGTCACAAATATTAATTCTCGACAATCAAACTGCATAATTTGTTTGTGCTGTACCTATAAATAAGTGTAGAAGGCATTCAAGCAATGACCTTTAAACAAAACACAGAATTATCTGTGTATTACACAAACAACTATAACGAACCTATATATCTAAAAAACGGGGACTTACCCCAACTCAACCCAGTCGTTATGGCTGGGTAAATGAGTTTTTGCTGCATCAAGTCCGCGTTTTAGACATTGTATTAACTTTTGAGAACCCTAAAGCCACAAAGATGTATTTATAAATAATCATTCACATCCAAAGCAATGACTTGGTTTGGAGCCAACAACCCACCAGCTTTCACAGCTTCCAACTCTCCTGTTTCTTTCGGATGCTGCACCCGAACAAAATCAAGAGCCTCATCGAAACTAGCTGCTTGAGCGATGTAGAATTTTGAACCAGATTTAAGCACCCAAATCGGTTTAGGCCAAGTGTGTCGGGGCTGCAATACAGCCTTATGTACAACTTTGTGGGTAAATTCAATCACTTGTGCAATACTGTCACTAGATAAAAACTCTCCCAACTCCGCTTGTAAAAATTGTTGAAGAATAGCAGTAGGAATATGTGAGACTATTTCAGCTTGATGTTGCGTAATATTTACTGGTAAAGCATTTGCAGAAGCAACCACAGATTCTATTTTTCGGCTTACTTGGGAAACAATTGAATCAAAATCGCGTTCGGTTAGTACGTGCCCTAAATGCGTTTGCAGTAAACTCCTAAAGTTATCGTCGTCAATATTGATACTGCGATTATTTAAAAATTCCAAGAAATTACCATTAGCTACTCGACCACAACCAACTTCCCCATTGGATGCATCCTCTGCTGCTATCAATTCCATCAAGCGCTCGTCTTGGCTTTGTTCGACACTTTTGGAAGAAGGAATTGATTGGGTCATGAGTTTCTCCGCAATATTTCAAAGTAAACTAAATTATCTGGGTCTTCTGAGTCGGGACCCCAATCGAGAAGTCCAACTTTAAGTTTTCTATAAAATCCTAACGCACGAGGCAAAGAGTGTAGTCCTATCCGTCCTTGATAACCCAATTCATTACTGCGGGCGATAGCGAAATCGACCAAGTTACCACCAACACCTTTATAAGTAGGATGGTCATTGATTTCAGGGCGATTCCACGGCGCCGTAGCTAGCGCACTTATATATACCAAGCGACAGCGGTACTGCGATTCGATTTGGCAGCGCTTCTTGAGAATATCAATCATTATCAAGCCCTGAGTGACTCCTTCACACTCTATTGCGTAAAGTTCATCCCCTGGCAGTATTTTTGCCCGTCTACTTTTTCTCTTCCACTCCCAGTACTCATCCTCTTCACCAGTTCCTTGTAATAGCGGTTCCCATAGTGTTGTGGCATCGGACAAATGTTTGTCCGTTACAGTTGTAAGGACAGCATCGACAATTTGATTGTCAATAAGCCGTAATATTTTGACAGTCCGGTTAAAGTTTGAAACCACAGCGATAATGCTTCATATTACAAACAAAATATCAAATTAGGCTCCGTTTAAGACCAGCACAAACTGTACCGAGTCGCTTACTCGACTGGTAATTACGTCGGTGGGGCACTAAAAATTAGGTTAAACTAAAAGGCTCACCCATCCACGTATAGAAATCAGGTATCATTTGCTCCAGTATTAGCTTATCTTCAGACGCAATTTTCTCAAGCCGAAACACAGCGCACCATCGTCTATCCTCCCCCCAACTCTCAAAGAGAGCTTTTACAGTTTCAACCCCCTGTTTAATTCCTGCTCTTAGTTGTTCCACACAGGTGTCTATAGGAGTGGGGTCACCGTCAAGGGGTGACAAATCATCCCCAATCTGTGGCTCCGAGGGAGGTTCAGGCTCTTTACCTTTGGTATCCACCCCCGGACCTATAGGGTTCTCCATACCATTAGGGGGGGGGGTGGATACGGGGTCATCTTTTGACCTATCCCTGTACTGGACTGCCAAAAAAGCCTGATGACGCGCTTGTTCTTCAGCAATTAGCCGCGCTCGTTCCTCATATAGGTCATGCTTCTGTTTCCGGTAAGCAATTACTTGACGCGCAAAGTCCAGTTCTTTTTCGCATAACGAGTAATGCTTAACTTGTTTACCCTTGGGTCCCTCTTTATGGTCTATTTGTTTTAGTCCAAAATGGTCAAGCAACGTCCCCAGTAACCAAATTGGCTTGCAATCGTTGGGAACTGTAAACCCAAGGATAGCTTTAATATGAGTAGCGCACTTAAGGGCAATTTCTGTCATTTTAACCAAGTCGGGGTCAGTAGCCGTAACCTTTTCCCCATTAACCAACCGTTTGAGGATACCTGGTAGCCCCAGGACATGACGAGCTAGCCAACTAGCCGAATAATTGCCCCAATCCATACATAAAGGCAAGTTCCTCCGTTCAGCCAAGTCTCTATCCGCCACAATTTTGGGAGGTAGGGGATAAACATTACCAGTGTCGGGGTCAGTTGCGGTTCCAGCGGACTCAGCTAACACGGACTCAAGGGCAATAATTTTCTTAATAAGTGTACCCCCAGAATCTTTTTCTACCAACGACTCGGTAACTGGCATACCGTAAGAGTCCTGTATGCGGTATTTCTCGCACTCAAAAACTTCCTCCGGTTTGAGGTAGTCTTTTGTTTGACGTGCGCGGTATTCATTTGAGGAGATAAGCTTGGCGTTTGCCACAGACGCATTATGAGCCTGGTCTAAAACAATACCCGCATCCTTCATCAATTTTTTGACTAATTCGTTATTATCCGTACCCCGCTCGATAATATTGTTACCCATCTCTTTCAATAGGTCGCGCAAGTCAGCCCGCAGGTTATTGATAGAGCGGTTTCTAGCAGCTTTAATTTTGCAGTACGCATCCAAGGCCCAGTCTTTTTCCGCACCTCTCTTACCAGTTTTCTTATCAATCCGTATTAGGAAAGCCGTCGTCTCATTGGTCTGCAAAATATGAGCCTTAATTTTATTGGCATCGGTTTCTCCGTAGCCAAAAGGAGGTCTGGGAGCCACCCAAACATGCATCGGTACTATTGGACGATAACGGTACAATTGTTGGGCACACTCGGTAGCTGTTTGGGAAACCGCGTGAAAAACACCAAAGACAGCATCAAAATGATATTCGGGTATGTCCACTCCCGTACCTAAGCTGGGGGATGCTAACAAAGCATCCACATCTTTTACAGCATGAGTTATGTCTGTAATAAAAGCAACATTTTCCTCACTGCCGGAATTTTCTGAATGTATAGACCACACCCGTAGTTTATGCTCGGACTCACTCTTCTCAGAATCAGCCTCATCATCATCATTTGACGACTTCTTAAGCGGCATCGTTAACCAACATTCAAGTTTCTTAATAAATCTTTTGGAGTCGGAAACCACCATGACTTTTTGCCCCAGCATTAGTGCAGCAGAAATTTGGGCAACCAGCTTGCTTGGGTCTTTCCCTTCGTACCAGTGAACAACACGTCCCCCACTTTTCCAATTGTTTTTGATAATGCGGGGCTTTTCTCCTTCGGGACGCATTGCCATAAAGAAATCTATCGTTATATCGTCCATATGGGCGTCAGCTATTACTACCAGCTTCGCGTTATACACGATATATTCCAGTACCTCTAATATCTGTCCTCGGTACTCCTTACAGGTTTTACTATGCAATAGGTGCGTCAAGTACTGACAAGCCTCGTCAATAAATACACAATCGTATTCCAGGTACGTGGTATTTAGTTTGTACAAGCTATCAATGGTGATGCTCAAAGCCTCAACTTTGGCTAAATCGCCAGACTTTAATGCAGAATACATTTCTGTTTCTAGGCGATTTGCTAGATTTTTGAGCAAATTAACCCGGTGTCCGTTGTTGAGGAACTGTTTACCCGGATTCACAAGACGCCACAGCCGCATCAACTCGGTCTTGGCCGTGCCCATATCGCTATACAGTACTACCGTCCCAGCAGTTGGAAGCACAAAACAGGGGATGGGGATTGGTTTCTCGGATGGTTGAGTCTCCCTGTAATTGAGGTCTGGGTTTTCTTCAAGTTCACCCGCGAGCGACACATCCAATGTCCGGGATTTCTTTTGGCTTTTTGAGTGTGGGATATAGAAAAATTCCCCTCCTGGTCTTCTCACAATATCCTTTAACTCCTCTTTATCAAGGTCAGGCTCCTCCCCGTCAATGTTTTTAACCCCAAAAGCTTGGGTTAAGTACTTGACTTCGACCGTGATATATGCAGAGTATCTCTTGCTTAACCCCCGGTAGCTGATGTAGAAGGAATCCTGGTAGTCTTTAAGGCTTTTAGCACTGTCGATGATGGCAGCAAGCTTGAAAGCCGCTTCTTCCCCATGAGCAACCACAAAATCATCTACACCTTTCTCTGGTCCTGGTAGCACCGCGACGGAGCAACTACAACCAGCGGCCTCGATTGCCTTACCAGTACGAACGGTCGCTTGGAAGACTGACCATCTGGTTTTAATTATTCTTTCGTAATCAAACAGGATGATAAACTCGCGTCCCGGTTGTGCTAGTGGCAGCAAGTCGGGGTGCAAACGTTCGTCAAAGTCTTTTTTACCAACACGTCCCCCCCAAATACCAGGTACAGCAATAGCAACGTACCCCTGGCTTAACAAACAAGCGGCTTTTTTCTCCCCCTCGCACAGGATTATGGGGATTTCTGGGTGGAGAATTACCCATATCCAAAATTCTGCTGTCAGGTGCTGTTTGTCTTTCAAACGCGACATCAAGGGGGAATGATAGCGCTTGATACCGTTCTGTTTACAGACTCCATCCCATACAGCTTCGGTGACTTCAAAATAAGCTACCCGGTTGGGGGTTTTGGGTGGCGACTCGTATTTAACGGGTTTGCCCTTTTCGTTAATACGCGCTTCTGTGGGCTTAAATCGCCCCCACTGCATCGGTTCCCAGTTGTTTTGGGGGTCAAGTCCAGAAATCCATAACCCACCTTTTGAAGCGTGTGAATACTGTTTTAAAAAGCCATCTGTGACCCTACCTGCGTTCTTGCGGGGTATTTGGTCGGAGAAGAACAAGTACTCGTAAACGGTGTCACCTTCTATGTGGAGAAAGTTACGCTCGATTATTTCAGGGTCGATGGCACTATTGACCGCTAGCTCCCGGTACTCGGCTTCTGTAAGGTAGTTGGGTCTTTTGAATTGAAAGTCAAGTGTGTCCTCACCCCCTGTTTTAGGGGCAGTGCTAGGGGATGGATTATGCAGATAATGGTTTAATATACTACATAAGGTGTTAATGACCAATGTAGTAATTACAAGACTTACGTTTCTTGCTGTATCGTGGTTTTTACTGATTTTTGGCATTGCTCGGTCTCCTTTTGTTGTTGTTGAGAGCCGATTAGCCACTACGGTCAGAGCAGTTAGTAATTAGGGTGTCGGTGGTCTGGAGCTATGTTTAATTTTGTTAACTGGTTTAAGCTCACATTACATAGTGTGGGTTAATCCCTGGTGTTATTACAATTTGCCTGCTTAGAAATTCTGTAAGCGTTGTCCGTCCAAGAAATTTTCCCCCTGAAATCTCGCCCGATTCCCTCGAAATCTGTTAGCGTTTTGGTGTGTTATAATTTTTCGTTGGTTCGAATCGGGAAGGTTGATGAGGCCGGACTAATGTTTGTTGGATAAGGCTTGCAGAATTGACTGACCGTAAGTGCCAATCGATTTCCTCTTTAAAAACGGTTAATAGTGCCGAGTGAACCATTTACTGGTTCTACTGGCAAAGCAGAAATTTACAAGCTGATACGCTTCATTGCAGCTTGTAAATTTCTGTTTAATTTTTGTGATAATTTTTTCTAGATGCATGTACCCTCCAAATTTTTAGTACCGAAGCGCTTGGAGGAGGAGGCTTTCCGCATGGGTATGGGCTGTTTATATATCTTTACGCCAATTACCGAAAAAAAAACTAATTATTGTGTTTCTGAAGTTGTCGTAAAAATCGAAAAAAAACAGCTCAATATTACACATCCTGTTGTAAGATGTATAGCAAAGCAGAATGAACAACTGTGTCTAACTAGAAATCCAACAGTATCCAACCTTCCCCAAAGTTAAAAACTGATTAGGTTTATAGAGACCCAACTCCTCCGTTAAAGATTCAATTTTCATCTGCGCGAAAAACGCTTAAATCTAGTAGGTTTCGGCGTTTTTTAGCATTAATGCGCTTTTGCTGATATATATGACCTCCCACAAGTGCAATAAAACTAAGAGCGATTACCAATGATAATCTTACTTTATTGTGTCAGCAGACCCAGTAAAAATATCTTTTGGTTTGCAAAAAAAAATTATGCCTTTAATAATATCGGTTATTAAGTGAAAAAAGCGGTTTCCGCAATATATTTTTTCGCAAGCACATGTTCCACTTGGAATAATATAGGAAATTTTGAGCAAACCATACTCACACCCGCTCTTTGTTTCGGCAAACTAGCAAGTCAAAAGAAGAAATCAGCCAAAACGCAACTCTACTTCTTTTCCTTACATGGTCGCAGTTACCCTTCACCTCCCTGTTGCCCAAACAAATAGTGCAAGATACGCTGGTTCTCAGTTTGAATGCCACGCACCTCCCGATTGAATTTCGCGTATAACCTCGCGGTCGCGTTGCCCTTCTTCCGCGAATTCTCCTATCCAGGAAACTAATTCAGCCACACTAGCCTCAAAGTTTTGGCTTAAATCAGCGATTGCCGTTGCGTTTTGCTGTGTAAGCTGTTGTAAATCAGTAATAGCAGCAGCATTTCGCTGTGTAATCTGCTGTAAATCAGTAATAGCAGCAGCATTTTGCTGCGTAATCTGCTGTAAATCAGTAATAGCAGCAGCATTTTGCTGCGTAATCTGCTGTAAATCAGTAACAGTAGTAGCATTTCGCTCTATGGCAGCAGTATTCGTCTGTTGCTGCTGGGCTACGTGCAGCCCTCATAGCTTCAATACGGTCAAGTCTGTCAGATGGTAGGGGTGTTTGGGTCATAGCTTTTAGAGAAATAAAGCAATATCTAAGTGCAATAGCTCGCTTGATAATTATTAAAGCTTGTCGGAGGAAGTCAATATCTACCTAAGCATTAAATTTCAAAATAATAGTACTTTTATATTGCAAGAGAAATACATATTCATTCCTTAGTCTTTTCTTCAGTGTATTTAAGCCTACCCTCCTTTTCGGCTATTTCTACGTCTCTTCGCAACAGATAAGCTGCTAAATCAGCTAGACTCGTGCCTTCAAGGTCAGCCCACTTCTGCAATTTATCATGGGTTAAGTCTGGAATCGAAACACTCACTCTTTTAGTCACTATAAGCTTTTTGTTACTCTTCATGTTCATCCTACCGCTATTCGCGCTTTCATGCTGTTGTTAATTATGACCTATATTGTTGCTAAACTGCGGCTAAAGAGCTAAAGTAAAAAAAGTCGAATAAAGGTAGCGAGAAGTTTGAGATGAACAAATCTACCGATGTAGTTGCCAGCCAATTGCACAGCAAGGCTTTCCAGCAGAAGGAGGAAATTTAGAAGGGATTAGAAAAGCCCACTAAAAAACTCAAAATCATTCATTTGAGAAATTGCACCAATTAGTCTGCTCAACGGAAGCAAGCGACTTAAATGAAAAAAAGAAGGAATGTGAATTTTTATTTCACAGGGTGCAACCAACAGCATCAAGCAATCATCAGTGCGCTTTGTAAACAAGAGTGATAACCACTTGAAAATGAAATCACTCACTGAGAATAGCCAGTCAGCAGCAATGACGAGTCTATCTCAGTAGCACCCTTTAAATTTTGTCCATTCAAAGGCAACTTTTCATACTCAAATAAAGGACATACTGAGATGAAAACTATTGGTCAAAAAGAAGCGAGAGAGATATTTGAAAGCACTTTAGGAAAGCGTATTAGTGACGCTAGCTGGTACCGATTAAAACCTGTTTTTGATTCTCAGTTTCCACTTACAAAAACCAATATCGTGTGGTTAGCCTCAATCAAAAAGCAGCTTCCTAAGTGTGACCTGAGAGCGATACCAGTAGTTAATTCTGTTAAAGCGGCTAACGAACTAATCGCCAATCAAAATTCAGAAATTAGTGGACAAGAGTTACTAAAGCTATTTGAGGAGTACGAAATTAAAATTCACCCAAATACTCTGACCAAATGGTTTAAGCCGTTGCATGGGTTTCGCAGAACTAGAATTTATTCCCTTAAAGAACTGTACGTAGTAATTCTCGCAGCCCACACTTATAAATTGCGTAAACAAGTTGAGCAAGCAGCTAAATCTTTTGAGCTATCAACTACTAAATAAAGGAGCTATTTATGACCACCTACACCAAACGTATTCAATCAAGATTATCACGCTTTGGTATCAAAAAATCTCTACCAGAGATTAGAGAAGTGTACGCGGAAGTTGTTGCGGATGTTGAGAACCCAACAGAAGAAGAAATAGCAGCCATAGTAGAAAGCTTTCTATCATCTAAACAGGAACCAGTGTCAGAAACCGAAATTCAACCAGTAGAGGAAACTACAGAAGTTATTGAAGTAGAAAACCCAATTCAACCAGTAGAAAAAACCACAGAAGCAGAAATAACAGAAAATCAAATCCAACCAACGGAAGAACCACAAGAAGCTGAAGAAGAAAACTACACCCCCGAATCATCATCAGATTTAGTCATATCCGACCAAGAGAAAAATTTAGAAATTAACCTCCAAGCTATTGAATTGGGCTTTGCTCTAACATCCGAACAAATAGCAGTAGTAGCGGATGAATTAGACAACCAATTCGTATCAGAGGATGAATTTATTGCCGCAGTCAAAGAAGAATTAATCCGATTTATCGACTACCAAACAGAACAATCCAACACTAAATTTAACCGAATGTTGGGTGAGGTAGAGAATTACTCATCAGGAAAGAAAGTAAAACGACTTGAAGATATGTCAACCAATCTTGAACAATCCTTAACCAGATTACAACATCAAGATAAATTTTTTCAGAGAAGAACATTATCAACTATCGACATGCTACGAAAGAAGAAATCAAAGTCAATCCAAGTTTAATCTCATAGTATTTGTAGGGGTATCCATTATTTTTATGATTCCCTTGCTTTTACAAACCCTTGAACGACTTAAACCCCTAACTCCAGAACAACAAGAAAGAAGATTAATTAAAGAGGGATGGATTTGTGATGGCTACTGCAAATACTAAGGAGACAAATGAAAGCTAAATATGTTCGTGACCACGTTTCAAGTTACGGTAAAAATATATCCAAAGCAACAGAGAAGAAGTTTGGTATTACCAAATCTCTAATAGTAAAGGCTGCAATGGGTGATGAAAAATCACTCAAACAGATAGGAGATATGGGTAAGACTGGAGAACGCTTGCAAATGGCTATGCCCATTATCCGAGAAAATCTCAAGGATTATATTGATGGAACCAAAGAATATAATACAGCCCTAGCTGATATTTACCGCACTGGTGGTAAAGCTGCATCCGCAATTGATAAATCTGCTGGTGACGTAACTCTAGAAAACACCAGATTCCTGAACCAAATTGAAGAATACAAGCAGCAATTGTTCTCCAATTTGGAGAAAGAATATCAGCGTCATGATGATGCAATAGATATTATCGAACTGCAAGCCTGGATTGATTCCCAAATGGTAGATGTAGAAATGCAAGCTAAGTTTGAGGGGATATCAAACAAGCCACTTTTAGCTCAGATGAAAGCTGACGATGAATACGAAGAAAAGAAAATTCAACATATCTTAGAAAATGGCTCAGACAGTAATTTAAGCTTAATTCCCCGCAAACAGTTCTCTACAAATCCTGTTGTCAAGCTGTGGAATAGTGTCAGAGATATTTTCTCTTAGAGTAATAAAATTGCTGCTGAGTATCTATCAATCCAGCAGCAATATTAATAAATTAATGCAATGCTATGTTACCAGAATTTGAGTCAGATGATACACCACAATCAAATTACCCAATTGAGTCAGATAGTAGTTTTACACCAGATGAAATCGAATCAATCCAAAAGTATAAGGAGAATTTACAAAAGAAGCTAAATAAAAACCAATCGGTACTCAAAGGGATAGAAGCTGGCTTTTGGGGTCTTACTTCATATTCGATTGCTAGATTTTTAATACTGACAATCGGAACTCAGGGAGTAGGACTAGCAGTAGCTCTGAGCGTTTTAATTAACAATATTACCAATAGAGATTGTTTGGATGCTTTTAATTTAGATAGAAAAGATGGGGAGTGGAATATACAGGGTATGGGTAAAATCATCAAGTTTAGTTTCAGTACTTTGGTTGCCTGCTTTATTATTTGGAATGCGACAGGTGACTTATTAAAGATGGCTGACAGTTCAAAAGAAACCTATAATGCATTACAAAATAAAGTAGAACAGTTTAATAACTTACCCGACAGCCAGCAAAGAAATATCTTCATAGTTGTTGTACTTGTTGGGTTAGGGGGAATTTACACAATTATTGATTCCCTAGATAGGAGGTAAGCATGAAAATACCTTACTCTGGTTTATCTGTTTCTTCTATAGTTGTAGCTTTATCGTCAGCATTATATTTGGGTCAATCTACAAGACCTTTTGATGTAGTAATTGTTAGATTTTGCCCGACAACTATTAATAAAGGACAGAGACATATCAAAAACCGTGCGGATTCCCAAGCAGAATTAGATAAGAAATATTGTAGATACGAGCATAAACTTTTAAAAGAAGTATGGGAACAACAACAGTTTGAAGCATCGTTACCAATTCCAGAATCATCACTCCAGTTAAGGAACATTCCTAAAACAAAATCAGATGTGAAGTGGTTTATTATAGCTCCCATCTCTTTTGGATTAGGATATCTAGCTTGGAGTAAGAAATGTGAAATCAATGAAGAAAATGCCCATTGGGAATTAGAAGGGTATAAAACCAGCATCAAGCTTACTGGAGTCAGGGCTAGAAATGAAAGAGATTTTAAAACCCAAACTATTAATAGTAACTGGGATAAACAAAGGGTTAAATCTGGTTTTATTCCAGTAGACGCAATTAAGGATAGGGCTAAAAAGCAAGCTGAAATACAGGATAAAACTCATGCATCAGCACTTAAGCAATTTGATTTAGCTGATTCAGAGATGGATAAAACTATTGCAGAAAATATAAGAGACAAGAACAAAGCGGATAAGGAAAGTGAGAAAATGTTAAAGAAAAATAAGAGCAATGATTTAGAAGCATCTAACAACCCAGAAGGTAACATCCAAGAACGGGTAAATCAACTGATAGAAGCATTAAAAAGATGGGAGGATGGTTGGTTATACACAATCATTAAAAATAACAAACCTTTATGGCTAATTGGTTCCCAAGGAAGCGGTAAAACCAACACAGCTTCTTGTATTGCGCTAGTTAGAAAATATTGCTTTGATGCTCCAATTTACCAGCTAATTGACCGTCATGCTACTGGAGAAAACTGGAAGGTATGGCAATTCTTGGATGCACAAATTAAAGCAGAATCAGAAGAAGAAATCGGACAAGCTTTAGAAGATGCTTGTGAACGCTGGTTAGGCAGAATTAAAGAAGTACCAAGACAAAAGCAACAGTTAATTATTGACGAATTTACTAACCTTAAAAAAATACCATCCTGTAAAGAACCAGCTATGAGATTTTTCTCTATGCATCTGACAGATACCAGAAAAGCGAAAGAGTTTTTTATTGGAATTAACCACTACTTTACTAATGAAAGCACCGTAGAGGGTACATTTGAAGCACGTAAAGCTGGCACAATTCAAATAAAAAAGTTTTCTGCAAATGGAGAAACACCATTAGCAAGAGTACAAATTGTACATGGGTTAGTTGATACCAGTGGTAGGGGTGAATATAGCGTAGCTGTCACCAGGGGCAAACTAAACAGTTTAGTTTATGCTATAAAGTATATGATTAAAGCAATACAGAATTGTCATAGCTATATTTTAGCATTTCATTTCTCTTTATAAGGATGTCCGCATATCGGGCAGTAACGA
>JAESGU010000119.1_pt1 | contig 42628 bp, 42 predicted proteins | sample 9266271 | NCBI WGS metagenome assembly JAESGU01 (sample SAMN15740544, study PRJNA653495) | algae metagenome | isolation source: Scytonematopsis contorta HA4267-MV1 and co-occurring heterotrophs from mud... | place: USA: Palolo Valley Trail, Honolulu, Hawaii | collected 2009-07-25
CTTCTCTAAACTCAAGCAGTTCCGCCGCGTCGCAACCCGCTTCGAGAAGACCGCCAGAAACTACCTCGCCGTCGTCACCCTCGCAGCAATCGTCCTGTGGCTCAGGTAAGTGTCCACAGAGCCTAGCCGGCTAGTTGCCAATGGAAATCGTATTCCGCTCGTTTCCCGCGGAGGGCGGGGCGGAACGAGCGGTGCTGCCCATCCTTGATGAACGATATGCGCTTTTCGACCAGATCAAGATGTCCGCCAAGGGCCGCTCGCAAGGTGCGACCGAGACCTTCTTCCGCCGTCGCAAAATCCAATTTGGGACCACCAATGCGAATGATCAGCCGCGCATCTCTCCGCAACAACGCGGAGATTCCTGCCCAAACTTGGGTGAGGAATGTCCAATAGCGCTCGGCACTAAAGTGCCGATGATCCCCGCGATAAACACGATTTGGCCGATCCGGCCCGCCAAGAAACCAAAGGCGGAGCCACTGGTCCTCCTCGAAATTTGTTGTGTCCAGATAGGGCGGGGATGTGATCACAAGCCCCACTTTGCCCGTGAGTTCAGGAAATATCGCGGCAGCTCGTCGCGCGTTCCCCGCCCGCACGCGGCCTGTTATCGATGGAATCTCGGATGCATAGCGATAAAGTACATCGTTCCTGACAACCGCAAATGCATCGCGTTCAGGAGCGACATAGCCATTCTTCTTCCACCAACGCATAGAGTAGTCTGGCTTTGTGCTTATCGTACGAGGCATACGATTACTAAGATACGCAAGACTACGATGACTTTCTCCATGCAAGCGACCTAAAACAGTAGCTGCCAGGAAACAATCGATGTTACTCTTTCTCCATTCTAATACCTTACGAAGATAAATAATTTGCTGAAGTGTGCTTTTGTGAAAACATGCATCATAAAATGGATCCAATTTTGTTTCATAGCATGGCTGGAATGTTCTCTCTATATTTTCTAAACGCTTCAACACACTATCACGTTTTGGCAAATGAGCTTTTGCACGAGAGAGGCAAATAGCCACTGGGTTTACGTCACATGCAGCAGCCGGGTGACCAGCAAGAAGACACGACAACACGGTCGTTCCACGACCAGAAAAGGGGTCGAACACGACGTGCCCATTGCGCGCCCAAATTAGGTGTCTTTGCACAAATGACTCAGGAAACATCGCAAAGTAAGGGCAAATTGCGTGAAATCTATTCTGCGTCATGGCTGCATATTTGTTAGGTCAGACAAATATCCCTTAACCCAACGTACAATTTTTGGAAGCTCGTTAATTCTTTCAATGGGACCAATCCCCGATTTCTTGAGGGCAATCGCCTCTCTAACTTGGCGCGCTAATCGCGTGCGATGGCTGATGTACTGATGTTTCTTGTAAGTTCTATGTTCGAGATTCCAGGGTTCATGCGAAAGATAAAATGGGATGAATGTCGCGCCGTGAGGACGAGAGGCGGGAGGTGTGTCGAAATACTCGAGAATATGTGAGATGGCGTCTTGTGTGTCCTTATCTCGCCATTCACGATGTCCGCTAGCCGCTTGGCCTACTAGAAATCCTCGGGATGGACGACCATCGAGCTCGGTCCAGAAGGCGAGCACGTCAATTCCGTCATCTTTGACCTGCCTCGGCGCGATGGGCGGCGGGGTCTGACGCAATATGCCGTCAGGAAAAGTTGCCCAGGCAGACCGGAGCTTGCTCAATATTTTGTCTGTGTTCGTGCTTGACCAGCCGATGGAAAACGATGGCCCTCGTACATGCGCGGCAGCAGCGGCCGTTGCGCAGATCTGGAATAGATCCCGTGCGTCCTTCAAGCGAGCGGCGCTTGGTGCTAAGGCGCTCGGAACGATCTCGCTCTTCGGGCTGTGCGAAAGCAACAGCGTCAGCAAATACACACTGCCGTCCTTAGTCAACGGTTGCCCTAGCGAGAGACGGCTTTGTCGATCTAAGACAACGAACGGATAGCTTGGGCCGAGCGCACGTTGGCGGTGCTTGATCTCCGCACCGATTTCGCTGGCCCTTGATTCCCGAAAGGTATCGGCATCTGCGCCATCTGTCTCATGGGTGTCGGCATCCAAATCCAACTGCTCAACAACCTCCATGATATTGACCGGAGCACCAGCATTGAAGAGAGCGGCCAATTCCAACCAATCGACAAAGCTTTCGGGCTTGGCCTCGCGCTCCGGGACCGTCAGGCGCGACACCAGATGGCGGCCACCTAGAGAAGAGGCGATCAAGAAACGCTGCCATCAGGATCTGATGGAGCATCTGCATGCTGGTGCTTCCTAGCCTGTTGCTGCATCCACTGCAAAATGAGCTTTGATTTGCCTTCTGCCCCTATCGCAACCTCGAGAAGGGTTCGGTCAGAGCCGTCATACGATTCCAACCTTCCTTGAGCTGTTGTTAACTGATTGTACGCACCAGTTAGTGCTTGCTCGAATGCTTCCGCGGGCCGTTCGACAAGTTGATGGGCACTCTTTAGGTCGCCCTGAGCCATAAGCATGGTGCGTGCCCGGGGCACGGCGAGCACTTCACCCAAGTGCTTCACGTGCGGATTTTGCGAGCGGACGATGGGTGGAACATCGTCAGGGCCTGAGCCAAACAGCCAAATCAGGAGGCGCTTTAGGTTTTCGTGATGGTCAACTGGGACGGGGTCAGGCTTTGGGTCTTCGGACCGCCAATCTTCCGGCAGACCCAAGAAATCACGATAAGGCGGGCGTGTCAGCGCGATATACAAATGTGACAGAGGCACTGGGCCGGGTTGAGGGTATCGCTCAGCAAGAAGAAACAGTCTGTTGTTTGTTGCCTGCTTCAACACAAAGTAACCAGCGACCATCCGCTTTATAGTATCGTGCCGATCTCCCATACGTCTGGCGATGTCCCGTAGCGTGACGCCACTGCTTCTCTCGCGCAAGAACCATTCAGCGGCGAAGTGCGCCTTTGCGTAGGAGTCCCAGCGGTGAGGGCCATTGATGTGCTTAAAGCCGATAAAGTCGCGCGCTTCTTCGCGTGTTTCTACCCGATAAACCGTAACGCATGAGAAGGTCCCACGCTTGGTCTCATCGATCGGAGGCAGAGTAATCCCCGCAGCTTCGGCAAGCTTAGGATCGAGCAGAATCTTAAGGGCGGCAAGGCGTCGATTGCCCTCCAAGACAATTAAGTTATTTTTCGACTGCAGCACGACAAGTGGCTCTATGTCGACATATCCGCTTGCGGCGATCGATTGGACGAGTTCACCAAGATCCGCACTTCGATCCAGTTCGCGGATGACGTCTTGGTCAGACTTGATGTCAACATCGATATCGGGCGTAAAGCGCGGGTTCTCAGGATCAAAGGATAGCTGAGCCACTTCAACTTTGTGCGGTACGCGTAGGGGTGGCAGGTCAGTCACCGTACTATGGTCCACCGTTCACCACGACATGAATCTAATGGGCGCCTTCAGGGCGCCCATTAACCGGTATAATTGTATGGCCACTATGGGCGACAAGCAAGGGAACGCGGCATCGTGCCAACGGAAACTCCGGACCGCACCTTATCACTGATGCGCACAGGGTCCGAAATTGGTTGATGCTTGCGCCAACCCGCTCCTTGCACTTCAGCTTCCAGGCCGCGGTGCGCTTGGCAACGTGACGCCGGCGTGAACTGAGCGCCGCCGACAGAGAGCCGACAGAGAGCGGCAAAACGCCCTCACCCTGACCCTCTCCCACGGGAGCGTGAACGCAATCCGGCGACGCATCTCAAGGCGGCAGCGGCGCGCCGCACGCCAACGGGAAACGCCTTGACCTTGGGCTGAGGAGCCATTATTCCTATCGCGTCAACTGCCCGACCCGCGTCCGCACCGCGCGCCATCGACGGCCGCTTGCGCCGGAATCGCGGTCCACCCGGTGAACCGTCGGTTCGTTTGCCTCATTCCAGGCGTTGCACGACACATTCTGTCGGGCCAAAACTCAATCGAACCGGAAAGGCACTTCCTGTGGTGGTGCTGCGGACGGCACGTCGATGATCACCGTGGATGGGTCCACCCCGGTGTCCCCCGGCAGCCAATAGGTCACGCTCTCGGGCCAGGCGATGACGATCGCCACCAGCAGCAGCTGCAGGCACAGCCACGGGATGGCGCCCAGGTAGATGTCGCGCGTGGGCACGCTGTCGGGCGCGATGCTGCGCACGTAGAACAGCGCGAAGCCGAAGGGCGGGTGCATGAAGCTGGTTTGCATGTTCACGCACAGCATCACCCCGAACCACACCATGTCGATGCCAAGCTTCTGCGCGAAAGGCGCCAGCAGCGGCAGGATGATGAAGGCGATCTCGAAGAAATCCAGGAAGAACGCCAGCAGGAAGATGAAGATATTCACGAAGATCAGGAAGCCGGTGACGCCGCCGGGCAGGTTGGCCAGCAGGCCCTCGACCCAATGGCTGCCCTCGACGCCCGCGAATACCAGGGAGAACACGGTGGCGCCCACCAGGATGAAGCAGACCATGGCGGTGATGCGCATGGTGGTCTCGCAGGCCTGCCACAGCAGTCTTGGCGAAAGCCGGCGCCCGATCGCGGCCATCGCCATGGCGCCAACGGTGCCCATGGCGCCCGCCTCGGTCGGCGTGGCCAGGCCCGTGAACATCGTGCCCAGCACCAGGAAGATCAGGAAAAGGCTGGGCACCACGCCCTTCACGATGCGCCACAGCAGGGGCCAGCCGCGCAGCGTGCGGGCACTTTCCGGCAGCGGCGGCACATCCCCAGGGCGCAGCCAGCCAAGCACGGCGGTGTAGCCCAGGAACAGCAGGGTCTGCAGGATCGAAGGGCCGATCGCGCCCAGGTACATGTCGCCCACGGACCGGCCCAGCACCTGCGCCAGCACGATCAGCACCAGGGATGGCGGGATCACCTGGGTGATGGTGCCGGCCGCGGCGATCGACCCGGTGGCGTAGCGCGTGGAATAGCCGGCGCGCAGCATGGCCGGCATGCTGATCATGCCCATCGCCAGCACGCTGGCCGCCACCGTGCCGGTGATGGCGCCCAGCAATGCCCCCACCAGGATCACGCTGTGGCCCAGCCCGCCAGGGAGCTTGCCGAACGCCTGGCCAAGCCCCTCCAGCAAATCCTCGGCCAGCCCCGATCTTTCCAGGATCGCGCCCATCAGCGTGAAGAACGGGATCGCCAGCAACAGCTCGTTGCTCATGATGCCGAACACGCGCAGCGGCAGTGATTGCAGGAAGGCGGGCTGGAAGAACCCCATCCAGACGCCGGCGACGGCGAACGACAAGCCGCAGGCCACCAGGCTGAACGCCACCGGGAAACCCACCAGCAGGAACAGCACCATGCCGCCGAACATCAGCGGCGCCATGTCCTGGAACTCAGGAATCACTGGTCGGGCCGCACGTAGGTCGTGTCGATGCGAACCTCGCCCGCAAGCGCCGCGGCGCGCCGGATCAGCTCGGCCACGCCCTGCAGGAACACCAGCGCGAAGCCCAGCGGCAGCAGCAGCTTTACCGGCCAGCGGATCAGCCCGCCCGGATCGGTCGAGATCTCGTGGCGGACAAGACTTTCCCAGAACACGGCCCAGCCCAGCCAGGCCATCAGCGCCATGCCCGGCAGCAGGAACAGCGCGAAGCCGAAGGCGTCGATCCACAGCCGCGCGCGATCGGACACGGCGGCGTAAACCAGGTCCACGCGCACATGCTCGTTCTGCTTCAGCGTCCAGGCGGCACCCAGCAGGAAGGTGGCGCTGAACAGGTACCACTGAAGTTCCAGAAAGGCGTTGGAGCCGGCGGAAAGCCCGTACCGCACCACGGCCACGCCGGCCGAGACCAGGCAGGCGGCCAGCACGGCCGCACTGGCCAGCACCGCGGCTGCACGGCTTAGCCGGTCGATTGCAGTGGCGGCCGCCAGCAGGCCCCGCATCGGCGTCTTTCCCCCTGTTCCGCCCTGTTGCCTAGCTGCCGCGCGGCGCGCCTGCAACAGACGCGTCGCTGCCATCCTGCCAGCTTACGGCGATTTCACCCTGGACCACCCTGGGCAGGGCGCGCAGGCCCGGCTACCCAGGGGGCCATGGACAGCATCGCATTGTGGCAGGCCATCGCGCTTGGCGTGATCGAGGGCCTGACCGAGTTCCTGCCGGTCAGCAGCACCGGCCACCTGATCCTGGCCGAGCGCCTGCTGGGCTTCAGCGAGGGCGGGCGCGCCTTCAAGATCGTGATCCAGCTGGGCGCCATCCTGGCCGTATGCGCAGTCTTCGCGCCAAAACTGTTCGGCATCGTGCGCGACCTGCCGCGCCAGCCGGCCGCGCAGCGCTTCGTGCGCAACATCGTGCTGGCCTTCATCCCGGCCATGGTGCTGGGGGCGACGCTGTACAAGCAGGTGCAGGCGTTGCTGGACGATCCGTGGGTGGTGTGCGCGGCGCTGATCGCCGGCGGCATCGTCATCCTGCTGGTCGATCGCATGGCCGCCACCGCCCGCATCCACGCGGTCGAGGACCTGCCGGCCGGCAGCAGCGTGGCGGTGGGCTTCGCGCAGGCGCTCGCCATGGTGCCCGGCACCAGCCGCAGCGCCGCCACCATCATCGGTGCCATGGCGCTGGGCGTGGATCGGCGGACCGCGGCGGAATTCAGCTTCGTGCTGGCCATCCCCACCATGCTGGCGGCCACCGCCTTCAGCCTGTTCAAGGAATGGAACGTGCTGTCGTGGGACGGGCTGGGCCTGATCCTGGTCGGCACCGCGGTGGCGTTCGTGGTGGCGCTGCTGGTGGTGCGCACGGTGCTGGCGCTGATCGCGCGGATCGGCTGGGCGCCCTTCGGCTGGTACCGCATCGCGCTGGGCTGCGTGATGCTGGCGGTGCTGGCGCGCGGCGGCTGAGCGCGCCGGGCGTGGGTCAGGCGTGCCGTCGCGACACCCCGAGGCCGGCCAGGGCCAGCAGGCCCAGCGCAAACAGCCCAAACCCACCCGCTTCAGAGATCGGTGCCACCAGGACCTGCGCGCCGGCCAGCACGAAGCGCGTCAGGTCGTCGCCCGGCCGGGTCCAGGTCACGGTAATGGTATCGGTCGGCGCGAACAGGGCGCCATAGAAGCCGCGATAGCGGAACGGGTTCGGATTATTCGCCGGATCCCCCAGCAGTGCGGGATCGAAGAAATCGAGCGTCGGGCCATTGCTGGCGAACGTGTAGTCGAGCGCGCCGGCAAGTCCCATGATCGGGAACGGGAGCGTGTAGGTGGCCGTGGTCGCGCCCAGGCAGGTCAGCACCGGGGTTGCGCACCCAAAGTTGCCGGACCACTGCCCGGCGGTCGTCAGTGGCGGCGGCAGCGTTCGCGTCGCGGTGGCGCGCTCGTTGTTGTAGGGAAACGCATTCAGCCCCACCAGCACGCTGGTCCCCTGCTCGGCCGGGGTCCAGGCGCCAAAGGCATCGCGCATCAGCACCGTGTGCGCCGGCAGCGCCTGTACCGCCGCGCCCGGGTGATGTTGCGCGGCCGCCAGCCAATCCGCCTGATTGAGAAACGTCTCGACAGGCGCGGCGGCGGCCGTGCAGGCGGCGGTTGCCGCAAGCAGAATTGCGGCCAAGCGCGCCATGCCAGCCACCCCGCTGCACATCATGGTCATCGTCGCTCCCGCGCCCACGCAACCCGCACAACACTCAGGCTTGCGTGGCGTTGCACGCCAGCGTGAAGCGCGCTTCCCGGCATCACGAAGGCGTGGGAGAAATTGACGCGCGGCAGCGGCGGTGTGCGGCCGAAGCGGCTGTGCCGGCGCTCAGGCCGCCGCCTCGGCCGGAGCGATCTCGGTAGCGGGTTCCAGGCCAAGCGCCTCGGCCAGGCGCTCCAGCCTTCGCACCACGCTTTCGCCGGCAAACACGCCGCCGCCGTCGGACAGACGCAGCACCAGCCGCGAGGTTTCGACCCGCAGCGACGTGCGCGCCAGCAGGTCGGGCGTGCCCGCGCTCAGCGTATAGGCCAGCCGCAGCGCGATCCCCAGGCGCTCGGCCCGGCGGGCGGCCGGCACATCCAGCAGGGTGCGGGCCGGCAGGGTGAAGGCGGCGGCCGGTTCCGCCTCGTACCGAAGCGCCAGCACCAGCGCCAGGAAGGCGCGGGCGTGATGGTCAAGCCCGATGCCGGGCTGGCGCAGCATGCGCAGGAAGGCCTGCTCGGCGCGGTAGTCGGGGTGTTCGTGCGCGCCGATGTCGCTGGCCCAGCAGGCGGCTTCGCGCAGCCGGCGATCGTGGGGCAATTCATCGGCGAACAAGGGCGCGGTCCAGCGGATCATCGCCGGCGGCGTTTCGGGATGGCGGCCATAGGCCAGTCCCAGCTCGCGCCCCGCGCCGATCACCGGATCAACCCGGCGCTCCGCCTCGGGCAGCTGGCCCCAGTACCAGCCTTCGCGCAGGCCATTGGCGCTGAACACCACGCGGCGCGCGCCGGTCACGCGCAACAGCCGGCGCAGCACCACCGCGGCATAGGGCAGCGCGTCGATCCGCCGGCGCGGCACGCCGGGGATGCGCTCCAGGCTTTTGCGCGGCAGTGCGGTGATCACCCCGGTCAGGTCGCGCGCTTCATCGCGCGACAGCGTGTAGTGGTGCACGACGCGCAGCGGATAGCCGGTCTGCGCGATGTGAATGCGGGCCAGTGCGCGCCAGGCACCACCCACCAGGTAAAGGTCGCGGCCGATCGCATCCTTGAGCCAGGTCAGCGGTGCCAGCGCGTCCTCCACCACGGCGCGGGCGCGCGCCATGTCGCCGCCCGACACGTCGGCCAGGCGCAGCGCGCCGACCGGCAGCGATGCCGCGGTGCCGGCGCTGCCCGCCCCCAGCGCCACCAGTTCCAGCGACCCTCCGCCCAGGTCGCCCAGCACGCCCTCGGCCTCCGGGATGCCGCACAGCAGGCCCTGGGCCGAAAAGGCGGCCTCCTCGCCGCCCGAGAGGATTTTCAGGCTGATCCCTGGAATGCGCTTGCGCAGCAGGGTGGCGAACACCTCGCCATTGCTGGCATCGCGCAGTGCCGCGGTGGCCAGGATATCCAGCTTCTCGGCGCGCATGGCCCGGGCCACCAGCGCATAGCGTTCCAGCACCGGCAGCGCATCGGTCATACCCTGTTCGTTGAGCCGCCCGGTGGTCTGCAGCCCGCGGCCCAGCGCCAGCACGGCCTTTTCGTTGAAGATGATCGACGGGTTGCGCGACAGGCCTTCGTAGATCACCAGCCGCACGGAATTCGAGCCGAGATCGACGACGCCCAGGCGTCGCGGCGGCGCGGACGTGGCCACGCTGCCGGCCATCAGTCCTGGCTGACCCGGTCCTGCCGCCGCGCGGGCTCGGCGGTGCCGGATCCATGGAGCGCGCTGCCGCGGCCCGAAAGACTGGGGTTGGTCATGAACCAGTCGTGCGCGCTGGGCGCATCGGGCGCAGCCGGTCGGCGCACATAGGCGCCGTCGCTGCCCAGGTCCCAGCTTTGCGCCGTGTCACGCAGGTTCTGCGCCATGATCTGGTCCAGCACCTGGGTGTGCACGGTGGCGTTGTTCACCGGCACCAGCACTTCCACGCGCCAGTCCATGTTGCGCGCCATCCAGTCGGCGCTGCTGATGAATACCCGGGCCTTGCGGTTCGGCAGCTTCTGGCCGTTGCCGAAGGCGATGATGCGGCCGTGTTCCAGGAACCGGCCGATGATCGATTTCACCCGGATGTTCTCGCTCAAGCCCGGCACGCCGGGGCGCAGGCAGCAGATGCCGCGCACCACCAGGTCGATCTGCACGCCGGCCTGGCTGGCGCGGTACAGCGCGTCGATCAGGGTTTCATCGACCAGGCTGTTCAGCTTCACCCAGATCGCGGCGGGCCTGCCTTCGCGCGCGAAGGCCACTTCCGCGTCGATCAGGTCCAGCAGCGTGCTGCGGATGGTGTGCGGTGCGTAGGCCAGCGCTTCCATGGCTTCCGGCTTGGCATAGCCGGTCATGAAGTTGAACAGGCGGGCGGCATCGCGGCCCAGCGCGGGGTCGCAGGTGAAGAACGACAGGTCGGTGTAGATGCGTGCCGTGATCGGGTGGTAGTTGCCGGTGCCGAAATGCACGTAGGTGCGGGTGTCGCGGCCTTCACGGCGCACCACCATGCTGACCTTGGCGTGCGTTTTCAGCTCGACGAAGCCGAACACCACCTGCACGCCCACGCGCTCCATCTCGCGCGCGAAGTGGATGTTGGCTTCCTCGTCGAAGCGGGCCTTTAGCTCGACCATGGCGGTGACGCTTTTGCCCGCCTCGGCGGCCTCGATCAGCGCGCGCACGATAGGGCTGTCGCGGCTGGTGCGGTACAGCGTCTGCTTGATCGCCACCACGTTCGGGTCGCGCGCCGCCTGGCGCAGGAACTGGACCACCACGTCGAACGATTCGTACGGGTGGTGCACCACGATGTCCTTGTGGCGGATGGCGGCGAAGCAGTCGCCGCCGAAATCGCGGATGCGTTCGGGGAAGCGCGGGGTATAGGGCGTGAACAGCAGGTCGGGCCGTTCATCGACGATCAACTGCTTCATGTCGCCCACGCCCAGCAGGCCATCCACCAGGAAGGCATCCGCCTTCGGTACCTCCAGCTCCTCGGCCACGAAGTCCAGCAGGTCGGGAGGAATTGCCGCATTGACCGACAATCGGATCACCCGGCCGCGCCGGCGCCGCTTCAACGACATCTCGTAGCTGCGCACCAGGTCCTCGGCTTCCTCCTCCAGCTCGACGTCGCTGTCGCGGATCACCCTGAAGTAGCCGCGCGCGGCCTGGTGGAAGCCGGGGAACAGCCGGTCCAGGAACAGCCCGACCACATCCTCCAGCATGATGAAGCGCACCGCGCCGGGACCAGTAACCTCGGCTTCGGCGGGCAGGCGGATGAAGCGCTCGACCTGCGCCGGCAGCGGCAGCAGGGCACGCATCAGCGTGCCGTCGTCGCCGGTCAGGCGCAGCACCATCACCAGGCCCAGCGAGGGAATGAACGGGAAGGGATGCGCGGGATCGATCGCCAGCGGCGTCAGCACCGGGAACACGCGCTCCATGAACCACGGGTCAAGGAAGGCGCGATCGGCGTCCGAAAGCTCGTCGGGCGCCAGCACGGACAGGCGCTGCTCGCGCAGCATGGGGGCCAGGGTGCGCCACACGCGCTGCTGCTCGTCGATCAGGATCTTGGCCTGGGCATTGATCGCCGCCAATTGCTGCGCGGGCGTGCGGCCATCGGGGCTGAGCGCGGTCACCCCGGCGCCGGCCTGGCCGATCAACCCGGCCACGCGCACCGAATAGAACTCGTCCAGGTTGGTGGCGCTGATGGCGATGAAGCGCACGCGTTCCAGCAGCGGGTGGCGGCTGTTGTCGGCCTCCTCCAGCACCCTGGTGTTGAAGGCAAGCCAGGACAGTTCCCGGTTCAGGAAGCGTTCGGCGCCGCCGATCGCCGGCTGCACCAGGGTGTCGGCGCGACGTGGTGCCGCAGGGGCGATGCGGCGGCGGGCGCGCGACCGCGGCGTCTGCTCAAGCATGGCTCACCCCGTCGCCGCCGGATTTGCTGCGCATGACGGGCACCCTATAGCAGCGGCCCGGCCGGGGGGCAGGGGGCGTCCGCTCCCGTCATCGTGATTTCATCTGGCTGGTCCCGCAGCAGGGCCTGGGCCAGGGCGGCGGCGGCATCGTCGGTGCCGGGGCGCCTGTTGGTGGCCAGGATGCGCTGGTCCAGCGCCGCGATGGCAGCGGCGGCGGCGGCCAGGTTGCGCGGCAGGCGCGCCGCCAGCCAATCGAGCAGCGGGGGCGCCAGGTGCAGCTGCCGCTCCGAAGCAGCCTTGGCCAGCACGGCGCGCAGCAGCCCCTGGTCCGGGATGCCCAGGGCGACGGCCGGCGACGCCAACAGGCGCGAGCGCAGATCGGGCAGCCGCACCGGCCAGCGCGCGGGCGCCGCGCGGCCGGTCAGCAGCGCGCGCCCGCCGCACTCGGCGACCAGGTTCAGCAGGTGCAGCAGTGCCCGCTCGTCCGTGATCGCGTCGGCATCGTCCAGGACCACGCAACCGTGCGGCGGCAGCAGGTGTGGCAGGCCGGCCAGGGTGAGCGCGCGGGGCGCGATCGGCGCGGCATCGGCCAGGCCCCTGAACACCGCGGCCAGGTGGCTGCGGCCCGATCCGGGCGGGCCGAACAGGCACAGCCGCCCGGTGGGCCAGTCGCGCCACGCCTCCAGCCAGGTGAGTGCCGCTTCGTTGCTGGCGGCGGCGATGAAGTCGGCGCGCGCCAGCGATGGCGGCGCGGCGGCGAAGCCGAGGGTCAGTTGCCGGGCGTTCACAGGCGCCGGATCAGTGCAGCGAGGTGTCGCGATAGAACGGGCTGTCCAGGTAGCGCGCCAGCCAGTGCCGCGCCAGCACGCCGGCTGCCGCCGCGGTCGGCACGGCCAGCAGCACGCCCAGGAAGCCGGCCACCACGCCGCCGGCCAGCAGCGCGAAGATCACCCACACGGCGTGCAGTTCGACCCGTTCGCCGACGACGCGGGGATAGATCACGTAGCCTTCGATCAGGTTGCCGGCCATGAACACGGCGGCCACGGTCAGCACCCCGCTCCAGGTGCCGAACTGCACGGCGGCCAGCCCCACCGCCATCAGCCCGCCCAGCAGCGAGCCCACATAGGGAATGAAGCTGATCAAGCCCGCGGTCAGCCCCACGATCAGGCCAAGCTCCAGGCCCACCACCGTGAGGACGATGGCGTAGTAGATGCCCAGCAGCAGGCACACCAGCATCTGGCCGCGCACCCAGGCCGCCAGCACGCGATCGATCTCGGCGGCCAGCTGGCGCACGGTTTCCAGGTTGCGGCGCGGCACCCAGGCCTCGACCTTGGCAACCAGCCTGGGCCAGTCGCGCAGCAGGTAGAAGGCGACCACGGGGGTGACCACCAGCACGGTCAGGATGGAAACGAGCTGCGCGCCGCCGCCGATCACGGCCGCCACCGTGCCGGTGATCCAGCCGACCAGGTTGGTGATCTGGCGCGCCGCCAGCTCGCGCAGCCGCGCATCGACGAATTCCTCGCCCATCGCCTCGGCCAGCGCGATCAGCGCATCGCGGAACAGGTCGCGCAACGCGGCGACATAGTCGGGCACGCGCGACAGCAGCAGGAAGAACTGCGCGGTCAGCAGCGGGTAGATGATCAGCAGGAAGGCGAACAGCACGGCCAGGAAGCCCAGCAGCAGCACGAAGGCCGAAAGCCCGCGCGGCACGCCGATGCGCTGCAGCCGGTCGGCGATCGGGTCCAGCAGATAGGCCAGGGTGGCGGCCAGCACGAAGGGCAGCAGCACGCCGGCGAAGGTGTGCAGCAGCAGCAGGAACGCGGCCACCCCCGCCAGCACGTAGATCAGGCGCTGGCGTCGTGTCTGGGCCGCGATGCGCTGGGCCGGATGCTCCATCATTTCCCTGGCTGTGCTGCCCCTCGGCCCCAGCGCAGCACATACGCCACCCCGGACGCCAGCGTTGTCGCGGCGACGGCGGCGATCACGCTGTCCAGCAGCAGCGGCGCATCGACGCCGTAGCCCGCCAGGCCCAGCGCCAGGGCGGCCAGCACGATCTGGGCGGCGGTGTTGCACTTGCTGATGAACAGGGGCGCGATCACCGGTTGCTGGCCCAGCACGTACAAGGCAAGCACGCCGCCCACGATCAGCAGGTCGCGGAACACCACCAGGATCACCAGCCAATCCGGCAGCCGGTTCAGCAGGCCCAAGGTGACGTACACACTGACCAGCAGCGCCTTGTCGGCCACCGGGTCCAGCACGGCACCGACCGTGCTGTTGGATTGCAGGCGCCGCGCCAGGTAGCCGTCGATCGCATCGGACACACCGGCGGCAACGAACAGCCAGAACGCCGCCATGAAGCGGCCCTGCAGCATCAGCCACACCGAAAGCGGCACGGCGCACAGCCGTGCCAGGGTGATGACATTGGGAAGCGTCAGCACCTGGCCGCCATGGTCGGTTTCAGCGCGACGGCGCCAGCGACAGCAGCAGCGCGCCGTCCGGCGCCGGTTCGGCGCGCACGCCCACCAGGCCCAGCGTGCTGGCGGCACCCGCCTGGTCCTGGGTCAGCGTGACCATCAGGTCGGCTTCGGTCAGCCCGATGGCGCGGATCACCAGCCGCGCCACGGCCGGCGACGCGCCAAGCCGGCGCTGCAACTCGGTCCACTCCGCAAGGCTGCGGTAGCGCGCCCGCGCCGCCACGCGGCCTGCCGGGGCGCCGGCGCCACCGGCGCCCGGGTCGGCCAGGCGGTCGCGCACGCGATCGGCGTTGAACACCACGGTCATGGTGGCGGCGTAACGGGTGGGGGCGACGCGCTCGTCCTCGATCTCCAGGCCATCGGTCAGCGCCTCGATTTCGGCGGCGGTCAATGCCTTCAGCGCGGGGATGCGCTCGGCCGGGGCGACGCGCGGCAGCAGGGTTTCCCAGGCCTGGCGAGCGGCCTGGGCCAGGGCGCGTTCGCGCGCCGCAACCGCATCGGTGCCGGAAATGTCCACGGCCACGCCGCGGACGGTCCAGATATCCTCCTGGGCACGCACGGGCCAAGCCAGGACGGCGCCCAGCACCAGCGTTGCGCGACGCGAAAGCCGATGGCGCAGGGTATGAGCGGTTCCGATGGAACCGCTCATGCCCTGCAAGTCCTTGGCTGGTCGCGTTATCCGAGCCGTCTGGTGATTCCACCAGACTTGATAACGCTCTATAGGTCCCCGCATGGCAGCAGCTTCGCCTTTTTCTGCGGCACCATCCGTAGCCGAACGGACCCCCACATGACCAGTGCGGGGAAGCCCGGCCTGAGCTACCGCGATGCCGGCGTGGACATCGATGCGGGCGAGGCGCTGGTTGATGCGATCAAGCCGCTGGCGCGCGCCACGCAGCGGGCCGGCGCGATGGGTGGGCTGGGCGGGTTCGGCGCGCTGTTCGATCCACGCGCCGCCGGCTTCACCGATCCCGTGCTGGTCGCGACCACGGATGGCGTGGGCACCAAGCTGAAGCTTGCCATCGAAACCGGCCAGCACGACACGGTGGGCATCGACCTGGTGGCGATGTGCGTGAACGACCTGGTGGTGCAGGGCGCCGAGCCGCTGTTCTTCCTGGACTATTTCGCCACCGGCAAGCTGGAGGTTGAACAGGCGCGCGCGGTGATCGCCGGCATCGCCGCCGGCTGCGCCGAGGCCGGCTGCGCCCTGGTGGGCGGCGAAACCGCCGAGATGCCCGGCATGTATGCCAAGGGCGACTACGACCTGGCGGGCTTTGCCGTGGGTGCCGCCGAACGCGGCACGCTGCTGCCGCGCGCCGACATCGCGCCGGGCGACGCCGTGCTGGGCCTGGCCAGCGCCGGCGTGCACAGCAACGGCTACTCGCTGGTGCGGAAAATCGTGGCGGCCACCAACCTGGACTGGCACGCGCCGGCACCGTTCGCCACGGGCAAGACGCTGGCCGCGGTGCTGCTGGCGCCCACCCGCATCTACGTGAAGCCGGTGCTGGCGCTGCACCGGGCAGGGTTGGTGAAGGCGGCGGCGCACATCACCGGCGGTGGCCTGACCGAGAACCTGCCGCGCGTGCTGCCGGATGACACGGTGGCGGCGCTCGACCCGCGCTGGGATGCGCCGGCCGAGTTCGCCTGGCTCACCCGCGTCGGCAACGTCACGGCGGACGAGACGCTTCGGGTGTGGAACTGCGGCATCGGCATGGCGCTGGTGGTCGGCGCCGAGGCGGTCGCGGCCGCAAGCGCGCTGCTGCGCGAGCATGGCGAGACCGTGCATCCGATCGGCGTGATCGAGGCGGCCGAGGGCCAACCCCGCGTGCGCTACACCGCCCGACCTGCCTGGACGTGACCCCGCGCGTGCCCGTCGCGGTGCTGATCAGTGGCCGCGGCAGCAATTTCCTGGCCCTGCACGAAGCCACCCTGGCGCCCGACTATCCGGCGCGGATCGCGCTGGTGCTGTCGAACCGGCCCGATGCCGCCGGCATTCTTCGCGCGCGCGAGCTTGGGCTTGTAACCGACGTGATCGACCACAGGCAGTTCCGCGGCGCCCGGGAAGAATTCGACGCGGCACTGGATGCGCGACTGCGCGAGGCGGGCGTAGAGATCGTGGCCCTGGCCGGGTTCATGCGCGTGCTGACCGAACCCTTCGTGAACCGCTGGCAGGACCGGCTGGTGAACATCCATCCCAGCCTGCTACCCGCCTATCCGGGGCTGGACACGCATGCGCGCGCCCTGGCGGATGGCGTGAAGCTGCACGGCTGCACCGTGCACCTGGTGCGGGCCGCGCTGGATAGCGGCCCGATCATCGCCCAGGCGGCCGTGCCGGTCCTTCCGGACGATTCCGAGGCCACGCTGGCCGCCCGCGTGCTGGCGCAGGAACACCGTGTGTATCCCCTGGCGCTTCGCCTGCTGGCGGAGGGGCGGGTGCGGGTGGCGGGCGGGCGGGCGATCATCGATGCGCCGCACGCCGCCGGCGCCCTTGCGAACCCCTTGCCCGAGGGCGCTTTTGTTGCCTAGAAAAGCTGCGTGAGTTCCGAGGACAAACCGCCAATGGCCGACCCGAGTACTGCCCAGCCTGCGCTCCCGCCGGTCAAGCTTGAGGAGTTCCTCAAGGACCGCGACGGCTTCGCCGATGGCGTATGGGGCGCCACCAAGATCGCCATCGGCGTCGTGGTGGCGGTGCTGGTGCTGATGGCGGTGTTTCTGGTCTAGCCGCTACCCCACGATCTCGCTGCCCGCGAAGAAATACGCGATCTCGATCGCCGCGTTCTCAGAACTGTCGCTGCCGTGCACGCTGTTCGCCTCGATGCTTTCGGCGAAGTCGGCGCGGATCGTGCCCTGCTTCGCCTTGGCGGGGTCGGTGGCGCCCATGATCTCGCGGTTATGCGCGATCGCATTCGGGCCTTCCAGAACCTGCACCACGACGGGGCCGGAGATCATGAAGGCCACCAGGTCGTTGAAGAACGGCCGCGCCTTGTGCACGCCATAGAAGGTCTCGGCCTGCGCCCTGCTCATGTGGATGCGCTTCTGCGCCACGATGCGCAGCCCCGCATCCTCGAACCGGGCATTGATCTTGCCGGTCAGGTTCCGGCGCGTCGCGTCGGGCTTGATGATGCTGAAGGTGCGCTCGGTCGCCATGGCCTGCCGGTCCCTGTCCCTTGGAATGCGCCGGGCGTCTAGCAGGGGGCCGGCAGGGCGGCAACCCATCGCAATTTGCCGCAGCGCCAGCTAGGAAGCGGCCATGGCGCTGCTCGACATCACCAACGTCACCATCCGCATGGCGGGGCGCGACCTGCTGGTCGGCGCCTCGCTGTCGGTCGAGGCGGGGCGCAAGGTCGGCGTGGTGGGTCGCAACGGCACCGGCAAATCGACCCTGTTCAAGGCGATCGCCGGCGAGCTGCACGCCGATGCCGGGGAAATCCGCCTGGCGCAGCGTGCCCGGCTTGGCGTGGTGGCGCAGCACGCGCCCGATGGCCCGGCGCGGGTGATCGACGTGGTGCTGGCCGCCGACACCGAGCGTACCGCGCTGCTGGCCGAGCAGGAGCACGCCCCACCCGAGCGCGTGGCCGCGATCCACGACCGGCTGGACGCGATCGACGCGCACAGTGCCGAGGCGCGCGCGGGCAAGATTCTCGCGGGCCTGGGTTTCACCCATGCCGAGCAACAGGGCGCGGTGGGCGATCTTTCGGGCGGCTGGCGCATGCGGGTGGCGCTGGCCGGCGCGCTGTTCGCCGCCCCCGACCTGCTGCTGCTGGATGAACCCACGAACCACCTCGACCTGGAAGCGGCACTCTGGCTGGAGACCTGGCTCGCGAAATTCCCCGGCGCGGTGCTGCTGATCAGCCACGACAAGGCGCTGCTGGACCGCGCGGTGGACAGCATCGCGCATCTGGAGAACACGAAGCTGACGCTGTGGCAGGGCGGCTACTCGACCTTTGCGCGCAGCCGTGCCGAGCGCGCCTTCCACGCCGCCGCGGCTGCCCAGAAATTCGAGGCGCAGCGCGCCCACATGCAGAAATTCGTCGATCGATTCCGCTACAAGGCCAGCAAGGCGCGCCAGGCGCAGTCGCGGCTGAAGGCGATCGAACGGCTCACCCCGCCCGAGGCCTGGGACGCCGAGGATCGCGCGCAGTCCATCGACCTGCCGCCGCCGCGCGACGTGGCACCGCCGGTGATCGCGGCCGACCAGGCATCGGTCGGCTACGATGGGCGCGCGGTGCTGCAGGGCCTGGGCTTCCGCATCGACATGGAAGACCGCATCGCGCTGCTGGGCCGCAACGGCAACGGCAAGAGCACACTGGCGAAGCTGCTGGCCGGGCGGCTTGCCCCCATGCGCGGCAGCATCTTCCGCGCGCCCAAGCTGGGCGTGGGCTATTTCGCGCAGCACCAGGAGGACGAGCTGGACGCCGCCGGCTCGCCGATCAGCCACATGCAGGAAGCATTGCCCCAGGCCACGCCCACGCAGGTGCGGGCGCAGCTGGCGCGCTTCGGGCTGGACGCCGATCGCGCCAAGACCGTGGTGGCGAAACTTTCGGGCGGCGAGCGCGCGCGGCTGCTGCTGGCGCTGGCCACCCGCGAGGCGCCGCAGCTGCTGATCCTGGACGAGCCCACCAACCACCTGGACATCCCCGCGCGGGAAGCCCTGGTGCGCGCGCTGGCGGCGTTCGAGGGCGCGGTGATCCTGATCAGCCACGATGTGGAGCTGGTCGATGCGGTGGCCGACCGGCTGTGGCTGGTGGCGGACGGCAAGGTCGAGCCGTTCGAGGGTGACCTCACGGAGTACCGCGCCTGGCTGGCCGCGCCCGCGGCCCGCGCCGTTTCGGCGGCGGCCGAACCGCGCCGCAGCGACCGGCGGGACCGCGCCGATGCGCGTGCCGCCGTGGCGCCCTTGCGCAAGCAAGCCAAGGACGCCGAGGCGAAACTGGCGAAGCTGGCGCGCGAAAAATCGTCCATCCTGGCGCAGCTGGCAGACCCGAAGCTGTACAGCAGCGGCAACGTGGCGGGTGTCGCCTCGCTCAATTCGCGGCTGGCGGCAGTGAAGGCGGACGAGGCCGCGGCCGAGGAACTTTGGCTGGAGGCGACGACCGCGCTGGAGAATTTCTCGGCGGCTTGACCGCGTGGCATGCGCGCCCGAGAACCGTGCGGGGAGGATTTTTCACATGCTCACACGCCGCGCCTTCGGTGCATTGCCGCTGCTCGCTGCCATGCCGGCCGTGGCGCAGGATTGGCCCACGCGCCCCGTGCGCATCGTGATCGCCTATCCACCAGGTGGATCCACCGACCTGCTGGGCCGCGCGCTGGCGCAGCGGCTGCAGGAAACCATCCTTGGCAGCGCCTTCGTGGTGGAGAACCGACCCGGCGGCGGCGCCATCGTCGGCACCCAGGCCGTGGCGACCGCCCTGCCCGATGGCTACACGCTGGCGCTGGGCAATAACCAGACGCACGCATCCAACGCCAGCTTCGCGACCACGCCGATCGGCTACCAGGTGATCGAGAGTTTCGCCCCCGTGGCACGCCTGGCGCTCGTGCACCACGCCTTCGTGGTGCCGGCCAACCATCCGGCGCGCACGCTGCAGGAGCTGATCGCGCTGGCCAAGGGCGGGCGCAAGCTGTCCTACGCCAGCTCGTCGGTCGGCTCCGCCAGCCACGTGATCGCGGAAAACTTCTCGCGCGAGTTCGGGCTGGAGGCGACGCATGTGCCGTATCGCGGCGGCGGGCCGGCCACCACCGACACGGTGGCGGGCGTGGTGGATTTCTTCGTCTCCACCTGGCCGCAGGTGGTGGGGCTGGTGCGCGACGGAAGGCTGCGTGCTCTTTCCATCGGGGCACCGCAGCGCCTGCCGGAAGCGCCGGACGTGCCGACGGCCACCGAGGCAGGCGCCCCGAACACGGCCGTGGATGCCTGGTTCGGCATGTTCGCGCCCGCCGGCACGCCGCCGCTGATCATCGACCGCCTGGCGACGCGGCTGGTGGCGATCGTCGCCGAGCCCACGATGATCTCGCGCCTTGCCGAGCTGGGATTCTCGCCGGCGCCGATGGGGCCCGAGGCCTTCGCGCGCTTCCAGCGCGAGGAGGTGGCGCGCTGGGCCGAGATGGCGCGCGTCACCGGCATCAGGATGCAATGACGCCGATTAAGCCGGCTGGAACAGTTCCACCGGATTGCCGGACGGATCCTCGACCAGCACCTGCGATCCGCCGGGGCCGCTGATCACGTCGTTGCGGAATGTCGTGCCGGCGTCGCGCAGCGTGGTGACCAGCGCCGCGATGTCGGGCACCTCGACCACCAGGCGGTTCCAGCCGCCGGGTTCGGGTTTGCGGCCATCCGGCATGGCGCGCGCGGCGCTGCTGGGCGGGCCGGCGAGCCACAGCGCGTCCTTGTCACGGGTCAGCATGGCCATGGCGGGGCCGTACTGGCGTTCCAGCACGAAGCCCAGCCGGTCGCGGTAGAACGCCACCGCCGCGTCCACGTCGTGCACCATCAGGCGGATCGGCATTCCCACCTCCGTCGCTTGCCGACCAGCATGCCACGCGGCCGCGAAGCCCGACAGTTCTGTCCGCGCGGGAGTGTTTTGTTGGCGCAACAACTGAAACGCGCCGGACATCGTGCGGCAACGCGACGCTGCCAAGCTGGCAGCCCCGCCACCGGATCGTCAGGAGCCCGCCATGACCGATCTGCCGCTCTATCCATATGCGCAGCCCAGCTTCGTCGACACCGGCACCAACATGACCAGCACGTCCAGCGGCGACGACCTGCTGGGCTGGTACCAGATCGGCTTCTCGGGCGGTGCGATCGTCTGGACCTATACCGGCAGCGGCAGCCCCACCGACACCGACGCCCTGGAACTCATCGGCCTGGGTGGCGACGACACCATGAACGGCCGCGACGGCAACGACTGGTTCCGTCCCGGCATGGGTGACGACGTGATCGATGCGGACTGGGGCGGCGCCGACCTGGGCCAGGACCTGGTGCTGTACGACGATGCCAGCGTGCAGGGCGTGGATGTCGATCTGCGCATCACCGTTTCCCAGAACACGGTCGGCAGCGAATGGGACACGCTGAGCGACATCGAGCATGTCTCCGGCTCGCCGTACCACGACGCGATCCATGGCAACAACGCCGACAACTACCTGTACGGCCAGGGCGGCGACGATTTCCTGTGGGGCCATGCCGGCAATGACACGCTGGAAGGCGGCGGCGGCTACGACGTGCTGGAAGGCGGGCTGGGCGACGACATTCTTTGGGGCAACTACTTCTACGATGGCGTGCCCGATGCCGCGAGCTACGAAGGCGCCTCGGGCGGCGTGACCGTGAACCTCTCGATCGGCGGGCCGCAGAACACCGTCTCTGCTGGCTTCGACAGCCTGTTCGAGATCCATGACCTGATCGGCAGCGATTTCGACGACACTTTCACGGGCAACGACCTCGACAACACGCTGGATGGCGGCGACGGTGACGACACGCTGAAGGGGGGCCTGGGCAACGACACGCTGATCGGCGGCGCGGGCCGCGATACGGCGACCTACCTCGATGCCACCGGCGCGGTCACGGCGAACCTGGCAACCGGCATCGTCTCGGGCGCGGCCGGCAGCGACACGCTGTCCCTCATCGAGCTGCTGATCGGCAGCGACGGTTTTGGCGACACGCTGACCAGTTCCGTGTTCAGCGACGAACTGCAGGGACGCGGCGGGAACGACACGCTGTTCGCCAGCGCCGGCAACGACGTGCTGAATGGCGGCAGCGGCACCGACACCGCCGACTACGACGCGCTGACCAATGGCGTGGTCATCGACCTTACGGCCGGCACCACCAACAAGGGCCAGTTCGGCGCCGATACCCTGACCAGCATCGAAAACGCCTGGGGCACCGAGTACGACGACACCATCACCGGCACGTCCGGCGTGAACGTGCTGCGCGGCGAAGGCGGCAATGACTACCTGACCGGCGGCGCCGGCAACGACACGCTGCATGGCGGCAGCGGCATCGACCGCGCGATCTATGCCACCGCGACATCCGCCGTGGTGGTCAACCTGGCCACCGGCACCGCCACCGGCGGCGGCGGCACCGACACGCTGAGCTTCATCGAGCATGTCGCAGGCTCCGCCTTCAACGACACGCTGACCGGCGACGCCCAGGCCAACTGGCTGTACGGCGCCGACGGGAACGATACGCTGAAGGGCGGCCTGGGCAACGACACGCTGGAGGGTTTTTCGGGCACTGACACGGTCGACTACCAGGCCGCAACGGGCGGGGTCACCGCGAACCTCCTGCTGGGCAGTGCCACCGGCGCCGACGGCAGCGACACGTTGCTGACGGTCGAGAACCTGACCGGCTCCAGCTTCGACGACACGCTGATCGGCGACGGCCAGGTGAACGTGCTGGACGGCAAGGGTGGCAACGACGTGCTGCTGGGGGGGCAGGGCAACGACACGCTGAATGGCAATGGCGGCACCGACACCGCCTCGTATCTCACCGCCATCGCCGCCGTGACTGCGAGCCTCACCTCCAACACCGCGACAGGCGGCGCCGGCAGCGACACGCTGGTCAGCATCGAGAACCTGCTGGGCAGCCTGCTGTTCGGTGATACCCTCACGGGCAACAACAGTGTCAACACGCTCGATGGCTCGGGGGGCGACGACACGCTTTCGGGCCTGGGCGGCATCGACACGCTGCTGGGCGGCGCGGGTGACGACATCCTGATCGGCGGCCTCGCCAACGATACGCTGGACGGCCAGGGCGGCACCAACGACCGCGCCAGCTACATCAACGCCACCGCCCTGGTCACCGTGAACCTGGTCACCAACACGGTCACCGGGCCGGACGGCACCGACACGCTGATCAGCATCGAAGGCGCGATCGGCAGCGCCTACAACGACGTGTTCACCGGCAGCGCCGCGGCCAACACTTTTGACGGCCAGGGCGGCCTCGACGAGATCAACGCGGGCGCGGGCAACGACACGCTGCTGGGCGGCAACGGCGACGACATCCTGCGCGGCGATGCCGGCAACGACGTGATCGACGGCCAGGGCGGCAGCCTCGATCTGGCGAGCTGGTTCAACGACCCGGCCGGCGTGATCGTGGACCTGCTGGCCGGCACCGCAACCGACGGCTACGGCAACACCGATACGCTTCTTGGGATCGAGAACATTTCCGGCGCCGCCGGTCAGGACAATACGCTGGCCGGCGACAACGGCATCAACGTGATCAGCGGCTTCTTCGGCGACGACGTGATCACCGGCCGCGGCGGCGTCGATGTGCTGGATGGCGGCGGCGGCGGCACCGACCGCTTCATCTACCTGGCCATCACCGATGCGCCCGCCGGCGAGAGCATCGCGGGATTCGTCAGCAACAGCGGCGACCTGATCGACCTTGCCGCGATCGACACCAACCCGGGCCTGGCCGGCGACCAGGCCTTCACCTTCATCGGCACCGCGGCCTTCACCGCGGCCGGCGTGGCGGAGGTGCGGTTCAGCGCTGGCAACATCTACGCCGACCGCAACGGCGACGGCACGGCCGAGATGCAGATCATCATGACCGGCGTGGCCACCATGGTGGCGGGCGACTTCGTGCTGTAGCGCCTCAGCGCAGCCCGGCGTTCACGACCAGGCATTGGCCCGTGATCGCCGCGGCATCAGGGCCAGCCAGGAACAGTGCCACGCGCGCGATGTCGTCCGGTGTGATGGCGTGCGGGATCGCCTGGCGGGCGCGCAGTTCATGGATGCGCGCCTCGTCCTGGAACCACAGCGCGCGCTGGCGATCGGTGATCACCAGGCCAGGCGCGATCGCGTTCACGCGGATGTTCTGCGGCCCCAGCTTGCGCGACAGCGAGTTGGTAAGGCCGACGATGGCCGCCTTGGCCGCGGCATAGACCGGCATCTCCGGCCCGCCATTCAGCCACACCACCGACGACATGTTGACGATCGCGCCCCCGCCATTGGCGCGCAGTTGCGGCACGGCCGCCTGGCAGGCGAAGAACACGTGGCGGAAATTCACATCCATCATCCAGGTGTATTCGTCCTGGCCGACCTCCTCGAAGTCCTGGCGCTGGTCGCGCGCGGCGTTGTTCACCAGCACCTGCGCCGGCCCCTGGCCTTTGCCCGCCGTGTCGATGGCCGCGCGCAGCGCGGCCAGGTCCAGCAGGTCGCAGTTCAGGAATCTTACGCGCTCGCCGAGTTCAGCCGCGAGTGCGGTACCGGCAGGACCGTCGATGTCCAGGAAGGTCACGCGGTCGCCCTGCGCGGCAAAGGCACGCACCATCGCGGCGCCAATGCCGGTGGCGCCGCCCGTCACGATCACGGCGCGGGTCATGCGATCAGGTGCTCGGTGGCCGGGTCGAACAGGCAGGCGCGGCGCGTGTCGATGGCAAAGCTTTCGTCCCGCCCGATCGCTGGCCGCACATCGGGCGACACACGTGCAAGCGCACGCTCGCCGCCAAGGCGCATCAGCACGATGGTTTCCGCGCCTGTCGGCTCGGTCATTTCCACGGCGGCGCGCACTGGCACCATGCCGGCGGCATCCGGCCCGAAGCGCCGATCGGCCTCCGCAATGCATTCCGGCCGGATGCCCAGCACCACCTCACGATCCAGGAAGCGGCGTGCGGCTTCGTATGTGTCGGGCAGGCGCAGGCGGATCTCATCCGGCCGGCCGGCGCCGAGCACGGCATGCAGGCCGGTGGCGTCGCCGGCCAGGCGGGCCGGCAGCGTGTTCATCGGCGGCGCGCCCATGAAGCGGGCCACGAAAAGGTTGGCGGGGCGATTGTAGATCGTGTCGGGATCGGCGAAGTGCTGCACTTCGCCGGCGTGCATCACGGCGATGCGGGTCGCCATGGTCATGGCCTCGATCTGGTCGTGCGTGACATAGACGCAGGTGGTGTTGATGCGCTGGTGCAGTTGCTTGATCTCCATGCGCATTTCCACGCGCAGCTTGGCATCCAGGTTGGACAGCGGCTCGTCGAACAGGAACAGCTTTGGGTCGCGCACCAGGGCCCGCCCCATGGCGACGCGCTGGCGCTGGCCGCCGGAGAGTTGCGACGGCTTGCGGTTCAGCAGGGGCTCGATCTGCAGCAGCTTCGCCACGCGCGCCACTGCCGCGTCCTGTTCGCTTCGCGGAACGTGCCGGCATTCCATGCCGAAGGTGATGTTCTGCCGCACGCTCATCGCCGGATAAAGCGCGTATGTCTGGAACACCATGGCAATGTCGCGGTCCTTCGGCGGCACGCTATCCACCACGCGCCCGCCGATGCGCACATGGCCTTCATTTTGCTTTTCCAAGCCGGCGATGATGTTGAGCAGAGTCGATTTGCCGCAACCGGACGGGCCGACCAGCACGGTGAACTCGCCGGCGTCGATTTCCAGGTCGATGCCCTTCAGTACTTCGTTCCCGCCGAAGCGCTTGCGCACGCCGTCGATGCTGAGCGCCGCCACTACTTCACCGCCCCGGCTGTCAGGCCGCGCAAGAAATACTTGCCGCCAAAAATGTACACCAGCAGCGTCGGCAATGCCGCCAGCAGCACCGCGGCGCTTTGCACGCCGTACTGCGGCAGTTCCGTCACGCTGTAGCTGAGCGCGATGAGTGCCGCCGTGATCGGCTGGTTCTGGCCCGACGAGAAGGTCACGCCCAGCAGGAACTCGTTGTAGATATGCGTGAACTGCCAGATCACGGTCACGATCAATATCGGCGGCGACAGCGGCAGCACGATGCGCCAGAAGATGCGGAAGAAGCCCGCGCCATCGACCCGTGCGGCCTTCAGCAGGTCGGGCGGGATGGCGACGTAGTAGTTGCGGCAGAACAGCGTGGTGAAGGCGGTACCCTGCACCACATGGATCAGCACCAGCCCCGCGATGGTGTTGGACAGGCCCAGGTCGCGCAGGATCAGCGCCCAGGGAATGAGGTTCATCTGCACTGGCAGGAAGACGCCTGCTGTGATGATGCCGAACACGATGTTGTCGTAGCGGAAGCGCCACAGCGCGATGGAATAGCCGTTCAGCGCGCCGATCAGCGTGGAGATGACGGTGGCGGGAACCACCATCACCGCCGAGTTCCACATGTAGGGCGCGATGCCGTTGCACGCCTGCGCAATGCAGTAGCTGCCCCAGGCCACCCTGAAATTGTCCAGCGTGGGCGCCTGCGGCCAGCCGATCAGCGACCGGCCCCCGATCTCCTGCGTGGTGCGCAGCGAGTTCAGCACCACCACGGCCAAGGGCGCCAGGTAGAACAGCGCAAAGCCCACCAGCACGGCATGGATGGCCAGGCGCGGCAGCCTCTTACGCATCGCGCGCGGCCCTGCGTGCCAGGTGGCGCTTGTACACCACCCACGGCACCACCACGACCAGCAGGGCCCCCAGCATCAGCACCGCGGCGGCCGACCCGCGGCCCAACTGGCCGCGCTGGAACATGAAGTCATAGACCACCAGCGCCGGCAGCGTGGTGGCAATCCCCGGGCCACCTCCCGTCAGCGCCCGCACCAGGTCGAAGGTCTTGATCGCGAACTGCAGCAATATCACCAGCACCGCGACGACGATTGGCCAGATCGTGGGCAGCACCACCTTGATGTAGGTGCGCGGCGCCGAGGCGCCATCGATGGCGGCGGCCTTGAACAGGTCGCCATCGACCGATCGTATGCCCGCCAGGAACAGCGCCATGGCGAAGCCGGAGCTTTGCCACACCCCGGCCAGCACGATGCACCATATCGCCATGTCGCGATCGATCAGCCAGTCGAAGCGGAAGCCCAGCCACCCCAGGTCGTGCACCATCTTCTGGATACCGATGCCCGGGTTCAGCAGCCACTGCCACACGGTGCCGGTGACCACGAAGGACACCGCCATCGGATACAGGAAGATGGTGCGCAGCAGGTTCTCGGCCCGGATGCGCTGGTCGATCAGGATGGCCAGCAGCAGGCCCAGCCCCGCCGCCAGCGTGACGAAGCCGAAACCGAACACCATCAGGTTGCCGTAGCCCACCTTGAAGCTGCGGTTGGCCAATATGGCGGCGTAGTTGGCGAAGCCGATGAACTCATAGTCCGGCAGCAGGGTGGAGGGCGTGAACGAGATCACGCCGGTCCAGGTCGAGAACACCAGCACCTGCGCCACCGCCAGCAGCAGCGGCGGCCACATCACCAGATGCGGCAGCACGCGCCCGAAGACCTGGCCCAGTCCCACGCGGGGCGCCGGGGCGGTTCGCACCACCCCGGCGGCAACGCGAGCCGAGCCGTCGGCCACGACGCGCTAGCGCGCCGCGTCGGCGGCGTCGGCCAGGCGGCGGGCGGCGACCTCGGGCGTGACCGACTTGTTGTGCACGAATTCCGTCAGCACCTCGATCATGCCGGCGGTGATCTGGTTGGTCTGCGCCATGTTGTGCGCCAGGCTCAGCATCACCTGGTTCTCGCGCACGCTGGCGGCCAGGCCGGCAGCCGTGTTGCGCTGCCCGTCCGACCAGCCGGGGCCGGACAGGTCGATATCGGTGCGCACCGGGATCGAGCCCGTGGTCTGCGAGTACATAGTCTGGCTGGCGGGCTCCATGACCAGCCTGGCGAAGACCTGCTGGCCGGCGATGAACTCCGGCTCGCGCCGGCGCCAGAAGATCAGCGCGTCGGCATTCAGCACGAAGGTGGGCTTGCCGTTGTCGGCCGGCGCCTGGTCCAGCATGTAGTCGGTATCCTTGTGGCCCAGGTGGCGAATGACGCCCTGCGCCCAGCCGCCCTGCAGCAGCAGCCCCGCATCGCCGTTGATGAATTTCGGCAGGAAGGTCGAGTAGTGCTGGCCGGCCGCCGCGGGGTCCATCCATTCGCTGAGCCTGCGCAACTGGCGGAAGGCGGCAACCACCTCGGGCCCACGCAGCGTCCTGTCGTCCAGCTCCATGATGGCCTTGCGGTAGGCGGCGGGGCTGATGCCGGCCAGCGCGATCTCGAACTTCTGGCCATCATCCGGGCGCTGGCCGCCATTCGCCACCGGCACGATGCCGGCGGCCTTCATTTTTTCTGCCAGCGCGTTGAACTCGGCCCAGGTCCTGGGCATTGCGGTCGCGCCGACCTTCTCCATCGCCTTTTTCGACGCGTACAGCGTGTTGGTGCGATAAATTTGCAGCGGCAGCGCCGCCCAGTTGCCGCCGGGCTTGTGCAGGCGCGCGAGATCGGGCGCCACCACTGTCTCGTAGCCCGCTTCGCGCACCAGGTCGTTCAGGTTCACGGTCGGCGCGATGCGCGACCAGGCGTTGATCTCGGGCCCCTTCAACTGCGAGCAGGCGGGCGGATTGCCGGCCAGGATCTCGGCGCGCAGCTTGTTCATCATCTCGGTGGTGAAGCCGGGCACCGGGTTGTGCTGGAACTCCCCGCCGCGCTCCTCGAACAGCTTGCCCAGCTTGGTCATGGCGGCACCGTCGCTGCCGGCCGACCATTGCGAGATCAGCGTCAGGCGGGGGCGGGCGCCCTGGGCAAGTGCGAGGCGGGGCAGCGCGGGCGCCGCGGCGGCAAAGCCAAGCGTGCGCAGCAGCGTGCGGCGGGACGGCTTTCTCATCGGGATCCTCCCAGGATCAGGCGCGACCTTGATGGCCTGCGGTTGCAATCGCGACTGTGCCACGCGCCTGCGCGGCGTCGCAAGACAGTGCGGCTCAGCCCTTCCAGCGCAGCAGCCAGGCTTCCAGGTGCTTCAGCGCCACGTTGATCGCAGCCCCCACCACCGCCAGCGTGAACAGGCCCGCGAACACGCTGGTGGTGTCGAACAGCCCCGTGGCCTGGCTGATGATGAAGCCGATGCCGCGGTTGCTGCTCATGAACTCGCCGATCACGGTGCCGACCAGCGCGTAGGGCACGCTGACCTTCAGGCCGGTGATCACCCAGGTGGAGGCACTTGGGATGATGACGTGGCGCAGCACCTCGGCCTGGCCGCCACCCATGATGCGGGTGGCGTGGATGTAAAGCGGGTTCACGTCGCGCACCCCGGCATAGGTGTTCAGGAACACCACGAAGAACACGATCGAGGCCGAAACCGCGACCTTGCTTTCGATGCCGATGCCGAACCAGATGATGAACAGCGGGGCCAGCGCGATCTTCGGGATCGAATAGAGCGCGGTGATGTAGGGATCGAAAATGTCGGCGACCAGCTGGTTGCGGCCGAACAGCAGCCCCAGCGCGAAGCCCACGAAGGACCCGATCGCAAACCCCAGTGCCGTGGCGTAAAGCGTGATCGAAAGATGCGTCCACAGGCTGCCGGTGACGATCCAGCGCCACAGTCGCCACGCCACCGCGCTGGGCTTCGAGATGAACAAAGCGTCCACCAGCGTGCCGGACGAATACTCCCAGAAGGCAAGGAAGATCACGCCCACCAGGATGCGCCCCAGCAGCACGGCACGTCGCCGCCCCGCCTGCTGCGCGTCGTAGGCGGCAACGGCGGCGCTGCGCGCACCGCCCGTGCCCATCACCGCGGCCTCGTCCATGGGACCGGCCATCAGGCGGCCTCGCCCTTGCTGATTTCCGGCGCCAGTTGCTCCCACAGGCGCGCGTAGGCAGCTTCGAAGCGCGCATCGAAGCGCACGCGGAAGGGGTCGCGCGGATAGGGAATGTCGATCGTCTCGATCGCCTTGATGCGGCCCGGGCGGCCGGAGAACACCACCACCCGGCTGGCCAGCGTGATGGCTTCGGAAAGATCGTGGGTCACGAACACCACGGTCTGGCGGCCGGCTTCCCAGATTTTCAGCAGCTCGGCCTGCATCAGCAGTTTCAGCTGTGCATCGAGCGCGCCGAAGGGTTCGTCCATCAGCAGCGTCGCGGGCTCATAGACCAGCAGTTGCGCCAGCGCCACGCGCTTCCTCATGCCGCCGGAAAGTTCTGCGGGAAAACTGTTCTCGAACCCTGACAGACCGACCCGGCTGATCATGGCGGCGATGCGCGGGCGCCGCTGGTCGGCAGCAACCCCGCGGAAGCGCAGCGGCAGTTCGACGTTCTGGACCACCGTGCGCCAGGGCAGCACGCTGTCGGCCTGCGTCATGTAGCCGACCGCCTGGTTGATGCCGTCGATCACCCGCCCGTCATGCACGATGCGCCCGGCGGTGGGCGGGAAGATGCCGGCCATCATGTTGAGCAGCGTCGATTTGCCGCAGCCGGATGGGCCGACGAAGGCCACGAACTCGCCATCCGCCACATCCAGGTGCACCTGGTCGAGCGCCACGGTTTCGCGCCCGCGCGACACGTAGCGCTTCTCGATCGCCTCGACCGCGATCGGCATCAGGTGCGGGTCGCGGCTTCCTGCGCGAGGCTCGGGTCGTATTGCTGCTCGAAGGTCAGGCTTGTGGGCAGCAGCTCGGCGCCCATGGTGCGCTGCACGGCGTTGATGAAATCCACATTCGCCTGGAACAGCGTAGGCTTCGGTACCGGATCAGCGAAGAAGATCTTCGAGTTGATCTCGAACGAAGCCTGCGCGATCTGCGGCGGCAGGCCCTCGAACCACTTGTCGCTCCAAGCCTTCAGCCGATCGCGCTCGGTGGCGATCGACTTCAGCGCCGCACCCACGCCCTGGCAGTAGCGCACCAGCGCCTCGCGCTTGGCCGCGTTGCGCAGCGTGGCCTCGGCGGTGGAGGCGATGATGTAGAGGTACTCCGCCAGCGCCGGCGGCGGGTTGAGCGCCATGTTGAACAGATAGCCGCAGTCGCGGTCCTGCACCGCCAGGTCGCTGGTAGGCGAAGAAAGGCAGAAGCCGTCGATCACGTTCTGCTGCAACCCGGCCAGCATGCCGGGCCCGCCGCCCTGGATCGGCACCAGGCGGATATCGCTGTTCGGGTCCATGCGACCCTGCAGGCTGAGCCAGCGGAACAGTGCATCGGGCGCCGCCCCCGGCCCGGTGGTGCCCAGGCGCAACCCCTTCAGCGCGGCGATCTTGGCCTCGACCGGCGAGGCTTCTGTCACGCCCAGGCGATCCAGCACCGGCTTCCGGATCACCACGTTCGACGCATACTTGTTGACGGTGCCGACAAAGCTGCGGATCGCCAGGCCCTGGCTGCGCGCGCGCATCGCCTCGCCGGGGTCGCCCAGCACGATGTCCACGCCGCTGCCGGCCAGGGCCGCGATGTTGGTGCCGCGGTTCGACGCATTCGACACCACTTTCACGCGGGCACGGTCGAAGAAGCCTTCGCTGTTGGCGTAGTCCTCCGCCGCCCACAGCCACGACTTACTGGTGCTGCGCATCGTCTGGAGTTCCGGCACGCCCTGCCCGATCGCGAAGCACGGCAACGCCGTTGCCGCGGCCGCGGCGCCAAGAAGAATCCTGCGTCGCTCCATCTCCCGCCTCCCCACCTGGTGACCTAAAAGGGATCAAGCCATCCGACCAAGGCCACCGCAAGGGACAGCCTGCATAAATGCATGATGATGCGGACGTGATCATTGTCGGCGCCGGGGCCGCCGGCGCGGTGCTGGCGGCGCGCCTTTCCGAGGATGCCTCGCGGCGCGTGCTGCTGCTGGAAGCCGGCGGGCGCGGGCGCGGCCCGCTGTTCAGCATGCCGCTGATGAGCGGCGTGCTGCTGCGCGCTGACATCGCGAACTGGCGCTACATGACCGAACCCGAACCGCACCTGGACAATCGCCGCATCACCTGGCCGCGCGGCCGCGCGCTGGGTGGCTCGACCGCCATCAACGGCATGGTCTATGCCCGCGGCCTGCCGATCGATTTCGACTCCTGGGCCCAGCGCGGCCTGCCCGGCTGGAGCCATGCCGACCTGCTGCCGCTGTTCCGGCGCAGCGAGCGCCACGCCGGTGGAGCTTCGGATTTCCATGGCGGCGATGGCCCGATGGCGGTGGAACCCGCGCGCTGGTCGCATCCGCTGTCGGATGTGTGGCTGGAAGCGGCGCGCCAGGCCGGGCACCAGCCGACCGCCGACTTCAACGGCGCCCAGCCGGAAGGCATCGGCCGGCTTGACTTCATGATCGACCGGGGCCGGCGCGCCAGCACCGCGCGCGCCTTCCTTGACCCGGCGAAGGCCCGGCCGAACCTGAGTATCCGCACCGGCGCGCAGATCGCGCGCGTGCTGATCGAGCATGGCGCGGCGCGCGGGGTTCTGCTGCTGGACGGCACGGTGCTGCGCGCGGGCCAGGTGGTGCTGTGCGGCGGCGTGGTGAACTCGCCGCAGCTGCTGATGCTGTCCGGCATCGGCCCGGCCGAACAACTGGCGCGCCACGGCATCGCGGTGGCGGCCGACCTGCCCGGCGTGGGCGCCAACCTGCACGACCACCTGCTGGTGCGGGTGGGCCATGCCGCGCTGCAGGACATCACGCTGGATCGGCTGCGCCGCATCGACCGCGCCGCCATGGTGGCGCTGCGCGCGTGGCTGTTCGGCACCGGCCCGGGTGCCACCTTCCCGCTGCTGGCGGGCGGCCAGTTCCGCAGCGACCCCGCGCTCGACACGCCCGACCTCAAGGCAAGCTTCCTGCCCGGCTGGACCTCGGCGGCGCTGCGCGTGCCGTTCATCGGCATGCAGGTGCCCGAGGTCGCGACCCCCGGCTTCTTCGCCAACATTTTTCAGATGCGCCCGGAAAGCCGCGGGCGGCTGGAGCTGGCCTCGGCCGACCCGCGCGCGCATCCGCGGCTGATGCCCAACTACCTGGCCAGCGCGCATGACCGCACGGTAATGCGCCGCGGCACCCGCCTGCTGCGCGAGATTTTTCGCCAGCCCGCCTTCGCCCCCTATCGCGGCATCGAGCTGGCCCCTGGCCCCGACGTGACCAACGACGACCAGGCACTCGATGCCTGGATCGCGCGCGCGGCCGACACCGTGTACCACCCGGTCGGCACCTGCCGCATGGGGCCGGAGCACGATGCGATGGCGGTGGTGGATGGCGAATTGCGGGTGCGTGGCGTGGCCGGGCTGCGCGTGGCGGACGCCTCGGTGATGCCCGACATCACGTCCTGCAACACGGCCGCCCCCACGATCATGATCGGGGAGAAGTGTGCTGCGCTGATGCGGGCGGCGTAGCGCCCTCGGCCTCGTCCCACCCGCCCTGGCCGGGCAGCGCGGCCCAGGCGGCGAAGGCCGGGCCGGGGGTGACGCGGCCTTCGCGGATCAGTTCGAGCCAGACCCGTGCGGCTTCGACGAAGCGGGGCACGCTGCCGGGAAACATCACCAGGCTCACCGCCTCGGCCAGTTCCGGCTCCGGCACGCCGTGCGCATAGGCCAGCACGACGGCGCGGGCAAATTGCGGCCAGTCCGCTAGGCAGGCATGCACCGCGGCCGCCGCCATGATCGCAAGCCGCCCTGCATCCGGCATGGCGCGGGCATAGGCGGCATCCAGGTCAAGGCCGGGCAGGTGCACAAGCCAGTGCGCGCCGACGAAGCCATAGGCGCGGCCCCCCATCGCCCAGGCGGCAAGGCGCAGCACCGCCTCGAGCTCGGCCAGGGTGCCGCCGGCTGCGCGGAATTTCCCGATGTGATGCGTGGCGAGTGCTTCGTCGGTGGCGATCAGGATGGCCAGCCACACGAACTCGCGGTCGTGCGCGGAAAGCACGCGCGGCGCCAGCGCAAGTTCGGTGTAGGCATGGTCATACGCGTCCAGCATGCGCGGGCTGGTGATCGCCAGCAGGCCGTGATGCGGCAGCAGGTAGCCGCGCTTCGCCTTCACCTCGTGCAGGCGGGCTTCGATCTCGTCGCTGCTGCTCATTGGCGTGCTGCCTAACCGATTGTTCAGGGGGCCAAGGCTATAGGGCGCGATCCGCCACGCGAAGGACCCCGCACCTATGCGCCGCACCATCATCGCTGCCGCCGCCGCGGCGGTTGCCGGCCTGCTGCCCACGCTTGCCCACGCGCAGGGCCGCCAGGACTTCGCGCTGGTCAACCGCACCGGCTACCAGATCGACGAGGTCTATGTCGGCCCGACCAGCAGCCCGAACTGGGGCCGCGACCTGCTGGGCCAGAACGTGCTGGCCAACAACCAGGTGTTCAACGTGCGCTTCGGTGCCGCCACCAGCGAATGCATGTGGGACATCAAGGTCGTCTACAACGATGGCGACACCTCGGAATTCCGGCGGGTGAACCTGTGCCAGGTCAGCCGTGTCAACCTGTTCTGGAACCGCCAGGCCGGCACCACCCGCTTCACGGTGGAGTAGCCCGGCCCCCGATCTCCCTTGCCAGCAGGCGGGTGCGCGCTGCTACGCTTGTGCAACCGCATCACCGAGGGAGACGGGCATGGGATACCGCAACAGGCTGGCCGCCATCGCGGCCGGGGTCTTGGTGGCGTTCGGCGTGCCGGACGCCGAGGCGCAATCGCGCTGGGCCCAGCAGGGCGTGCGCATCGCCACCGAGGGCGCCTATGCGCCCTGGAACTTCACCAAGCCCGGCGGCGGGCTGGATGGCTTCGAGATCGACCTGGCGAACGAGCTGTGCAAGCGCATGTCCGTGCGCTGCACAGTGGTGGCGCAGGACTGGGACGGCATCATTCCGAGCCTGAACGCCGGCCGGTACGACGCGATCATGGCCGGCATGAACATCACCGCGCGCCGCCAGGAAGTGATCAGCTTCACCCGCGTTTATGCCGCCGGACCCGCCGGGCTTGCGGTGGCCAAATCCTCGCCGCTGGCGCGGCTTGCGGGCACCGAGGCGCGCTTCAACCTCGATCGCCAGCCGGCCGAGAGCAAGGCTGCGATCGACGCGCTGCGCACGGCGCTGCGCGGCCGCACCATCGGCGTGCAGGTCAGCACCACGCACGCCAATTTCCTGAATGAGCACTTCAAGGATGTCGCCACCATCCGCGAATACCGCACCACCGAGCAGCACGATCTCGACTTGCAGAACGAACGGGTGGACGCGATCTGGGCGGCGCATTCGGCACTGACGGCCACGCTGGGCCAGCCAGGTTTCGAGAACTTCACCATCGCCGGTCCCGGCTTCTCGGGCGGCATGCTGGGCGCCGGCGTCGCCGTGGGGCTGCGCAAGACCGACGACGATCTGCGCGCGCTGTTCGACGCCGCGATCGCGGCCGCACTGGCCGATGGCACGATCAAGGCGCTGTCGGTGAAGTGGTTCAAGGTGGATCTGTCGCCGCAGTAGCCGGGGCGCGGCCGCACCACGCCGATGGTGCCGTTCCTTGAACTGATGGGGTTCGGCCCGCGCGGCTGGGGGGCGGCCATGCTGCTGGCCGCCGGCATGACGCTTTCGGTCAGTGCCGCCGGCTTCCTGCTGGGCGGCGTGGTCGGCGCGCTTGTGGCGTGGGCCAAGCTGGCAGTCGGGCGTGTCGCGCGCGGCGTGGCGGATGCCTACACCACGGTGCTGCGCGGCGTGCCCGACCTGCTGGTGATCTACCTGTTCTTCTTCGGCGGCTCGGCGCTGATCACCGCGATCAACCGTGACTGGTTCGGCGGCCAGGGGTTCGTGCCGGTGCCGGCCTTCCTGGTCGGCATGCTGGCGGTGGGCATCGTCAACGGCGCCTACCAGGCGGAAGTGCTGCGGGGCGGCTTCCTTGCCGTACCCAGGGGCGAGCTTGAAGCGGCGCGCGCCTTCGGCATGCCGCGCGGAAAAATGTTCCGGCGCGTGGTGGCGCCGCAGGTGCTGCGCTTCGCGCTGCCCGGCCTTGGCAATTGCTGGCAGCTCTGCCTCAAGGAAAGCGCGCTGATCTCGGTCACCGGGCTGCTGGAGCTGCTGCGCCAGTCGCAGGTGGGCGCCGGCAGCACGCGCCAGCCGTTCGATTTCTACCTGGCCGCCTGCGTGCTGTACCTGCTGATCACCACCGTGTCCGGCTGGGGCTTTGCGGCCGCCGAGCGCCGCACGCGCCGTGGCGTGGCCCGCGCTTGAGAATGCGCGCCTGATGGACCCCGCCTTCCTGTGGGAAGCCTTCACGCGCATCCTTCCCGGCGTACCGCTGACGCTGCAACTGGCGGCCTTGTCGCTGGCGGCGGGCTTCGTGCTGGCCTGCGCACTGGCCGGCATGCGGCTATCGGGCGTGAAGCCGCTCGACTGGCTGGCCTGGCTGTGGATCTTCGTGTTCCGCGGCACGCCGCTGCTGGTGCAGGTGTTCCTGATCTACTACGGCCTGCCGCGCTTCGTGCGCGGCACCGTGCTGTGGCCCTATCTGCGCGAGCCCTGGTGGTGCGCGCTGCTGGCGCTGTCGCTCAACACCGCCGCCTATGGCGCGGAGGTCCTGCGCGGCGGCTTCCTGGCCGTGCCGCGCGGCCAGGTGGAAGCGGCGCGCGCCTGCGGCATGTCGGGGGCGCGGCTGTTGCGCCGCATCGTGTTCCCCATCGCGCTTCGTCAAGCACTGCCGGGCTACAGCAACGAGATGATCCTGATGGTGAAGGCCACGTCGCTCGCGTCGATCATCACGCTGATGGAGATCACGGGCTTGGCGCAGAAGCTGATCTCGGAAAGCTTCCGCGCGGTGGAGGTGTTCGTGGTCGCGGGCGGCTTCTACCTGCTGCTGAATTTCCTGATCACGCGGGCCGTGCTGGCGCTGGAATTCTGGCTCAGCCCGCATCTGCGCGATGCGCCACAGGGCCAAGGCGCGCTCACACCCGCGCTGGCGAACGTGCATTGACCGCCAACGGCACCGCCGCGCTGGAAATCCGGGCCTTGCGCAAAAGCTTCGGCACGCTGGAGGTTCTGCGCGGCGTCTCCCTGGCGGCGGCACCGGGCGAGGTGATCGCGGTGCTGGGTGCCTCCGGCAGCGGCAAATCCACCATGCTGCGCTGCTGCAACCTGCTGGAGATGCCCGATGCCGGCGACGTGCTGGTCGATGGCGAGGCCTTCGCCTTCCGCGACCGCGCCGGGCGCCGCATCGCGGCCGACCGGTCGCAGGTCGATCGGCTGCGCGGCAAACTCGGCTTCGTGTTCCAGAACTTCAACCTCTGGAGCCACATGACGGTGCTGCAGAACGTCATCGAAGCCCCGGTGCACGTGCACGGTGTTCCGCGCGCCGAAGCCGTGGCGGAGGCCGAGGCGTTGCTGGCCAAGGTCGGCATTGCCGACAAGCGGCACCACTACCCCTCGCACCTGTCCGGCGGGCAGCAGCAGCGCGCCGCCATTGCGCGGGCACTGGCCGTGCGGCCCAAGGTGCTGCTGTTCGACGAGCCCACCAGCGCGCTTGATCCCGAGCTGGTGGGCGAGGTGCTGCAGGTGATCCGCGCCCTGGCCGATGAAGGCCGCACCATGCTGGTGGTGACGCACGAGATGCATTTCGCGCGCGACGTGGCCGCCCGCGCCGTGTTCCTGCATCAGGGCCAGATCGACTGCCAGGGCCCGCCCGCCGGCATCTTCGCCGCCCCGCCGACCGACCGGTTCGAGAAGTTCATCGCGCGGACGATGCGAGGATAGTCCGGCGCCGCACCAGCCCGTGCCGCGGCGCAAACAGCAGCGCCAGCACGAACAGCACCGACAGCGCCAGCACGATCGACCCGGCGGTCGAGGCATCCAGCATGAAGCTGACCTGGATGCCCGCCATCGTCGCAGTACAGGCGGCCGCGACCGCCACCAGCACCATGTGCCGGAAGCGATCGGTCAGCAGCAGGCCGATGGCGCCCGGCGTGATCAGCAGCGCCACCACCAGGATCACGCCCACCGCCTGCACGCCGGCGACGATGCTGGCGGCCAGCACGGTCAGCAGCAGCAGGCGCAGCCGCCCGACATGCAGGCCCGCGATGCGCGCTTGGCCAGGATCGAAGCAGAACAGCACCAGATCCCGCCCGCGCACCACCAGCACCGCCAGCGCGGCCGCGGCGATGCCGAGCGTTTGCCAGAAGTCGTCCTCCTCGATGCCCAGGATGCTGCCGAACAGCACGTGCGACAGATGAACGTTGGATCGCACCTGTGTCAGCATCACCAGGCCGGCGGCGAACATGCCGCTGAACACCACGCCCATCGCCGCGTCTTCCTTGACCCGGCTGGCGGCGCGGATCGCGCCGGAAGCCAGGGCGCAGGTCAGCCCCGCGGCGAAGGCGCCCAGCACCAGCGGCAGGCCCAGCAGCCAGGCGCCGACCACGCCGGGCAGGATGGCATGGCTGACCGCATCGCCCATCAGCGACCAGCCCTTCAGCACCACGAAGCACGACAGCCAGGCGGTCAGCACCGCCACCATCAGCCCGACCAGCAGCGCCTGCTGCATGAAGCCATGCGTCCATGGCTCGATCAGCGCCGTCATGCCGGCGCCCTGGCCGCCCGGCGCGTGGCCAGGATGCCGTGCTTCGGCGCCAGCACCAGCACGGCCGCGAACAGCAGCGCCTGCAGGGCCACGATCGACCCGCCGGTCGAGCCATCCAGGAAATAGCTGGCATAGGCGCCGGCAAGCCCGGTGCCGGCGCCGATCGCACACGCCAGCGCCGCCATGCGGCCGAACCGGTCGGCCAGCAGGTAGGCGGTGGCGCCAGGGGTCACCAGCATGCCGATCACCAGCACCGCGCCCACCGCCTGCAGGCCCGCCACCGCCGTGGCCGCCAGCAGCACCAGCAGCAGCAGGCGCATGCTGCCGGGGCTGCCGCCGGCCGCCGCAAGCTGCACCGGATCGAACAGGGACAGCATCAGGTCACGGCCCCAGATCGCCAGCGCCACCACCACCATCGCGGCGATGATCGCCATCTGCAGGATGTCGGCGTCGGCGATGCCCAGCACGTTGCCGAAGATGATGGTGCGCAGCCGCACGTTGGAGGGAAATACCGACAGCAGGAACAGCCCCAGCCCGAAGAAGCCGGTGAACACGACGCCGATCACGGTATCCTCGCGCAGCGGCGTGCGCCCGCGCAGGCCGGCCATGGCGACCGCAGCCAGGATGCCGGAGGCAAAGGCGCCGATTGCGAACGGGATGCCGGCGAGCCAGGCCAGCACCACGCCGGGCACGATGGCGTGGCTGAGTGCGTCGCCCATCAGCGACCAGCCCTTCAGCACCACGTAGCACGACAGCAGCCCGGCAACCGCGCCGACCAGCGCGCTGATCGCCATGGCGCGCAGCATGTAGTCGTACTCGAAGGGGATCAGCAGCTCGGCCAGCATCAGATGTCGCGCGCCAGCCGGCCCAACACGCGCCCATCGGGCGCCATGACCAGGGGGCGTTCGTCGTCGGTCAGCACCACGGTCTGGCCCTGTGGCAGTTGCGCGTCGCCGCCCCGACTGGTGTCGAGGCTGTGCTGGCGCAGCGCGCCGCCGAAGGCGCGCAGCAGATTGGGGCCGGTGAACACCTCGCTGGTCGGACCCGCTGCCAGCACCGTGCGGTTCACCAGCACCACCTGGTCGCAGAAGGTCGGCACGCTGCCCAGGTTGTGCGTGCTGACCAGCACGATGGCGCCTTCCTCGCGCAGCGCCTTCAGCAGCGTGATGATCGCATCCTCGGTGGTGACATCGACCCCGGTGAAGGGCTCGTCCAGCAGCAGCAGCTTGCCGCCCTGGGCCAGGGCACGCGCCAGGAACACGCGCTTCCTTTGCCCGCCGGAGAGCTCGCCGATCTGGCGCTCGGCCAGGTCGGCCATGCCGACCCGGGCCAGCGCCGCCTCAACCGCCGCGCGATCGGGGGCGCGCGGGATGCGCAGGATGCCCATGTGGCCGTAGCGTCCCATCATCACCACGTCGCGCACGCCCACCGGGAACGACCAGTCCACCTCCTCGGCCTGCGGCACATAGGCGACCATGTTGCGCTTCAGCGCACGTTCCACCGGTTCGCCGCCGATGCGCACCTGGCCGGCAAGCGGGCGCACCAGCCCCATGATCGCCTTGAACAGCGTCGATTTGCCGCTGCCATTGATGCCGACCAGGCCGCAGATGGTGCCGGGCGACAACGCAAAGGCGGCATCGCGCAAGGCCACGGTGCCGTTCGGATAGGCGACCGAGATGGTCTCGACGGCCAGGCCCGCAGGCGGCGGCGCGGCGCCGTGCATCAGCTTCGTCCCCGGTTCATCGCGTTGCCTGGTTGCCGAAGAAGCCGCGCAGGATGATGTCGGCGTTGGTCTCCAGGAGCTTCAGATACGTAGGCGCAGGGCCGTCCGGCCCGGTCAGGCTGTCCACATAAAGGGCGCCGCCGTAGCGCACACCGGCTTCGCGCGCGACCTGGCGGATGGGGCGGTCGTTCACCGTGCTTTCGCAGAACACCACGGGCACGCGCGAGCGCCGTACCGTATCGATCAGCGCCCGGACCTGGCGCGGCGTGCCCTCGTCCTCGGCGTTGATGGGCCAGAGATAGGCCTCGCGCATGGCATAGTCGCGGGTGAGGTAGCTGAACGCGCCCTCGCAGGTGGCCAGCACGCGGCGATCGGCCGGCAGGGCGGCCAGGCGCTCCTTCAACCGCGCATCGACGGCACGGATCTGCGCGGCATAGGCGGCCGCATTGGCGGCATAGACGGCGGCGTTCGGCGGGTCGAGCGCGGCCAGCGCCTTGCGGATGTTCTCGACATAGACCAGCGCGATCGACGGCGACATCCAGGCGTGCGGATTGGGCTGGTTCCGGTATGGCCCCTCGCCGATGCCGATCGGTGCCACGCCCTCGGTCAGCACCGCGGACCGCACATTGTTGACGCGACTGAAGAAGCGCTCGAACCAGCGTTCCAGCCCCATGCCGTTCCACAGCACCAGGTCGGCCGCCTGGGCGCGCACCACATCAAGCGGCGTGGGCTCGTAGTCGTGGATTTCGGCGCCCGGCTTGGTCAGGCTTTCCACCAGCGCCGCGGTGCCGGCGACGTTCTGCGCCATGTCGGCCAGCACGGTGAAGGTGGCGACCACGCGCTTGGGCGGCGCGGTCTGCGCCGCCGCCGGCAGGGCGGCGGCAAGCGTTGCCGCCACGGCCGCACCAAGCGCGCGGCGGCCGATCAGGGCGTTGAAGACCTGTGCCAATCGGCGGGCGCGCCGGGCGTGGACTGGTGTCATGGCTGCATCCTCTCGGGGCGACCGTAAGCTCGGGTTCTAACATCAGCATGTAGGGAAGGCTACACCGTGCGGCAACGGCGGGGCATCAGGGCTTCGGCTCAGAGCCCGCAGGCCGAGGTGATGGCGGCCCCGAACTCGTTGCGGGGGATGCCGGCCGAGCCAAGCCCCAGGGAGAATGCGGTCGTGGCCTCAGGATACGGGGCCGACACGAGATTACAGAGGAGACTACACTCTGGCGAGCCGGCTTGCCCGACGCGGTGCCGATCGGCTAGCGAGAGCAGGTGAACCCCCAGCCGACCCGACGGCGCCCGGCGCGCAGCCAGCGCGGCGAGCCGCCCAACGAGTTGCCGGCCGAACCCGCCCAGGCGGCGCGGCACACGCGCGCGCGCACCGCGCGGGCCGGCGCGCTGCTCGAGGACTATGTGGAGCTGATCGACGACCTGCTGGCGACCGGCGGCGAGGCGCGGGCGACCGACATCGCGCGGCGCCTGGGGGTGTCGCATGCCACGGCCATCAACACGATCGGACGACTGAAGACCGCGGGGCTGGCGCACAGCAAGCCGTATCGCGGCGTGTTCCTGACCGATGCGGGTCGCACCCTGGCCGAGACCGTGCGCGCGCGGCATCGCCTGGTGGTCGATGTGCTGGTGGCGATCGGCGTGCCCCAGGACGTGGCCGAGACCGACGCCGAAGGTATCGAGCACCACGTCAGCGAAGCGGCGCTCAGGGCATTCGAGCGGTTCCTGCGGCGGGGGTAGCGCTGCATCCACTCGCGCCGGGTAGCACTGCGATCCGCGAGAGGATGGAATTGCTCGCCCAGGCAAACCAACTGCATAGCCGCTTCAGCGGATCACACGGCAGGCGCGGCAGGGGACTGTGCCGGGGGAAACAGCGCGCGGCGATCCGCAACAGGCGAAACGCGCCGCATGGCGCGGCGACACCAGCCGGCAACACGCAGATCGAACCTTGGCGGCATCATCGTCGTCGCCAAGGAAGCGTCACCATGCTGTCTCGTCCCCTCGCTGCCCGCATCGCGGACGTCGTCGCCAACGATCCCCGCTGCAAGGCCCGCATCGGCAACCACTCCAAGCTGCCTCGGCTGACCGAATGGGGCATCGCGGGGGCCGTGCGCAACACCGCCATGCTGCTGCTGTGGCGCGAGGCGGGCACGCCGGAATTCGACCAGTTCAGCTGCGTCGGCGTCACCGAGGCCACCACGGAGGCGATCAGCGCGGCCGGCAGCACCGCGGCGCTGCGCACCGGCAAGCCGGTGGAGCTGCCGGAAGTGCGCCACGCCACCGGCATCTATCGCATCCTCGATGGCACGCACCACCAAGCCTGCTGGGTGGTGATGGCGGATGGCAGCGACTACGTCTTCGACTGGCACAAGTCGCTGGAGCTGCGCGACCCGTATGTTTACCGCACCGCGGACTGGCGCGTTGATCTGCACGGCGTGCTGCTGACCCGGTTCAACGGCTTTGACCTGTGATCGCCTGCCGGCGCCCAGCCGGCTCATACCAACGGTCAATTGCATTGACCGTTGGTATTGAGTCTTTGCTTGCCTCAGTCGCCGGGCGCGGCCTCCGGCGGCTTGTGTCTTGGAGAGTGGGGTAGGATCGGCATTGCCGCTGGCTGAGGGCATGCCGCCAGCCAGCGGTCCGTCCGGGAGACCGATCCGACCAGCGGAGGTCACGCTCCGTAGCCAAGCCGGGTTCCCCAAGCGGTGTCCTCAATGGCCCGAACAGTTGCACGGGGTGACAGCCCCGTACGTGCAAGGATGGGGAACAGGGATGACCAACACAACACCGATCCTCGCCATCGACGTCAGCAAGGATCGTCTCGACGGCTTCGCCGCCGACCGCGCCGAGGCCTTCAGCCT
>JAESGU010000120.1_pt1 | contig 41084 bp, 25 predicted proteins | sample 9266271 | NCBI WGS metagenome assembly JAESGU01 (sample SAMN15740544, study PRJNA653495) | algae metagenome | isolation source: Scytonematopsis contorta HA4267-MV1 and co-occurring heterotrophs from mud... | place: USA: Palolo Valley Trail, Honolulu, Hawaii | collected 2009-07-25
ATTAAGATGCTACCGAAAAAACCACACAAGGTTTTATTATCTCAAATATTTGATAGAATAGCCTCATTGGGACGTATCCACGCCCCTAAACCTTCTGTCACCACTTCATAATTGGCGAAGGTATTGTAATAATACTATGGGGTTTTAATTATTTCCCCCATTCCCCATAGAATCAGATTTTCTTCCACCATCAACCGTATGCCAATTTCGGGGTAAATCCCTTGTAAATAACTAGATAACAAAATGCGATCGCCTCCGGTTAGCGCGACTTTACCTTGGGGAAAATCTTGCCACCAAGCTTCCACAAAGCCTTTAATTCCAGCTAAAAGGGTATAAACCACTCCGCTTTGAATAGCTTCAGCTGTATTAAGCACATATCTTTTAGGTAGTGACTGGGTTTCTACATATGGTAATTGTCCAGTTTTTTGGGAAAGAGTTGAAAATTGCAAACCTAATCCTGGTAAAATTGCCCCACCTACTAAATTTTGGTTTTCGTCAGCACCAGTAAAAGTTAGTGCTGTTCCCGCATCAATCACAAGCATAGGAAACCCCCAAACTGAAGCTGCACCATATAAAGCGAGAGCGCGGTCAATTCCTAATGTGGGATAAAGTCCTTGAAGTGGCACATTTTCTAAAGTAAGAATGCGAACATCAGGATAATTTTGCCATAGTGCTGTCTGTGTAGGAACGACAGAGGCTAGCAGGATTCGGAGTGGGGAGTGGGGAGTGGGGAGTGGGAAATGGGGAATTGTGAATTGGGATTGGCTGATTTGCTTGATGGTATCGATAGGTAGATAGGAGCTGTTCCAGTTGTAAACTAGTCCGTCATCGATAAATAACCCCCAATGAAGCCTTGAGTTTCCAATCATTAAAGCTAATATCATCGGACTCTTAGTTTTTCTTAACCTATCCATAGGTTTTTTAATAATTATTTACAAACCACCCGTGCCAAAATATAGAGAAGAGGAAAAAATACTCATTTTTTATGGAGGCGGGTTATGGTAGCTCTAACCGAAAAAACTAAAAAACGGTTGACCATGCAAACTGCGGAGATAGCTGTAAATACTACAGCTATGCGCTCTTTGGATTGGGACAGAGACCGATTTGATATTGAGTTCGGGTTGCAAAATGGGACTACCTACAACTCCTTTATTATACGTGGGGAGAAAACAGCCCTAGTTGATACCTCTCACGAGAAATTTCGTCAGTTATTTTTCGATACCCTCAAAAAAGAAGTTAACCCAGCAGAGATTGATTATTTAATTATCAGCCATACAGAACCAGACCACAGTGGGTTGGTAAAAGATATGCTGAAGCTCTGCCCAGATATCACTGTTGTAGGTTCTAAAGTAGCGATTCAGTTTTTAGAAGACTTAGTACATCATCCATTTAAGCGGAAGATAGTTAAAAATGGTGACCGTTTGGATTTAGGCAACGGACACGAGTTGGAATTTGTCATTGCTCCTAATTTACATTGGCCAGATACAATTTTTACTTTCGACCACAAAACCCAGATATTATACACTTGTGACGCCTTCGGGTTACACTATTGTTCAGATAATACTTTTGATGACGATTTAAAAGCAATCGAAGCTGATTTTGAATATTATTATGAGTGTTTGATGGCTCCTAATGCACGGTCAGTGCTTTCAGCTCTGAAACGTATGGGGGAACTAGAAAAAATTGACATGATTGCCACTGGTCACGGGCCACTTTTATCTCACAATGTTGAGGAACTGACAGGACGTTACCGTAAATGGAGCCAAAGTCAAACGAAAGCTGAAGCCACAGTTGGGGTATTTTTTGTTTCCGACTATGGCTATAGCGAACGCTTAGCTCAAGGTATTGCGAATGGTATCACCAAAACAGGTGTAGCCGTGGAAATGGTGGACTTGAATGCGGCTACAGATTTACAAGAGTTGCGAGAACTTGTTAGCCGTTGTGCAGGTTTAGTTGTAGGAATGCCTCCCGTTAACGAAGATGCGACAATTCAAGCAGCGCTGGGAACTATTTTAGGTTCAGCGAAAGAGAAACAAGCCATTGGTCTTTTTGAAACTGGTGGTGGAAACGATGAACCAACTTATCCCCTACTTAATAAATTCCGTGCTTTGGGTTTACATATTTCATTCCCTGTAATTGAGATTCGAGAAACACCAACAGAGAACAAATATAAATTGTGCGAAGAAGCGGGTACTGACTTAGCTCAGTGGGTAACACGGGATAAAAGTATAAAAGCGATGAAATCCCTTAGTGCTGACTTAGATAAAGCTCTAGGGAGAATAAGTGGTGGTTTATACATTATTACTGCCAAAAAAGGTGATGTTCAAAGCGCGATGCTGGCTTCTTGGGTAAGTCAAGCGAGCTTTAAACCCTTAGGATTCAGCTTAGCAGTAGCAAAAGACCGGGCAATTGAATCACTGATGCAAGTAGGTGATAAATTTATCTTGAACGTTTTGGAAGAAGGAAATTATCAAATCTTGATGAAACACTTCTTAAAGCGATTTGCTCCTGGTGCAGACCGTTTTGAAAATGTTAGAACCCAAAACTCCGTAAGTGGAGCACCAATTCTTGCAGACGCTTTGGCATATATGGAATGCGAAGTAGCTAGTAGATTGGATGCTGGTGACCACTGGATTGTTTACTGCACCGTTTACGCTGGTAGAGTTTCCAAACCCGAAGGAATGACAGCTGTTCACCATCGTAAAGTTGGTAATCACTATTAAGAAATGGGTAATGGGTAATTGGTAATGGGTAATGGGTAATTGGTAATGGGTAATTGGTAATGGGTAATGCGTAATGGGTAATAGTGCAATTACCAATTCCCAATCCCCAATTACCAATCCCCAATTACCAATCCCCAATTCCCAATCCCCAATTACCAATCCCCAATTACCAATTACCAATTACCAATTACCAATTCTTCAGATTTATGGCAGAAATAACAAAACCCCGTGATGTTCAGGTTGTGCCTATTGGTACAGATACAAGAATTTTCCGTTCCCGCAGTTGGGCGCGTTTGAGATTTGAAATAGAGTATGCTTTAGCTAAGGGTACGACTGCTAATTCTTTTTTGATTGAAGCGGATAAAGTAGCTCTGATTGACCCTCCTGGAGAAACATTTACGGAAATTTACTTAGATGCGTTGCAGAAACGGACTGATTTAAAGAAGATTGATTACGTAATTCTCGGTCACGTTAATCCCAACCGTGCTGCTACTTTGAAAGCTTTGTTGGAAGTTGCACCCCAAATTACTTTTGTTTGTTCTAATCCTGGAGCAATTAATTTACGAGGTGCGTTAGAAAATCCAGATTTACCTATCCTTGTTAAACGTGGTGGAGAAACTCTTGATTTAGGTAAGGGTCATAGTTTGGAGTTTATCCCTACTCCTAACCCACGTTATCCGGATGAGCTTTGTACTTATGACCCTCAAACGGAAATTTTATATACTGATAAATTATTTGGCTCCCATATTTGTGGAGACCAAGTTTTTGATGAGGGTTGGCAAGTTTTTCTAGAAGATAGACGGTATTATTTTGAGTGTGTGATGGCTCCACATGCACGACAAGTTGATACCTCTTTAGAGAAACTTTCAGATTTAAAGGTGCGGATGTATGCTCCAAACCACGGTCCTTTGGTACGCTATGGATTAATTGAACTGACTACAGCTTACCGAGAATGGCTACAGCAGCAAAATAACCAAGAAAATTCTGTTGCTTTAATTTATGCTTCTGCTTACGGAAATACCGCAACTATTGCTCAGGCAATTGCTCATGGTATTACAAAAACGGGTGTGAGTGTAGAAGCGATAAATTGCGAAGCAGCAGAACCAGCAGAAATTCAAGCTGCTGTAGAGAAAGCATCGGGTTTTATTATTGGTTCCCCAACTTTGGGTGGACATGCACCAACTCCGATTCAAACTGCATTAGGAATTATTCTCTCGAATGCTGCGAAAAATAAATTAGCAGGTGTGTTTGGTTCTTTTGGTTGGAGTGGTGAAGCAATTGATTTATTGGAAAGTAAATTAAAAGATGCGGGATATCGTTTCGGGTTTGACCCCATCCGCGTAAAGTTTAAACCAGATGATGTCACCTTGCAAACCTGTGAAGAAGCTGGAACTGATTTTGCCCAAACTTTAAAGCGAATTAAAAAAGTTCGCGTCGTTAGTCAACAACCAGCGAATAATTTAGAACAAGCGGTTGGACGAATTTTAGGTTCGTTGTGTGTGGTGACAGCAAAACATGGAGATGTATCCAGCGCTATGTTGGCTTCTTGGGTATCTCAAGCGAGTTTTACCCCCCCCGGTTTAACTATTGCTGTTGCTAAAGATAGAGCTATGGAACCACTAACCTATTCGGGTAAAGAATTCGTAGTTAATATTTTGGCGGAAGGAAGACAACTACGGAAGCATTTCATGAAAAATTTTGCTCCTGGGGAAGACAGATTTGCGGGTATTGAAACTCAAGAATCGCAAAATGGTTCTCCTATTCTTAGTGGTGCTTTGGCTTATTTGGAATGTACTGTGAAAAGCCGGATGGAAGTAGGTGACCACTGGTTGGTTTACGCTACTGTGGAAGATGGTAAGGTGTTAAATCCTGATAGCGTAACTGCAGTGCATCACCGTAAATCTGGTAATCATTATTAAAAATGTAGAGACGTTATATGTAACGTCTCTACAGTTTTTCGATGTCTTGTTTAATGTTATGCAAATCTATATAATGGTCAGCTACATTCATTAAACTTTCGCTAGCCATAGAGCGTAAACTGACTAGTTCTACCCTGACTCCTTTGTAAGTGACACTGTTTACAGCATAAGTTAGCTCTCCGTTGCCACTAAGAAGAATAAGAGTGTCACAACATCTTGCTAAATTCAGCATATCAACAGACATTTCCACATCCAAATTTGCTTTTTTGGAACCATCCGCAAACTGCACCAGTTCTTTAGTTACAACACGGTAGCCATTACGACGCATCCATAATATAAAAGCTTGCTGCTTTTCGTTGGTGTTATCGTAAGCTGTATAAAAATACGCTCGCAGTAATTGTCGTTCTTTTGTTAAACAGGGAAGTAATTTAGCGTAATCGATTTCACAACCAAGATATATTGCTGCGTGAAACAGATTTGAACCATCAATAAAAATAGCGACACGTTCTTTCTGCTTCTGTTCTTCTAAATTGGCAGAGTAAAGCTTCTCCTCGGAAATATCAGTATTTAAATTTGATTCTTTGACAAATTGTAGTTGTGGTGCTACATTACTAGGCTTTTCTCTCTTGAAAACAGGGTGTGGGGAAGCAAGATTTTTATTTTTTGTGTCCGACCGCGCATTTATAGGTAGTTCAAAGTTTTGCTCATTATACCTTTCTGGTCTGGGAAGTAGTTCCATATATGGCTATTCAGTAAGTAATTATAATCAAATGTTCACAATTTAAACTGATACGTTGACAAATCCTATAATTTTCAAGATGAGTAAAGTATCAGCATGAAATGATAACTTAATTGCTTGTCACATATACATTATATTGATTGATAAGCAGTTAATCTTAATATTTTCTTTATTATTTACATTATTTCTCACACTAGTGTTGAGAGGAGATAAATAGATACAAATCTTTACCCTCCGCAATAATTGGTCAACACAATTTTGTGTAGCATTTATGCAATTTACGTACTGTATTAATACTTATGTACGGATATAAGGATGGTTGTCGTTGAATAATTATGTGTCTCAGGCAATCGCTAATGTAAAATGGAGTTCACTACCCTTATTTTTACCTGCGGAAACAGCCCAAATGTTTCCACCTAATTGCTGAATAATTTGACGACAAATCGCCAAACCTAATCCAGTACCACCTATTGTGCGTCGCAGAAAATTTTCTTCTTGATAGAAACGTTCAAAAATTGCTTCTAGCTGATTTGCTTCAATCCCTCGACCTGTATCTTTAATAATGACTTCTAACATTTGTTTCAGATTGGACTGATTTTGAGGAGATGAAGAAATTTCTGGATTGAAAACCTTAGCACAAATTGTTATTTTTCCATCAGGATTTGTAAATTTACAAGCATTATCCAAAAGCTTAGCCAGAACTTCCGTGAGTCCTTCTCCATCCACTTGAACTAAAGGCAAATCCTGTGGTATCTGTAGTAAAATTTGTGGCAGAGTCTTGCTTGAAGAAGGCTCTTTGAGGCTGCTGATAACTAAATCCAGGGTTGTTTCTAAAGAAATTGGTTCTAATTGCCAACGCATCCAACCACCTTCCAAGCGAGAGAGGGTAAGAAAATCTTGAATTAGCAGTCGCATTCTTTCTAAATCAGTCAAAGCAATTTCTAACATTGACTGCTGATAATCTGGTGACATATCTGGTTCGTTGGCTAAACTCTCCAAACAAACTAGGATAGTAGAAAGGGGAGTTCGTAATTCATGACCCACTATGGCAATTAGGTTACTTTGGCTGCGCTCTAAAGCTGCAAGTTGTTGGTTGAGGCTTTCTAAATTGTTGTACGCTTCACCTTGAATAAAAGCTGCTGCGACTTGATTCGCAATTGCTTCTACCAACCCTCGCTCACTTTCGCTCCAAATATGGGCTGAAGTCCCACAATGATGCAGTTCCAATATTCCCAGGCAATTTTCTTGATAGCAGATTGGTACTATTAAACAAGATTTAATTTGCCACTGCGCTAATTGAGTGCTTAAATATGGATTTGTTTTTATGCCTAAATCTTGGGTCGTGTCAGCAATGGCAATTGTTTGTTCGCTAGCCAAAACCTCTTGAAATAATGGATGATTTGCCAAAGACCAAATTTGTCCTTTTAAAGAAGAAACACCTATACTCACCCATTCATATTCAATTGGTGTAATTGTTTCGTTCTCATTATTGTAGCGATAAAGTAAGCAACGGCAATTCCTGAAAATTTTCCCTAGTTCTTGCACCGTAACCTGAAAAATTTCTTCCGGTTTTAAAGAATTACGGATAGTAGTAGTAATAGCGTTAATTAGACGTTCGTTACGTTCTTTTTGAGTAATTGTTCGATAAGCTTTTATCTGTTTGTATAGGCTAGATTGTAAATAAGTTACCAAACGCTCTGTAAATAGTTTGGCATCAATTTGTGATGATTGACTAGATGATATTTGAGATAATTTTTTGTTAGTCAAACCATATTGAAGCTTTGTTGATTCTACTTTTTCTGTTAATTCCGGTCGATAAAATAAAATTTTATCTAATAATAGTTGGGCTGCAGTTGTGCTAACTTTATAGTCAAAACTCCATATACCTTTAAATTGCCTTGTTTCGTCCAATGATACCCCATCAACTTGGGAAGCAAACTCCTGACAAACTATACAAGCAGCGTACTCAGTTCCGACAATGATTAAATGCCACTCTTGTGCTAAATCGTCCTCTGGGTCTAAAGGAATAACCTCGTAAGCACTTGATGTTGTGGCAAAGTCGGATTCTGGTGCTGCTAAAACGTAAATTTGGTCTGTAAATTGGGCAATCCGCTGATAACGACGGTTTTCTTGACGATAAAAACGTTCTTGCTGAAAGTTAGAAATTACTAAAGGCTTATCTGTCCCTAACAGTAGAAGGTCTTCCATTGCATGAGAAAGAGCAGTTAGGGAAGCTTTAAAATAAACTTGAGAATTAAGATTCGGTACAGTCTGAAGTAATTCTTGCAATAAGGAATTGGGACTCTTCATTACTACTAAGCCGATGAGCCACCTTTTTATAATAAATTTATTCGCAAATCAAAGTGGAGAAAGCTATCATTGAGTGTGTTTAACTGACCGCATTTAAAGAAAGTTCTCCCGAAAGAGCCTCCTCAAATTGCACATCATATAAATGAGTTTCATCCAAGATGATGCTACTGAGGTCAACATCACGCAAATCAGTTCTTGACAAAATAGCTTTAGTTAAGTTGGTATTATATAGGTCTGCTTTACTTAATTTGGCCCCAGTCAAGTTCACTTTACTTAGATTAGCACCTGCCAGATTAGCACCACTTAAGTCTGCGTAGCGTAAATCAGCACCTTCTAGATTTGTATTACTGAGGTCTGCACCACGCAAATCAGATAATCGCAGGTCTGCGTTCTGTAGATTAGCCTTATGCAAATCGGCACTCGTTAAAACTACTCTGATTAAAGAGGCTCTGCTAAAATTAGCCTGAATCAGAATCGATTCACATAAATTAGCTCTCCACAAAATAGCGTCTTCCAGAACAGCTTCACTTAAATTAACTCCGTTCAAAGAAGCTCTTGACAGGTTTGCACCCGTCAAATCCGACCGACTTAAATTAGCTCCAGCTAAACAGCATTCACTTAGATGTGCTCGTTGCAAGCTGAATTGTACGAAATCTCTGTTCCCTGCGGCATAGCGCTTGAGAAGTTCATCAGCATTTATAACCATGATAATAGACTTCGCAGCCGGGACTGGGTTGATGTGGATATAACTAGTATCCGTGTGGCTTCTGTAATAGACATGATTTCTTAACTCCTTCTTAATAATCGTTTACATTTTTAAAGTATGTTTACATCGTTTACATAAAACCTTAATTTTCTAAGTTGGTAAACTACAAAACATTTTTTCAGCAAAAGATAGCAGTACGCATTAGCTTTGGGTAAATTTATTTATACTGCATTTTTTGTTTTGATTATTTAGTTTTGTGAACTTACATTACGATTATGTAACAAAAATTCATAATTCACAATATTCTTAATACTTTTAAAAGATTGTTTTTGCTTCTAGTATATATAAGTAAAAATTATATATGGGACGTTGCAGGTGGGGACGTTGCAGGTGGGGACGTTGCATGTGGAGAGGTTACATGTGGAGAGGTTACATGTGGAGAGGTTACATGTGGAGAGGTTACATGTAACGTCTCTACAGGGCTTAAATATTGTTTAATGCGGTGATGATAGCTGAAATATCCTTACTTTCTGCTTGTTTAATGGTGTTAACAGCTTTACTGAGCACAATACCGGGAGGTTCTATAAGGATACGACCGAGTAAAGCGACCTTGCTATCAAGTAAAGTAATAATTGCTTGCTGTTGATTAGAAGATTCGTAAGCGAGAATAGAAGCTGTGTTCCAAGCTTCCTCACGAGCTTTACGTAAGCTGAAATTCATAAGTATTTCGTCTGTTCTGCCACCAACAGTGTCCAAAATGTTAAACATCGGTGAAAAGTTGCTAATTACCTGTTGTACGGAATTTAATAAATCTCCGAAAATTATGTTAGTTCGGTAAAAATCGTCTTTAAGGTTTTCTAGTTTATCATCTGGACAAATTTGTGCTGCTACAATACCCAAATCTAAATTTATATGAGCATTTGCTCCCAGTAATAAATGCTGCACAATAAGTAAATCTTGTTTTGATGCAGCTGCAAAAGATATTTTCCAGCTTTTTGTAATATTACTTTCACCCAATTTGTATGTATCAAAAGCAGCAAAATAACGGTTGGCAAATTGAGTAATATATTGTTTCATCAGTGAAGCATTATCGAAGAAGCTATTTTCGATACCTGCAATTAATTTTAAAGTCACCTGACGGTATAGTGCTGCAAATAAGCCTATTGGGCTGTTTTGGTTTTGGCTTTCTCTAATTATTATGTCTAAGTGCTGGATGACTTCATCAGTATTATTGGCTAGCATTTATACCCTGTAATAAATTGTTCGTTACAGTTGTATAAGATAAATGCTGAGTTCGCAATAGACTTCTCTTTTTATTATGAAAATTATAATTACTTAACATTTTGTATACGCAGAATCGTGAAATATGATGTTATTAACTGTAAGCTAAGTTTGGATGTTCAGAGAATTCACTCTTGGTTTTCCTGAATATTTGGGCTTTGAGTGTATTGGCTTAAAGCTAGTTCTGGGTTTTATGACGAAGTAAATTTTACTGTTAAAAATATATCTATGAAATTAATTCAAAAATTAGCAGTTGCAACTGCTGGTTTTGTCATGCTTACAAGTGTAAATGCATCACCTGTGGCTGCTTTTAGCTGGTCAAAAATCACAGAAGATAATTTTGCAAATAATGGAACGACGATTGTGGCTCAAACAGTATCGGTTACTGTAAGCGAAACTAGTTCACAAGAACAACAAAAATATGAGCAAACACAATCAGAATTCTGGACTCAATCTTTGATTTGGTTTGCTGGTGCTGTATTTTTTCTGGCTGGGATTCCGACTTTAGCATTACTCTTTTTGAGTAAGGATGAGAGTAAAAAATCTAAATGCTAATCTATTTTTTTATATTATGTAGAGACGTTACATGTAACGTCTCTACATCTTAGTTTATGTACGTATCGATTTTTTACATACTCTTCAACGTGCGTGTCAATTTTTACTTACCTTCGCATACTGCGTGGGTCAAGAGCATCTCGTAATCCATCTCCTAATAGGTTGAAAGCTAGAACGCTAGTAACAATCATGATTGCTGGAGGCCAGATAAGCCAGGGTTGCAGTACTAAAATTGAAGCGTTAGTTGCTAGCGATAGCATATTACCCCAAGATGCATCAGGTGGTTGAATTCCTAAACCAATAAGACTCAACACTGATTCTGCACTAATAAAGCTGGGGACTGTGAGGGTGACTGATATTATTATATATGTCGCAGTTTGGGGTAAAACGTGACGCATAATGATATAAAAAGGTGAAGCCCCCATAGCTCGTGCGGCTTGGACAAATTCTCGCTCTTTAATTGATAGTACCTGTCCGCGAATTACTCGCGCTAAACCTGCCCAGGTAATGAAGGAAGTTATTAAAACAAATAACATAAAAGTTTGAGTACTGGACAACCCTGGGGGTAATACTGCTCCTAAACTCACTAAAAGATAAATACTAGGGAAGGTCATTAAGACTTCTGCAAAACGCATGATAACCGCATCAATCCAACCACCAAAATAACCAGAAATACCTCCTGCGATTATACCTAGAGGGAAGGAAACTGCTACCCCTACTAGACCAATAAATAAACTGATACGACCACCAAATAACAGACGGCTAAATTGGTCTCGTCCTTGGTCATCTGTACCTAATAGATTGAATCTTGTACCCCCATCAGCACCAAATAAATGTAAATTTACGGGAATACCAGGAAATATATCTACTTCCTTCCAACTCGGTGGGAGGGGTAGGGTGATTTTAAATAGGTCATATTTTTCCCCGAATACAAACAGACGCAATCTTGCTGGTTTGGCAAAGTCTACCAATAATTTGCGGTCACCTGTTTCTAGATTTGTCTCACCTTGTGTGGTGGGATAAATATGGGGACCGATAAATTGTCCTGCTTTTGTCTGCCAGTAAATACTGGTGGGTGGAAGCAGTGAACCATTAGTTTGTTGGCTAAAAGGGTCATAAGGAGCGACAAAATCAGCTGCAATAACAGCTAAATAAAAGACTATCAGTACAATAGCCCCAAATTTAGCCAGAGAATTTTTCTTTAATCGTTGCCACCAGTTCATAAAAGTAGGGAGTGGGGAATGGGGAGTGGGGAGTGGGGAATGGGGAATGGGGAATGGGGAATGGGAAATGGGGAATGGTAGAGACGCGATTAATCGCGTCTCTACTGAGCTGGAAGTTGGGAATTAGAAATTATGAATTATATATTATTTGTTAACGAGTAGGTTATCATCTAACATCCAAAATACAATTCTTAACTTTTAATTCCCCACTCCCCACTCCCCACTCCTCAATTGCGAATTGCGAATTGCGAATTGCGAATTGTTTTCCCCACTCCCCAATTTTAAGTTTTGATTCTAAACTCTTCGCTTCTCGCTCCCAGTTCTTCAAAATACCGTTGTTCTTCTTGCTGTTTTTCGTGTTCGACCACAAAAACGTTTGAATAAAGATTGGCAATTATTTGTTTACCTTGCTGGGTCAGCGATAGATAGCGCAATCCATCTTGAATATAAGGATAAACGCCATTCCAGTAGAACTTAGCGTAGTTTTTGCGTAAGTCAGCAGGGTTTTTGTACCCTAACACCCGATTCATTCCTGTTTCTTCAAATTCATAGTACAAAGATGTGATTTTCTTTAAATAACGTGGGTCGCTTAATTGTCCAATCAAATCCGCAGCACGTACTAAACCTGCAAAACTCTCTGTACCTTGATTGTCTCCTGCTGCAGGCACAGGAAACCGGGTTAGTTCTATATTTCTTTTAATAACTTCAGCGTCTATGAGTTTGTGACCACCAAAACGCTCATCAATAAATAATTTTGCTCTATCAACATGATATGGTGTCAAACTCGCATCACTGGCACCAGGAGGAAGAGAAATCATGGTGCCATCTTTACCTGTAGAGTAAAGTTCTTCGTTTTCGCGGTCTCGACGACAGACTCCTTTTACGTAACCTATATCGTGACACACTAATGATATGATAAAGTGCAACCAGTCATCACTGGAAACACCTCCCTCACGGATATGCTTACCGCGTAAAATTTCTTGCCCTACTAGGGCAACAAGGACAGTGTGTTCGACATTATGATACAAGGCATCGCTATTGGCAATATTTTCCAAAGCCATGTTACCCGCCCAGGCTATAATATCCTGGTAATCCAATTTTAGACATCCGTATGTACGTCGGTATCCTTCTCTAATTTGGTTTACAAAAGCATCAATTAAAATTTCGGTCGCGTTGAACATAATCTTTTACTTGGTCGTATATTGGATAAGAATTATTTATCGGTTTATGTGAAAATGGCATTCCATATAGGTTTCTCTTAAGTTATTGAGACGCTGAGCCTTCGCACAAGTGTATTCCTTCTCTAGATAAAAAGACTACACAGATGCGAAAATTAGTTGTCACAGCACTTCAGAAACCATATAAATGCCTCTACCACAGGATAGGCGATGCTTTCTGTTGACGCAAAGTTTTCTAGGAAAAATATTACTCTAAAGCTTATGGGACAAGATTTTCCTCAGATTTTCTAAGACTTTCCTCAAGTCCCACCACCAACGCAGGGTATGTTTCAATTAACCTAAATCATTAATGAAATATAAAAGTTAGGTGGTTAAGTGCTAGCTAGAGAGATTTATAGGCATAGGGTTTAAGGTAATCAGGTAAAGATATTGTTATCTATAAGTATTTCATATAATTATCATTCAGCGGTGATCCGAACAGCTTTAGCCGTGTGATGCAAATATTTTTGGGGAGTGGGGAATTGGGAGTAGGGAGTCGGGGGTGGGGAATTGGGAACTAAGAATTGCGAATTGCGAATTGCTCCCAACTCATTACTTTTGTCATGGGTGATTCCACCGGATGGATGCGGACAAAAATGGTGTAATAAGGCATAGTTAATATAAAGTAACTATTTTTATAATCTCTTAAGAAAACTTAAGGAAAGCGGGTAGTGGTGCTAAAAGTGAAAACGGAGGTATGACCATGAGCGACAACAGCTTTACTGAAGTTCAGGCAGAAGAAACACCGATGACGCTGGTGGAAAAACCTCTTTGGGAAGAAGAAGAAGAAAAACTCGTAGTTAACCGTCGTCCTTGGTTAATGCCTTTGTTGCTGGGTACTATTATAGGAGTCGGGGTTGCTGTTGGGGGAATGCGTGTCATTAGCAATCGTCCTGCTACTCAAGATAAAGCAGTCGCTAATCAAACAGCAACCCCAGGGAAAAATACGGCAATCGCAATGACTGTCACCACGGCTAACGCTGAAACAACTCGTATTTCCCGCACTTTAAACGCTACCGGTTCTATCGCTGCTCGTGAGTTAACTCCTGTTTTACCTCAGGCTAATGGGCTACAAATAAAACAAGTGCTTGTTAAAGAAGGCGATATAGTCAAAGAAGGACAAGTTTTAGCGGTATTAGATGACTCAGTAATACAAACCCAAATTTTACAAGCAAAGGCGGATGTAGAATCAAGACAAGCGGATGTCGCTTCTCGTGAAGCTGAGTTAGCATCCCGAAGAGCTGCGGTGGAATCATCTAAGGCTTCGGTTGCATCTAGTCAAGCAATTGTACAGCAACGTCAAGCTGATTTGGCACAAGCAAAAGCGAGACTGACGGAAGCACAAAGGAATTTTGAACGCATCAGGCAATTAACAGAGCAGGGTGCAGAAAGTAAACAACGTTTAGATACTGCGACAACAAATTTAGCGACAGCGAGTGAAGCTGTACGTTTAGCAGAAGCGAATATTCGTAGTGCTCAAGCCAATGTCAGCAGTGCTCAAGCAACAATAGGTAGAGACGAAGCGACTGTCAGAAGTGCTACAGCACAAGTTAATAGTGCCCAAGCTAATGTTCGTAGCAATAGCGCTAGAGTTCAACAGCTGCGAACCCAATTGGGACAAACTGCTGTACGTGCCCCAGTCTCAGGGATAGTAGCAGAAAAATTAGTCAGAGTCGGTGATATTACAGGAGTACCTCCCCAAACTCAGGTAGGGACGGTTGTGGGAGGTACGCAAAAATTATTTTCGATTATACGAGATGGTGGATTGGAATTACAGGCACTGATTCCCGAAACGCAGCTACCACAGATAAAGGTGGGAGCGAACGTGCAAGTAACTTCTGATGCGGATAATCGTATACGTTTAGAAGGCCGAATTAGAGAAATTGAACCTGTTGTTAATGATAGAAGACGGGAAGCAACAGTGAAAATTGATTTACCTGCAACAGGATTATTAAAACCAGGTATGTTTGCTCGTGCATTGATTAACACAAACTCAGCGATTGGGGTAGCGGTTCAACAAAAAGCTGTATTACCTCAACCAGATGGTAGTTCATTAGTGTATGTTTTAAACCCTGATAACACAGTTAGAGCTACAAAAGTCGAAGTAGGAGAAATTCTTAAAGGTGGCAAAGTCGAGATAAAAAGCGGTTTACAACCAGGAGCACGTGTCATCATCGACGGAGCAGGATATCTCAAAGATGGGGATAGGGTAAGGGTTGCTAATGGGTAATGGGTAATAGGTAATGGGTAATGGGTAATAGGTAATAGGTAATAGGTAATAGAAAAAACGATTACCAATTCCCAATCCCCAATTCCCAATCCCCAATTACCAATTACCAATCCCCAATTACCAATCCCCAATTACCAATTACCAATTACCAATTACCAATTACCAATTACCAATTACCAATGTCATTCAACCTTTCTACTTGGTCGATAAAAAAACCTGTTCCGACAATTGTTTTATATTTAATTTTGACTTTTGTGGGTTGGTTTTCTTTCCTGAATTTAGGGATTGATACTAACCCTAATATTGATGTTTCTGCTGTGCAAGTAAGTGTGACCCAACCAGGAGCTGGTCCGACAGAATTGGAGACTCAAGTTACCAGAAGAATTGAGGATGCTGTTGCTGGGTTGGGTAATATTGATGAAATTCGTTCTATTGTTACTGATGGTAATTCCACTACTACTATTAATTTTCTGCTAGGGACGAATGCTGACCGTGCTACTAATGATGTCAGAAATGCAATAGCCCAAATTCGTCAACAACTTCCCCAAGATATTAATGAACCGATTGTTCAACGGTTAGAATTTTCTGGTGCGGCTATAATGACTTATGCTGTTAAGTCTGACAAGCGTTCGGTGGAAGAATTAAGTAATCTTGTTGACTTGAGTATTAGTCGTGAGTTGTTGTCAGTAAAAGGTGTTGCTCAAATTCGTCGTGTTGGTGGGGTTGACCGAGAAATTAGAATTAATCTTAGTCCTGAGCGTTTACAGTCTTTAGGTATTACTGCGACTCAGGTAAATGACCAAATTCGCTCTTTTAATATTAATTTACCTGGTGGACGGGTCGAGGTTGGTGGTAGCGAACAGAGTATTCGGACTTTGGGTAGTGCTGAAAGTGTGGGACAGTTGAAAAATTATGAAATTGTCCTTCCTGGTGGTGGTTCTGTTCCTTTGTCTACTTTGGGTACTATTGAGGATAGTTTCCGTGATGTTAGGCAAACTGCTCGTTTAAATAACCAACCTGTTGTTGCTTTTGAGGTTTTGCGAAGTACGGGTAGCGTTATGGTAACGGTGGAAGAAGGTGTGAAAAAAGCGGTTACGAAGCTGGAAAAAAGCCTTCCTTCTGATGTCAAATTGGAATTAATTTTTACCCGTGCTACTTTTGTTCGTGATTCTTACCAAAGTACTATTGATGAGTTAGTACAGGCTGGTGTTTTAGCCGTGGTAGTTATCATGGTGTTTTTACGAGACTGGAGAGCTACATTAATTACTGCGCTTGCTTTGCCGTTATCTATGCTTCCCACTTTTGCTGTACAACAAGCGTTAGGTTATACGTTAAATAATATGACCTTGTTGGGGTTAGCATTAGGTGTGGGGAATTTGGTTGATGATGCCGTTGTGGAAATCGAAAACATGGAACGGCACATGGCAATGGGCAAAAACCAAATTCAAGCTGCTATTGATTCTTCGTCTGAAGTTGGTTTGGCTGCACTCGCTTCTGGTGCTACGGTTATTGCTGTGTTTTTACCGGTTGCCTTTATGGGTGGTATTCCCGGACAATTTTTCCAACCTTTTGGTGTTACAGTCGCGGTTTCTACGTTTTTCTCCACTTCTGTTGCACGGATGATTACCCCAATGATGGGAGCCTATTTGCTGAAACCGAAGAAGAAAAAGACCGTAGAGACGCGATTAATCGCGTCTCTACCCACCCCTGATTCTCGTCCTAAGCGCTTTCAACCTTATGTGTCATTGTTAAGGTGGTCGTTACGTCATAGATTAACTACTCTGGGAATTGCGATCGCGTTTTTTGTGGGTAGCGTGATGCTGGTTCCTTTAATTCCCAAAGGTTTTGTTGATAACGCTAATAGTGGTATTTCTGTGGTGTCTGTGGAACTTCCTCCGGGTTCGACTTTGCAAGATACTAATAAGGTCGTTACTCAACTGACTAATCAAATTCGACAAAATCCTGCGGTTAAAAATATTCTGGCAACAGAACAAATAAATTCCGCTACTCTAACTGTTCGACTGAAGGAAGAAGAAGAGCTAAGTGTTACTCAAGCTGAGGTCGAAAATCAAATACGTCCGCTATTTACCCAAGTCCCAGGAGCACGAGTCAGTTTCCAAACTCAAGGGCCAGGTGGTGGTCGTAAGGATTTATCGATTGTCCTCAGAAGCGAAAATCCTGATGCGTTAACAAAAGCTGCGAATCAACTGGAACAACAAATGCGAACTATCCCTGGTTTGGTGGAAGTTGCTTCTACTGCTAGTTTAGTTAAGCCTGAAGTTTTGGTAATTCCTAATGTGCAACGTGCTGCTGATTTGGGGGTAACGGTACAAGCGATTGCTCGGACTGCTTCTCTTGCGACGATTGGTGATAATGACGCAAATTTAGCGAAATTTAATCTACCTGACCGTCAAATTCCAATTAGAATACAGGTTGACCCGAAACAACGAGAAGATATTAATACAATTAAAAATCTCCAAGTACCTACCCAAGGTGGTGGTTTGGTTCCTTTACAAGCTGTTGCAGATATTCGCTTTGGTAGCGGGCCTGCAACTATCAACCGCTTTGACCGTGCTCGTCAAGTTTCTGTGGAAGGGAATTTACAAGGTATTACTCTGGGACAAGCGGTACAAGCTGTTGAGAAACTACCAGCGCGACAGAATTTACCTGCGGGTGTAACACAACAGCCTTCAGGTAGTGCGGAAATTATGGAGGAAATTTTCGGTAGATTTGGTTCTGCGCTGGCTTTGGCGGTGATGTTTATCTATGCAATTCTGGTGCTGCTGTATAATAATTTTCTCCATCCGCTGACAATTATGGTGGCTTTACCTTTCTGTTTGGGTGGGGTGCTTATTGCTTTGTTGATTGCTCAAAAGTCTTTGGGATTGTATGCCTTAATTGGTGTGGTTCTTCTGCTGGGTGTTGTGACGAAAAACTCTATTTTGCTGGTGGACTATACTTTGCTTGGTTTGGAGGAAGGTAAGTCCCAACGTCAGGCTCTTTTGGATGCTGGTGCTTCGCGTTTGCGTCCTATTATTATGACTTCTTTGGCTACTATTGCGGGTACTGTTCCTCTGGCTTTGGGACTTGGTGCTGGTGCTGAGGTTCGTCAACCTATGGGGATTGCGATTTTGGGAGGTTTTACTACTTCTACGTTGCTGACTCTGGTTGTGGTTCCGGTTTTGTTTACTTATGTTGATAATTTGCAAGGCTGGATTATGGATTTTATCCGCTATGGTTTTGGGAAGAAACCACGGAAGGTTGAGAAGCGGTCGGTGGTGGTGGGTTCTGGTAATGGGGAAGGGTCGGAGTTTTCGATGAAGAAATAGTGACCTAACCCCCCTACCCCCCTTCCCTGTGAGGGAAGGGGGGAAATAAAAGAAATATTTTGTTTGTATTAAGTTTTTGCTGTAAATTCAGAGTCATCTGAATAATGAGGTGTAGGATTTTGCCAACTGCGGAACAAGGCATTAGGTGTGTTGTACTTTGCCAATCTTTAACCAATACTTTTACGCCAATCTTTGTTGTTCGTGGAGGTTCTTGTAATGCAATTAGACTTTAATGCCATGACTAAAACAGAGCTAAGAGCTTATGTCATTGCTCATCCCGACGATAAAGAAGCGTTCCACGCCTTTGTTGACCGCTTCACCTCTGAGGCTCCTCCAAAAACTTTTGACATTCCAAAATCAAATGCGGAAATTCAGGAAGTTGAAATATTGATTAAGCGTAAATTGGGAGAACTAAAGAGAAGCTAAGAGGGTGTTTATAAAATAATTATTAAGCTTTAGAAACCCTATTATTAGTCCTCTAAAAGGGGACTTTAGCTTTTAGAGGATGTTTGAAAAGTCGTAGATTGGCAGGCAATTAAACCTACAAGCAAGGCTACTGCTATAGCAAAGGTTTGTTTTTTTCTGTGTTGTTTCATTATCATTGGGTTAGCCAGCTTTGACTGATATCTTACCTGAAAATAGAAGTCAAAAGTCAAAAGTCAAGCAAGAGAAATTTTTATCCTTTGTTGTGTGGAAAACGCATCGGGGTCTGTTCTGAAAATAGCGGCGTGCCCATAGTGTTTTCAATTTGGTTGTAATTAAGGTACGCGATTATCAACTATTTTTCCATTCCATTAGTGATATAAATTAAATAGTATTAACTGGATAAGCACGAACTGCTGCGTCTACTGTTGCAATTGTTAAACCATTTTGTAAAGCCTGACAGATAAGTATTCTATCAAATGGGTCATTATGTAATGGTGGTAAATTAATTAGTTGAGCAACGCTACCTTCATCAAGGTCAAGACTTAAAATGCTATGGAGATTGCGTTGCTTTGGCAAATATATTTCCGGGGACTCTGGTAATGGCAATTTACCTAATTGATACTTAATGATGCATTCCCATACTGAAATAGCACTCAAATATACTTCGTTATCTGTGTTACGAACAGCATTTTGAATACCAATTGGTAGCTTATTATCGGCGCTGATGAACCATAAAAATATGTGTGTGTCAAGAAGAATTTTCATTGCCGTTCAAATCTGCTGATGATATCTTCTGGCAATGGTGCATCAAAATCATCAGGAACCGTAAATTCTCCAGCACATAAGCCGAATGGTCGTAACGGCTTTACAGAAGAAGTAACAGGTCTAAGTTCAGCAATAGGTTTATCTGCTTGAATAATTACGAAGCTTTCACCTGCCTCCACTTTACGGAGGTACTTTAAAGGGTTGCTCTGGATTTCGTCAATCGTTATATTTAACATCAAGATTATTTCACCTTAAAGCTTAAAGATATATACTTTACCTAACTCAATTATAAATTATTAGTTCTGAAAATAGCGGCGCTTAGGCTAGGGGGAAAAATGTTATGAAACTTTAAATATCTGGTGCTTCTTCTAGTCATAACTCACCATAATACGGAATTTAACTATAAAAGCTTGTTTGTGAATATAAAATCAAGTCGGAAAAGTCGGAAGTTGCAGTTGGAAAAGTTAGTCTGTATCATTAGTCCCAAGCAAACCCCACCCCCAACGGTGACTCCCCGTTTACGGGGCTACCCTGTACACACAAGTATTGAAATAATCCTAAAATTCTATGAAATACCCCTTCACTTTAGTGAAGGGGTTTATTACACGAACAAAGCCCGCCTTCGCGGACTAAAATATACCCCGCGAAGGCGGGGTTCGTTTGTATAGCCCCACCCTTCTAGGGTGAGGGGGTTTTAATAAGCGTTAAATTCAGGATTTTTCGAGATGTGCGTACGCGGTAGGCTAGCGGGGAGGGTGGGTTTTTTATACTGGGAGGAGAAAGATGTTTGTGCTTCTGTTGTAAGTGGTGATGGGTCTCAACCCCTATTCGCCAGCAGTATCCTGGAAGGGTGGGGGATAAAAATATTAATGCAAAATTGGGATGCTCCCCCTCAAAGAGCGAATCACAAGAAATTTCACGAGAGAAACCTACTATTATATGGTATATCTAGGCATATTCCACCCATCGTAGAATTATGACACATGACGCAAAAACATTTTCATTTTTCTATTAGTAGACAAACTCCTGCAAACACTTTCTACCCGGATTATTGAGCCGATGCAAAATATTTTTCTCAATTTACCATTATGCTCACAATTCCCAATTATCGAATTACTCAACAGCTTTACTCAGGTTCCCGCAGCCAGGTGTATCGAGCGATATCTGCATCCAACCAACAAAGCGTAATTCTTAAACTCCTCAAAGCAGAATATCCCACCCTAAATGAACTGGTGCAATTTCGCCATCAGTACACTATTGCTCAAAATCTCAATTTACCAGGAATAATCAAACACCTAAGGTTAGAAAACTACCGCAATAATTATCTATTAGTCTTAGAAGATTTTGGGGGCATTTCCCTATGCGATTACATCAGAGCTAACAATCAGACAGAAATATCTTCTTTAACCAATACTTTAAACTTAAATGAATTTCTACAGATTGCCATACAAATTGTTCAGGCTCTAGAAACCATACACCAAAACTGCATTATTCATAAAGATATTAAGCCTCAGAATATTTTAATTAACTCAGAAACTAAACAGATAAAAATTATTGATTTTTGTATTTCCTCCCTTTTACCCAGAGAAAAAAAAGAAATTATTAACCCCAATATATTTGAAGGGACTACTGCTTATATGTCCCCAGAACAAACAGGACGAATGAATCGGGGAATTGACTATCGTACTGATTTTTATTCTCTAGGTGTAACTTTTTACTCATTGCTAACCGGACAACTACCCTTCCAAAGTAACCAGGTAATGGAGTTAGTTCACTGTCACATTGCCAGGATGCCAGTTTCTCCTATAGAAATTAATCCAGCTATTGGAAGGATGTTAAATGATATTATCCTGAAACTGATGGCGAAAACACCTGAAGAACGCTATAAAACAGCATTTGGGCTGCAAATAGACTTAGAAAAGTGTCGAGAAAAACTTGTAGAAAAAGGCAGTATTACTCCCTTCAAATTAGCTCAAAATGATATTGACTCTTGCTTTATCATCCCAGAAAAACTCTACGGCAGAGAAACCGAAGTAGCTACCCTACTAACTGCTTTTAACCGAGTATCGGATACAGAAGATGGGGAGATAGAAGCAACTAACCAATCCTTTAGCCTAAGAAATTGTAGCACTATTCAAAATCCCAAATCTCAAATAGAATTGATTTTGGTAGCAGGATTTTCAGGCATTGGTAAAACAGCAGTAGTTAATGAAGTCCAAAAGGCAATAGTTCGTCGAAGGGGTTATTTTATCAAAGGGAAATTTGAGCAATTTCAACGCGATATTCCCTTTTTGCCTTGGATACAAGCATTGCAGAATTTAATGCGACAACTATTTGCTGAAAGTTCTATTCAAGTCAAGACATGGAGAGAAAAAATATTAACAGCTTTGGGTACACAAGCTAAAGTGCTTATTGATGTTATTCCCGAATTAGAACTTTTGATTGGCAAGCAACCTGATGTACCAGAACTACTAGGTAATGCTGGACAAAATCGCTTTAATCTGCTATTCAAAACATTTATTCAACTGTTTGCGACAAAAGAGCATCCCTTAGTGATTTTTTTAGATGACTTGCAGTGGGCAGATACAGCTTCTCTGAAGTTGATGCAATTATTAATGAGTGAAAGTAACACAAATTATTTATTACTAATTGGTGCATATCGGGATAACGAGGTTTCTGCGACCCATCCTTTAATGCTGACATGGGATGAACTGAAAAAAAATAATGTTATAGTTGATAAAATCACCCTAAGTCCTCTGAATAAATCCTCTCTTAATTCCTTAATCGCTGATACGTTAAATTGCTCAAAAAAAGCAGTGCAGCCTTTAACAGAAGTTGTATTTAATAAAACTAAAGGTAATCCGTTCTTTGCAACTCAGTTACTCAAATCTCTTCATGAACAAGCCTTAATTTACTTCACATACAAAAGAAACAAGGCAATTTGGCAGTACAATATTACCGAAATCAAAGCACTTTATACCACTGATAATGTTGTCGAGTTTATGGCAACTCAGTTGCAAAAACTACCCGTAAATACCCAGGAGATTTTAAAATTAGCCGCTTGCATTGGCAACTGTTTTGATTTGAATACTTTAGCAATTGCCCATGAGCAATCAACCGATGAAATCGCTGTTGCTTTGAGGAGTGCCTTACAAAAAAATTTAGTAATTCATCAAAGCGAAATTGACTTTTTAAAAAATGACGAAATATTAAAATTCCAGAGTCAAAATTTACAACAAATACATTACAAATTTGCACATGACCGAGTGCAACAAGCTGCATATTTTTTGATTCCAGAAGCTCAAAAGCAGTCAACTCATTTAAAAATTGGGAAATTACTTTTAATTAATACTCCCAAAGAGGAACAAGAAAAAAGAATTTTTGATATTGTCAATCAGTTAAATTATGGGCTGGAATTACTGGAAAAGCAGACTGAGCGAGATGAACTAGCTCAATTAAATTTAATTGCTGGACGTAAAGCTTTAGCTTCTACTGCTTATACTGCTGCTTTGAAATATTTCACTATCGGCAAGAAACTTTTGGCTGCAGATAGTTGGCTTCATTTATATGACTTAACGCTAGCATTACATGAGTCAGCAGCAGAGACCGCATACCTTACTGGAGACTTTGGGTCAGTGTCTTCTTTGGTAGATATAGTGCTGCAACAAGCTAAAACAGTGCAAGACTTGATAAAAGTCTATGAAGTCAAGATTAAAAATTATCAAAGTCAAAATAAACCACTAGTCGCGATTAAAATTGCTCTAAATGCTTTAGGAATTCTGGGAATAAATCTTCCCGAACAGCCAAGTCAGTTAGATGTTCAGCATGGACTAGAGGAAATGAGGTCAAACTTGACTCTCAGGAAAATTGAGGGCTTAATTGACTTACCCGAAATGACCAACCCTGAAAAGCTAGCAGCCATGCGGATATTTTCAATTATTACATCTTCTCTATTTAGCACCAATATAGAACTATTATCGCTGATTGTATTCAAACAAGTCAATTTATCAATTCAATACGGGAATGCTTTAGAGTCGGCAATCGCCTATACCAATTATGGATTAATCCTCTGTGGCAGATTGGGAGAAATCGATGCTGGCTATCGATTTGGTCAACTAGCTTTAAATCTGTTGGATAGGTTAAAAACTCAAGAACTCAAAACTAAGGTTATTTTTTATACTAACGCATGGACAAAACATTGGAAAGAGCATCTCAAAGAGACATTAAAAAATTTTTTGGATGCTTACACTAATGGTTTAGAAACTGGAGATTTACAATTTGCTGCTCTTTCTGCTCACTTATACTGTAGCACCTTATTTTTTATTGGTAAGGAACTGTCGGGAGTTCGACAGGAGATGGCTAAGTATGGTGAACTTCTCACTAAAATGAAACAAAAAGCCACGTTAGAGAAGCTTCAAATATATGAGTATGCTGTCATCACATTAACCGAGGTAAATAAAGAAGAAGACAATAGAAAACCAATGTTTTCTAGCCAAATAGAAATTAATCACAAAACTGCATCTTGCCAAGTATATTCTATTAAACTTATTTTAAATTACTTGTTTAATAATTATGTTGGAGCAATTGAAAATGCGGAAAATGCGGAAAAATATTTAGCTGGTTTAACATCCACAATCATTGTTCCGATTTTTTATTTTTACGACTCTCTAGCTAGGCTGGCGATATATTCTGAGAGTTCAGAATCCGAACAAAAAACTCTTCTGCAAAAGGTAGAAGTTAATCAGGAAAAGATACAGAACTGGGCGCATCATGCTCCTATGAATTATTTGCACAAATTTGATTTAGTCAAGGCAGAGCAGTATCGAGTGAGGAACGAAAATGTTCAGGCTATGGAATATTACGATAAAGCTATTGCTGAAGCTAAAAATTCGGAGTACCTAAACGAAGAAGCTCTTGCTAACGAACTTGCTGCTAAATTTTATCTTGCATGGGGAAAAGAGAAAATTGCCAAACTTTACCTGACTGAGGCTTATTATGCCTACTTTCACTGGGGTGCTTTAGCCAAAGTAAAAGATTTAGAAAACCGCTTTCCTAATTTACTAGCTCACATTAAATCGAGTGAACAAACTAACTCCGATACTAATATAAAGGTTAATAAAGTCACTACGGGTAATGCTATTTCTAACTCAACAACAGGTTCAGAAGCTTTAGACTTAGCAACGGTGATGGCAGCTTCTCAAGCTATGTCAAAAGAAATCAATTTAGAAAGCTTGCTGTCTACTTTAATGCGAGTAGCTATCGAAAATGCCGGAGCCTCTAAAGGCGCACTTGTTTTATATGATAAGGGTAATTTAACTTTAAAGGCAATTGCTCTTTCAAAAACAGGAACGCAAACACAAGAAATTATAGTAAATTTGCTGCCATCAGTAGCCATCGACCCAGAAGAAATACCTACCAGCATCATTAACTATGTAGTACACACCCAAGTAATTCTATTACTTGACGATGCTACAACTGAAACGAATTTTTATAATGATAGTTACATTATCCGACAACAACCAAAATCAGTTTTATGTATTCCTATCTTAAAACAAGGCAAACTAATTAGTATTCTTTATCTAGAAAATAATCTGACTGTAAAAGCTTTTACCCCTGACAGAGTAGAAATATTAAAGTTACTATCATCTCAAGCTGCTATTTCACTTGAAAATGCCCGTATTTATAATACATTAGAACAAAAAGTTAAAGAGCGTACTGCCGAATTAGAGATAGCTAAACAAGAATCTGAAGCAGCTAACCATGCTAAAAGTTCTTTTGTTGCTAACATGAGCCACGAATTACGAACCCCTCTAAACGTAATTTTAGGATTTTCTAACTTAATGAAGAGTAATAGCAATTTTTCCCCCGAAGAACAAGAAAATCTTAGTATTATTAATCGCAGTGGAGAACATCTGTTGAATCTAATTAACCAAGTGCTTAATTTATCTAAAATCGAAGCTGGACGAATGACACTTAATGAAAGTAACTTTGACCTTTACGACTTACTAGCAGATATCGAAAATATCTTTTCTTTGAAAGCTAAAGAGCAAAGTTTAGAGTTATACGTTGAGTTAGCTGAAGATGTTCCTCAATATATTTGTACAGACCAACTTAAGTTACGGCAAGTGCTGATTAATTTATTAAATAATGCCATTAAATTTACTTCTCAAGGAACTGTATCTGTTAAAGTGCAATTGAATACTCCTGTATCTTTATACTCCCAATGCCAAATTATATTTGAAGTTTCAGATACAGGTCTTGGTATTGCTCCTAACGAACTAGAAAAATTATTTAAACCCTTTGGACAAACTTCCTCAAGCCAACAAGTACAAGAAGGTACAGGATTGGGATTAACTATCAGCCGTCAGTTCGTTAATTTAATGGGAGGTGAAATAACTGTATTTAGTGGTGGCAAATCTTTCACACCAAGTTTAAGCAACGCTGACCAAAAGAAATTCAACAACAAGGAAACTGCTTTACCTACCTTTAGCACAACGTTTATATTTGATATTACACCCAAAGTTGTTAGTAGTGTCGAAGTTGAGAAAGAGTCTCAACTTACTCGCGTTATTGGTTTAGCTCCCAATCAACCACAATATCGAATGTTAGTTGTTGATGACGATGAATACAGCCGTCAATTGCTACTTAAAATTGTCGGACGCTTAGGTTTTCAGTTGCGAGAAGCAATTAATGGTCAAGAAGCAATTGAAATTTGGTCAGCTTGGTCACCTCATCTTATCTGGATGGATATGCGAATGCCAGTTATGGATGGTTATGAAGCAACTAAACGTATTAAAAGCACAACCAAAGGTCAAGCAACAGCTATAATTGCTACTACTGCCAGCGTTTTAGAAGAACAGAAAGCGGTGGTTTTATCATCTGGATGTGATAATTTTGTTCGCAAACCATTTCAAGAAAAAGCCATCTTTGAAATTATAGCTAAATATTTAGGAATTAGTTATCTTTATGAAGAAAAAACCTCCCCGACTGAAGTTTTTCCTTTGCCTGTCGAGTGGTCTAATCTCAACGAATTTATGACCGCTATGTCAAAAGAGTGGGTCATGCAGTTGCACGCAGCATCTCTTGATGCTGATTTGGGATTGGTTAATCAAATAATTGATGATGTTTCGCCCATTTATGCATCAACAATTCAGATATTTAGAAATTGGGCGAATAAGTTTGAGTTTGAAAAAATTCTTGATTTAACAGAATCATTTTTGAGTAAGTAGTGTAATTGGTGGCGTTAGGCGGATGGTGTGAAATCTTTACTCAGATTTCTCACAAAACTTGAATAACTAGAAGTCAAAAACTACTAAAATGCATATTTCACAAATATTCCAGCATTTTGGAAGTATAACCCTTAGTAAAATACTTGTAGGCAAAATAAAGCTTTATATCTTTATAGTATTATAAAGCCTTTTCAGAAAATATTTTACACAATTTGCTTAGTAATCCTACTAAGGTTAAGGTAAAATCGGTAGCTTTTAGGATGCTAAGAGGGTATTTATAAACACCCTCTTAGTGATTACAGTTCAACAAGTCGCAAGATTATGGCTTTAGCCACGACAATATAATGGGAAAAACAACATATTTAGACAAAATTGATGATGTTGTTAGCGCCTACATCAACAATATTACCAATAACAGAGTTGCTAATGTTGATGATGTTGTCATTACCCAAAACATTGATATCTTTGCCACCATTGCCGTTAAAGAAAGCAGAATCAATGGTGATAACGTTACGATTACCACTAATTTCTAACCCATCTTCGGCGTTACCAATAGAAGTAACTCCAAAAAGATTGACAACGTTAAAGCTACTGTTGATATCGAAACCGTCGCCTTTATTGTTCCTAAATACGAAACTAGTTGCATCAACTTTGTTAAAGTTGCCATCGATTTCAAAGCCATCTTCACCGTTACCAATTGCACTTCCTCCTACTAAAGTAATGCGATTGTTACCAGTGAGCAAATCGATACCATCACCCTTATTGTTGGAAATTTCAACACCGCTAAAGTTAACCGTATTGCTGTTGCCAGTATCAATATTAAACCCGTCGTTACTGTTGTTGTTTAGGCTGCTATTGCTGATGCTAATTTGATTGTTGCTGCCATCTACTTCAAAACCGTCTTCCGGCTCTATCGCTTTTCCAACTCCGTTACCATTTAAACTGCTACCTGTGACAATAACGCGGTTGCTATCACCATTTACATCAATTCCATCGCCAGTGTTGCCACTGATGTTAGCGTTGCTGACAGTTAAGGTATTGTTGTTGCTTCCTGGGCTGATTTCGATACCGTCTTCACCGTTGCCAGTGATGCTAACTCCCGATAAACTAGCGGTATTATTGCCGCCATTGAAATCAAAACCATCACCTGTGTTGTTTTTGAAGCTGCCGTTGCTAACACTAAAGGTATTAGAACTACCATCAAGTTCAAGCCCATCTTCTAAGTTGCCCGAAACGCTGAAACTAGTTAGGCTGATTTTGTTGTTGGCAGTAACAATATCGATACCGTCACCCTTATTGTTGGCAATTTCAACACCGCTAAAGTTAACCGTATTGCTGTTGCCAGTATCAATATTAAACCCGTCGTTACTGTTGTTGTTTAGGCTGCTATTGCTGATGCTGATTTGATTGTTGCTGCCATCTACTTCAAAACCGTCTTCCGGCTCTATCGCTTTTCCAACTCCGTTACCATTTAAACTGCTACCTGTGACAGTAACACGGTTGTTGTCACCATTTACATCAATTCCATCGCCAGTATTGCCACTGATGTTAGCGTTGCTGACAGTTAAGGTATTGTTGTTGCTTCCTGGGCTGATTTCGATACCGTCTTCACCGTTGCCAGTGATGCTAACTCCCGATAAACTAGCGGTATTATTGCCGCCATTGAAATCAAAACCATCACCTGTGTTGTTTTTGAAGCTGCCGTTGCTAACACTAAAGGTATTAGAACTACCATCAAGTTCAAGCCCATCTTCTAAGTTGCCCGAAACGCTGAAACTAGTTAGGCTGATTTTGTTGTTGGCAGTAACAATATCGATACCGTCACCCTTATTGTTGGCAATTTCAACACCGCTAAAGTTAACCGTATTGCTGTTGCCAGTATCAATATTAAACCCGTCGTTACTGTTGTTGTTTAGGCTGCTATTGCTGATGCTGATTTGATTGTTGCTGCCATCTACTTCAAAACCGTCTTCCGGCTCTATCGCTTTTCCAACTCCGTTACCATTTAAACTGCTACCTGTGACAGTAACACGGTTGTTGTCACCATTTACATCAATTCCATCGCCAGTATTGCCACTGATGCTAGAGTTGCTGACAGTTAAGGTATTGTTGTTGCTTCCTGGGCTGATTTCGATACCGTCTTCACCGTTGCCAGTGATGCTAACTCCCGATAAACTAGCGGTATTATTGCCGCCATTGAAATCAAAACCATCACCTGTGTTGTTTTTGAAGCTGCCGTTGCTAACACTAAAGGTATTAGAACTACCATCAAGTTCAAGCCCATCTTCTAAGTTGCCCGAAACGCTGAAACTAGTTAGGCTGATTTTGTTGTTGGCAGTAACAATATCGATACCGTCACCCTTATTGTTGGCAATTTCAACACCGCTAAAGTTAACCGTATTGCTGTTGCCAGTATCAATATTAAACCCGTCGTTACTGTTGTTGTTTAGGCTGCTATTGCTGATGCTAATTTGATTGTTGCTGCCATCTACTTCAAAACCGTCTTCGGGTTCTATCGCTTTTCCAACTCCGTTACCATTTAAACTGCTACCTGTAACAATAACGCGGTTGCTATCACCATTTACATCAATTCCATCGCCAGTATTGCCACTGATGCTAGAGTTGCTGACAGTTAAGGTATTGTTGTTGCTTCCTGGGCTGATTTCGATACCGTCTTCACCGTTGCCAGTGATGCTAACTCCCGATAAACTAGCGGTATTATTGTTGCCATCAATTTCAAAACTGTTGTTTAACATGATTGAGATTTTTCTTCGTAATAAGTGTTCACAGCTACTTAGTAAAGTCCATAAAAGCCAATACTGGACTATTCAGAAGATGATGCACCAAGAAAATAACAATGATTTTGTATTTTAAGTGACTTTAGATGCCGGATAAATGACAGTGAAAGCCGATTATGACAGTGTGAGAGATTATTACATAGCCAAGTTAGGATGGGTTCCTTGTGAAATAACTAGGTAGCATAATTAACCTCCGTTATTATAAAAGCTTGTCAGTGAATGTAAAATCAAGTCAGAAAAGTTGGAAGTCAAAGTCGAAAAAGTTGGTCTGTTATAAAAAACTACAGCCACCACAACTTTAAAACCTACCACTTTACTAACACCTCATTTATACGGAACAAATGCTTGCAGAACAATAGCCACAACAAAGTATGAGTTATTTAAGTGGCTAAAATATGAACTTAATGAATTGACAAAAGTAATGAAATGTGGGTTTGGCTTTGGTGAAAATATAAGTTAAACAGGTAATTAGAGGTTTAATTATGTAGAATTCATTATCAAGGTTTAATATTTTCGTTACAAAATTATTTGAACATGAATCATCATGATGCCTAAATTATTGAAGAAGACAGATGGCAGCTATGATGCAAACTAGTCCGCAGTTTCCATAATAAAAATAAGTAGGGAAAGTTAGTATCAGAAGTTAGAAAAGTATGATTGTCTAATAATTAAATGTAATAGTTATTGATGTCGAATGCCTAGCTCCAAACTTTTTGCAGAAATTTTATGTTCATAGCGAAGGAAAAGTTTTTGGTAACACTACATTGACAAACTTGGCTTGAAGTTATACATATGAATCAGTATTAATCAGTGAAAAATTAATTCAGCAAAATAATCAGATGCCGAAAGTAGTTTCAATACACTCCTATCGGGGCGGTACTGGCAAATCTAACTTTAGTGCTAACTTGGCTACAAGTGTTGCCCTACAAGGACAAAGAGTTGGCGTAGTTGATACCGATATTCAATCACCGGGAATTCATAATCTTTTCGGTCTGGAACCAGAGAACATGAACAAGACTCTCAATAGCTATTTGTGGGGTGAAGCACCGATTGAGGATACAGCCTATGATGTCAGCGAAAATGTTCATCTCAAAGGGGATGGCAAACTTTTCCTCGTACCCTCTAGCGTCAAGGCGGATGATATTTCTCGAATTTTAAGTGAGGGATATGATGTTAAGTTGCTCAATGATGGGTTTCGCAAATTAGTCAAGGGGCTACAATTAGATTACTTATTTATAGATACTCACCCAGGATTATCAAAAGAAACCTTTCTTACTATTGCTATTTCTCATGTTTTGGTTCTAATTTTGCGTCCCGACAAACAAGATTATCAAGGGACGGCAGTTACTGTGGACATAGCACGACAGTTAAAAGTCCGCAAGCTGATGTTGGCGGTAAATAAAGCATTACAAAGCATGAATTTCGATGCTTTACGCCAAAAAGTTGAAGCGGCTTATGATGCTCCTGTCGCCGGGATTTTTCCTTTATCAGAAGATTTAGTGCAGTTGGCTAGTAACGGTGTTTTCTGCGTGCAACACCCAGAACATTATGTAAGTCAGGAGTTTGCCAAAGTAGCGTTACAAATTATGGAATAGTAAACTCCCAACTCCTAACTTCTAATTCCTAACCCCTAACTTCTAACTAACTAACTTCTAACTTAATATATGACAGGTAAACATGATTTAAAGTCGCTAGCAAGTTCAATTAACGCCGTAGCTTCGCCTTTTCGCGGCTATTTGACTGATTTATATGAAAAATATCAATATCTAAATGATGGTGAAGTTGCTAATTATATTCCTGAACTAGCATTAGCAAAACCTGACTGGTTTGGTATTTGTGTAGTGACTGTTGACGGTCAAATTTTTGATGTGGGTAATTGCGACAAGCTTTTTACTATTCAATCTATTTCTAAAGCTTTTATCTATGGTTTAGCTCTGGAAGACCACGGTCGGGAATATGTTAACAGTAAGGTCAGTGTCGAACCAACGGGAGAAGCATTTAACTCGATTGTTTTAGACGAAAAAACCAACCGTCCTTACAACCCAATGGTAAATGCTGGAGCTATAGCTACTACAGATTTAATTAAAGGTAATAGTGCAACCGAAAGACTGAAACGTATTCTTGATATGTTCTACCGTTACACGGGTAGAGAATTAAATATTAATGTGCCTGTATTCCTATCAGAAAAGGCAACAGGTAATCGCAATCGCGCAATGGCTTATCTCATGCTAAATTTTGGCATGGTTGGTGACAAGATTGAGGAAACTCTAGACCTATATTTTCAACAATGTTCCATCATGCTTAACGCTCAAGATTTGGCAATGATGGCTGCGACTCTTGCTAATGGTGGTGTTAATCCGCAGACTGGGGAACGAGCTATTGATGAGCTATATGTTCAAGATGTGATTAGCGTCATGCTCACCTGTGGAATGTACGATGCTAGTGGAGAGTGGACGTACCGAGTGGGAATGCCTGCTAAAAGTGGGGTTGGCGGTGGTATTACTGCCTTAGCCCCAGGAAAATTGGGAATTGGAGTTTTCTCGCCACCTTTGGATGAAAAAGGAAATAGCCTTAGAGGAATCAAAGTTTGCTCAGACCTTTCGTCCGATTTTGGTTTACATTTATTTAATGTAGCCAAGCCAAAAAACAATTTGCAGTCATGGATTGAGGAGGGTAGTTCCCTAGATGATTGGTAATTAGTTATAAGTTAACATATTTATCGAAATTGGGGCAATCAATGATATTTTTTATCATAAATAAAACATTGGATTTATCCTCAAGATTTTTATGTGGTTGGCTCTGATATTGCAGACGGTAAGAAAATTCTTAATGATGATACTTGGTAAACAAAATGAAAACCTTTAACGAACTCACATTAGAAACTAAAGAGCCTATCGTGATTGCAGACGACCAGGGATTTGTTGTTTATATTAACAATTGTTTTACAGTTACTTATCTTTGGGGTTCGGAGCTAATAGGGCAAACATTAGCTGAAATTATTCCCAGTAATTTCCATGATTCTCACAATTTAGGATTTTCTCGTTTCAAGATGACTGAAATCTCTCATGTAGCTAATCATCCTATCAATGCAATGGTAATTGCTAAGGATGGTCGTCCTGTTTTGTCTGAGCATTACATTACAGCACAAAATATCGAAGGAAAGTGGTTTTTTACAGCACAACTACGTCCCTTAGAAGGAGAAAATTCAAATCATGCTTCGTGACTTAGAACTTGCCGAGAAAAACCTGGAAATTGTCATTACTGAACTACGAGCTACACTAGGAAAGATGGAGCTTGCTCTCGGTTCTATTAATGAAGCTATTGTCTGGACAGGTGAAGATACTGGAATTCAATGGTGTAATGCTACATTTGACCGATTAGTCAATAAATCCCATATCGCTATATTAGGAAATCCTTTACCCAATTTATTACCATTAGCTCATCAGGGTAAAGAAGTTTCACAAACTAAACACCCCGTATTGAAAGTACTAACACAAGAATTTGCAACAACAGAATATGAATTTATCAAGTCAGACAAAATATTAATTTTGGAAATTTCTGGTTCTTGCTTGTCACTTAAAAATGGTGATAAAGCTGCCGTAATGACCATTCGTGACATTACTGAACGCAAAAGAATGGAGTCAGCGTTAATTTCGGCAAATCGGACGATGGCTAATTATTTGCAGGAGGTTGATAAAGTCATAGCCGCAGCGGTCGCTGTGGAAAACGATACTTTCGTACCAGAAATTTTGGATTCTGTAGCAGCCCGCACTGATGAGTTAGGAAGGCTGGCGAGAGTATTTACCCAGATGGTTCAACAACTTAAAGCCCGCGAACGAGAATTAGCACAAGCCAAAGAACAGTTGGAAGCTGTCTTAAATGCTGTACCTGGTTCTATTTCCTGGATTGATGATGGCGGTTTATATATAGGCGTTAACCGTTATCTGGCGGAAAATTTCAAATTATCTCAAGATGCTTTTATTGGTCAAGAAGTGGGCTTTCTGCAAGGTAGTGCCCAAATGGCAGAATTTATGCACCAATTTATAGCAAGTCCTCAAATCTCAGCTTCTTCTGTAATTGACTTAGAAATCAATAATAATAAACGATATTATCTTGTTGCAGCTCAGAAGTATCAGCAGGGGTCGGCAACGGTATCGGTGGGAATTGATATTACCGAACGCAAGCAAGCTGAAGAAGCTCTCAGAATTGCCGAAGAAAATTATCGCAGTATCTTTGAAAATGCTTTAGAGGGAATTTTTCAGTCTACTCGTGAAGGACATTACATTAGCGTAAATCCCGCAATGTCACGCATATATGGCTATGATTCTCCGCAAGAAATGATTGTCAGTGTCAGGGAAATTGGTACTCAAATGTATGTTAACCCCAATTGTCGAGAACAGTTTGCACGCCTAATGGAGGAAACAGGTAAGGTCAAGGATTTGGAATATCAGATTTATCGGCGCGATGGTAGCATCATCTGGGTACAAGAAAATACAAGAGCAGTCCGCGATACCAGTGGCAAGCTGCTATACTACGAAGGAATTGTCCAAGACATTAGCGAGCGCAAACGCCGGGAAGATGAATTAAAACGACAATTAGCTGAATTAAAGGTGGAAATTGACCAGAAGAAGCGGGAGCAAGAAGTAGCATTGATTACCAAAAGCGGATATTTTCAGGAGTTACAAAGTAACATCTCTGAGGTGAATTTGGATGAGTTTTGGGAGTAGTGCTATAAAAAAACAAGTTAAACAGGTAGCTAGAGGTTTAATATTGTAAAGGGCGTTACATAGTTGTGGATGCTTTCGTTTCATCCCTTATCTATGCAATGCCCTAAATTCTAACTCACTTTTTACGGAGACGCCAAATTCAGACGTAGGAGCAGCTGCACCTCTTTAACTGGTTGCCCCGGTAGCTGTTGTTGCAAGCGGTCGAGCATCAGCAGGCTGCTGTACTCGATTTAGCCATTTTTCTGCTTTAGAATAGTTATCTTTCTGCACTTGTTTAATGGCTTGTTTAAAGTTCAGCGTTACACCCCAAACGTCAGCGAAGAAGCGTTTTTCCTGTTTCATCTTCTCGAAAAACTCCACTGCTTGTATGTGGGACATTTTCCCTTGGGTTTTGGCTATCGACAGCATTACCTCAAAGACATCATCCGCCATTTTGGCGTCTCCACAAACGTAGTAATGGCATTTAGGGTTACTAAGCAATTTCCACATTTCTTTTGGTTCTTGTCGTATTAAGTCTTGTACGTAAACTTTTGGATGATTATCGAGGCGAGAAAACCCTACTCCTAACAGAGAGATTACACCTTTATTTACCCACGCCTGCAATTGCTCTTGATAAAGATAGTCATTATAGTTGCGACAGCCAAATAACAAACAAGCATCTTTGAGTTTTTGTCCTTGCTGTAACAAAAATTCTCGGTATTGCAGGAAGGCAATTAGAGGAGAAACTCCTGTCCCCGGTCCGACCATTAGCATAACTGCCTCTGGGTCACTGGGAGGACGGAAGGAGCTTGTGCGAACGCCAATGCGAACTTGTGTTCCTGGTTCCAGTCCAGCTAGGTAGTTGGAACAAAGACCTTGACGGACTTTACCTGCATCGGTTTTAATTTGCAGTACGCCAACGGTTATTTGAATTTGCTGGGGATGGAGTAGAGGACAGGAAGAAATCGAGTAAAGACGCGGCTTTTGTTTTGGTAGTAATTCCAATAAGGCCGCAAGGTTAATTTGCGCGCTCGGAAATTCATCGAATAAATCAACAACGCTCATAAAATTGTCGGTGATGTTTTTCTTGAGCGTGATGCTATCGGGATTGTCGTCTCCTTGACGAAGAATTTCTAGCCAGGTTTCTAAGCGAATTTTTTCCTGAGAATTTTGTACAGTTGAGTATAGGTATGTCAGCAGGTCATTAAATGGTTCGCGTAGAGCTAAGTCGAGTTCCTCAAATAGCACTTGACCTACTGTAGTCGGAACCGCAATCGGTGGTTGGTCTTCTACTTCGATACCATCACCTGTTACGTAGCTTGCGGTAAAATACTGGTTAGTTGTAACACCCAGGCGGTTGCACAGTCGCTGCACCAGCTCTTCTGGATTGCGTGGGTAAACGGCTACATGGTCGCCCGTTTCGTACTCTAATCCAGTATCGGATATGTCAAAAACAATATAGCGAGTGGAACGACTACCAGGTATTACTTCTTTAAGCAGTTCGCTATTGGATACTAAGGGAACTTTTACGTCTCGCTCTGGGTTAGAGACCTGATGAATCGCGTCTTTACATTGGCTTTCATTTAAGAAGGTGACGTTTAATTTGGGTACGCTTGTTGTCGCATTAGCGGAGGTTACATCCTCACCCAGTATGCGGGAAACTAATCCTAACCACTGCTTGAAAGTGTCGGCTTGTCCCTTAATTTCATCACCTTTGTGCAGTGGTACTATGCAGTTTGCACCTGCTTTTCCTAGTGCCTTATCAAGTGTAATTCCAGCGGCGCAAAAGTGTTCATATACGGTGCTGCCAATCCCCAAGACGGAATAGTTTAAGCCACTAAGGGAATTTTTTGTTTGTTTTTTCAACCACTGGAGAAATTTTTTGCCGTTTCCAGGTATCTCGCCATTGCCAAAGGTGGAAGTGACGATGAGCAGCAGTTTTTCTGACGCTAGGGTATTGCTGTTGTAATCATCCAACGCCATTACTTGAGGACGATAGTGTTGCAGTTGACGAGCGGCTTTGCGAGCAAAACCTTCAGCTGTTCCCGTCTCGCTAGCATAAAGAATAAGTATACGGTCTTGCTTATCTGAGTCCTCGTTGGCTACTTTGATAATTTTTTCCAAATCCATACCGTCTTCTACTGCCCAACGGTCGGGAGCGTGGTGATAGGCTGGGTCTAAGTAAAAGTCGCGCATTTGGTGATGCCAAACTGGACAAACGCTACCTCCAGAGGCTGGAACTACCCAACCTGCATCCCCCGGACACTCCCGTCCTGCTTTTTTTTCTCGTAAGTCGTGGGCTAAGAACTGTCGCGAAGCTGACTGGTGGTCTACCATTGTCACCTTCGCTTTTTGGAAGGAGTGCAATATGGCGATGTTCAGTTCCAAGGCAACGCGATCGCGCCACAGGGTTTGCTCGGAACTGGTGTCCAATTTCAAGACTTTAGCGATTTCCTCCATTTTGTTGTAGCGGTACTCGTCGAGAAAATCCCGCATAATCTCAGTACCCATGTACCAACCATTAAATGGGATACAACCGTAAATTATGCCACCAATGTCCATGCGGAAATTACTGATAGCAGGGACAGCGTACCAACGAAAGCCCAAAGACTTAAAATCAGGAATTGTGGGGTGTTCAATCTCCACCTCTAGAATTTCTTCCTTAGGAAACTCATACATTTTCGGTTCCATACCGGGCACTTCAATTACCAGAGGTAAGATATCGTAGGGAGTGCGTGGTTCTGGTGGTTTCCAGCCGAATTTGATAATTGCTTTGGTCACTTCCAGGTTTGCAGGGTCACCTAAAATGCTACCATTTGGCTGTTCATAGGCGGCGTAGCGAATTAGCTGCGGATTCCAAATACGCGGTCCCCAACGTTCCTTTGGTTGTTTAGGGCGAAAAGCTGTCATAGTAATCTGGATATTACCGGCATTGGTAGCATGGCGCAGGTGTTCCAATAACTCCTGATACATTTCATCAGGGTTGCTAATGTGGCGACAGTCGCGCACCACCATGTTATTCCACTGAATTCGCCCTACACACTTAGAGGCGTTGCGCCACGCAAGTTGCGCCCCGTAAGCAAGTTCCTCATAAGTCTGAGTATAAGTACCTATGGCTTTGATTTCCTCTTGAATTTCCGACCAGCGCCGCGCTTTATCCTCTGCTTCCCAAACTTGCTCGTCAGCAATCACATCAATGAACTGCTTGGCTTTTTTAAGTAACCGCTCCTCGTTTAACTTCGGCAATTTCATTACATTGGTAACGCGGTCTATCAAAGTTTGCCACGCTTGCTTTAACTCTGGGGTAAAGTTTGGTATATACTTTTCAAACAAAGTAAACAGCGTATCAGCAATTGCGGGGTAGGCACAGGATGGTACTCCAGCACTACCATGTAATTGTCCTAAAAAGCGTAGTTCTCTAAGTATTTCGTCACTACTGCCACTTTTAAGACAATTAATAAGAAATTCTAATGCTTGGAACAGATGCAGGGATAAGTAATCCATATCTGCTCGTCCAAAAATCGGCAGCACAAAAGAGTATTTGGTGAAGAGGATTTGATAAAATTCCATTCCCATCTCTTTCTTGTTCTGGCTAAACACCTCCCAAGAGTCAGCCATCTGTTTGAGTATTTCTGGTGGTAGGGCTTTCTCATAACGATTTATCGCTTCCACCATAGGTATAATTACATAAGTGTCAAAAAAACGATAGAGGGCAGAATTTACACCTTTTGCCAAGTCCTGTCGGTCATACTCTTCTAAATAAGCAATTGAGGTCAGCATCCACATCCACACTTGACGTGCTTTCAGCCAGTGATGGGGACGCATCCCGATGTCAGCAAACAACTCTCCGTAATCCTCAACCGTGTCGAACTCATCTCCTTTTTCCGGTGGTACACCCATCAAAGGTTCCCCTATTATATTTTGGGTGTGAGGCTGAAGTTCGTGTACGCAGCAATCAAACAGTTCAAAGAATCTGTCTGCCATGCCGTCAATTGCTTCACCAAAAATATACTCCAACTCCGGCTCCTCCAGCAACAACCTCTGAAAGAACTTCTCCATTTGCAATTCTTTCCAAGCTCGCAGTTTGTTCCACACATCTTTGACAATCACTTCCTGTTGTGGAGAGAGGGGATGTGCTTGAGGAATTTCTACCTTTATTTCTTTTGCTTGGTTGACTCTCAAGTTGAAATGACCATTGCTGTTTTGAGAACCCAACAGCGTTAATGCGTCGCTAGTTCCCTCACTTGTACTTTGAGTTAAACGAACTTTTAGCTTCAACTGCGGTGCTAAGTTCCATGTGGTAATCGGAAACTCTAGCTCTGTGCTGCGCTCTCCGTTAAGTACATCTTGGGTAGCAAAGGTGACAATCCCCGCATCCTGCCAAGGCTGACTAACATCTCCTTTACGATAACAAAGAGTAATGCCTATTTTGCATTCCCCCTTGTTCTTCACGTCCAACAACCAACTGGGCTGCATACGGGAAAACAAATCTTTGTATAGCAGAGGTTGTTCTTCATCGTCCATTAACTGCACGCGACACTTGTACTTGTACTTTTCCGACTCTGGAAAATCCGTAGCGCAGACCTCGGTTAAGTGAATAAAGCGTTGGTTGTCATACATAGCTTGGGAATAGAGGAGAGTATTGAGTTGATTGGCTATGTAATTATACATGAGAAAGCCACAAGTTTCTCAGCAGTCGGTGCATTGACACTGACCTATAGTGTATCGACTCATTGAAGAAGCTAGAGGCATGACTATATAAAACATTACAGTAGTATAAAAGAAATATAGTATAAAATCAAGTTAGAAAAGTCAGAAGCTAAAGTTGGAAAAGTAAGTCTGCTATAAAAAACAAGTTAAACAGGTAGCTACAGGTTTAATATTTAGATATCTCAGTCCAAGAATGTAGAGACCGTAAATTTACGGTCTCTATAAGGGTTCCAAACAACGCACAATTAATTCCCGGAGATGTCTATTGTAAAGAGCGGTATACAGTTGTGGATGCTTTCGTTTCATCCCTCATCTATACAATGCCCTAAGCTCTAACTCGCTTTCTACAGAGACGTCAAATTTAGAGGTGGGAGCGGCTACACCTCTTTAACTGGTTGCTCCGGTAGCTTTTGTTGCAAGCGGTCGAGCCATTCTTCAGGGTTGGAATAGTTATCTTTTTACATCTGTTTGGTTACTTGCTTAATGCCTATAACCTAAGAAAGAGCGCGTCCAGTAATTGAACAACCATCTCCAAACTTAACAATAGTAAAGTTATAGAATTGTTGAATTTCACCATTTTTAGAATAAATTTTTTTCTCTATTGGTTTTCCTGTTTCAACTACCGATACTAAGATATCAAATAATTCTGGATGAAGCTGATTGAACATATTCTTCACCCCTGGTAGACCTGTAAGAGCTTCTCGTTTTTGCGAAAGTAATTTAGCAAAAAGGGGATTAACTACTAGGTAGAGAAAGTCGTCAATTTCTCCATTAATCGTATTTCTCACCGCTTGTATAGCAGCAATTCCATCAGGGGAGTTGTTCAACAAACTAGCCAATAAAGCACGAGATTGGTAGACAATTTCTGCGGTTTGCTGATGTTGTTCAATTGCCTGCCGCAGTTCAAGCTTTTGTTTTTGGATTGTTATTTGAGTTTGAATGCGAGCGATTACTTCCTAAATAAGGAAATCCCCCTGTTAACTCCATTAATTGTTCAAGTTGAGCAGGTGTAAGTTCAAGATGATGGCGCAGTCCCAAATCCTGGACTTGCAATTTTGTAAAGGCAGGTAATTCAATTGAAGTACCGATATTAAAGGGCGACCTATTTGTTTCTAAATTTATATAAACATCAGTTGAGGTCACAAGTACTATTCTTAACTTTTGCCAAATTGAGATATCTCTGGTTTCTTCATACCACGAACGTAATAGTGCTAAAAAATCGCGAGCAAGGTTAGGATATTCAAACAAATGATTAACTTCATCTAATACTAGAATAATCGGGCTAGAAATTTGTTTTAATATATATTCTTGGAAATAAATAGTGCTATTCATCAAGGCGCCTATATCGTCGTCCCAAAAATCGGAAATCTTCGATTCTAATCCTAATTGGTGGTTAATATTAGCACAAAACCATCGCAAAAATTTGTTGACTGAGGTAAAAAGCTCTGTCTCTGCAAGATATAAATTTAAGGATACGATAGAATATTTTTGAAAATTAGCATGAGCAATAATTCTGTTTAATAGTGAAGTCTTACCCATTTTCTGGGGAGCTTTGATGCAAATAAATGGTCTAGACTGATTCACTTCTTGATAACATATTTTTTCTAATCCTCGCTCTATATAAAAAGGAGAAGCTGGAGGAACTGGCATCTCTGGAGATTCTAAAATTACCTTTCCTCCTGTTGTCGTTGACTGTAATTTTAAATAATATGAATTTAAGTATTGTTCTAATACAGCACGACAATTTGTTCTATTAACTTTTTCTCCTATTACCTTAGACAGCTGCTGCCATAACTTTGGAGCTACTAATTGTTTAATATAATTTTCTGAATAGTTGTTTTCTACAGCAATTTGTGCATAAGTTTTTTGACTTACATTTAAAGAGTCGCGTAAAATTACTTTTTGAATAAAACTGATTGATTTCCCGGTCTTGTTAAAAATTAACCGTTGAGATTCTTCAATAATTTCTTCAATGTTTTGCATGTACTTAAAATTAATATAAACTTTAATAAAAATTAGAACTAATAATCTGGTAGATTTCAAGCACCATTAACTAACTTGAATTGGCGATAGTGAGCGAGTAAATTTTCAATATACAGCACTTCCGGCTGTTATGAGGTACACTAAGGATACAAATATTATCTTCTTATGAAAGCATATTCAATAGACCTACGAGAAAAAATAGTTTTAGCACATATTCAGGAGAAAATATCAATTC
>JAESGU010000121.1_pt1 | contig 40662 bp, 42 predicted proteins | sample 9266271 | NCBI WGS metagenome assembly JAESGU01 (sample SAMN15740544, study PRJNA653495) | algae metagenome | isolation source: Scytonematopsis contorta HA4267-MV1 and co-occurring heterotrophs from mud... | place: USA: Palolo Valley Trail, Honolulu, Hawaii | collected 2009-07-25
TCGTTGCGCGAATGGGCCTATGCCCGGCCGCTCCACAGCTCCGCCGAACGCGCCGCCGCCATGAACCTCTGGCTGTGCGACCATAACCGCTCACGCCCATACTCAGCGCTCGGCGGAAAGCCACCCATCTCTCGACTCCCAAGGGACAACGTCCATAGCAGCGACATCTAGAGGAAGCGCGCGCGCTTTGTTATCGCTCACGGATGCTGCATCTGCTGAAGCTGTGCGTCGGCACGGAGTCCATCGCGGATTTGCGCGCGTGGCAGGAACGCCGCGCCAGGACCAAGCCGCCGCTGCGCCACCAGACGCGGAACTTCCCGCGCCGCGCCGCCGAGATCACCGAAGGCGGGTCGCTCTATTGGGTGATGGGCGGCGCCATCGCAGTGCGCCAGCGCGTGCTGGAGATCATCGCGGATTCCTGGGACGACGGCACGCGCTGCGCCGGCCTGGTGCTGGACCCTGCCCTGGTGCCGGTGCAGGGCCGCGTGATCCGCCCCTTCCAGGGCTGGCGCTACCTGGAGGCGGCCGACGCGCCGCCCGACCTGCGCCGGGGGATGGCCGAGGCGCAGGCGGGGTTCGAGGCGATGCCCGCCGCCATGCAGAAGGAACTGCGCGCACTGGGGTTGCTGTAGCGCGGGCGGTTCATTGCGGATTTGTAAGGTCGCGCACAGGGCGGGGTTAACAGGCGGTCGGCAGCATCCAAGGGCGACCACGGTGTGCCAACCCGCCTCCCCTGCGCGGTGCCGCTGTGGCCGGCCAGACCACCCCGGCGCGCGCCTGGCGTGTCGGTCCGCGGTGCCCCAGCTTTCCCGGCAGTGCGGGCACCCGGCAGCGGGCCGGTCGCCGGAAATCCGGCGGCCGGCCCGCGGCTCTTTTCAGCCGGCGCGCCGCCATGCACCGCAGCATCACGCAAATGTGTGTTCCGAGAGCGCATCGTTGCCCGCGCCGGCCGACGATTTTTTTGCCGACTCCTTTGGAGCGATTGTGCGGAACGGGCATTATACAACCAGGAGGCAGTCCGCACATGCCCTTCCCCCAGGGCGCGGCGCTTTCCTCCGGCGGCGACCCAGCGGCCCAGCCCCCATCCTCCGGGCTGCCGGGCAGTCCCCACCCGCCGGAACCCGGGGCCCGTCGTGCAACGACGGGCCCCGATTCATTTGGACGGCAATTCATTTGCGCCGCGATCAGTCTGCGCGATCCGCCGGGCGGCGGGATGTGACGCAGGTCACCCAGGCGCGGCCGGTACCACGCGCGCCCGCCCGATCGGCGGCTCCTTCGCCCAGTTGTAGCCAGCCCGGCCGCGCTGGTAGCCATAGTCGAACAGCGCCCGCATGTAGCTTTGCTGGAACGGCTCGGTCAGTTCGGTCGTGAAGTCGGCGCCGATATAGGCCAGGTTGAAATCGAATCCGTCCAGCCGCGCATTGCCATGCATGCGCAGCGTGTCGTTGGCCCCGCTGGTGAAGATCATGGTCGAGATCGCGCGGCCCACGATGCCCAGCGTGCGCCGATCCACCGACGCCCAGCCGGGATCGAGCCTGGCGTTGCGGATCATCCAGATCTTCGCGTCGCGCACGCGCAAGCCCTGGCGCCGCCGCGCCAGGCGCGCCTCGCCGACCGCGCGCGGATACAGGAAGGCCTGGGCGAAGGCCCCGCCATCGACGTGCATTTCCTGGTATTTCCGGCCATCGACCTCGACATCGATCATGACCGGCGGAAACGCGCCTGGCACCGCGGCCGACGCCAGCAGCAGCCGGCGGATCAGATCCAGCGCCCGCGGATCGCCCGACCTGGCGCCCCATGCGGCGATCGCGCCGATGTTCCACACCACCGGAATCTGCGCATCCAGGTTGGTAGTGCCGACCAGCAGCACCCGCCCCTGGTCGTAGGCCTGGGCCAGATCGGCCAGCATGGCTTGGTTCAGGTGGCGCGAGATGGTGGCCAGCAGCGGCGCGGTATCAGACAGCGCGTCGTCCCAGACGGCGGCAACAAAGTAGCGGGCCCGTGCGATGTCGCTGAGCGTGACGTTGGTATAGACGTCGCGCAGCGCCGCGTCGTAGCGCGGGCCCAGGAAGGCGAAGGGTGCGGTCAGCGCGCCGGTGCTGACCCCGGTGACCAGGTTGAATTCCGGCCTGGTGCCCGCTTCGCTCCAGCCGCACAGCAGTCCGGCGCCGAACGCGCCGTCCTCGCCGCCGCCCGATACCGCCAGCAGCTGCGCCGGCGGCAGCGCGGCATTGGCGCGAAGGCCGCGATAGGCACGCTCGCGTTCACCGGCGGCCACGAACTCCTGCCCGACCGGCAGCGGGTCGTTGACGAAAAAGAACCGCTCGTTCGGCAAGCCCAGCACCGTGGCGCGGGCGGCGTCCTCGCGCGGCACCGCGGCCAGCCGCACGGGCGAGGCGCAGCCGGCCAGCACAGAAGGCGCCGCGAGCACGCCTGCGCCGAACAGCCGGCGGGTGGGTCCCTGGGGTCCCGGGCGTGCATGCGGCATCGGTTGGTCCCTTGAGCTGCGCGTCAGTGCCGGCCTGGGCCGGTTCCGGCCAAGCCTATGCCGCTGCGGGCCGCCCGGGTAAAGCCGGGCTGCCGGATGCCCGGCTGCAGGATGCCGCCTGCAGGATGCCGCCTGCAGGATGCCGCTACAGAATGAACGTGCCGCTGCGGTCCAGGTAGTCGTGGCTGTGGATCACCAGGTTCGCCGCATCCGCCAGCACGACGGCATAGGCGGGCGGTTCGTGGCTGCCCGGCACGTTCGTGCGTGGCAGGAAATCCAGCGCCACCTGGTGCGCCGTGCCGCGCAGCGTGGACAGCGGGATGCCGCGCCACGAGCCCGAAATGGGCCGATGCAGATGGCCGAAGAAGATGTGCCGAAGCCGCGCGCGGTGCGGCGCCAGCACATCCCACAGCGCATCGGCCTGGCGCAATACCAGCGTGTCCATCGCGACGATGCCGACCGGCAGCGGCGCGTGGTGCAGGAACAGCAGCACCGGCGCGTTGCCCTCGGCCAGCCGCGCCGCCAGCCAGGCCAGCCGGGTCTGGCACAGCTCGCCGTGGTGGCCGGCGGGCGTGTGGGTATCCAGCGCGATCAGCCGCATGCCGTCGGCATCAAGCGCCCACTGCACGAAGCCCGCGGCATCGACCGCAGCGGCGGGAAACGCGGCGCGGAAGCCGGCGCGGTCATCGTGGTTGCCGATCAGCAGGTGCGCGGGGAAGGGCAGCCGGTCCAGTGCCGCACCCAGCGCCTGGTAGCTTTCCGGGTCGCCGTAATGCGTCAGATCCCCGGTGATCACCGCGAACGATGCTGGCAGCGCGCTGCCCGGCCCGTGCCGTCGTGCGATGTCGGCCACCGCCAGTTCCAGCCGCTCGATCGGGTCAAGGCCATAAAGCCGCTGGCCGGGTGCCACCAGGTGCGTGTCGGTCAGGTGGATGAAGCAGGGCATGGCGGCCTCAGCCGCGCCGGCGTGGCAGCAGCGGCGTGACCTCGGCCACCATGCGATCCAGCGCGGCATCGGGCGCGGCGCGCTCGGCAACCACGCTTTGCAGGCCGTCGCTGATGGTGTCGGTGATCTTCAGCGCGTTCTGGCCGGGGAAGGCGTACCAGCCCTGCATCACGTCAAGCTGTGCGATCGCGGGCAGGTGGTTCGGATTGTCGCGATAGAATTTTGCCAGCATGTCCTCGCGCGTCGCCGGCACGGTGCTGGCGGGCATGTAGCCGGTGTGGTTGACCATCATGGTGCCGCCCACCGGGCCGCAGGCGAATTTCAGGAACTTCCAGGCTGCCGCCTGCTTCGCCGCATCGCGGGTCAGGATCATGCCGACATTGCCGCCGGCAGGCAGGCGCGGGTCCGGCCCCGCCAGCGGGAACCGGCCGGTCACCAGCGGGAAGCGCCCGCCGATCTCGCGGTTCATGCGGCCCAACTGCGCCGTGCTTTGCATGGCAATGCCCAGGCGCCCGGCAAAGAATTCGTTGAACATGGTGGGCGAGCGGATATCCGGCATGCGCCCTTCGGACACCATCTTGCCCAACTGACGGATGGCGCGACGCCCAGACTCCTCGCCCATCACCAGGCGGGTTTCGGCTTCGTCCATGAAGCGCCCACCATGGCTGAACAACAGCGCCTGCCAGGCCCAGTTGCCGGTGATGGACCAGTCATAGAACATGCCGGTGCGGTTCTGCCCCGGCGCGTGCATGGCGGCGGCCAGGCGGGTCAGCTCGTCCCACGTGGCGGGCAGCCGTGCGGGATCGCCGCCCGCTTCGCGCAGCATGGCGACATTGTAGTACAGGATCGGGGTGGACAGCGCGAAGCCGATGCCGGTCTGCCGCCCGCCCACCTGACCCAGCGAAAGCAGCGCCGGGTTGTAGCCCAGGTCGGGGGTTTCCGGATCGCTCTCCAGCAGCGGCCGCAGGTCGATCGGGATCTCGCGTTCCAGCAGCGTGCGCTGGCGGTTGAGGCCGTGGAACGCCACGTCCGGCAGGGTGCGCGTGATCGCATCACGAAGGTGCCGCTGCAGGATTTCCTCGTAGCCCGCCTCCGGCGCGCGCCAGGCGATGCGGATATCGGGATTGCGGCGGGTGAACTCGGCGCCCACCTCCTCCATCAGACCGCGGAAAAGTTCCGGGATGGAATATTGCGCCGACAGCTCGATGACCGATTGCGCGCGGGCCACGAAGGGCGTGGCGAGCGTGGCGGCAAGTGCGACGCGACGTGTCAGCATGGCGGGGTCCTTCATTTGATGCCGGTCATGGTGAAGCCCTGCACGAACCTTCGCTGCGCCAGCAGGAAGGCAAGCACCAGGGGAAGCGTGATGGCGGTGGCGGCGGCCATCAGCGGGCCGTAATTCGTGCCGGCTTCCGCGTTGTCGAAGAACGCGATGCCCAAGGGGGGCGTCATCAGGTGTTCGGACTGGATGACGATGAGCGGCCAGAAGAACTCGTTCCAGTTCCACACGAAGCTCAGCACCGCGAAGGCGGCCAGTGCCGGCATGGCGGTGGGCAGCATGATGCGCCAGACGATCGAAAGCTCGGAAAGCCCATCCAGCCGCGCGGCATGGATCAGGTCGTCCGGCACGGTGCGGAAGAACTGGCGCATCAGGAAAATGCCGAACACGCTGATCGTGCTGGGCAGGATGATGCCGGCATAGGTGTCGATCAGCCCCAGTTGCCACATGCCGATGTAAAGGGGGATCGCCGGCACCTGGGGCGGGATCAAAAGGCCCAGGATGACGCAGGCGAACAGCGTAGCGCGCCCGCGGAAGCGCAGCTTGGCCAGCGCATACGCCATCGGCAGCGCCGCCAGGGCCTGGCAGGCGAAGATCGCGAAGGTCACGATGAAGCCGTTCAGGATGAAGCGCGCAAGCGGCACCTTGGTGAACGCGTCGGCGTAGTTCTGCGCGGCGTGCCACTGTGTCGGCAGCAGCGCGAAACCGGGCGCGAAGATTTCGCCGGCCGGCTTCAGCGACACCGACACCATCAGCACGAAGGGCGTCAGCATCACCACGCCGCCGATCGCCAGAACCAGGTGGCGCAAGACCTGGCGGATGGGCGCGCTAGCCATAATGCGCCCGCCGATCCAGCAGCCACGTTTGCAGCAGCGTCAGCGTGACGGTGAAGGCCAGGAACACCAGGGTCAGCGCGGCCGCATAGCCGCTGCGCAGGAAGGCGAAGCCTTCCTGGTACATGCGATGCAGCAGCACGCTGGTGGCCTTTTCCGGCCCGCCATCGGTCAGCACCTGCACCGTGTCGAAGACCTGGAAGCTGCGGATCGCGGTGATCGCCACCACGAACACCATGGCGGGGCCCAGCATGGGCCAGGTGACGCGGCGGAATTTCTCCCAGGCGCTGTCGGCGCCATCGACCAGGGCGGCATCGTACAGGTCGCGCGGGATCGCCTTCAGACCGGCCAGGAACAGGATCATGTTCAGCCCGACCGCCTGCCACACGCCGATCGCCGCGATCGACGGCAGCGCAAGATCGGGATCCTGCAGCCAGTTCCGGGGCGCGATGCCGACCAGGCCCAGCGCCTGGTTCACCAGGCCAACGGTGGGGTGGAACATGAACTCCCACACCAGCGCCATGGCCAGCAGCGTGGCGGTGACCGGCAGGAAATAGACCGCGCGCCAGAAATCCTGGCCGCGCGCCGCGCCTTCGATCAGCAGCGCCACGCCCAGGCCAAGGGCTACGGACACCGGCACGGTGAAGCCGACATAGGCCACCGTGTTGGCCAGCGCCCGCCAGAACACCCGGTCGGTCCACATCTCATGGACATTGCCCAGGCCGATCCAGTTGAAGTCCGCGGCGCCGAATTCCCAGTCGGTGGTGGCCAGCACGGCGACCGCGACGCAGGGGCCCAGCAGCATCAGCCACAGCAGCAGGGTGGCGGGCGCGCACAGCAGCCAGGCGGCCACGGCCTCCGCCCGCGCCTGCGCGCGTCCCGGCTCAGGCATCGACCTGGGCACCGGCGGCAAGCCGCGCGGCCAGGCGCGCGCCATCCGGCCCGAACAGCAGCGCCGCCTGGGGCGCGATGCGCAAGGCAAGCGGCGTGCCCGGCGCCATGCCGCGCGCCTCGGCCGGTGCCAGCCGCATCACCACCGGTTCGTCCGCCACCGCAAGCGCCAGGTGCACCAGCACCTCGGGGCCGAGATGTTCGACATGCGTGACGCTGGCCGGCAGGCCATGCCCGGCCGGCACCACCGCCTCCGGCCGGAAGGCCAGGGTCGCCATGCCCTCGGGTGCGTCGGCCGCGATGCCAAGCGGCACGTCGCCGGCCCGCAGCCGGCCGGCCGTGATGCGCACCGGCACCAGGTTGATCCGCGGCTGGCCGATGAAGCGCGCCACGTCCAGCGTGGAGGGCGAGTCGTACAGTGCCTGCGGCGCCGCTACCTGCAGGATGCGCCCCGCATCCATCACCGCGACGCGGTCGCTCATGGTCATCGCCTCGGCTTGGTCGTGGGTGACGTACACGAAGGTGGCCCCCAGCCTGCGGTGCAGTTGCGCGATCTCGGCGCGCGCCTGCACGCGCAGCCGCGCATCCAGGTTGGACAGCGGCTCGTCCATCAGGAACGCCGCCGGGTGGCGCACCATGGCGCGGGCCAGCGCCACGCGCTGGCGCTGGCCGCCGGACAGCTGCGCGGGCTTGCGGTGCAGCAGCGCGCCGATCTCCAGCGCGTCCGCCGTGGCCCTGGCCTCGGCCGCGATCGCGGCACGGGCCCGGCGGCTGCCGGGCATGAAAGATCCGGCCAGCGGCAGGCGCTGCCAGAAATTCATCTGCCGCATCTGCAGCGGCAGCGAAATGTTCTGGCCGACGGTCATGTAGGGATAGAGCGCGTAGCTCTGGAACACCATGGCCACGTCGCGCTGCTTGGGACGGAACCCATCCACGTCGCACCCGCCGATCAGCACGCGACCGCCATCCTGCGGCTCCAGCCCCGCGATGATGCGCAGCAGTGTCGATTTGCCGCAGCCCGAGGCGCCCAGCAGCGTCAGGAACTCGCCATCGGCCACGTGCAGCGACACGCCATCCACGGCGCGGGTCGTGCCGAAGTGCCGGGAGATCGTTTCGAGCGTCAGGGCAGCCACTGCCGAGACCTACGGCCAGGGCGGCGGCGGTTCAGTTACGGTCGCGTGTCAGTTTCGTGAAGAGCGCCGTTGTGCCCAGGATCGGTCGAACGGCACGCGGCAGTACAGCCCGCCGCGGCGCCGGACGTGCAGCGACGCACCTGTTCCGACATCCGGCAACCGGCGCCGTGTCAGTTCGGGGCGGCGGCCCCGCCCCGGAACAGCTGGTCGATCAAGCTGCGCAGCTCGGCGCCCGGCGCGAAGGAGGGCGGTGGTGCCGGCGGCTCCGGCGCGCGGGCGCGGAATTTCTGGATCGCGTCCCGCGTGCCGGCAAGGTCAAGCGCCAGGGTTTCGGTGCTGATGCCCGCGCCGCTGATCCGCACCAGCACAGTGGACGCATTGCCCAGTTGCGCCGCGGCGGTCTCTGCCTGCTCGGGCTTCGGCGCGCACATCATGGTGCGGCCTTCCAGCGCGCAGGGCAGATCGATTGGTGCTTCGCGCCCGAAGCGCAGCTGCGCGGTCGCCGCCAGCGCCAGCAGCCCCAGCCGCGCGCTGTCCATCGTCAGTTCCCGGGCAGTCACGGCCGGCAGGGCCAGGCCCTGGCGCTGGATCACCTCCAGCGCCACGCCGGGGCGGCCCAGTTCGCTGGTGGTCTGGGCGGGGGCGCGCGGCTCCTCCAGCCACAGGCGGTGGCGCAGCTGGCAGGTGCCCTTGTCGGTCATCGGGTCGGCCGCACAGGCAAGGATCCAACTGCCGATCGTTTCCGTGGTCGGGCGGGTTTCCACGCGCCGCGCCTGGGCAAGTGCCAGCCCCGGCACCAGCAGCATCACCGCCAGCAGCAATCGCATCGCTTCCCTCCCGTTCGGTCCGTGGTCCAGGATAGCACCATGCGCACCGTCACATTCCCCGATGCCACGAAAGTGCCGGCACTTGGCCAGGGCACCTGGCGCATGGGCGAGAATGCCCGCACCCGCAAGGCCGAGGCCGATGCGCTGCGGCTGGGTATCGAGCTGGGCATGACGCTGATCGACACCGCCGAGATGTACGGCGAGGGCGGGTCGGAGGAAGTGGTCGCGCTGGCGACCGCTGGCTTGCGCGAAAAAGTGTTCCTGGTCAGCAAGGTCTATCCGCACAACGCGTCGCGCACCGGCACGATTGCGGCGGCCGATCGCAGCCTGAAGCGGCTGAACACCGACCGGATCGACCTTTACCTGCTGCACTGGCGGGGCGGCGCCGCGATCGACGACTTCATCGAGGCCGCCGAGCGGCTGCGCGCCAGCGGCAAGATCATCCGCTGGGGTGTGTCCAATTTCGACGTCGATGACATGCAGGACGTGGCGGCACTGCCCGCCGGCACGCACTGCGCCACCAACCAGGTGCTGTACAACCTGGAATCGCGCGGCATCGAGTTCGACCTGATCCCCTGGTGCGCCGAGCAGGACATGCCGGTGATGGCGTACAGCCCGGTGGGGCAGGGCGGCCGGCTGCTCAACCACAAGGCGCTTGGCGCCGTGGCAAAGCGGCATGGCACGACGCCCGCGGTGGTGGCGCTGGCCTGGGTGCTGCGCCATCCCGGCATGATCGCGATTCCCAAGGCGGCCACCCAGGATCATGTGCGCGCCAACGTCGCGGCGCTGTCGCTGGCGCTGGACGCCGAGGATTTCACCACGCTCGACCGCGCCTTTGCGCCGCCGGCGCGCAAGCAGGCTTTGGGGATGATCTAGGGGCGCCTATCGTGGCGCCCTGATGAGGCCCCCCGACTCGACAGCATGCTGAGCTTCCTCGCGCTGGTCGTGCCGGCGCTGCTGGCGCTGGCGCCAGCCAGCGCGGTGCGCCCGCGCTTGGGCCATGCCGGGGCTGCCGTGCTGTGCGGCGTCAGTGCGCTGGCGCTGCTGGCTTGGCTTGCCTTCATCGCCACGCCCGACCTGCTGGTGCTGCCGCTGGGCGTGCCCTGGGTCGGCATGCACCTGGCGCTTGATCCGCTCTCGGCCTGGTTCGCGCTGATCTGGGCGGTGTGCGGCACGCTGGCCTCGCTCGGCGCGCTGGGCCTGGCCGCGCACGACAACGCCGATCTGCGGCGCGCCGAAAAATTCATGCCGCTGTTCCTGGCGGCCATGCTGCTGACCCTGCTGGCCGCCGATGCCTTCACCCTGCTGCTGGGGTTCGAGGCCATGAGCCTGGCCAGCTGGGCGCTGGTGGTGGCCGACCACACCAAAAGTGAGAAGCGCGAGGCGGGAAAACTCTATCTGGTGATGGCCGCCTTCGCCGGCGCCTGCCTGCTGCCCGCCTTCGGCCTGCTGGCGGGACGCGAGGGCGCGCTGGCGTTCTCGGCGATGCGCGCGGCACCGCCCGAGGGCCTCGCCGCCAGCGCCGTGCTGGCATTGACACTGCTGGGCGCCGGCGCCAAGGCCGGGCTGTTCCCGCTGCATCTGTGGCTGCCGGTCGCGCACCCGGCGGCACCGGCGCCCGCCAGCGCGCTGATGTCAGGCGCCATGACCAAGGTGGCGCTGTACGTCATGGCGCGGCTGCTGTTCGACCTTTCGGGCACCGCGCAACCCTGGTGGTGGGGCGTGGCCCTGATCGCACTCGGCGTCGCCTCGGCGGCCATGGGCGTGGTGCGGGCGCTGCTGGAATCCGAGATCAAGGTCATCCTGGCCTGCTCGACCATCGAGAATGTCGGCGTGATCGCGGTGGGCTTCGGCCTCGCGCTGGTGTTTCGCGGCAGCGATCTCGGGCCGCTGGCGGCGCTGGCGCTGGCGGCGGCGCTGCTGCACGCGGCGTCGCACGCGATCGCCAAGACCACCATGTTCCTGGTCGCCGGCCAGGTGCTGGCCACGACCGGCACCGGCCGGCTCGATCGGCTGGGCGGCCTGCTCACGCGCATGCCGCGCGCGGGCGGCGTGGCGCTGGTCGGCGCGCTGACCCTGGCCACGCTGCCGCCCTTCGCGCTGTTCGCGCCCGAGTGGCTGATGCTGCAGGCGCTGCTGGCGGTGCCGCGCATCGGCGACATGGCACTGTCCATCGGCATTGCCGCCGCCGCCCTGCTGCTGGGCCTGGCCGCGGCGCTGTCGGCGGTGGCCTTCGTGCGGCTGTTCGGCATCGCCTTCCTGTCGCGCCCGCGCAGTGCCGCAGCCGAGGCCGCGACTGATGCCGAAGGCCTGCTGCGCAGTGCCCTGCCGGCGGGCGCGCTGCTGTGCGTGCTGGTCGGCGTGCTGCCGGGCGCCTTGCTGGATCTGCTTGACCCCGCGTTGCGTGGCCTGCTGGGCAGCGGCGTGGCGCGCCATGCGGGTCTGCTGGCGGTGGCGCCGCCCAGGTTGTCGGACAGTACCACCATGCTCTCCGGCCTCGCCTTGCTGCTGCTGCTGGCGCTGGCCTGCGGCGGCATCCTGTGGGCGCTGCGGCGGCATGCCGTGCCGGGGCAGCGCGTGGCGCCAGGCTGGGATTGCGGCTTCAACCCGTCCACCGCCACCGCCGCCGCGGCGCAGTACGGCGGCGCCAGCTTTGCGCAGCCGCTGGCGCGGCTGCTGGGTGCCCCCTTGTTCGGCTGGCGCTGGCGCGTCGATATGCCGGAACCGGGTGAGAAGCGGGCGGCGCGGTACGAGGCAAGCTTCCGCGACCCCGCCGCACCCGCGCTGGCGCGCCCGGTGATGGCCGGCACCATGGCGATCGCCGTGTGGGTGAATGCCGTGACGGGGCTGACGGTGCGGCGCTATCTCAGCCTGATGTTCGCGGGCCTGGTGCTGCTGCTGGCCGCCGTGGCCTGGCTGGAACGCACGTGATGGCGGTGCTGCTCGCGCTGCTGGGCCAAGTGCTGCACATCGCGCTGATGCTGCTGGCCGCCCCTGTGCTGGTGGGCCTGGTCCGCCTGGGCAAGGCGCGGCTGATGGGCCGCACCGGGCCGCCGCTGCTGCAGCCGTATCGCGACCTGCGGCGCCTGCTGCGGAAGCAGCCGGTGGTGGCGCCGCACGCCACCTGGCTGTTCGGCGTCGCCCCCGCCTTGGGGCTTGCCGCCGTCATCGTGGCCGCGGCTCTGGTGCCCAGCTTCGCCACCGGGCTGTTGCTGGCGCCGCTGTCCGACCTGCTGGTGCTGGCCGGGCTGCTGGCGTTGGCGCGGGTGATCGCCGCACTGGCGGCGCTGGATACCGGCACGGCGTTCGGCGGCATCGGCGCCAGCCGCGACCTGAGCTTTGCCGTGTTCGCCGAACCGGCGCTGCTGCTGGTGGCCATGACCCTGGCGCTGCTGGCCGGCAGCACGCAGCTGGACGCGATCGTGGCCGCGCTGCGCGACCAGGCGCTGGGCCTGCGCGTTAGCCTGTTCCTGTGCCTGATCGGCCTGGCGGCGGTGGCGGTGGCCGAGAATGCGCGCTTCCCGGTGGACAACCCCGCCACGCACCTGGAGCTCACCATGGTGCACGAGGCGATGGTGCTGGAGTATTCCGGCCGGCACCTGGCGCTGCTTGAGTTCAACGCGGCGCTGCGCCTGACACTGTGGTTGTCGCTGATCGGCGCTTTGGTGTTCCCGTTCGGCATCGCGGCCGGCCCGCTGGGCTGGCCGTTGGGCATCGTGGCCTGGGGCCTGAAGCTCGTGCTGCTGGGCCTGGCGCTGGCGGCCTTCGAAAGCGCGATCGCCAAGATGCGGGTGTTCCGCGTGCCGGAGTTCCTGGGGGCCGCGCTGCTGCTGACCCTGCTGGCGGCGATCTTCCTGTTCGTCTCGACCGGTATCGCATGACCGGGCAGGGTTTTGGCGCGCTGTCATACGACCTGGCGCACCTGCTGGGGGGTGCGATCCTGGTGCTGTCCTTCGCGCTGCTCTACCAGCGGCGCATCACCGCCGTGCTGAACATTTTTGGGCTGCAGGCGGCCGTGTTGGCGGCGGCAGCAGCCTGGCAGGGCCACATCCAGGGCGCGCCGCACCTTTACCTCACGGCGCTGATCGCGCTGGGCTTCAAGGCCATCGCCATTCCGGTGGCGCTGCACCGCATCGTGCGGCTTCTCGCCATCCATCGCACCGTGGAAACCGCGCTGGGCGTCGGCCCCAGCATGATCGCCGGCGTGGCGTGCGTGGCGCTTGCCGTGCTGGTGGTGCTGCCCATCACCATGCAGCAGGCAGCACTGACGCGCGAGGATCTGGCGCTGGCGCTCTCCATCGTGCTGCTGGGCATGCTGATGATGATCACGCGGCGCAACGCCATCACCCAGGTGGTCGGCTTCATGAGCCTGGAGAACGGGCTGATCCTGGCCGCGATCGGGGTGGAGGGCATGCCGCTGGTGGTGGAGCTTTCCATCGCCTTCGGCGTGCTGGTCGCGTTCCTGGTGTCCGGCCTGTTCTTCTTCCAGATCCGCGAGCGCTTCGACACGCTGGACCTTGCCTATCTGGAAAGCCACCGGGGCGAACAGCGATGACCGCGCTGGTGGTGCTGCTGCCCTTTGCCTCGGCCGCGCTGCTGGGCGTGATCGGCGACTGGCGCCTGGGTGCCCGCGTGAACCTTGCGGCCACGCTGGCGACGCTGCTGGCGGCGTGCGCGCTGTTCGCCACCCCGATGCAGGCCGGACGATTCCTCCAGGTCGATGCGTTCAACATCTACCTGGTGGTGCTGACCGCCTTCGTCGCCGCCACCACCGCGTGGTTCAGCCTGGCCTACCTTGCACATGAGGTGGACAACGGCCGCCTGGATCGTCCCCGCGCAAAACTGTACCACGCGATGTACCAGGTGTTCCTGGGCGCGATGCTGCTGGCGCTGCTGTCCAACAACCTCGGCGTGATGTGGGTGGCGATGGAGGCGGCAACGATCAGCACCGTGCTGATGGTGGCGCTGTACCGCACCCATGCCGCGATCGAGGCCGCGTGGAAGTACTTCATCCTGTGCGGCGTCGGCATCGCACTGGGGTTGTTCGGCATCATCGTGCTGTACCTTGCGGCCCTTCCGGTGCTGGGCGCCGGCATGGCATCGCTGACCTTCAGCCTGCTGCTGCCGGCGGCCGACAAATTCAATCCCGCCATCCTGAACCTGGCCTTCGTGTTCCTGCTGGTCGGCTTCGGCACCAAGGTGGGGTTGGCGCCATTCCATGCCTGGCTGCCGGATGCGCATGCCGAAGGCCCCACGCCGATCAGCGCCGTGCTGTCGGGGCTGCTACTGAACGTGGCGCTCTATGCCGTGGTGCGCTTCCGCATGCTGCTGGCGGGCAATCCGGGTGCGATCGCCGCGGGACCATTGATGATGCTGCTGGGAATCGTTTCGTTGCTGCTGGCGGCCTACAGCCTGTGGCACCGGCGCGACATCAAGCGCTTCTTCGCGTACTCCTCGATCGAGCACATGGGGCTGATCACGCTGGCCTTCGGGCTGGGCGGGCCGGTCGCGAATTTCGCCGGGCTGCTGCACATGACGATGCACAGCCTGACCAAAAGCGCGATCTTCTTCGCGGTCGGCCACACGGTGCAGCTGAAGGGCAGCCAGAAATTCGCCGATGTGTCGGGGCTGGTGGCAGCGCAGCCCGCGCTGGGCTGGGGGCTGGTGGCTGCGGTGGCGGCGATCGCCGGGCTGCCGCCCTTCGGCGTGTTCATGCCGAAATTCCTGCTGGTCAGCAGCGTCGCGGCGCGGGCGCCGTGGCTGGTGCTGCCGCTGGGTGCCGGGCTGCTGGTGGCACTGGCCGCCCTGCTGGCGCGGCTTTCGGGCGTCGCGTTCGGCCCTGCCACGCCCGATGCCGGCCCGGCGCCGCGACCCGCGGCACTGCTGCCGCTGTGGCTGCACCTTGGCCTGGTGCTGCTGGCCGGGCTGTGGCTGCCGCCGCCGCTGGTCGGCTGGTTCACCGATGTCGCAAGGCTGCTGGGATGAGCGGCGATGCGTTCCTGGCGCTGCTGGACAGCGCTCCGGAATCCGGCTGCCGTCCTTTCCCGCGCCGGCTGCTGACCGCCGCGCAGTGGGTGGCATTGCCCGAAGCACTTTCGGCCACGCCGGCCGCGGCATTGCTGGCGCTGTGGGGTGAGCCCGGGTTCGTGCACGCGGCCTTCCTGCACGAGGTGGAAGGCCGCATCCTGCTCGCCTCGTCCCCCGCCGAGGCCGGCCGCTATGCCGCGCTGTCGCCCGCCCGCCCCGGCGCGCAGCTGTTCGAGCGCGCGGTGCACGACCTTTGGGGCCTGGTGGCGGCGGGTGCCACGGATGCGCGCCCCTGGCTCGATCACGGCACCTGGCCGCTCAGCGCGCCGATGGCCGCGCGCCCGGAGCCGCATGACGGCGTGCGCCGCGAGCCGGAATTCCTGCCGGTGCACGGCGAGGATCTGCACCTGATCCCGGTGGGCCCCGTGCATGCCGGCATCATCGAGCCGGGGCATTTCCGCTTCACCGCGCAGGGCGAAACCGTGGTGCGGCTGGAGGTGCGGCTGGGCTATACGCACAAGGGCACGCTTTCGCTGATGCTGGGCAAGAGCCCGCGCGCCGCGGCGCGCCTGGCGTGCCGCATCTCGGGCGATTCCGCGGTGGCGCATTCGCTGGCCTTCGCGCAGGCCGCCGAGGCGGCGCTGGGCGTGGTTGTTCCGCCGCGTGCGGCAAGCCTGCGCGGCGTGGCGGCCGAGCTGGAGCGCATCGCCAACCACATCGGCGATTTCGGCGCCGTGGTGAACGACACGGGCTTCGCCCCCATCCCCGCGCGCTGCTTCCTGCTGCGGGATGCGCTGCTGCGCGCCGCCGCCGCCGCCTTCGGGCACAGGCTGATGTTCGACCTGGTGGTGCCCGGCGGCCTGGCGCAGGACATCGCGGAGGACGGGGCGGCGGCGATCCAGGTGGCCCTGGCCGGGCTGGTCGCGGAACTGCCGGCGCTGACCGGGGCATACGGGAACTTTGCCTCGCTCACCGATCGCGTCGTCGGCACCGGCACGGTCGGCGCCGCGCTGGTGGCGCGCTTCGCCGCCGGCGGCTTCGTGGGCCGCGCCGCCGGTCGCGGCTTCGATGCACGGCGCGTGGTGGTCTCTCCGCCCTATGCGGAGCTGGATGTGCAGGTGCCCTTGCGGCACGAAGGCGATGTGGATGCGCGGCTGCGCGTGCGCCTGTTCGAACTCGACGAAAGCGTGCGCCTGGTGCGGGCGCTGCTGGCGTCATTGCCCGACGGTCCTGTCAGCACGGCGCTGCCCGTCCGCGCCGGCGAAGGGGCCGCGCTGGTGGAGGGCTTTCGCGGCGAGATTTTTGCCTGGCTGCGGTTGGACGAAGGAGGGTTGATTCGCGGCGCATTCCAGCGCGACCCAAGCTGGCTGCAGTGGCCGCTGCTGCAAGCGGCGATCGAGGACAACATCGTCGCGGACTTCCCGCTATGCAATAAATCCTTCAACTGCGCGTATTCGGGCGTGGATCTTTAGCCATGTGGCGGCGCATGGCGCAAAATCTGCTGCATGGCCCGGTCACCCACGCCGCACCCGCGGCCAGCGAACGGGGGCTGGCCGAGCTTGCCGCGCGGGTCGATGGGGCGGCGCGGCGGAAGCTTGGTCGCAGCCTGAAGATTCGCCAGGTCGATGCGGGAAGCTGCAATGGGTGCGAGCTGGAAATCCACCTGCTGAACAGCATCGTGCACGACCTGGAACGCTTCGGGTTCGGCTTCGTTGCCAGCCCGCGGCATGCCGATGTGCTGCTGGTGACCGGCCCCGTGACGCGCAGCATGCGTGAAGCCCTGGAACGCACGCATGCCGCCACGCCCGATCCGAAATGGGTGGTCGCGGTCGGTGATTGCGGCGCCGATGGCGGCGTGTTCCAGGGCAGTTACGCTGTGGTGGGGGGCGTTGCCGCCGCGATCCCGGTTGACCTCACGATTCGCGGCTGCCCGCCATCGCCCACGCAGCTGCTGGAGGGCCTGCTGGCGCTGATGCAACACGCGGCGTAGCGTTCGGCCCACAGTCACGAGGGACCGAAATGCCGAAACTGTTCTATTCGCCTGCCAGCCCGTACGCCCGCAAGGTGCTTGCCGCCGCCGCCGAGAAGGGCGTGGCCATCGAGGTGGTACCGGTCAGCCTTTCGCCCACCGCGCGCAACGCCGAGGTTGCCGCCGCCAACCCGCTGGGCAAGGTGCCCACGCTGGTGCTGGACGATGGCGCCGCGCTGTACGACAGCCGCGTGATCACCGCCTGGATCGACGCGCAGCCCGGCCCTGCCCTGGTACCGAACGGCGCCGCGCGCTGGGCCGTCATGACCCAGGAAGCGCTGGGCGACGGCCTGCTGGATGCCGCCCTGCTGTATCGCTACGAGAATTTCCTGCGGCCCGAGGAGAGGCGCTGGCCGGAATGGACCAGCGGCCAGATGGCGAAGATCGACGCGGCACTGGACAATTTTGAGCAGCTCGCGCCGGGCTTCGCCGGCCGCGTCGATCTGGGCACGGTCGCAATCGGCTGCGCGCTTGGCTACCTCGATTTCCGCTTCGCCGCAAAACCCTGGCGCGACGCACGGCCGAAGCTTGCGTCCTGGTTTGACGAATTCGCGAAGCGGCCCAGCATGGCGTCGACCGCGCCGAAATAGATCAGCGCAGCGGAAAGCCCAGCGCCGCCAGCGCCGCGCGCATGCGGTCGCGCCCGCCAAGGCCGGCGGCCGTGCCGACGCGCGCCAGCACGCGCGCGGTCCAGGCCGTGCGTCCCATGCCATGCGTTTCCGAGAAGGCGCTGAGTGCGGCGTCGTAGCGCGCCACCGCGTCGGCCTCGTTGCCCGGGACATACCGCTCGCGGTGCAGCACCAGGCGCTGCGGCAGGCGCGGCTTCACGCCCGATGGCACCGCCGGGTCGGCGTAACCAACCGCGAGCCCGAACGCCGCCATGGCGTTGGGCGGTAGGCCCAGTTCCGCCGCGACCGCCTCGGGATGATTGCGAAGTGCGCCGACATAGACCGTGCCCAGCCCCAGCGCCTCGGCCGCCACCACGGCGTTCTGCGCGGCCAGCGCCGCATCGATCAGCGCCACCATGAAGGTCTCCAGGTAGTCGAGCCCCTCCAGCGTCCTGCCGGAAGCCGCACCCACGCGCGCAAGCCGCGACAGATCGGCGACCCAGGCCAGGAACAGCGGCGCCTGGCGGATGAATGCCTGGTCGGCGGCAAGAAGCGACAGGCGGTCGCGTCGCGCGGCATCCTCGACCGCGACCACGGACCAGGTCTGCAGGTTGGACGACGTGGCCGCCGACTGCGCCGCCGCCACCAGGGTTTCCAGCGTGGCCTGTGGCAACGCGGTGGGCAGGTAGGCCCGCACCGACCGGTGCCGCAGCAGGGTTTCGATCACCGTATTGTCGGGCAGGGCCGGCAGGTCATGCGCTTCGGCATAGCGGGCGCGCAGCAGATCGTCGGGCGCGGGGGCAAGGCTGTCCATCGAGGCTCCTTGGCGGTTGGTCTTGACACGCAATAGGCGCGAACGGGCATGATCGGGCCGGCCCATCGTGGCGCAGAAACAGCCGCGCCCCTACCCCCTGAACCCGGGCGCGACCATCGGGAGGACCATCGCAATGCTTCGCAGAACCGTGCTTGCGGCCGGACTTGCCATGCCAGGCGTGGGCTTGCCCCTGCTGGCGCGCGCCCAGGCCCGCGGCCCCAGCATCGGCGTGTCGTGGTCGAACTTCCAGGAGGAACGCTGGAAGACCGATGAAGCCGCCATCAGGGCCGCCATCGATGCCGCGCGCGGCACCTACCTCTCGGCCGACGCCCAGTCCTCGCCCGCCAAGCAGCTCACCGACATCGAAAGCCTGATCGCCCGCGGCGTGAAGGCGCTGATCGTGCTGGCGCAGGACGCCCAGGCCGTGCGCCCGGCGGTGGAGAAGGCGCTGAACGAAGGCATCGCCGTGGTCGCCTACGACCGGCTGATCGAAATCCCCCAGGCCTTCTACCTGACCTTCGACAACATCGAGGTGGGCCGCATGATGGCGCGCGCCATCCTGGCCGCGAAGCCCGAGGGCAACTACGCCTTCATCAAGGGATCGAGCGCCGACCCCAACGCGAATTTCCTGTTCCAGGGGTCGATGGAGATCCTCAGGCCGCACATCGACAGCGGCAAGATCAAGAACGTGGGCGAGGCCTTCACCGATGGCTGGCTGCCCGCCAACGCGCAGCGCAACATGGAGCAGATTCTTACGCGCAACCAGAACAGGATTGACGCGGTGGTGGCCGCCAATGACGGCACGGCGGGCGGGGCCATCGCCGCCCTTGCCGCGCAGGGCCTGGCCGGCAGCGTGCCGGTTTCCGGCCAGGACGCCGACCGCGCGGCGCTGAACCGCGTGGCCGCCGGCACGCAGACCGTGAGCATCTGGAAGGACGCGCGCGAACTGGGCCGCAACGCCGCCGAGATCGCGATCCGCCTGGCCGGTGGTGCCAAGCTGAACGAAGTGCCCGGATCGGTGGCCTGGAACCAGGGGCCGGCAAAGGCGAACATGACCGCGCTGTTCCTGCGCCCGGTGCCGATCACGCGGGACAATCTGGGCGTGGTGATCGACGCTGGCTGGGCCACCAGGGCCGCGGTGTGCCAGGGCGTGCCGGCGGGCCGCGCACCCGCCTGCGGGTGACGCAGCTGCGCGCGCTGGAGATCGACCCGCGCCTGGTCGGCATGCTGGGCGCGCTGGCGGTGATCTGGGTGGGGTTCGACGTGGTCTCGGGCGGGGCGTTCCTGACGCCCCGCAACCTGTGGAACCTGTCCGTGCAGACCGCGTCGATCGCGGTGATGGCCTGCGGCATGGTGCTGGTGATCGTGACCCGCAACATCGACCTGTCGGTGGGCGCCATGCTGGGCTTTACCGGCATGCTCATCGGGGTATTGCAGGCGCGTGTGCTGCCGGACCTGCTGGGCCTTGAGCATCCGCTGACCTGGGTGCTGGCGGTGCTGGCCGCCATCGCCATCGGCGGTGCCATAGGGCTGCTGCAGGGCGCGCTGGTGGCGTACCTGGCCATCCCGTCCTTCATCGTCACCCTGGGGGGTTTGCTGATCTGGCGGGGTGCGGCGTGGTGGGTGACGCAGGGCCAGACCGTGGCACCGATGGATGGCCGCTTCCGCGCCCTTGGCGGCGGGATTGACGGCGCGATCGGCGCCAGCGCGTCGTGGCTGATCGGGGGTCTCGCCTGTGCGGCGATCCTGGCCGGCGTGGCGCTGTCGCGCCGCCGCAAGCTGGGCTTCGGCTTCCCCGTGCGCCCCGCCTGGGCCGAGGCGCTGGTCGCGGTGCTGGCCTGCGGGGCCGTGATCGGCGGCGTGGCGGTGGCCAACGCCTATCCCTTGCCGGCCGGCGTGGCGCGCCGGTTGGCCGAGGCGCAAGGCGTTGCCTGGCCGCCGGGCGGCCTGTTCATCCCGCATGGCCTGGCGCTGCCGGTGCTGGTTGCCATCGGCGTCGGCATCGTCATGACGGTGGTCGCGACCAGGCTTCGCTTCGGCCGCTACGTGTTCTCGATCGGCGGCAATCCCGAAGCGGCCGAGCTTTCGGGCGTGAACACGCGGCGAACGCTGATGCTGGTGTTCGGCGTGATGGGGGCGCTTGTGGGCATTGCCGCGTCGATCTCGACCGCGCGACTCAACGCCGCCACCAATGCCGCCGGCACGCTGGACGAGCTGTACGTGATCGCCGCCGCGGTGATCGGCGGCACGTCGCTCGCCGGCGGCGCGGGCACCATCGCGGGCGCCATGCTGGGCGCACTGGTGATGCAAAGCCTGCAATCCGGCATGGTGCTGCTGGGCGTCGATGCGCCGTTGCAGAACATCGTGGTCGGCCTGGTGCTGGTGGTCGCGGTTTGGGTCGATACGGTCTATCGGCGAGGCATCAGATGACCAGGCTTGTGGAAATGCGCGACATCGCCATCGCCTTCGGCGGCATCAAGGCCGTGGATGGCGCCAGCATCGATCTGGACCGCGGCGAGGTGGTGGGCCTGCTGGGGCACAACGGCGCCGGCAAATCGACGCTGATCAAGATACTTTCAGGCGCCTACCGCGCCGATGCCGGCGAAATCCGCGTGAACGGAGAGGTCGCGCACATCACCTCGCCACGCGACGCGAAGAAATACGGGATCGAGACCATCTATCAAACGCTTGCCCTGGCCGACAACGTCGATGCCGCCGCCAACATCTTCCTTGGCCGCGAGAAGGTCACGCGCTGGGGCACGCTGGACGACGTGGCGATGGAGGCCGAGACGCGCCAGGTGATGGCCCGCCTCAACCCGCATTTCCGCCGCTTCAAGGAACCGGTGCGCGCCCTTTCCGGCGGCCAGCGCCAGTCGGTGGCGATCGCGCGCGCGATCCATTTCGATGCGCGCGTGCTGATCATGGACGAACCGACCGCCGCCCTCGGCCCGGCGGAGACCAAGCAGGTGGGCGACCTGGTGCTGCAACTGAAGGCGCAGGGCATCGGCATCTTCCTGATCAGCCACGACATCCACGACGTGTTCGACCTGGCCGACCAGATCACGGTGATGAAGAACGGTCGTGTGGTGGGCACCGCGCGCGTCGCCGACATCACCAAGGACGAGGCGCTGGGCATGATCATCCTGGGCAAGTGCCCGAAGGGAGCGGTACCTGGGCCGGGGGCCAGTGCCGGGTAGGACGCGCCGGGTAGGACGCGCCGGGTAGGACTGGTGCCGACGCCCGGGATTGAACCGGGGACCTACTGATTACGAATCAGTTGCTCTACCGCTGAGCTACGTCGGCTTCCGCCGCAAGGCGGCCATGCCAAATGCGGTCGGCCGGGCGTATAATCTCACCCCGACGCCGCTGCAAGCTCCACCCGCGCAGGCAGGCGGATCGCGCTCAGCAGCCCGCGCACTTCCTGTCGCGCGGTCACCTGGCTCATCGACAAGGCGCCCAGCCCCGCCTCCTTCAAATCCATCAAGGTCAGGCCCTGAAGGTAAAGCTCGCGAAAGATCACGCGCTCGCCAAAGCCCTTCACGGTGCGGAAGCCGATGCGCTTGGCCAGCTCGTCCAGGCTGCTGCCCACGTCGCGCTTGTTGCGCGCATCGGCGGCACCCACGCGGTTGCGCATCACGATCCAGTCGAAGCGGCCCTTGTCGCGCATGAAGCGCTGCTTGCGCGCTTCCCACACCATCTCGCTGTAGATGCTGGGCGCGATCACGCGGCGATCCTGGGCGTTCACCGTGCCCAGCATCGAGAAATCGACGTAGCTGTCGTTGATCGGCGTGATCAGCGTATCGGCGCGGGCATGGCCGGCGCGGGCCAGGTGGGTATCGGCGCCGGGGCAATCGACCACCACGATCTCGGTACCAGACAGCGTGGCCAGCGCCGCTTCCAGCCCGGCGCTTTCCTCGGCCTCGGCTTCGTCGCGCAGCCGGGCGCCGCTGCGCGCCACCGCGGTGAACTGCGGCACCGGCACGTCCAGCCCGCGCGCCGCGGCGGCGGCGCGGGCTTCCAGGTGGCGGGTCAGGGTGCCCTGGCGCGCATCCAGGTCGATCGCGCCCACCGAGAACCCCTGGCGCAGGAAGCCCGCCACCAGGTGCATCGCCACGGTTGATTTGCCGGAACCGCCCTTCTCGTTGCCCAGCACCACCAAATGCGGGCCGCGTGGCGCCACGCGCACTGACATGCTCAAGCCTTTGGCACGCTCAGGCCTCGGGCGCGGCGATCGCCAGCGCGGGCGGCGGTGGCACGGCCCGCGCGGCGCCGGTGGTCCAGTCCAGGCTGAGCGCCGTGCCACAGGCGTCGCACACGGGGACCCAGGTTTCATAGGTCGTGCCGCAGACGCGGCAGCGCCAGGCGGGGTCGGGCGGGGCCATCGCGGCGTCGCGCAGGTGTTCGCGCGCCGCTTCGCGCTGCGTGGCGCGCGCGGCATCGTCCATGGCGGGTTCCGCCTCGACAAGATCGGCCAGCATCAGGTGTACTTGGCGGCTGGCGGCACCCGCGTCGCGCGCGGCCGCGATCTGCTGGCGTGCCTCGGGCAACATGGCGGCTTCCAGATAGGCGCGGGCGCGCAGCATGTGGCTGGCGGCCCCCGGCGCCTCGACGGCAAGCTCGGCGACGCGCGCTGCCACTGCCTGGGCGTTCTCGCCGGGGCGCGGCTGCAACGCCACGGCGGCCAAAGCGGGGTGCGGGCCAAGCCGCCAGGCCTCGCGCAGCGTGCGGTTGGCGCGGCGCAGTTCGCCGCGCACCAGCAAGGCACCGGTGTATTCCGCGGTGGCGGGGGCAAAGGATGGATCCGCCGCGGCCGCTTCGCGCAGCAGTGCCACGCGGGCGTCGCCTTCCGGTGTGGCGCGCGCCGCCGCCAGCGCGATCTCGGCACGCCGGCGGCCGGCCAGGTTCTGCGCGCGGGCCAGCGCGTGCGCCGCCGCCCAGTCGCGCTCGCGCAGCGCCAGTTCCAGTTCCGCCTCGATCAGCGCCGGGGCACGCACGCTGCGCGTGGCATCGGCCAACAGCCGCCGTGCCTCGGCGGTTTGCCCGGCATGGGCGGCGCGGCTGGCCAGCCCCCGCAGCCCTGGCACGGCGCCGCGCGGCGTGGCCGCCAACTGCTTCAGCGCGGCATCGGCCGCCGCTTCGTCGCCGGCGGCGATCGCCGCCCGGCTGTCCAGCCACAGCGTCAACGCGCGATCGCCCAGCTTCTCGCGCGCCAACATGGTCGATCGCCGCGCATTGCCGACATCGCCGGCGGCCAGCGCGGCCAGGGCTTCCTCGACGGCGCGGTCGCCGCGATCGCGCCGCCGCGTGGCGCTCCAGCGCGACAGGCGGCCGGGCATGGCGATGATCCAGCGCAGCAGCAGTGCCAGGATCGCCGCCAGCATCAGCAGCACGATCACGATGCCGCCGGCCACCGGCGCCGAGGCGCGCGCGGTCCAGGGGCCCGCGACCAGTTCCACCTCGTGCTGCTGGCCGGCCAGCCACCAGGCGGCGCCGGCGGCCAGCGCCAGGAAGACCAGCAGCAGGATGGCGCGGCGCATCAGCCGGCCGCCAGCGTCAGCAGTGCGGCGCGCGCCGCCAGCAGCGCTTCGGCCCGCGTCTTCCAGGGCGCCATGGCTGCGGCGGCTGGGGCCGAGAGCTTGCCGAGCTCGGCCAAGGCGCCGGCCAGCGCGCCTTCCTGCAGGCGGGATTCGGCGGCCGCCAGCACGGTGGTGTCGCCGTCGCCCAGCAGCACGCGGTCGCCCCGGCGCAGCGTGACCAGCCCGCCCAGGAAGCGCTGCACGGCGCTGGCGGCATCGGCGTCGGTGGCGCCTGGCGCATCGCGGGCGGCGCGCGCGGCGGCGGGGAAGTCGCGGCGCAGGTCCGCCTCAGTCGGTGGCGCTGTGCTGGCGAAGGCGGCCAGGGCCGGCGGCGGCGTGCCCTGCACCAGCCGCAGCGGCTCGGCCAAGGGCTGGCCTGCGGCGAGCGCATGGCCGATGGCTGTTGCGGCACGCACCCGGGCGTGCGAGGCGGCCAGCGCCGCCAACTGCTCGGCCGAGGCACCGCCGCCGCGGCCTTCCAGCGCGGCCAGGCGTGCCTGCAGCGGGCCAAGGTCGGGCGCGGGGGGCGCGGGCGGCGGTGCCGGGGCCGGGCGCGATTCCAGCGCCGCCAGGCGACCCAGCAGCGGGCCAAGGTCGGGTGCCGGGGCGGCCGGTGGCACCGGGCGGCTCTCCAGCGCGGCCAGGCGCGCCAGCAGCGGGCCCAGGTCGGGCGCCGGCGCCGCCCGATTCTCGAGTGCGGCGATGCGCGTGGCCAGGGGTTCCAGGTCGGGCATTGGGGCGGTTGCGGTCACGGTCGCCACCGGGCGCGCGGCAATTTCCGCCAGGCGCTGTTCGGCCGTGGTCAGGCGCCCGATCAGGGGTCCAAGGTCGGGCGCCAGCGCGGCCGCGGTTGCGCGTGGCGCTGCTTCCAGGGCCGCGACGCGGCGATCAAGCGAGCCCAGCGCGCCCGCCAGCCGCGCCTCGGCCAGCGTGGTGCCGGGGTCGGGCGGTGGCCGCAGCGCGAGCCAAGCGACCGCGCCGGCCAGCAGGATCAGCGCCACCCAGACCGGCCAGCCCACCGACCGCTCGATCACGGTTTCGACGCGCGCGGGCGGGGGTGAGGGCGGCGGCGGTCGGGTTTCAACCTTGGGCGCGGGCGCCGGCGCGGCCTCGGTCCGGGCAGCCGGCTTGGCCTCCGGCGGCTTCGCGCCGGTCGGCGGCGTGTCACCGGGCTTTGCCCCGCCCGGCTTTGCCTCCGTTGACTTCACCTCGGTCGGCTTCACGTCGTTCGGCTTTGCCGCGGGCGTGGTTTCGCCGGCCGGGCCGCCGGTGCTGCCGGGGCGCGGTTCAGGACCGCGAGCATGCCCGCCTCGGTCGGGCGGGTCGGCCATTGGATCCGTTGCCATGTCTGGTCCCCCGGCACGCGGGCCAAAGCAGCCGCTGCCGACTTGCTGATGGTGAACGCTTCCACGTTGCGAAGCGAGTCCGCAAGCCCTGCCTTGCGGATCGCCCCAGAGAAGATTTTCGCAGCACCCGCCGCGTGAAACAGCACCGCCTGCACCTGCCCCCGTTGCAGCGCCGCCAGCGCCGCCGGCGGCAGCGCCGGCAGCGGCCGCATGGCGTACACCACGCGCCGACGCACGCGGAATTTTTCCGCGCGCAGCATGGCGGCCAGGGGGTGGCCCGCGCCTTCGGCGGTGGCCAGCAACAGAGCACCCGCGCGCGGCTGCAGCCGGCCTTGCACCAGTCGCGCCAGGTCCTGCGCATCGCCGTCAGCGGAAGCCACGTCGGTCCAGCCGGCAACGCGGGCGGCGGCGGCGGTCGCGTCGCCCACGCAGAAGGCGGGCAGCGCGTTCCAGCCCGGCAGGCCCACGAGCACGCGCACGGCATTGCGGCTGGTCAGCAGCAATGCCTGCGCCGGGCCGGGCGGTGCTTGCGGTGGGCGCGGCACGATGCGCTGGCAGGGGCAGGCAAGGGCCGCGAAGCCCAGCGCGGCAAGGGCATCACGCGTGCCGGGAAAATCCTCGATCGGGCGGGTGACCAGCACCACGCGGCGGTCAGGCGGCAAAGATGTCGTCCGGCGAGTCGCGGCGCAGCGAGCGGCCAAGCTCGGTGCCGAGTTGCACGGCCTGGTCCGGTGCCCCCGCGATATGCCGCTTCAGCGCGAAACTGCCATCCACCCGCATCACCAGGCCGGTCAGGTGCAGCGTGTTGCCGGCGATGCGGGCATGGCCGCCGACCGGGGTGCGGCAACTGCCATCCAGCGCCGCCAGCAGCGCGCGTTCGGCCCGCGCCACGGCGGCCGAGACCGGGTCCTCGATCGCGCCCAGCAGCTTTACCAGCTCGGCATCGGCTTCGCGGCAGGTGATGCCGACAATGCCCTGGCAGCCGGCCGGCACGAACTGCTCCGCGTCGAGCAGCGCGCTGGCGCGATCGCCGATGCCGATGCGCTTCATGCCGGCATAGGCCAGCACGATCGCCGCCATGCCGCCGGCCGCGAGCTTGGCAAGCCGTGTGTCGATGTTGCCGCGCAGCGGCACGATGCGCAGGTCGGGCCGCGCCGCCAGCAGCATGGCCTGGCGCCGCACCGATGCCGTGCCCACCACCGCGCCGCGGGGGATCGCCGCCAGCGGGTCGTGTGCATCGCAGGGGCCAAGGCCGGGGGCAAGGATCAGCGCATCGCGCGCATCCTCGCGCGTCATGGTGCAGGCCAGCTGGATGCCGTCGGGCAGGGTGGTTTCCAGGTCCTTCAGGCTGTGCACGGCGAAGTCGATGCGCTGGTCGGCCAGCGCCTCGTGGATCTCCTTGGCGAACAGGCCCTTGCCGCCGATCTCGGCCAGCGGTCGGTCCTGCACGATGTCGCCGGTGGTGCGGATCACGTGCTCCTCGAATGCCTTGGCGTCGCGCAGCACGGGGCAGAAGGTGGCGATCCGGTCGATGAATAGACGGGTCTGGGTCAGCGCCAGGCGCGACCCGCGCGTGCCCACATGCAGCGGCAGCGCGCGGGAATGCCGGGGTGCGGTGCCGCCATGCGCGGGGGTGGGGTTATGCAGGGTCACGCGCGTGTCCTAGAACACCGCCCGGTTGCCGGAAAGCATGTTGCGGACATGGACGCCATACCTGCCCTGCCGGGCCCCGTTCTGGGCATCGAGACCAGTTGCGACGAAACCGCCGCCGCCATCCTGGCGCCGGACGGCACGGTGCTGGCCGAACGCCTGCTGAGCCAGCAGGACCACCTGCCGTACCAGGGCGTGGTGCCGGAACTGGCGGCGCGCGCGCATCTTGCGCATCTGCCGCGCATCGTCGCCGAGACCTTGGATGCCGCCGGTCTGCGGCCGGCCGATCTGGGCGCGGTGGCGGCCACCACCGGGCCCGGACTGATCGGCGGCCTGCTGGTCGGTGCGAACTACGCCAAGGGGTTGGCATTGGCCGTCGGCAAACCCTTCTTGGCGGTCAACCACCTGGCCGCGCATGCGCTGCTGGCCCGCCTGCCGTCGCTGGGCCTGGGCGTGGAATTTCCGTTCCTGCTGCTGCTGGTCAGCGGCGGCCACGCGCTGCTGGCGATTGTCGAGGCACCGCACCGCCACACGCTGCTGGGCCAGACCATCGACGACGCCGCCGGCGAGTGTTTCGACAAGGCCGCGCGCGTGCTGGGCCTGGGTTTCCCCGGCGGCCCGGCGCTGGAGGCGCTGGCCGCATCCGGCACGCCGGGCCGCGTTGCCTTGCCACGACCGATGCTGGGGCGGCCGGGGTGCGATTTCTCGTTCTCGGGGCTGAAGACCGCGGTGGCCGTGCTGGCTTCGCGCGAGCCACAAGGGCCGATCGCCACAGCGCGGGCGGCCGACATCGCGGCGGAGTTCCAGACGGCCATGGCCGCCGTGCTGGCCGATCGCGCGGCCAACGCAATGCGGGGCTTCGTGGAGAAATTCGGCCGACCCGGCACGCTGGTGGCGGCCGGCGGCGTCGCGGCCAATGCCGCGATCCGCACCGCGCTGACCGGTGCGGCAACCGAGCAAGATTTCGTGCTGGCCGCGCCGCCCCCAAAACTGTGCACCGACAATGCCGTGATGGTCGCCTGGGCCGCGATCGAGATGCTCTCGGCCGGCCACGCGCCCGATGGCATGGACGCGCCAAGCCGCCCGCGCTGGCCGCTGCAGTCGCTTTCGGCGTGAACTACCGGCACGCCTTCCACGCCGGCAACTTCGCCGACTGCCTCAAGCATGCGCTGCTGGTGTGGTGCGTGCGCGCCATGCAGCGCAAGCCGGCTGGCGTGATGCTGCTGGATACGCATGCCGGCATCGGCCGCTACGACCTGGCATCCGCCACGCCGAACCGCACCGGCGAGTTTTTGCGCGGCATTGCGCGGCTGCTGGCTGACCCGCCCGAGCCGTTGGCCGACTACCTTGATCTGGTGCGCGCGGCGGGACAGACCGTGTATCCCGGTTCGCCCGACCTGCTGCTGGCGCTGGCGCGCGCGCAGGACCGCGTGGTGCTGAACGAGCTCCACCCCGAGGATGCCGAAACGCTGCGCCGAAAATATCGCGGCCGGGCCGCGGTGCACCAGCGCGATGCCTGGGAAGCCTGGCCCGCGCTGCTGCCGCCGCCCGAACGGCGCGCGCTGGTGCTGGTCGATCCGCCCTACGAGGTCGAGGACGAAGCCCAGCGCATGCTGGCCGCGCTGGCCCTGGCGCAGCGGAAATTTCCCGCCGCCGTCACCATGGTCTGGTACCCCATCAAAAGCCGTGCCGCGCCGCGCGCGCTGCACGATGCGCTGCGGCTGTCGGGCCTGCGCGACGTGGTGGCCGCCGAATTGTGGCTGCGCGCGCCGACCGATGCGGCGCGGCTGAACGGCTGCGGCGTGCTGCTGGTCAATCCGCCATACGGCTTCGACGCTGCCGCCGCCCCGATCCTGGAGGCTTGCCTGGCGCGCCTGGCCGATGGCGAGCCTGGCGCCGGCACCCAGCTGCTGCGCCTCACGGATGAGTAGCCGGGTGGCCGTGATCGGCGCCGGCGCCTGGGGCACCGCGCTGGCCGTGCGCCTGGCCGAGGGAGGTGCGCGTGTAAAACTGTGGGCGCGCGATCCGGCGCAGGCCGAGCGCATGGCGGTGGCGCGCGAGAATCTCTCCCGCCTGCCCGGCATCGGCCTGCCGCCCGGCGTTATCCCGACCGGCGACGCGGCCGAGGCCATGCAGGATGCCGCGGTGGCGCTGCTGGCGGTGCCGGTGGCGCGGCTGCGCGCCGTGGCGGCGATGCTGGCCGCGCACTGGCCGCCTGGCGCCCTGGCGATCGTGTGCGCCAAGGGGTTCGAGGGGACCACGCACGCCCTGCCGCACGAGATCGTGGGCGCGTGCCTGCCGGGGGCAGCGGTGGGCGTGCTGACGGGGCCGAATTTCGCCGCCGAGATCGCCGCCGGCCTGCCCGCCGCCGCCGTGCTGGCGGGCGCCCAGGCGGTGCTGCCCATGCCAAGATTCCGGCTCTACGCCGCCACCGACGTGGTCGGCGCCGCGGTGGGCGGGGCGGTGAAGAACGTGGTGGCGATCGCCGCCGGGGCCGTGATCGGCCGCGGCTTCGGCGAGAACGCGCGCGCCGCCATCGTCACGCGCGGCCTGGCCGAGATGGCGCGCCTGGCGGTGGCGCTGGGCGGCCGGGCGGAAACCGTGGCCGGCCTGTCCGGACTTGGCGACCTGGTGCTGACCTGCACCGGCGCGCGCAGCCGCAACTTCTCGCTGGGGGTGGCGCTGGGCCAGGGCCGGGCGCTGGCCGACGTGCTGGCCGGGCGCAGCAGCGCGACCGAGGGCGTGGGCACCGCGCCGGCGGCGCTGGCCCGCGCGGCCGGGCTGGAGATGCCGGTGACGGCCGCGGTGGCGGCGCTGCTGGCGGGCGAGGCGGGCGTGGACGCGCTGGCCGGCGCGCTGCTGGCGCGGCCGGTGGGCGAGGAATGACCCCATCCTCTCCCATGCAGGCATGGGAGAGGATTCAGGAGAGTGGGGGCCGTCAGCCCTGCACGTCCACCAGTACCAGCTCCGCATCCTCGGTCGCGGTCACGGTGATGCTGGCTTCGTCGGCGATCGCGGCTCCGTCGCGGGTGTTGAGCGCCACGCCGTTCACCGTCGCGGCCCCCTTGGCCGGCACCAGATACGCCTTGCGGCCCGGCGCCAGCGCGTAGCTGACGCTCTCGCCCGCCTTCACGGCGGCGGCCGACAGCGACGCATCCGCCTGGATCTTCAAGGCGCCCCTGGCCACATCCGCGTCGTGGCCGGACGCCAGCACGGTGAAGTCTTCGCGCCCGGAATCCGGGAATTTCGCCGCGCCCCAGGCAGGCTGCACGCCGCGCTTTTCCGGGATGATCCAGATCTGGAAGATCTTGGTCACCCCTGGCTCCTTGTTGTACTCGGCATGCACCACGCCGGTGCCGGCGCTCATCACCTGCACGTCGCCCGCCTCGGTGCGGCCGGTATTGCCCAGATTGTCCTGGTGCGTGATCGCGCCCTGCCGGACATAGGTGATGATCTCCATGTCGCGGTGCGGATGCGGATCAAAGCCGGTGTCGGGCGCGATCTCGTCGTCGTTCCACACGCGCAGCGCGCCGAAGCCCATGCGCGCGGGGTCGTGGTAGTGGCCGAAGCTGAAATGGTGGCGCGCCTTCAGCCAGCCGAAATCGGCCTGGCCGAGTTTCTGGAAGGGCTGGACCTGGATCATCGTGCTTCTCCCTGAATGTTCGATATCGAACATTTCGACGTCGCGCAGATGGTCGTGCCGGGCCGATGCTTCAATCCCTGGCCCGGTTCCCGGCCATGCCCAGCCGGCGCAGCAGCCCTGCCGCGGAATCCTGCTCGGCCGGCGCCAGCACGGCCAGCCGGGCGGCAATGTCGGCGGCGTGCAGCGGGAACAGTTTCTTCACCAGGGCGCGGCCGCGCGCGGTCAGCGCCACCATCCGCGCGCGCCGGTCGTCCGGGTCAGGCTGGCGCTTCACCAGGCCGGCGGACTCAAGATTGTCCAGCACCACGGTCATGTTGGCCGCGCCGCGCAGGATCTTTTCGGCCAGGCGCCGCTGGCGCATCGGGCCCAGGTGATACAGCGCCTCCAGCGCGCCCCACTGGCTCCAGGTCAGGCCCGCTTCGGCCAGGCGCGGCATCACCGCCTGCGAAACCGCATCGGCAGCGCGGAACAGCGTGATGTAGAGCCTGAGCGCCCGCCGCGGCGAAGCGGCCACGCTACCTGCTCATCAGCAGCGGGATATGCGCCTTTTCCAGCACGTGGCGGGTGACCCCGCCCATGATCATCTGCTGCAGCCGCGGGCGGGTATAGGCGCCCATCACGATCAGGTCAGCGTTGAACTCGCTCGCCGCCTCCAGGAACCCGGCACCCAGCGCATTGGCACCTGTGCCGCCGACATGGCCGAAGCGCTGCACATCGGCATTGATGCCATGCCAGGCCAGGTAGTCCTTCAGCCCCTCGGCCGCCGGACCACGCCGCTGGTAGTCGTCATTGGCCAGGATGCGCACGGCCTGCGCGCGCTCCAGCCACGGCATGCCGGCATCAACCGCGGCCGAGCTTTGCGCGCTGCCGTTCCAGCCGATGCAGATGCGGGTGCCCAGTGTCTCGGGCGGCTTCGCGGGTGCCACCAGCACGGGGCGGCCGCTGTCGAACAGCACGGCGTGCAGCGTATCGGACGCGGAAACTTCCTCGCGCGCGGCTTCCGGATGCGCCACCACGACCAGGTCGGCCAGGCGGGCTTCCTGGGCCAGCAGGTCCTCCTCGCGGCCGGTGACCACGGCACAGTCGGCGGTGACGGCGGCGGCGGTGAAGGCGGCCTGGGGGTCGGACGTGTCGGCGATGCCGTTCTGCGAAAGCCAGACGCGGAACTGCGCATCGGCACCCTTGGCGCGTTCGGCGGATTCCTTCTCAGTCACCGCCATCATCTCCTCGATCATGGCGCCCGACAGGCCCTCGCCCGCCAGCGGGGCCACGTCGCGTGGATCAACGCGCACATGCAGCGCGTGCACATGCGCCCGCCAGATGCGGGCCGCGACGAAGGCGGTGGCCAGTGCGGCCCGCCCGGCATCCGTGCCAAGCAGGGGCAGCAGCAAGCGGCGGTATGCCATTGTCCGGTCTCCCGTTCCGGTGTGGAACTCTCCCGAGTCGCGTTATAGCGGCCCGGCGCGATGTGGGTCACGCGACCTGTAACGGCCGGACGCGGAGAATGTTTCAGGGATACAACTTCTCGGTTCGCCATCCCGTGCCGTCGGCATGGAACACGGTGCGGTCATGCAGCCGGAACGGCATGTCGCGCCAGAATTCCATGCGTGCCGGCACCAGGCGGAAGCCCGACCAGTGCGCCGGGCGGGGGATTTCGCCGACGCCGAACTTCAGCGTGAAATCCGCCACCGCCTTCTCCAGCGCGAATCGCCCCTCCAGCGGGCGCGACTGGCGCGACGCCCAGGCGCCGATCCGGCTGCCGCGCGAACGCGACGCGTAGTAGGCATCCGCCTCGGCGGCACCCACGGGTTGCACGCGCCCCTCGATGCGGATCGAGCGACTGAGCGACTTCCAGTGGAACATCAGCGCGGCCTGCGGGTTGGCGGCAAGCTCGGTGCCCTTCCGGCTTTCCAGATTGGTGTAGAACACGAAGCCCCGCGCCGGTGCCTCCGGCCCATCCACGCCCTTCAGCAGCACCATGCGGGCACTCGGCCGGCCATCCGGGGTGCAGGTGGCCAGGCACATCGCATTGGGATCGTTGGGCTCGGTCTTCGCGGCCTCCGCCATCCAAGCGTGAAACTCCTGGAACGGATCGGCGGCATCGGCCATGCGGAACTCCCTGTGTGTCCTGTCCTATGTCCGGCCCCCTTGCCGTGGCAAGCCGCGCCATGCGACCAAGGCAGGCACAAGGACCGCTCAGCCCATGACCGACGCCCCGACCGCGCCCGAGACCATTGCCATGCCGACCGGCCACCTGATGCAGGGCCGCCGCGGCCTGGTGATGGGCGTGGCGAATGACCGCTCCATCGCCTGGGGCATCGCCGCCGCCTGCGCCGCCCAGGGCGCCGAGCTGGCCTTCACCTACCAGGGCGAGGCGCTGCAGAAGCGCGTGCAGCCGCTGGCGGAAAGCGTGGGGTCACGCCTGGTGCTGCCCTGCGACGTGACCGACGGCCCCAGCATGGATGCCACCTTCGCCGCGGTGCAGTCAGCCTGGGGCGGCCTCGATTTCCTGGTGCACGCCATCGCCTGGTCGGACAAGTCCGAGCTGACCGGCCGCTACCTGGAGACGACGCGCGAGAATTTCTTGCGCACGCTGGATATCAGCTGTTTCAGCTTCACCGCGGTCTGCCAGCGCGCCGTGCCGCTGATGCGCCCCGGCGGGTCGCTGCTGACGCTGACCTATCTCGGCGCCGAGCGCGTGACGCCGCACTACAATGTCATGGGTGTCGCGAAGGCGGCGCTGGAAGCCTCGGTGCGCTACCTGGCCACCGACCTGGGGCCGGCCGGCATCCGCGTGAATGCGATCAGCGCGGGGCCGATCAAGACGCTGGCGGCCAGCGGCATCGGCGATTTCCGCTACATCCTGAAGTGGAACCAGTACAACGCGCCGATGAAGCGCAACGTGACGATCGAGGATGTCGGCGGCTCCGGCGTCTATCTGCTGTCCGACCTGTCCAGTGGCGTCACCGGCGAGGTGCACCACGTGGATTGCGGCTACCACGTGGTCGGCATGAAGGCGGTGGACGCACCGGATATTTCCACGGTCTGAGGTGAATTCCTTCGGCCAGCGCTTCCGCTTCACCACCTTCGGCGAAAGCCACGGCCCCGCCATCGGCTGCGTGGTCGATGGCTGCCCTCCGCGCATAGACATCACCGAGGCCGAAATCCAGGCTTTCCTGGACAAGCGCCGCCCCGGCCAATCGAAATTCACCACGCAGCGCCAGGAACCCGACGCGGTGAAAATCCTGTCGGGCGTATTTGAAGGCCAGACCACCGGCCACCCGATCCTGCTGCTGATCGAGAACGTGGATCAGCGCAGCAAGGATTATTCCGACATCGCCGAGAAATTCCGCCCCGGCCACGCCGACCTGACCTACTGGCTGAAATACGGGATCCGCGACCATCGCGGCGGCGGGCGCAGTTCGGCCCGCGAAACCGCCGCCCGCGTCGCCGCCGGCGCGATCGCGCGGAAACTGCTGCCGGAGGTGAAAATTCGCGGCGCCCTGGTGCAGATGGGCACCGAGAAGATCGACCCCGCCCACTGGGACTGGGACGCGGTGCATGACAACCCGTTCTTCTGCCCCGACCGCCAGGCCGCCCAGCGCTTCGAGGGCTATTTGAGCGACATCCGCAAGCAGGGCTCGTCGGTCGGCGCGGTGATCGAGGTGGTGGCGGAAGGCGTGCCGGCCGGCCTGGGCGAGCCGATCTACGGCAAGCTGGATGCCGACCTGGCCGCCGCCATGATGGGCATCAATGCGGTCAAGGGCGTGGAGATCGGCGCCGGCTTCGCCGCCGCCGCGCTGACCGGCGAGGCGAATGCCGACGAGATGTTTCCCGGCGAAGGCGGCCTGGTGCGGTTTGGCACCAACCACGCCGGCGGCATCCTGGGCGGCATCTCCACCGGCCAGCCCATCGTGGTGCGCTTCGCCGTGAAGCCCACCAGTTCCATCCTGGCGCCGCGCGCCACCGTTGCGAAGGACGGCACCGCCACCAGTATTGTCACCAAGGGCCGGCACGACCCCTGCGTCGGCATTCGCGCCGTGCCGGTGGGCGAAGCGATGCTGGCCCTGGTGCTGGCCGACCATTTCTTGCGCGCGCGCAGTCAGACGCCGGAAGGCGTGCGCCCGCCGGTACTGCCGGCGCGGTAGCTGTCGGTGCCAGGCCGGCCCTGGCTGGCTTGGCGGCACGGGCGCTTGGCCCCCCCACGCCGCTGCGCTATACGCGCCGCACGGACCCGTAGCTCAGCTGGATAGAGCGCTGCCCTCCGAAGGCAGAGGTCGAAGGTTCGAATCCTTTCGGGTCCGCCAAATTCTCTACGCTAATCAACGCTCTAGCGGAAGCGTTTTTCGGCCGGCGCGTGCTGCAAGTGCTCACGGAAGCACCACGGAAGCAGTCAGCGAGAGTCCGGCGGCCTCTGGTCGAGTCTCGGATTCGATCTGGCACGTGAGATGCTGAACCTGATGGGACGCCGTGCGCGTCGTCCCCGGGGGCGGAATTGGTGCCCCACGAGTGCGCGGACAGCCCGCTTCGGCCGATCGCTCCGGAATGTGATTGCAAGCCGTTCATCTACTCAGGCACGTTCCTGACCTTAGCGTTTGAGGAGGGCCGGTCCTGCGCGTCGGCGGCGCGCTCCAAGGCCCGCGTACGACAGGGATCGGGGTCGGCCGGCGTTGGAGGCTGGCCCAGGTGCCGCGACGGCCGCAGCGGCGGAAGCGAGGTGCAACGCTTCAAGGCGCAATCGACCTGCGCGGGATGACGCTGGCTGTCGTGGTGGCGCAGACCGGGAGCATCCGTCTGGCTTCACGTGAGATGGGCGTAACCGCTTCGGCGGTCAGCTGCGGTATTCAGGCGCTGGAGGACGGGCTCGGCGCCTCGCTCTTCGAACGGCGGTTGTCGGGGATGAAGCCGACGGGAGCCGGCGAGGAGTTCCTCGCGGAAGCCACGCGCGTGCTTGGCGGCGTGCAGGCTGCCGTGGAGCGGGCACGCAACGCCGGATCAGCGACGACTGGACAGCTCGTCATTGGCACGTATTTCTCAGCGTCGACGGGTCGTTTGCGCGAAACGCTGATGCGCTTCGTCAGACAGAACCCGGGGCTTGAGGTGTGGGTGCGCGAGGGATGTCGGGACGAGCTTCTGACGGCGGTCCGCCAAGGCGAGGTCGATCTGGCACTGCTGCTCGGGCCGATGCAGGAGCCGGGCTTGGATCGGCTGGCGCTCTGGCAGGAAGCCGTGATGGTTGCGCTGCCGGAGGACCATCCGCTCGTTAATCGAGAGCTCGTGCGGTGGGCGGACCTTGTCGCGGAGACCTTCATCATCACGCGCCGCGGGTCGGGGCCGGAAGCGCGCGAGAAGGTCGAGGCGTTCCTGCCGCCAGGTCACAAGGCGCGGTTCCTTCCGCGCGACGTCGGCCGAGAGACGATGTTCAACTTGGTCGGTGCCAGACTCGGCATTGCGGTGCTCGCCGAATCTGCTTCGGGCGCGTCCTATCCGGGCGTCGCGTTCCGGCCTGTTGGCGATGAGACCGGACCGACGAGGATCGGGGCTGCGGCGTATTGGGATCCAAAGCGCGATAATCCTGCGCTGCGGCGGTTCCTCGCGTTGCTTCGCGCGAATCAGGCTTCTGGATCGCGTGGCGGCATTGTCGGCTGAGGCAACTGCGTGCTCGCCCGAGCCGCAGGTCGGCTTGCCGAGCGGAAGCCCCGGTCGCTCGCCAGGAACCGCGCCAGCATCGGCGCGACGAGCTTTGTGGGCTCGACCTGCTGCCCGGTCTCGCGTGAGAGCGCTTCCGCATAGGCCACGAAGTCACGATGCAACTCGGCCGGCAGTTCCACGCTGAGCTTCACCGGACGGTCATCGAGGATCGGGCCGAGCTTCAGCTTCGGCATGGGTCAGCCTCCATACGGTTCCAGAACAAGGTCGCGGTGGACGATGACGCGCACCGGAAAGCCCGGGCGCACGGTCAGGGTCGGTGGGACGGTGATCTCGCGGCGGACGATCTGGTCGCCGGCGCGGCCGACCGTGCCCTGAGCGCTGTCGCGAATGGCCCGGGCGATGTCGCTTTCCTCGTCGCGGCCAAGATCCAGACCAAGGTTGAGCACGGTGGCGAGGCCGGCCGCGAGGAGAAGTCGGCCCCAGTGCTGGTCCACGCCGTCCTCCAGGCCCGCTTAGCCGGCCTCGTCGGCACCGGGCATGCGCTCCAGCACGATGGATCGGCCATTGGGCAGGATGAGCCGGTTCCAGACCAGCAGGATGCGGCGCTGCCCGAAGCCTGTACGGCTGTCATAGGCACCGATCAGGCGCGCGCCCTGCGGGATGAGCAGGTGCCGTCCGGTCGGGCTATCGAACACGTTCTCGGTCACCTGCGCTGTGATCTGCCCCGGCAGGTCAGAGCGGAGGCCGGTCAGCAGCGCCGCGGGGATGACGGTGCCGGCCCGGATGACGAAGGGGCTCGCCGGCGCCTGGAGCCGATCCGGCGATATCGTGCGGCGGTCAGCCGGCCCACCCAGGAACGCAAGGCGCCGGTCGGTGGCGTCGGGACCGATCGGCATCGCGCTCGGATCCGCTGTCAGCGGTCCGGCCGGCGCATCGGCGCGCGGCTCCCCTCGCGCCTCGACCTGCACGAAGAGCCGGCTCGTACGCGCCGCCTCGACCTCCTGCAGCCGACGTTGCTCGGCGGGATCGGCGGTCGTAGGCACCGCCGGCGGCACGACCGGCTGCCCCCGCTCCTGCGCTCGCACGATCGGGCGGCCGAGATCGCCCGGCAACGGCGGCCCCAGCTGCGGGATGCCGGCATAGTCGCGCGGCAGGGTGGCGAGACCGTCGGCCTGCGGGTTCCGGTCGGTGCTGTAGAGCTCGCGCGGCCCCTCGCCGCCGCTGCGGCCCTGGAGTGCGACGATCAGCGCCGCGCCGATACCGAGCCCGGTCGCGACGCCAAGCCCGATCAGCACCCGCCGGGAGAGCCGCACCACGCGCGGCGGCTCAGGGCGCAGGCGCAGCGCGGCGGCGATGTCGCGCTCGCTCCCGCCCGGTTCCGGCGCTGCCGCGCTCATCGCGCCCGGCCGTCGGTGCGCACGACGCGCACGCGCTGCTGCCGGTCGCCGAGGCGTAGCTCGGCCGCGGCGAAGAGCCGGTCGACGATCATGAAGTTCTGGCGGACGCGGTAGTTGACGAGCTGCCCCTCGCCCTCCGGCCCGATGACGAAAAGGGACGGCATCTCGCCCTGGCCGATGCCGCGGGGGAACTCGATGAAGACCTGGCGCCCGTCGTCGAAGGCGCGCAGCGGCCGCCAGGCCGGGCTGTCGCCCTCGATGTCGTAGCGGAAGCGCAGCCGCGCGAGATCGAGCCCCTGCTCGATGGGCGCCGCGGCGTTCTGCCGGCGCAGCGCGATCAGCGCGTCCTGCGGATACTGCCAGGAGACGGAGGCCATGTAGATGCGCTCGGTCGAGCGCAGCTCGAGCAGGTAGGTGCGGCGATCGGTGTTGATGATGAGGTTGGTGGTGAGGTCGGGCCGCGTCGGCTTGACGATGATGTGGACGCGGCGCGTGGGGCCGGTGCCGCTCTCGGTGTCGCCGATGATCCAGCGCACCGTGTCGCCGGCGGCGACGGGGCCGTTGCCGACCAGCGTCTCGCCCTCCTGCAGCATGATGGCGGTGATCTGGCTTGGCGCGGTGTAGACCTGATAGAGCGCGCCCGGCGTGAAGGGGTAGACCTGTACGGCGTTGATGAAGCCCGCGCGCACCGGCTGCACGCGCGCGGCGGCGTTGGCCTGGTTGACGCGCAGCGTGGGATCGGGCGGCTCGGGCGTGCGACGCGGGGGCGGGATGCGCGGCCGATCCTCGCCGGCAGACGTTGTTGTTCCGCGTTGTGGCAAGTCTATTGACAGCGTCAGAAGCGCCCCGCATGTGTTGGAACATCGCGGAACAACATTAGGAGTTCGCAAATGGCTACCTACACCGCATCAAAGTCAAAGACTGGCGGCCGCCCCGGCTGGTCGGTCACCTTCCGCCATCCCCGCCTTAGCGATACCCGGGGCAAGCTTGGTCGGAAAATCCGGCGCGGGCTCGGCACCACGGATGATGCCGAGGCGGATCTGCTCGTCGCACAACTGAATGAGATCCTGTCTGACGAAAGCTGGTGGACAAGCGCGCGTCGCGAGGATGCGCGGCTTCGCTTTGCCAAGCAGATCGTTGACGCCTTCTATGATGAGCTTGGCGCGATCGCCGCCGATCCCTGGGACGTGCGCGGCGCCCACATCCCATTGCCGGGCCGAGAGGATGGCTACTCGCGTGTGCTGTTCGTCGGCACCACCGGTGCCGGCAAGACCTCCTTGCTGCGGCAGATCATTGGGTCCGACCCCGAAGAGGACAGGTTTCCGTCTACCTCCACCGCAAAGACAACGATCGCGGACACCGAGGTCGTCCTGGCCAACGGTGACTTCCGCGCAGTCGTCACCTTTGCACCCCGTTTTGCCGTGCATTCGAACGTGCTCGAATGCGTGCTGAACGCGTGCGCCGCGGTTTGGGATCGCGAGGACGATTCCCGCGTGGCGGACCGGCTTCTCAACCATCCCGACCAACGCTTTCGGATGGGCTACATCCTGGGCAACTGGGCACCTGCCAAGGCCGCTGCCGGCAGTGAGGACGACTGGTCCTTTGGCGATGAACCTGAGCCAGCTGCAGCCGAAGAGGACGACGCCGCCAAGGAGAACCGCGACCGCAATCAGGCGGTCCTTGCGTCCTACGTGGCGCGGATCCGGCGAGCTTGCGAGCAGGGAATCGCTCAGGTGTCAGCAGGGTTGGGCGAGGACATCCTAGCCAAGGACGGGCGTGAACGCGACGAGGCGCTCGACGTGCTGCTTTGGGATCTTGAAGACGACGATGACGTCGGCGATCTCGTACAGGACATCGTAGACGACATGCTCACGCGTTTTGATTTCGTCGAGTCTGGTCAGCTGCGCCGGCGCGGCGATGGATGGCCCGACGTTTGGATCTTCAGCTCCGAAGACCGGGACCAGTTCATCCGGGAGGTCAGGTGGTTCTCCAGCAACTACGCTGCTGATTTCGGTCGCCTTCTCACGCCCCTCGTCGATGGGATTCGCGTCGCCGGGCCACTCTACCCCACGTTCACCGAAGAGCGTCCCCGGCTGGTACTTCTCGATGGCCAGGGGCTAGGCCACACCCCGGACTCGGCGTCCAGCGTGACCACCCATGTGACGCGGCGCTTCGGAAGCACGGACGTTATTCTGCTGGTGGACAGCGCCCAGCAGCCGATGCAGGCCGCGCCGCTGTCGGTTCTGCGCGTGGTGGCGGCGAGCGGGAACTACGACAAGCTCGCCGTGGCGTTCACCCATTTCGACCTGGTGAAGGGCCATAACCTGCCGACGCCGGAAGCAAAGCGGGCTCATGTGCTCGCCTCCGTTCGGAATGGCATCACGTCGCTGCGTGACGCTCTCGGCACCCTCGCCGCAAGCGCCCTAGAGAAGTCTCTTCTGCCCCGTTGTCTCATGCTTGGCGGACTGCAGTCGCCCACCAAGAAGCTGCCATCCGGCGTCATCCATGAGCTCAACCGCCTTCTCCGTGTGTGCGGGGATGCCATCTGCGCACCGGAGCCGCCCGAGGCGAAGCCCGTTTATGACACGACCGGGATCCTCTTTGCGGTGCAACTCGCGGCGCGGAAGTTTCACGAGCCTTGGCTCGCGCGGCTCGGCCTTGATGCGTCGCCAGGTGTCAGCAAGGAGCACTGGACACGTTTGAAAGCCCTCACCCGCCGCATTCAGGGCGAATCGGACGTTGAGTACGACAACCTCAAGCCGCTCGCCGACCTCCAAGAACGCCTGATGGAAGAGATCTCGAAGTTCCTCGATGCACCTGCTGAATGGACGCGGCGGCCGAGAAGTGAGGAGGAGGCCCAGCAGGCCACCGCGCTAGTGAAGAAGTCAGTGTTCGGTGCCCTTCAAGCATTCCTGCACGGACGCCTGATCTCCGACACGCTGAAGAAGTGGCGCGACGCCTACAACCGATCTGGCAGGGGTTCTGCAACGCTGCGCGCTCACGACATCAGCGAAATCTACGATGCGGCAGCGCCGGTGCCGGGGGCCGTCGTGACGAACGAAACGCGGGAGTTTCTCAGCGGGATGCGGCGCATCGTCCATGAGGCGATCGAGGCGGCTGGCGGAGAGGTTCGGATTTCGCTCGCTGCATAGGGGTCTGTTTTCGCATCTGCGTGCTCGGGGGCGGCCGTTGGCCGCCCCGGTCTCATCAGCGCCTCGATCTCCGCGCGGGTGCCGGTGAGGTTTCCGACCACCGTCGCCTGGGTCATCAGCGCGTCCTGGAAGCCGGCGACGGAGGTCTGCCAGCGGTCGCGCGCATTGGCGAACATCTGCTGGCTGGAGCCGAGCGAGGCGCTGCTGCCGTAGCCCTGCGTGAAGGCGCGCTCGATGTCGGTGACTGAACCGCCCCGGGTTTGCCGGAGGCTGTTTGGCATGAGTCATGCCGCCAGGAGCGGGTTCTCCTGGGCGGCGTAGTAGAGTGCTTCGGCCTCGGCGGGCGGCATATTGCCGATCGGCTCCAGCAG